>Ga0187851_10003563_pt1 | contig 13031 bp, 10 predicted proteins | sample June2016WEW_6_10_FD_132997 | JGI IMG/M metagenome (GOLD analysis project Ga0187851, IMG submission 132997) | Peatland microbial communities from SPRUCE experiment site at the Marcell Experimental Forest, Minnesota, USA - June2016WEW_6_10 | ecosystem: Environmental > Terrestrial > Soil >...
CGCGCTTATCGCCTCGCTGATCGCCGTCTTCCTCATCGGCGCTCTGTCGGCCCTCGGCACGAAGCTGTCGAGCGAGTTCGCCGAAGTCGGCGCCGCGCTCAAGTAAGCCGCACAAAAACCAACGCTTTTTACGCCGGCGAGGGCCGCCTCGCCGGCGTTTTCTTTTTGCCCTCTCTGTGGACGAAACTGTCGCGCGCGGGACACGAATCGGCGATTGTAATAAGGGAAGCCTTTTCGGACCTTCCCTCGAACTCGCGGGGTTCAGCGCGTGACCGCCTTCCAAGCCGTCGTTATGGCCGTCCTGCAGGGCGTCACCGAACTGTTCCCCATTTCCAGTCTCGGCCACGCGGTCATCTTGCCCCCCCTCCTGGGGTGGGGCGACATCATCAAGAGGCCGGACTTTCTGCCCTACCTCGTCGTCATGCATCTGGGCACGGCGACCGCGCTGTTCCTCTATTTCTGGCGCGATTGGTTCGCTTTCGGCGGATCGCTGCTCAGCCGATCGAGCCCGCGCTCGGCCGCCGACCGCCGCATTTTCCTCCTCGTCGTTCTCGCGACAATCCCAGCCGTCGTCGTCGGGTTCGCCCTCGAGAAGCGACTCGCCGAGGTCTTTGGCAAGGCCGAGATCGCGGCGTTCTTTCTCATCGCCAACGGCTTCGTCCTCTATTTCTCCGACCAGATCGCCGGCAAAGCGGCCGCCTCGCTCGACGAGCTCAACTGGAAGGGCGCGTTAGCGGTCGGCGTCGCGCAATGCTTCGCCCTGATCCCGGGCTTCTCGCGTTCCGGCTTGACCATCGCCGCCGGCGTCGTCGCCGGCCTCAGCCATGAGGCGTCGGCGCGGTTCTCGTTCCTGATGGCGACGCCGATCATCCTCGGCGCGACCGTCCTGGAAGCGCCGAAACTGATGCATCAGGGCGCGACGCTCGGCGGCGCGGCGATCCTTTCCGGCGTCGTCGCCGGCGTCGTCGCCTTCCTCAGCCTCGCTTTCCTCATGCGTTACTTTAATACGCATGAAATCTCGGCAATGCGGCCGTTCTCCTATTATTGCGCGGCGGCCGGGCTTATCAGCCTGGCGGTGATGGCCATCGCCTGAGGCCGCCCTTGGTGAACGCGGCGCGCCGCCCTACATGACGACGGCGACGGCGCCAAGCCGTGGCCTGACCGAACCGGAAGGCGCAGTCCCTTGACCGTCGTCGTCATGCCGTCCCGATTGTCGAGCGCCGAGCTCGATGAACTCGCTTTCGCCGCGCATTGCCTCGACGGCGGCGGCTTCGCCGCCCGCCTCGCCGAGCGGCTCGGCCGCAGCGTTGAAACGATCGGCCGCAATCTGCCCCAGTCGCTGCGCCGTTTGGGCGGCCGCCTCGCTGAACGCGCGCTCAGGGCCGCTCTCGCCGTCGCGCTGAAAACCATCGACCACGACTCGCCCGCCAAGGCCGCCCGCGGCGCCCACAAAGCCGCGGCGGCGGCTTCGGGAGCGATCGGCGGGGCATTCGGTCCCGTCGCGACTGCGGTCGAGCTGTCGGTCTCGACTGCGATCCTGATGCGCTCGATCGCCCAGATCGCGCGCGAAGAAGGCGAAGATACCGCGCAACCGGAAGGGGCGCTCGCCTGCCTCGAGGTCTTCGCGCTCGGCGGCGAACCCGGCGAGGCGGCGATCGAGGGCGGCTATCTCGCGGTGCGGGCGGCGCTCGCCCGCTCGGTCGCCGAAAGCGCGCGCTTTCTCGCCGGGCGCGGCCTCGCCGGCGAAGGCGCGCCGCTCATCGCCCGACTGATCGCCCAGATCGCCGCGCGGTTCGGCGTCGTCGCCGGGGAGAAATTCGCCGCCCAGGCTGTGCCGATCGTCGGCGCGATCGGAGGCGCGGCGGTCAATCTCGCCTTCGCCGAACATTTTCAGACCCTGGCGCGCGGTCACTTCATCGTCCGACGCCTCGAGCGCCGCCATGGACCCGAGGCGGTGCAGTTCGAGTATCGCCGGCTGCGCAGCGAGTCGGCCCGCGCGGCTTGAGTTCCGCTCGCGCAACGGTTGTACGCAGCGCGGCGGCGAGTCGGCGCGGCGCGGCGAACCGCCTCGATCGTAGAGGCGCGCGCTTCGCCTTCGTTCCATGCCGCCAAGCGTCGCGTTCGTCCCTCCGCCCGGCGCCCAGGGTCCGGCGGTCGCGCCTCGGCGGGTCGGATCTTTGGCGGCGCGGCGAGCGTCGGCGAGGCCGTTTGACAGGCCCGCTCACGTCCATGTGAGCGTATAGACCCTTGAGGCGCGGGGGTTTACGCTCTACCGGTCCGCAAGGGCGACCTAGTCCCGTCGCGATTTCCGCCCCGGGGCGGGATGTGGCTCGGCGGATTGGGGACGCGGAATCGAGCCGAGATGCGAGTTCGTCGCTTTGCCGCGCTGATCGCGACGGCCGTTGTCGTCGCCGGCCTCTACGCGGCCTACGACCCCGTCGCGGTCGGAGCGTTGTGGCCAGTCGCCGGGCCGCTCGCCATGCGCCTGCATCGGCTGCTGCCGATCGGATCGGGCGCAGGAGCGGTCGCCGCGCCGAACGCTGCAGCCCCGTCGAAGCCGCCCGTGGTCGTCGTCGTCGGCCACGCCGCGCGCAAGGACCTGCCGTGGAAGCTCGACGAGATCGGCACGGCGCAGGCGATCGCCTCGGTGGCGCTGCGGCCGCATTTCGACGCGACGGTCGACAAGGTGGTGGTCGCTGACGGAGCGGCGGTCAAAGCTGGCGAAACGCTGATCGAGCTCGACGCGCGGCAAGTGCGGGCCCAGATTGACGGGGCCAAGGCGCAGCTCGCCAAGGACCAGGCTGCGCTCGAACAGGCTCAGCGCGACGTGACGCGTTACGCCGATCTCGTCGCCCGCGCCGCGACGCCGCAGCTCAATCTCGACAACGCCAGGACCGCGGAGGCGAGCGGGCGCGCGGCGATCCTCGCCGACCAGGCGGCGATCGAGAACCTCGAGGTGCAGCTCGGCTGGTATACGGTGACCGCGCCAATCTCCGGCCGGGTCGGCGTCGTCGCAATCAAGCAAGGCAACGTCGCCAAGGCCTCCGACAACAGCGCCGCCGGCGTCTTCGCCACCATCAACCAGATTTCGCCGATCTACGTCGCCTTCTCGGTGCAGCAGTCGCTGTTGCCGGCCCTGCACGAGGCGATGGCCGAGGGCGCAACCGTCGAAGCGACGCCGCAGGGTTCGACGCGGCATGCGCCGGGCAAGCTCGCGCTGGTCGACAATTCGGTCGATCCGACGACCGGCACCATCGTCGCGCACGCGATCTTCGACAATGCCGACGAGATCCTGTGGCCCGGGCAATTGTGCGACCTGACGCTGACGATGGGCGCCGAACCGAACGCCGTCGTCGTGCCGCGCGAGGCGGTGCTGATCGGCCAGAGCGGCAATTACGTCTTCACCGTCGTCGACGGCGCCGCGCATCTGCAGCCGGTCGAGGTCGGCCGCACTCAGGAGGGCGAAACAATCGTCCTTAAGGGCCTCGCCGGCGACGAAACGGTGGTGGTGGACGGCGCGCTGTTGCTCACCGAAGGCGCCAAAGTCGCAGCGCGCAACGCCGCCGGCGGAGCGAGCTGACATGACGCTTCCCGAACTCTGCATCCGCCGGCCGGTGATGACCAGCCTGCTGATGCTCTCGTTCGTGGTCTTCGGCCTGTTCGGCTATCGTCAGCTTCCCGTCTCGGCGCTGCCGCGCGTCGACTTCCCGACGATCTCGGTCAGCGCCTCCCTACCCGGCGCCAGCCCCGACACGATGGCTTCGTCGGTCGCCGGCCCGCTCGAACGCGCGTTCGCGACGATCCCGGGCATCAACATGATGACCTCGTCGTCGGCGCTAGGTACGACCAACATCGTCATGCAGTTCGACCTCGATCGCAACATCGACGGGGCGGCGCTCGACGTACAGTCGAACATCTCGGCGACCTTGCGCAAACTGCCGCCGCAGCTCCCCGCGCCGCCGAGCTTCCAGAAGATCAATCCCGCCGACAGCCCGGTGCTGTTCATCGCCTTGGTGTCGAAGACTTTGCCGTTGTCGCAGGTCGACGACTACGCCGAACAGGTCTTCGCCAACCAGATCTCGCAGATTTCCGGCGTCGCCCAAGTGCTGGTGTTCGGCCGGCAGAAGTTCGCGGTGCGCATCGCGGTCGACCCCGACGCAGCGGCGGCGCGCGGGCTCACGCTCGAGCAGGTCAACGCCGCGGTCGCCGCCGCCAATTCGTCGACCCCGGTCGGGGCGCTGCTCGGCAGGCGCCAGAATGTCACCGTCGACGTCACCGGCCAGATGGTTCGCGCGGCGGACTACCAGAACCTGGTCGTCGCCTGGCATAACGGCGCCCCGGTGCGACTGAGCGAGATCGCCAACGTCTACGACTCGGTCGAGAACAAGCAGATCGCTGGCTGGTCGGGCCACGACCCGTCGATCGTGCTCGCCGTCTTTCGCCAGTCGGACGCCAACACCGTCGAGGTGGTCGACAACGTCAAGGCCAAGATTCCCTACTACCAGTCGCAACTGCCGCCGGCGGTCGAGGCGCAAGTGCTCAACGATCGATCGGTGTCGATCCGCCAATCGATCGACGACGTGCAGCTGACCCTCGGCCTGTCGATCTCTCTGGTCGTCGTCGTCATCTTCGTTTTCTTGAAGTCGGCCTCGGCGACGCTGATCCCAGCCCTGGCGCTGCCGGTGTCGCTGATCGGCGCCTGCGCGTTCATGTACGTGTTCGGCTATTCGATCGACAACATCTCGCTGCTGGCGATCACGCTGTCGGTCGGCTTCGTCGTCGACGACGCGATCGTCATGCTGGAGAACATCACCCGTCACATCGAGAGCGGGATGAGGCCGTTCGACGCGGCGCTCAAGGGATCCAAGGAGATCGCCTTCACCATCCTGTCGATCACCTTCTCGCTGGTGGCGGTGTTCATTCCGGTGCTGCTGATGAGCGGCGTCGTCGGTCGCGTGTTTCATGAATTCGCGGTGACGATCACTGTTGCGATCCTCGTCTCCGGCTTCGTTTCGCTGACGCTGACGCCGATGCTGTGCGCGCGAATCCTCTCCGCCCCCAAGCACGGCGCGGCGGCAGGACTGTTCGCGCGCCTCTCCGACTCCTTCGTCGACGGCCTGCTTGCCGCCTATCGCGTCTCGCTCGATTTCGTCCTGCGCCATCGATTCATCGCGCTGTTGCTGACTTTCGCCACCGGCTATATCGCGGTCTCGCTCTACGCTTCGATCCCCAAGGGCTTCTTCCCCGAGGAAGACACCAGCTTCCTGCGCGGCATCACCGAGGCCCAGGCCGACACCAGCTTCCGCGAGATGTCGGCGCGGCAGATCGCTGTGAGCCATTTGATCGAGAGCGACCCGGCGGTCGCGTCGATCACTTCGGCGGTCGGCTTCGGCGGCGCGACGAACCGGGGCTTCCTGTTCATGCGCTTGAAGGACAAGGACAAGCGCGACTCGATGGAAGTCGTGATGAACCGTCTGCGCACGGCGACGGCGACGATCCCCGGCATCCGCACCATCTTGATGCCGGTGCAGAACCTCGACTTCACCGGCGGGCGCATCGCCCGCGCCAAATACCAATACTCGCTGCAGTCCGGCGACATCGACGCGCTCTACGCCAAGGCGCCGGAGATGGAGCAGGCGATGACGCAATTACCCGGCCTGCGCGACGTCAACAGCGACCTGCAGATCAACAACCCGCAGTGGCGGGTCGACATCGACCGCGACAAGGCGGCGGCCTTCGGCATCACCGCCGATGCGGTGCGCACCGCACTCTACGACGCCTTCGGCACGCGCCAGATCTCGACCATCTTCACCGAGGCCGACGACTACGAGGTGATCCTCGAGGCGAGCGACAAATTCCAGGAAGATCCGGGCGCGCTCGGCCGCATTCGGGTCTCGACGCCGACCGGCCAGCTCGTGCCGCTCGACGAGGTTGCGACGATGCGGCGCACGGTTGGACCGCTGCAGATCAACCGCCAGTCGCAGCAGCCCTCGGTGACGATTTCGTTCAATCTCGCGCCCGACATGTCGCTCGGCCAGGCGATCGAGGCCATCCACACGGTCGAGCGCAAGGTCAACCTGCCGGTCAGCATCATCACCGGCTTCGCCGGCAACGCCCAGTTGTTCGAGCAGGCGCTCGCCGGCCAAGGCGCGCTGTTGATGGCGGCGGTGCTGACGATCTACATCCTGCTCGGCGTGCTCTACGAGAGCTACGTCCATCCGATCACGATCCTCTCGGGCTTGCCGTCGGCCGGCATCGGCGCGCTGCTGGCGCTGAGCTGGTTCCACCTGGACCTGTCGGTGATCGCGATCATCGGCATTCTGCTGCTGATCGGCATCGTCAAGAAGAACGCGATCATGATGGTCGACTTCGCGCTCGAGCGGCGGCGCGAGGGCGGCATGGAAGCGTTGGCGGCGATCCGCGAGGCGGCGCTGATCCGCTTCCGGCCGATCATCATGACGACTCTCGCCGCCCTGCTCGGCGCGCTGCCGATCGCGCTGGGCACCGGCGCCGGCTCGGAGTTGCGCCAGCCGCTCGGCGTCGCGATCGTCGGCGGCCTGTGCGTCTCGCAACTGTTGACGCTCTATATCACGCCGGTCGTCTACTATTACCTCGACAAGATCGACTCCGCGCTCGCCGGTCGACGCCAGACCGTGCGCAAACCCGCCGCGGCGACATCCGAGAAGCTGGCTGCGGCGGCCGAGTGAGGCGGCGCGCCGGCGTTGCCGGTCGGATTGCGAAGGCGCAACCATTCTGAGGCGCGGCGGCGCGATCGACGAACCCGCAGCGACGTGAGGAAACGCATGTATCCGCCGGAAATCGAGATCTTCGACGATCGCTTCGCCAAGCTCGCCCTCGATAATGTCCGCCTCGAAAGGCTCCATGCCGGCTGCCGCTGGGCGGAGGGACCCGCCTACCTGCTGGCGGGCAAGCATCTCGTCTGGTCGGACATCCCCAACAACCGGGTGCTGCGCTACGACGAGACCAGCGGCGCAGTCTCGGTCTTCCTTTCGCCGGCCGACAACCACAACGGCCACAGCGTCGATCGCGAGGGGCGGCTCGTCTGCTGCGAACATCGCACGCGCTGCGTCTCGCGCATCGAACATGACGGAACGCGCCGCGTGCTCGCCGACCGCTTCGAGGGCAAACGCCTCAACTCGCCCAACGACGTGGTGGTGAAGTCGGACGGCTCGATCTGGTTCAGCGATCCGACCTACGGCATCGACTCCGAATACGAAGGCGACGCCGCGCCGCAGGAGATCGGCGCCAGCCACGTCTATCGCATTGATCCCGAGGGCGGCGCGGTCACGGCGGCGGCGACCGATTTCGTCAAGCCCAATGGCCTCGCCTTTTCGCCCGACGAGAAGCTGCTCTACATCGCCGACACCGGCGCTTCCCACCTCAGGAACGGCCCACGCCATATCCGCGTCGCCGAAGTCGGCGCCGACGGCCGCTCGCTCGGCCCGGCCAGATTGTTCGCCGAATCCACCGCCGGCCTGTTCGACGGCTTCCGCGTCGACGCAAAGGGCCACGTCTGGACCTCGGCCGCGGATGGCGTGCATGTCTACGCGCCCGACGCGACCCTCATCGGCAAGATCAAGGTTCCGGAAGTGACGGCCAACGTCTGCTTTGGCGGCCCCAAACGCAATCGCCTCTACATCTGCGCGACGAGTTCGCTCTACGCAATCTACGTCAACGCGCGCGGCGCGAGCTGGCCGAGCTGAGGCGCGGCGGCCGTTTTCTTACTCTGCTTCATAGGGATAGACGCGATTCCTGGCGTGGAGAGCGAGCTTTTGCGCGGCTGCCCGCTAACCAAGCGGCGCGCATCCAATTGCTTCAACCCGCCCGACCCCTTTAACGCTTTGTTAGCCAATCGGGCGCGTCGCGCCCGGCGGCAAGCCGTGGAGCGTCGCGCGTGGCCGTCAGAGGCGTCGCCTTCATTGTCGCGTTCGCGTTCGTCTCGGCGCCGCACGGCGCTGCGGCGGGCGAGCGCGGGATCGCGGGCGGATTCGAACTGGCGCCGTTGGTCGCGCCGCGCGCTCCGGCGTCGCGAGCGGTCCCTACGCCTGGCCCCGCGCCGCAGCCGGTCTGCGTGAGGCTGTGCGACGGTTACTTCTTTCCCGTTCCTGCTTCCGCCGGACTGACCGCGGAGACGGACGCAGAGGCCGTCTGTCGCGCTCTGTGTCCCTCGGCGGGCGTCGCGCTCTATTTCCTGCCCGCCCATTCCGACCGGATCGAGGATGCCGCCAATGCCCGCGGCGAACCCTACTCCGCCTTGCCCGCCGCCTTTCGCTATCGCTCCGCCGCCGCGCCAGCCTGCGGCTGCCGCCGCGCCGGCGAGCCGGGACTCGCCTATTGGCGCGACCCGACGTTGAAGAGCGGCGACGCGGTGATGACCGCCGACGGGGTCGTCGTCTTCCGCGGCGGCGGCGGCGGCGCGCCCTACGGCGCCGAGGCGTTCACGCCGGTCGATGCGGCGCCGCTCGGCGCGACGCGGCGGGCCGAACTCGGCGCGCTGACGCCGGCGATTCCGCCCGACGCAACCGAAGCCGACGCCCCGACGTTCGGCGAAGCGCGACGCGCGGCGAGCGCGGCGGCGGGCGAGATCCGGTTTCTCGAGGCCCCGGCCGGCGGGGGCGGCTGACCGGGAGGCTTCGTGCCGCGCCGCCAAAGTGTTAACAAGGGCGCGGCGACTCGGCCGGCCGGTCGTGCGGCCGGCGGGAGGACGCGCGTTGGCGGCGCGGGAGGCTCGGAGCGACAAACGCGGATGCGTCGCAGCGTGAAATGGAAGATCGCCGCCGCGGCCGTTGCGGCAATGTTGGCCGGCGTCTACCGCTGGCCGATGGCCTCGGTCCGTGTCGCCGCCGAACTCAATCGCGCCACGCCGCCGATCGGCCTGCATTGGCGTGGACCAGCTCGCGTCACATTCGTGCTGTTGCCGTGGCCGACCCTGCGCGTCGTCGGCGTCGATCTTGTCGCCGCCGACGGCCGCAATGTGCTGACCGCGTCCGAGGCGCGGTTCCCGCTGTCGATCTTCGCCCTGATGCGCGGCCGCTTCCTGCCGGTTGGCGCGACCCTCGACAATCCGACCGCCCTCGTCGACCTCGACGCCGCTCCGGCGCTGGCCGAAGAGCGCGCGGTCGCCGAAGACTCGCGTGACGGCGGCTCCGGCGCATGGGCGCACGTGCGCCTGCGCGGCGGCGTCTTGCACGTCGTCAGCGCCTCGCGCCGTCTCGACACGCTGATTGAAAGCCTGGACGGCGGCCTCGATTGGCCGCGCGCCGACGCGCCGTTGCGCGTTGCGCTCGTCGGCGCTTGGCGAGACGAGCGCGTCACGATCCGCGGGCGCGTCGATAATCCGAGCGATGCGCTGAGCCGCCGCGCCACTGGCGTCGCGCTGAGCGTCGCCTCGCGGCCGCTCCAGTTCGAAGCCGACGGGTCATGGGGCGGCGGCGGCGAGTCGAGCTTCGCCGGAACGCTGAGCGCCGAGATCCGCTCGCTCAGCGCGCTGAAGCGGCTCTTGGGCGGCGACGGCGCGCCATTCCTGCTCGGCGATTCCTTTTCTCTGTCCGGCAAGGCCCAGGCCGCCGGCGAAGCCGTGACATTGAGCGAGGCGGCGGTGACCGCTTCCGGACAAAAGTTCGACGGCGCCTTGACCTTCGCCCGCCAGGGCGGCCGCTACGCCGTCTCAGGCACGCTCGCCGCCGATCAGTTCGACCTCGCGGCGCTGACCGGGCCGCCGCCCGCCTTTCTGACGCCCTCGGGCGATTGGAGCCAGATTCCCTTCGCCTATGCGCCGCCGACTGATCTCGACCTCGACTTGCGACTTTCGGCCGCGCGGTTGCAATGGCGCGACTACGCGGTCACAGACGCCGCCGGATCGCTGATGTGCAAGGCGGGCGCCTGCACGGCGACCCTGCACGAAGCCAACGCCTACCAAGGGACGCTGAAAGGACAATTGTCGGCGGCGCGCGGCGCGCGCGGCCTGACGACGCAGGCGACGGTTTCGCTTGCCGACGGCGACCTCGGCGCGGCCTTGGCCGATCTCGGCTGGAGCGGCTTCCACGGGCGCGGCGACATCGAGGCGGACTTGCGCGCCACCGGCTTCGCCGCCTCGGACTCCATCCTTTCGCTCTCCGGGCAGGCGACCGCGACGCTGACGGCGGGCGCGATCGACGGCGTGAGCGTCGAGGAGGCGTTGCGCCGCAGCCAGCGCCGCCTGGTCGACGTCGCCCGCGATCTCGGCAACGGGGCGACGCATTTCTCCCGCGGACACATGCGCCTGACGGTCGCCAACGGCGCGGCGACGATCGACGACGGACGCATCGAAGGGCCGGGAACGACGATCGATTTCGGCGGTATGATCGACATCGCCAACCGCGCCTGGCAGGCGCAGGCGCGCGCCATCCAGACCGATGCTCAAGGCGCGCCCTCGTCTGACGCGGCGCGGCTGACGATCATCCTCTCCGGCCCTTGGTCGGCGCCCAACGTCTCGGTCGCGCCCGGCGGCTGAACGAGGGCCGACCAAAGTCGAACCGCCGGCGGCGATCGGCGAAGTTGCCGGGACCGGCGATTGGCCCTATCGATTCCGCGCCCCTCCCAACGTGCGGCGAAGCGATGACGAGAGTTCCGCGCAAGTTCTACGAAGCTTTGGCGATCGGCGCGCCGCGACCGCTGCGCGAGCCGCCCGCGCGCGTCGAGCGCATGATCCATTTCGTGCCGCCGCACATCGACAAGTTGCGCGCCAAGATCGGCGCATTGGCCGCGCAGGTCGACGTCGTGCTCGGCAACCTCGAGGACGCGATCCCGATCGAAGCGAAAGTGGCGGCGCGCGAGGGCTTCGTCGCCATGGCGCGCGCGACCGACTTCGGCTCGACCGGCCTGTGGGCGCGCGTCAATGCGCTCAACTCGCCGTGGTTCCTCGACGACATGACGCGGCTCGTCGGCGAAGTCGGCGACAAACTCGACGTCGTCATGCTGCCGAAGGTCGAGGGCCCCTGGGACATCGCCTTCATCGACCAATATCTGGCGCTGCTCGAGGCTCGCCACGGGCTGAAGGAGCCGATCCTCGTCCACGCGATCCTCGAGACGGCGGAAGGCGTCAACAACGTCGAGGCGATCGCCGCCGCTTCGCCGCGGATGCACGGCATGAGCCTCGGGCCGGCCGATCTCGCCGCCTCGAGGGCGATGAAGACGACGCGGGTCGGCGGCGGCCATCCTGACTATCGCGTGCTCGCCGACGCAAACCAAGCCGGGGGCCCGCGCGCAAGCGCCCAGCAGGACCTCTGGCACTACACGATCGCCCGCATGGTCGACGCTTGCGCCGCCAACGGGATCAAGCCGTTCTATGGGCCGTTCGGCGATTTTGCCGACGCCGCCGCCTGCGAGGCGCAATTCCGCAACGCATTCCTGATGGGCTGCGTCGGCGCCTGGACGCTCCACCCGAGCCAGATCGCCATCGCCAAGAAGGTCTTCTCGCCCGATCCGGCCGAGGTCGCTTTCGCCAAGCGCATCCTCGAAGCGATGCCCGACGGCGCCGGCGCGGTGATGATCGACGGCAAGATGCAGGACGATGCGACCTGGAAACAGGCGAAAGTCATCATCGACCTCGCCCGCCAGGTGGCGGCCAAGGACCCCGCCCTCGCCGAGCGCTATGCCTTGTGAAACGCCGCGGCGTTGACAGCCCCCAGCCGCGGGCGTAGCCGTGGACGCATAAAATTCAACGAGTTCCAGCGTCGATGGAAGCCCGCGTCGCAAAGTTTGGCATAGGTCAGGTTGTCCGCCACCGCGTTTACCCGTTTCGAGGCGTGGTTTACAACGTCGACCCGACCTTCGCCAATACCGAGGAATGGTGGCGTTCGATCCCCGAAGAGGTGCGGCCCGCCAAGGACCAACCGTTCTACCACCTCTACGCCGAGAACACCGACAGCCAATACGTCGCCTACGTCTCCGAGCAAAACCTGTTGCCCGACGAGTCGGGCGAGCCGATCAGCCACCCGCAAGTCGACGAGATGTTCGTGCGCACCGAAAAGGGCGAATACCGCTTGCGCAACAAGCCGATGGCTTGCTGAGTCAAAGCTAAGCTTGATCGGCGTTGCTTCGTCGCCGGCCCACCTGGGCCGGCGTTTTTGCGTGGCCGCGGCGGCGGGCGGCAGAGCCCGCGCCGCGGCGCCCGACCTGTTTTACTGCGCAGGCGTCGCGGGCGCGGTCGGGGCGGGCGCCACGGCCGGCGGCGCGCCGCTCGACTGCTGCTGCTCGAGCTTCTTGCGCTGCTCTTCCGCACGGAGCTGAAGCTGCTTCTGCAGCTCCTGGTTCTGCTGCTCGAGCACCTTGGGATCGACCGCCGGGCCGTCAAACGCCGCGCCGAAGTCCTTCATCGGCAGGTTGAACGTCACCTCGATGTTCGCCTGGTTGCGGACGATGACGCTGGCGATCTGCGCCTTCTTGAGGTCGCCGATCGTCTTCGCGTTGAGGTCGGCTTCGGCGAAGCAGCCGTTCGGGAAGCAGATCGCGAACTTGCCGTCGATCGGCTCGCCCTTGTCGATCACCAGCCGGAAGCCGGGACGCAGCAACAGGCCGACCGGCAGCAGGAAGCGGGCGATGCGGCGATCCTCGTTGGTCATCTGATAGACGGCGATCGCCAAGGTCGGCGGCTGGTCGGCGGCCTGACCGAAATCGCGGGTGGTGTAGCAGACCTCCTTGCCCGAAGTCTGGTCCTTGCCGCAGATCTTGGTCCAAGGGGCCTGCATCGGCGTCAGGTCGAGCTTCACCGGGCCGGACGGCGCGCCGGCTGGGGCGGCCGGGGCCCCCGGGGCGGCGGGCGCGGCCGGGGCCGCCGTCGCGCTCGGCGTCGGAGCCGGCTTCGTTTGCGCCAGGGCGCCGCTCGCCGCCAGGACCGCCGCGGCGGCCAGCATCAAGGCGCCGCGGCGTTCGAACGGGAAGGTCATGAATCGTCCTTTCGATCGGTGATCAGCAGCACTCGGCCGCGTTCGGCGCGGCGCTGCGTCCCATGTCGCGTCATTGCGGCCATA
>Ga0187851_10003564_pt1 | contig 13030 bp, 11 predicted proteins | sample June2016WEW_6_10_FD_132997 | JGI IMG/M metagenome (GOLD analysis project Ga0187851, IMG submission 132997) | Peatland microbial communities from SPRUCE experiment site at the Marcell Experimental Forest, Minnesota, USA - June2016WEW_6_10 | ecosystem: Environmental > Terrestrial > Soil >...
GAAGCCGGCATTCCCATCCAGGTGCATTCGACCATCAGCCGCCACAATCAGCACGATCTCGACGGCCTGTGCAGATTGTTCGAGAGGCTGGCCATCGTCATGTGGAATGTGTTTTTCCTGGTTCCCGTGGGCCGCGGCCAGCTCGACGATCTGCTGAGCGGCGAGGAATTCGAGCAGGTCTTCGGCAAGATCTACGAGCTCTCGCACCGCGTGAACTTCCAGATCAAAACTACTGAAGCGATGCATTACCGCCGCTACCTGTTGCAGCACAATCTTGAAGAGCGCAAGCTGGGGCATGGTCACGGCCATCCCCATGGAGCGGCCCCATTTCAGACCGGGGTCCCCACGGACAGGTCTTCGTCCGTGGGGTATCAGGCCGGCACTCCGACCGCCGACGGCAAGACTCGTGCCATGGGCTGGGCCACTCGCCGCGTCAACGACGGCAAGGGGTTTGTCTTCATCTCCCACGTGGGCAACGTCTATCCCAGCGGATTCCTGCCCATTCACGCCGGTAACATTCGTGAGACGCCCCTGGCCGAGATCTATCGCAACGCGCCGATCTTCAAGGCTCTGCGCGATACGAAGAGGCTTGAAGGCAAGTGCGGCGCCTGCGAATACAAAGAGATCTGCGGCGGTTCTCGAGCTCGCGCCTACGCCATCACTGGAGACCCGCTGGCGCAGGAGCCCTGCTGCATCTACCAGCCGAAGAACTGGGACCCGGAGCGCGAGCAGACGGCCGAAGCTTTCAAACAGCCGCTGCCGGAGGGCACGCTGGTCACGCTGTAAAGGACAGCCGCTAACTATCAGCTTCCATGCGGAAGCATGGAAAGCGATTCGATCAGTGTCTCAATGGCCGCGAGCGGCCGCGTCGGCCTTCCCCTTGAACCGCGAATAGACAAACACCACGTACCCCGCAGCCAGCGTCATTCCGAAGAGCCACCAGGCTAGTCCCACGGCCAGCGTGTGCGGGCCCGAGATTGCGCGGTCGAGCGTAATGTCGTTCGCCGCGCCGGTGGTTGCCGGTAACAGCACTGGATACACGCCCCAGCACGCGCCCGCAAGCATGAAGAAGAGATACAAACATGAGGCAAGGAATGCCTTGAGCGGCTGCCGGCCGCGATTCCACATCCAGATGGCCGCGAGCGATGCAACGACACCGGCAGGGACGACAAATGTAACCGGGTATTGGAAGTAGTTATTGAGACTCGCCGGCCGAACGGCGATCGTGGCGGCCAAACTCACGACTGTAAGCGCGACCAAAGCCAGAAACAGCCGCGCTGCAATCTTTCGCGCGCGCTGCTCCAGGTCACCTGAAGTCTTGAGCGAGAGCCAAAGCGCGCCATGCAACGTAAGCGCCACCAACGCCACCAGCCCGCCAATCACCGTATACCAATCCAGGATGCCGGGCGTGAGGCCGGGCTTCCAGTCCGTCCACAAGGGCAGAAAAAAGTATCCGTCGGCCTGCAGGGGAACGCCGCGCAGCACATTCGCAAGCGCCGCGCCGAAAAAGATCGTCAGCAGTGCGCTGGCCAGCCCGAAGACACCGTCGAGCAGTTGCCGCCACACCCCCACATCGAGGTGGTTGCGCAGCTCAAGGCTGACGCCGCGCAGCACCAGCAGCCACAGAACGATCATAAGCGGCAGATAAAACCCGCTGAATGCCGACGCGTAGAGCAGCGGAAACGCGAAGTAGAGAGTGCCCCCGCCGGCCAAAAGCCATACTTCGTTTCCGTCCCATACCGGGCCGATCGACGCGAGGGTCGCACGGCGTTCTGCTTCGTTGCGCGCCAGAAACAGATGCAGCACGCCCACCCCCAGGTCGAACCCGTCGAGGACGACATAGCCGACGATCATGACCGCGACCAGCCAGAACCAGATGAAGCCCATCGCAACTCTCCTCTCCGTCTCGAGCCAGCACGAAGTATCAGGGCACGACTTCAGTCGCGCCGTTTCCAAAAACTACCTCGGGGCCTTAGTCCCCGCCTCCGGTCCGCTCGCGATCTGGCGATAGATGAGCACCGTGAACAGCAACCCCAGCAGAGCGTAGAGGCCCATGAACCCGATCAGGGTGAACAATCCGTTACCCGCTGAGACAGTATTGGAATAGCCTTCGCTGGTGCGCATCAATCCGTAAATCAACCACGGCTGCCGGCCCAGCTCGGCGGTCATCCAGCCCGCGGTGTTCGCAATGTAGGGCAGGGGAAAGCTCAGCAGAATTGCCCACAACGCCCAGCCCGTTGTGTAAAGCCGCCCGCGCCACAGCAGAAACGCGGCCACCACCATCAGCAAAATGAACCACGTCCCCAGCCCGGCCATGATGTGGTAGGCGTAGAAAAGCAGCGGTTGCGCAGTGGGCCATTGGTCCTGCGGAAACTGGTCGAGCCCTTTCACCTCCGCCTTGGTGGTGCCGTAGATCAGGAAGCTCAGCACGTCATTCACCACGATCGGATTGTCGATCTGGCCCGTCTCCGGGTTGGGCTGGCCCAGCAGCACGATAGGCGCGCCGGCTTCTGTCTTGAATAACCCCTCCATGGCCGCCATGGCTGCCGGCTGATTGCGCGCCACGTACTTGCCGTGCAGATCGCCTGTCGGAAAGACGATCAGAATCGACGCAATCGTTCCCGCGATCACGCCGACCTTCAAGAAGATGCGCGCGTGCGCCGGATCGCGCCCTTCGAGCAGATAGAACGCGCCGACCGCGGCCATCACAAACGAACCCGTCACGGCCGCGCCTGTCATGTTGTGCGCGTACTGCAGCAGCCCCCACGGGTTTAGCAGAAGCTGCCAGAAACTGAGCACCTCAAAGTGGCCGTCAGACATCCGCTCGTAGGCGACCGGGTGCTGCATCCACGCGTCGGTCACAATGATGAAGAAGCCCGAGATCCACGACCCCAGCCAGACCATCACCGCCGAGAACCAATGGGTCCATCGCGAGACTCGCTTTTCGCCGTAAAGGAACAGGCCGAGAAACGCCGACTCGAGGAAGAAGCTGAACACGCCTTCCATCGCCAGCGGCTGCCCGATCACGCCGCCTGAAAGCCGCGAGAAACGTGCCCAGTTGGTGCCGAATTCGAACTCCATGGGAATGCCGGTGACGACGCCGAATACGAAGTTGATCGCGAAGATCCGGCCCCAGAAGCGCGCCGCGCGGTCCCAGGTGGCGTCGCCGGTACGCAGTGCCACGGTCTTCAGCACCACGATCAGCAAACCCAGTCCCATCGTGAGCTGCGGAAAAAGGTAGTGGAAGGTAACAGTGAAGGCGAAATGCAGCCGGTGAATGATCTCGGCGCTCATCGAAGGTCTCCTGCCGCGGGTTGCGCCCCTTGAACCGGCGGGCGATCAGACGTGGAGGGCAGCCTCGGTGCAAGGTTCGAGCCCAGAGAATCAAGGCTTCCCGTGCCGCTTCCGATTCTAGCTCTTCCGGTGATATTGAACACTTGCTACGGCAGCCAGCGCTTGGATCTGATTTCGATGCCGATGCTACCGCGGGGCAAGCGGGCGCTGTCGGCAAGCAAATCGGCACCCTTTTGAAAGGCGGCTCTTTCCCCCTCCAAGACAATTCTTTGCAAGTTGCTGTAAACATAAAGTGAGGTCGAGAATGCGGATTGCGATCATCGGCGGCGGCGTTGCGGGGTTGGCCGCCGCCTACGAACTGGAAAAGACGCGCAAGGCGGGCGCAGCGGTCGAGTACACGCTTTTTGAGGAGCGTCTGCGATTGGGCGGGTCGCTGGCCTCGGAGACCGTAAACGGCGCCGTGCTCGAGCGCGGACCTGACTCGTTCCTGACGGAGAAGCCGGCGGCGGCCGAGCTGTGCCGTGAGCTAGGCCTGGGTGGCGAGCTGATCCCATCGAACGACGCGGCCCGCAAGACCTATATCGTCGTGCGCAACCGGCTGGTGGCGTTGCCCGACGGCTTGATGTTTCTGGTGCCGACCAAGCTGGTTCCCACTGCGCTCACGCCGCTGTTCGGCGTTCCCACCAAAGCGCGCATGGCCGTCGAGCTGCTGCACCCTCCGCGGCCAGCCAGGCAGGATGAGTCCGTCGCCGCATTGGTCGAGCGGCACTTCGGCCGGGAGGCCGTGGACCTGCTTGCCGACCCGCTCTTGAGCGGCATCTACGGCGGCGACGCAACGCAGTTGAGCGCGCAGACCGTGCTGCCGCGGCTGGTAGAGATGGAGCGCCAATATGGCTCGCTGACGCGCGGCATGTTGGCTGCACACCGCAAGATGAGAGCTTCCGCCAGGACCTCCTCCAAGACCCAAAACCGCGGAGCGGCGATCTTTACAGCAATGCGAGGCGGCATGCAACAGCTGGTTGACGCGATCGTAGCGCGGCTCGACCCGGCCAGCTTGAGAACCGGGACACAGGTGCGCGCGATCGCAAAGACGGGGAACGTTTGGAGCGTCGAGGCCGGCGGCGGACAGCAGGAATACGATGCTCTCATCCTGGCTGCGCAGGCGTGGGCTGCAGGATCGCTGCTGGAGCCGGTGGATGCGGAGCTTGGCCGCGACCTGAGCGGCATTCCTTATTCGTCTTCGATCACCATCAACTTGGTATACGACGGGGCGAAGATTGGCACGCTGCCCGAGGGCTTCGGATTTCTTGTCCCGGCAGTCGAGGGCCGCGCGATGCTGGCCTGCACGTTTGCCCACCGCAAGTTTCTGGGCCGCACGCCACCGGGCAAGGCTGTCTTTCGCGCCTTCCTGGGTGGCATGCGTGGCGAAGCGCTGCTGGCCGAGAGCGACGATGTTCTGCTGGCTACGGTGCGACGAGAGATGAGCGAGATTCTCGGCGCCAAAACGTTCAATGCGGCCGTTGAGCCCGAGCACACTCAGGTCTCACGCTGGCGGCGGGCCATGGCGCAGTATGCCGTCGGCCACAAAGATCGCATGCAGCGCGTTAGAGATCGAGTTGCGGCCCTTCCAGGCCTGCGCCTTGCCGGCAACGCGTACGATGGCATCGGCGTTTCCGATTGCATCCGGCTGGGGCGGCAGGCGGCGCGTGAGCTGGCTGCTTCAGCCGCGGCTGCGCCGGTACCAACGGTCTAAATCAGCTTCCGCGGCAACCGCGCAGCGGGATTGTCGAACCGTATACTCGACTTGAGAAGATGCCCACGCGTAGCGACACATTTCTTTCCACCATCCTGGCCTCGACGCGAGCCACGGTGGACGCGGCCAAGAACGCCGTGCCCGTCGCGGAGTTGGAGCGTCGTGCCGCACAGCACCGGCCGCGAGGCTGGGCCGCCGGGCTGCGCCGTAAAGCCGCCTCCGGCCCAGCCGTCATCGCGGAGATCAAAAAGGCCTCGCCCTCGAAAGGCCTGATCCGGGCCGACTTCGATCCCGAGTGGCTGGCGCGGCGCTATCGTGCAGGCGGAGCGGCTGCGCTGTCGGTGCTTACCGATGAGCCGTACTTTCAGGGTAGCCTGCGCAACCTGGAGCTGGCCTCAGCGGCCACTCCGCTGCCGTGCCTGCGCAAGGACTTCATGATCGACGAGTACCAGATCCTCGAAGCCCGGGCCCATCGCGCTGACGCGATTCTCTTGATTGCCGCCGCGCTCACCGGTGCGGAATTGCAACGCTTCGCCCAGGCTGCGCATGCCTTCGCGCTCGACGTGCTGGTGGAGGTGCATAGCGCGGAGGAACTTGCGCTGGTTCTCGATGCACTGGGCGAGACCGGCGCCGACGCCATCGGTGTGAACAACCGCGACCTGCGAACCTTTGAGGTGAGTCCGGAAACATCGCTTGCGCTCGCTGATCGCATGCCATCCAGTGTGGTACGCATAACGGAGAGCGGCATCTCCTCGCGTGAAGACATCGCCCGCCTGCGCAAGGCGGGATTCGACGCTTTTCTTATTGGGGAAAGCCTGATGCGACAGCCAGATCCCGGCGCTGCCCTGGCCGGGTTATTGACTTCCACGGGTCTTTCCTTGAAATGATTGCAATGACTGCATGTCGGCGCTAGGATGCGCGCGCGAAACCGATCAACTGAAGAATGAGTATCTGGATCAAAATCTGCGGGAACACCTCGCTGGCCGATGCGCAACTGGCCGCCGAGGCCGGGGCCGATGCCGTGGGATTCGTCTTCGCGCCCAGCCCGCGCCGCATGTCCCCGGAACAGATTGCGACCATTGTGCCGCATTTGCCGTCGACGCTCGAAAAGATCGGCGTGTTCGTCGATGCCGATCTCAACGAGATTACGTCGATCGTCGAGCAATGCGGGCTGACCGGCGTGCAACTCCACTGGGACGCTCCCCGCGATCTGCCATTGAAGCTTCGCTTCCGGCTCGGGCCGCGCTTCCGCATCCTGCGCGTTGTCTATTCCGATGGCGGCGGCGTGACCGCCGCGTTTGCGCCGGAGTCCGCGTCGAGCGTCGACGCGATTCTCGTCGATTCGCACACCACCTACGCCGCCGGCGGCACAGGCGTCACATTCGACTGGTCTGCGGTCAGCAAGACCCTCTTCCAGAACCCGGAGGTGCGTCAGCACCTGATTGCGGCCGGCGGACTTACGCCCAACAATGTGGCCTCGGCCATCAAGACCTTGCACCCCTGGGGGGTGGACGTAGTGAGCGGCGTGGAATCCGCCGCTGGCCGCAAAGATCCCGACAAGGTACGCGCCTTCGTCACCAACGCGCGCGCGGCCGCAGGCACCTGACGCCGCCGGCGTGTAACCTTTCCGGCCCTCAGCGCGTAAGAATGGACGGGCCTTGTCACGTCTCGCCCTTGCCGATCGTCATTAGTTCAGGCAAGCGGAATCGAGCCAGACTGCAGCATTCCGCCGCTGAAAGCATCGTTCACCCTAATCCCCAGGGAGGTCTCAATCATGGGCACTTATCTTCCCCCCATCGAAAATCCGCACGGCGTGATGATGAAACTGGTCTACGCCATGTCGCGGCGCCAGTTCGGCAAGGTCATGACGCCGCTCAAGGTCTTTGCGGCGCGCATGCCGCTCGCCTTCGGCATGTTCGTCGGCAAGATCAGCAAACTCGATAAGAAGCTCGAACTGCCGCCTGAGACGCAAATGCTCGTCCGCGAGCGCGTGGCCCGGCTCAACGTCTGCCTCTTCTGCATCGACATCGGCCGCGCCTTCGCGATTCAGTCGGGCATGAACGAAGCGAAATTCGATGCCATGGAAGATTACGCGACGAGCCCGCTCTATAGCGATGCGGAGCGCGCCCTGCTCGACTACGTGACCGAGCTGACTCGCGACAAGAAAGTCGAGCCCGAGACCTTCACGCGGCTCAGGAAGCATTATTCCGAGCGCGCCATCTGCGAAATTGTCTGGCTCGTGGCCAGCGAACACTTCTACAACATGACCAATATCGGCCTCAACATTCACTCCGATATGCTGTGCGATATCGCGCGGAAAAGGAAGTAGTGGTGCCAGCCTGCGGTAATGCCGGCAGGCTCAACCAGATCGTTCCCCTGAGAATCTCGTGGACGGTCGCTGATGACGCCTTGTAAAGTTCCTGTACACAAGCTGCGCGCCGACGCCCGGGGAGACGCGAGAACCACTTCACCTGCGGCCCGCCAAGCCACTTCAGTGAGGTCAGTAATGGAAGGGCAGTCAAACCTTCATTGGCGCATTTCGCCAGTGGCGATCGATCCGCAAGAGTTTCGCTCGCTAGGCCACGCGCTCATCGACCGCATCGCAGGTCTGCTGGAGTCGCTTCCCGATCGTCCCGTTACTCCGGCCGCATCGCCCACAAGCATTCGGCAGGCCCTGCAGGCTGAGCGTCCTCTGCCGGAACTCGGCTCAGAGCCCGAAGAGCTGCTGAACCATGCCGCCGATCTCCTTTTCAAGCACTCGCTATTCAACGGTCATCCGCGCTTCTGGGGATATATCACCTCGTCCGCCGCTCCCATTGGTGTGCTGGGCGATCTTCTCGCCGCTGCCGTGAATCCCAACGTGGGTGCGTGGCCGCTTTCGCCGATGGCCAGCGAAATTGAGGCACAGACCATCCGCTGGATCGCTGGCATGCTCGGTTACCCGGCCGACTGCGGAGGCCTCTTCGTCAGCGGCGGAAATATGGCCAACATTGTCGGATTTCTCGCCGCCAGGCAGGCGAAAGCGGGACACGATGTGCGTACCGCCGGGTTGAGCGGCGCACGGCTGCGGGCCTATTGCTCGAAGGAAACGCACACCTGGATCCAGAAAGCCGCGGATATCTCCGGCATCGGCACGGATTCCATTCGCTGGATCGCCACAAACGATCGCATGCAGATCGACGTTTCCGCCCTTCGGCAGCAGATCCGAGCCGACCTTGCGTCCGGCGATCGGCCATTCCTCGTTGTTGGCGCTGCGGGAACGGTCAGCACGGGCGCCATCGACCCGCTCCACGAGCTCGCCGAAGTTTGCCGCGAATTCGATCTCTGGTTTCACGTAGATGGCGCCTATGGAGCGATGGCGGCAATTCTGCCTGATGCTCCCGACGAATTCTCCGGCATGGCTCAAGCGGACTCGATCGCCATCGATCCGCACAAGTGGCTCTACGCTCCGCTTGAGGCTGGATGCGCGCTGGTGCGCGACCGCGAGAAGCTCCGCGACGCTTTCGCGTATCATCCGCCCTACTACCATTTCGAAACCGAGGCCATCAACTACTACGATCTCGGGCCGCAGAATTCCCGCGGCTTTCGCGCCCTCAAGGTCTGGCTCGCCTTGCAACAGGCCGGCCGCGAAGGCTACGTGCGCATGATCTCCGACGATATCCGTCTCGCAGCGGAACTCTTCCGGCTCATCCCGCAATATCCTGAACTCCAGCCGCTCACCCTGGGCCTCAGCATTACAACCTTCCGCTTCGTGCCTCCCGATCTCCCTTCCGGAAGCCATGCGGCCGAGGACTATCTCAATGCATTGAACAACGAGTTGCTGACGCGCGTGCAAAATAGCGGCGAAGCCTACCTTTCAAATGCTGTTGTGAACGGCAGGTTCGCATTGCGCGTATGCATCGTCAACTTCCGCACAACGCAGGCGGATATTGCAGCCCTGCCGCCGCTCATTGTCCGTCTGGGCAAGCAAGCCGATGCAGAACTACGGCCAGAAAATCTGCGCCACCGAGGATAGGCCGTTCAAGGCTGAACTCACCAGGAGCTCGCCTCAGCCTCTGCAAAGCCGCGCCCTAGTACACTAGAACTGGTCGCATAAATCCGGTTTTGAGGGGCACGACTTGCGCCGTGAAAGCCTCAAAAACATTGGGCTTTTGACCCCTGAGGGAAGTTTCTTCATCGCTTCAGACCATTTATGCAACCAGCTCTAGAGTTCCGCACCCCGCGGCGAATCCATCAGGAGCTTCCATGGCATCGGTCATTCTTCCGGCCAATCCCTCCGAGTCGCGGCCCGGACGCTTCGGCGTTTACGGCGGCCGCTATGTGCCGGAGACGCTGGTCGCGGCCCTCACGGAACTCGAGCGCGAATACGAAATCGCCAAGGCCGACGCCGCATTCCAGGCCGAGCTCAACTCGCTGCTGGCTGACTACGCTGGCCGGCCCACGCCGCTCTACCTTGCCGGGCGCCTCACCGAATCCCTCGGCGGCGCGAAGATTTACCTCAAGCGCGAAGACCTGCTCCACACCGGCGCGCACAAGATCAACAACGCGCTGGGCCAGGGATTGCTCGCCAGGCGCATGGGCAAACAGCGCGTGATCGCCGAAACCGGCGCGGGCCAGCACGGCGTGGCAACGGCCAGCGCGTGCGCGCTGCTGGGTCTGGATTGCGTGATCTACATGGGCGAAGTGGACATGGAGCGCCAGGATCTGAACGTGAAGCGCATGCGGCTGCTCGGCGCCGAGGTGCGCGGCGTCTCCTCAGGCTCGAAGACGCTCAAGGATGCCATCAGCGAGGCCATGCGCGACTGGGTGACGAACGTTCGTACCACCTACTATCTGCTGGGCAGCGCGCTCGGCGCGCATCCCTATCCCACGATGGTACGCGACTTCCAGCGCGTGATCGGCAAGGAGATCCGAGCCCAGATCCTGGAAAAGGAAGGAAGGCTACCTGATGCGGTAGTGGCGTGCGTGGGCGGCGGCTCGAATGCCATCGGCGCGTTCTACGAGTTCATTCCCGAGCGGCAGGTGCGGTTGATTGGTGTGGAGGCCGGAGGATGCGGCACCGCGTTGGGCCAGCACGCGGCACGCTTCCAGGGCGGCGCGCCGGGTGTGCTGCAGGGGACGTACTCTTACGTTTTGCAGGATGAAGACGGCCAGATCGCGCTCACGCATTCGGTCTCGGCTGGCCTCGACTATGCATCCATCGGCCCCGAACACGCCATGCTCCACGACTCCGGCCGCGCCGAGTATGTTTCGCAGGACGATGCCGCGGCTCTCAATGCCGTCGAGAAGCTGGCCCGCACCGAAGGCATTTTGCCCGCGCTCGAAAGCGCGCACGCCGTAGCGGAAGCGATGCGCATTGCTCCCAGCATGTCGCCCCGTGAAATACTGGTGGTGAATCTCTCAGGACGCGGCGATAAGGACATGGGCATCCTGGCTCGGGAACTGAAGCTGTAACCCTGGTGTGAGGGCCGCTCCCAGGTCCCCAAATGCGGGACCTGGGGCACCCGCGCCGCGTCCACCTTGGTTCGAATTTGTCATCCTGAGGCGTAGCCGAAGGATCTGCGGTTGCTCTTGAATGCCGATTCGCTTCGAACACAAGCCGGGCCTGGTGATTTACCTGACCGCCGGGGATCCCTCGCTGGCAGCCACGCGTGAGATTGCCATCGCGGCAATCGATGCGGGCGCCGATGTGATCGAGCTGGGAGTGCCATTCAGCGACCCGCTCGCCGACGGGCCCATCATCCAACGCGCCAGCGAGCGCTCGCTCGCGCGTGGTACGCGGCTCAAGGATGTTCTCACCCTTGCGCACGAGCTTCGCGCGGCGCGCCCTGCCGCGGGGCTCATTCTCTTCACATATCTCAACCCAATCCTGCGCTACGGGCTGCGCAAGTTTGCCGATGATGCCAAGGCTGCCGGCGCCGATGGCGTTCTGGTCACCGACATGATCGTCGAAGAGGCCGCTGAGTATCTTGTCGAAATGGACCGCGTGGCACTCGCGCCGGTTTTCCTCGCGGCGCCCACCAGCCCCGACGAGCGGCTTGAGGCGATCGCGAAGCACTCGAAGGGTTTTGTGTACGCCATCTCGCGCGTGGGGGTCACCGGCAAGCAGCAAGACGTCGCCGGCGATGCCGCCGCACTGGTGGCGCGCATCCGCCGTTTCTCGGGTCCTCCTGGACACGGCCTGCCGGTGGCCGTAGGGTTCGGCATCAGCAACGCCGAGCACGTTGCGCAGGTGGCGGAGTTCGCGGATGCCGCGGTAATCGGCAGCGCGATCGTCGAGCTGGTGGAACGGGCAACCCGGGAGAATGGACCGGACACAGCTCCCGACTCAGTCGCTCGATTTATCAAGGGTCTGCGCTTGCCCAGTGCGGCGCTGGCCCGGTGAAAAAAGCAGCCGTCAGCTATCAGCTTTCAGTTCGTCCGTTGCCGGACTGACCGAGAAGGCTTATCTCAGCGGGTTGAGCTGAAAGCTGAGGGCTGATAGCTGAAAGCTGAAAGCTGGTTTTAGGGGCTTCAATGACCATCGAAGAATTGCGAATCCGCATCGACGAACTCGACCGCCAGTTGGTCGAGTTGCTCAGTGAGCGGGCGCGCGCCGTGGAGATGATCGGAAAGCTGAAGGCCGCCACTTCGCTTCCCGTATACGAACCCGAACGCGAAAAAACCATCTATGCCAACGTGCACGCGGCCAACAAGGGTCCGCTGCCCGACATCGAGTTGACGCATATCTACGAGCGCATCATCGACGTAATGCGAGCGTTGCAGCGCAATGAGCTTGCTAGCCAGAGAATCGCCCAGGCAACCCGATCCGAGGGCAGCATGCGAGGCAGTGCTACGGGCGGATCGCTGACCAAGCAAGCGCAAACCGTTGCCGGGGACTCGAAACCGGCGCCAGAGACAGGAAGAGAAAAATGATTGTCGCCATGCAAGAGAAAGCCACCGAAGAACAGATCGATGCCGTGATCAATGCGATGGAAGAGGCCGGCGTCGACGTGCATCGCACCACGGGCGCGTTCCAGACCATCCTGGCCGCCGTCGGACCCACAGCCAGTCTCGACCTCACCAAGTTTGAAATGTTGCCCGGCGTGTTGCACGTGCACCGCATTAGCTCGCCTTACAAGCTTGCAGGCCGCGCGTGGAGGCCGGAGGGCACAGTCATAGAATTTCCCAATGACGCCAAAATTGGTGGCCAGCAGGTTGCCATCATCGCCGGCCCTTGTGCGGTAGAGAGCCGCGAGCAGATCTTTGCGACCGCAGAGTCCGTCAAGAGAGTCGGCGGAAAATTTCTGCGCGGCGGCGCATTCAAGCCGCGCAGCTCACCCTACTCGTTTCAGGGCCTGGGCATCCCCGGCCTGGAATTGATGCGCGAAGCCGCCGACGCCAACGGCTTGGCCGTGGTAAGCGAAGTCATGGAGATCGCGCAGATCGAGCCCATGCTGCCGCTGGTCGATTGCTTCCAGGTGGGCGCGCGCAACATGCAGAACTTCAACCTGCTACGCGAGCTGGGCCAGGTGCGCAAGCCCATCCTGCTCAAGCGCGGCATCGCCGCCACCATCGAAGAGCTTCTGCTTTCGAGCGAGTACATCCTCTCCGGCGGCAACTACGACGTGATTCTCTGCGAGCGCGGCATCCGTACCTATGAAACCTCGACGCGCAACACCATGGATATCGCAGCCATCCCGGTAATCAAGAAGCTCTCGCATCTGCCTGTGGCCGCTGACCCCTCGCACGGCACCGGCCGGCGCGACATGGTGCCGGCCATGGCTAGAGCCGCGGTGGCTGCCGGCGCTGATGCGCTCATTGTGGAGATCCACCCCAACGCCGACAAGGCCGTCTCCGACGCCGCGCAGACACTCTTCCTCGACCAGTTCGAAAAGCTGGTCGGCGAGCTCCGCGTGTTGGCGGAAGCGGTGGGAAGATCGCTCTGAAAGGCAGCGGCGCTGGCGGTGTTAGCGTAGGTTAACGGGGTTGAAGTTCTGGCTC
>Ga0187851_10003565_pt1 | contig 13022 bp, 11 predicted proteins | sample June2016WEW_6_10_FD_132997 | JGI IMG/M metagenome (GOLD analysis project Ga0187851, IMG submission 132997) | Peatland microbial communities from SPRUCE experiment site at the Marcell Experimental Forest, Minnesota, USA - June2016WEW_6_10 | ecosystem: Environmental > Terrestrial > Soil >...
ACAAGCCGCTACGGTGTAGCGGGGGTGCTCTAATTGGCTGTTTATAATCAATAACTTGCAGACGAGGGCCGCTACTAGTAGCCGGTTTGTCAATTTTCAGCAGCCGTCGCCGGGGCCGTTGGACGGTCCGCAATCGCGCCGCCGGAATTGAAATCGAGGACGGGTCGGAACGACTGTGACTGGCTGATCAGTGAGTGCTTGCGTCGATTAGAAAGGTGCTCAACCGGAGAGGCATGAAGTGGTTACTGTTTATTGTCGGTATATCATGGATTCTTAAGTGTTTATTGGCGTAAGAGCAGTAACCGCTTACGGTTCCCCGGTTTGGAACGCGGGCCGCTGGACAACTTGACGCAGGTCCGCCGGACTCCGGAAGACGGGTTCAGTGCATGCGAAGCCCACCTGGCGAGCGAGCCTGCGAGAGCCTCGCCGCGCCACAACTTCCGGCGCAGGCGGGTGCGGCGGACAACATTCATCGCCTGCCCGCGAGGCTGGTGCCTGACGCGATGTAATCTAGGAAGTGTCGGACGAGTTATGAGGAGAGTGCGCATCCTTGGAATAGCGCTGCGCGCCACGGCCATCGCGGTGCTCGCCACGGCCACGCTCGGCGCGGCTGTGAAGACGGTGCACGTGGTGGATCGCAGCGACGTGCTGGACGGCCGCTCGTTCGGCAAGTCGGGTCCGTATGAGAAGATCGAGGCCCGCGCCTGGTTCACGCTCGATCCAAAGCTGCCGGCGAACCGACTGATCCGCGATCTGGACCTGGCGGTGACGAACGAGTCGGGCCAGGTGGAGTTCAGCGCCGATGTCTACGTTCTGAAGCCGCGCGACCCGGCACGAGGCAACGGCATGGTGCTCGTGGAAGTGCCGAACCGCGGCGGGAAGTCGCTGCTGAGCCGGTTCTGCTACGGCCGGAGCATGCTGGATCCCGTGAAGGACGAGGATTTCGGCGACAAGTGGCTGCTGGAGGAAGGCTACACGCTGGTCTGGATCGGGTGGCAGTGGGACGTGCCGAACAGGCCCGGCCTGTTGCGCCTGGAGCCGGCCGGGTTGCGGAAAGACGTCCCGACACCGGGCCTGGTGCGGTCGGAGTACATCCCCGAGCGGGCGACGCCGCGCATGCCGCTGGGCGACCGGGGCCATCGGCCGATCGCGGTTGGCAAAGCGCTGCGGCTGCTGGTCCGGGACAGCGCCGAATCGCAGCCAGTGGAAATCCCCGCAGATCAGTGGAAACTGGCCGAAAACGGGACGGAGGTGGACCTGGCCGAGGGCTTCCAACCGGGACGGCTGTACGAGTTCGTCTATGAGGGCGCGGCGCCGGTGGTGGCGGGGCTGGGGCTGGCCGCGGTGCGTGATTTTGCCACGTACTTGAAGCACGGCGGGGGCGACGACGTGGCCCTGCTGGCGGAGCAGAACCGGTACCTGAAGCACTCGATCGGCTTCGGCATTTCCCAGAGCGGGCGATTCCTGAGGCATTTTCTGTATGAGGGCTTCAACGCCGACGAGCAGGGACGCAAGGTTTTCGACGGCGTGTGGGCCGACGTGGCCGGGGCGGGCCGCGGCAGTTTCAACTTTCGCTACGCGCAGGCTTCGCGCGACGGGAACCCATGGAACAACGTGTTCTACCCGACCGATGTGTTCCCATTCGGCGGCCTGCCGGAAAAAGATCCGGTCACGGGCAAAGAAGACGGACTGCTGGCGCGCGCGCTGGCGGCGGGAGTCGCGCCGAAGCTGTTCCTGACCAACACGTCGTACGAATACTGGGGCCGCGCGGCGGCGCTGATCCACGTGCAGCCGGACGGCCGCGCCGACTCGACACTGGCGCCGGAGACGCGCGTCTACTTCTTCGCCGGGGCGCAGCACTTCCCGCGCAGTCTGCCGCTTTCGAAAACGGCGGAGCGCTACGAAAGCAATCCGACGGACCAGCGGCCGTTTCAGCGGGCGCTGCTGCATGGATTGGAACTGTGGGTGAGGGATAACATCCTGCCGCCGCCGTCGGTGCTGCCGCGGCTGATCAAGGGCGAACTGGCGTTGCCCAGCGAAGTGCGGTTCCCGCACATTGCGGGAGTGAGTCTGCCCAAGCACCCGCGCCTGGCGCGGCGGCTCGATTACGGCGCGGAATTTGCGTCTCAAGGCTACGCCACCAATGAACCGCCGGCGGTGCTGGGCGCGTTTCCGCTGCTGGTGCCGCAGACCGACGCCGATGGAAACGACCTGGGTGGCGTGCGGCTGCCCGAGGTGGCCGTCCCGCTGGGTACCTTCACCGGGTGGAACTTCCGCGCGCCGCTAACCGGGGCGCCGGAACAGATGGCCTCCTTTGTCGGTTCGTTTTTCCCATTTCCGAAGACGAAAGCGGAGCGCGACCGCACGCACGACAGCCGCGCATCGATCGAAGAGCGGTATCAGGACCGCGCCGATTACCTGCGGCGCGCCGCCGCGGTGGTGGATTCTCTGATTGCCGAGAGATTCCTGCTGGAGCGCGACCGCGCGTATGCGCTGGAGCACTGCGGATTGCTCTGGGACGCCCTGCTACACTGAGCAACGTATGGCCACGCCTCCCCAGATGGAGCCCCCGAAACTGCCGATCGAGGGCGTTAAGAACCTGATTACGATCGGCTCCGGCAAAGGCGGCGTGGGCAAGACCACAATCGCCGTGAACCTGGCGATTGCACTGGCGCGACTGGGCCACAAGACCGGACTGCTGGACGCCGATGTGTACGGGCCGAACGTGCCGCTGATGATGGGCATCCGCGACACGCCCTACGCCGTGGAGGGGCGCATCGTCCCGCTGGAGCAGTACGGCGTGAAGCTGATGTCGATGGGTTTCGTCAATCCCGGCGACAAGCCGCTGATCTGGCGCGGGCCGATGCTGCACAGCGTGATGCAGCAGTTCGTGCGGCAGGTGGATTGGGGCAAGTTGGACTACCTGCTGATCGACCTTCCGCCGGGCACCGGCGACGTGGCGCTGAGCCTGATTCAGACCGCGCCGATCACGGGCGCGGTGGTGGTGACCACGCCCTCCGAAGTGGCGCTGGAAGACGCCCGCAAGGCCGTGCTGATGTTCCAGCAGGTGAAGGTCGAGCTACTCGGAATCGTTGAAAACATGAGCTATCTGGTGATTCCCGAGAGTGGCCAGAAGCTGGACATTTTCGGACAGGGCGGCGGAGAGCGAACAGCGGAAGCGATGGGCGTGCCGTTCCTGGGCAGCCTGCCGCTGGACCCGCGAGTGCGCATTGGCGGCGATACGGGAAGGCCGGTGGCGCTGCTCGGGCCGGACGATGCTAAAGCCAGTGGTTTCTATGAAATTGCCCAGCGGGTGGTGGAACGCTGCGGAGCCGGCGGCGTCAGGCGCGCCCCGAAAATGACCATTGAAGACTGACAGAAGCGAGGTGGTATTCGCCGCGCTAGGAAGCAGATCCAAGTCGAGTAATCGAATAAACATATTTTATAGTAAATCGTCCTTGCATTTGCTGGGATTCCATATTAGGCTATTAGTGATGAGGGACGCGCATAGCACAGCCAACCGGCCTCTGCGAGGCGTGGAACTCATATCGATTTCGGCCATTCTTGCCGTACCGGGCATCATTATTGCGGGGTTACACCTTAATCCCGCCTGAGTAGGCCGAAACCAGAATCGAAAAGAAACCGGGGCCACCAGGCGGGAACAAACCGCCGGGTGGCCCTTTTCCGTTTAGATCTGGATTGAGATTTTGCGGGTGGAGACGACCCGATGGACGATTGCAACGAAGAAGGAGAACTGGCTGCGATGTCGAACCTGATGAGCGGGGCGCGGATTCTGCTGGAGTGCCTGGCGCGCGAGAACGTGGAGGTGATCTTCGGCTACCCGGGCGGGGTGACGCTGCCGCTCTATGACGCGTTGTACGAGCACCCGATCCGGCACGTGCTGGTGCGGCACGAGGAGAACGCGAGTTTTGCGGCATCGGGGTATGCGCGGGCTTCGGGGCGGGTGGGGGTGTGCTGCGCGACTTCGGGCCCCGGAGCGACAAACCTGACGACGGGGCTGGTGGACGCGATGATGGACTCGATTCCGGTGGTGGCCATCACGGGTCAGGTCACCAGCAAGATGATCGGCAGCGACGCGTTCCAGGAAGCCGACACGTTCGGCATCATGCGGCCGGCGACGAAGCACAATTACCTGGTGCGGGACGTGAACGACGTGGCGCGAGTGGTGCATGAGGCGTTCTACATCGCCTCAACGGGCCGGCCGGGGCCGGTGCTGGTGGACATCACGAAGGACGCGCTGCAAGGCCAGGCGCACTACACGCCGGTGCACGAGATCCACCTGCCGGGCTACAAGGTGGTCACCGATGGCCACGCGGGACAGATCCGGCGGGCGGCGCAAATGATGTGGGAAGCGCAGCGGCCGATGGTATACGCGGGCGGCGGGATCATCCACTCGGGCGCGCACGACGAACTGCGCGAACTGGTGGAACTGATCGATTGTCCGGCGGTGTGCACGCTGATGGGGCTGGGCGGGCTGCCGGGTTCGCACCCGAATTTCGTGTCGCTGCCGGGGATGCACGGAAGTTATGCCGCGAACATGGGGCTGACGGAGTGCGACCTGATCATCGCGCTGGGAGTGCGTTTCGACGACCGCGTCACGGGGCGGCTGTCGGCCTTCGCGCCACACGCGAAGGTGATCCACGTGGACATCGACCCAGCCGAGATCGGCAAGAACCGGGCCGCGGACCTGCCGATCGTGGGAGATCTGAAGCGGGTGATCGCCAAGCTGATTAAGATCCTGAAGGAACTGCAGCCGCAGGCGTCGGAGCAGAGCGCAGAAGCGCGGCAGGAGTGGTGGCGGAGGGTGCACGGCTGGCAGGCGGAGCATCCGCTGGAGCCGGTATTCGGCACGGACGAGATCAAACCGCAGCAACTGATGTACGAGATCAACCGCATCAGCAACGGCAAGGCAATCGTCAGCTCCGACGTCGGGCAGCACCAGATGTGGGCGGCGCAGTTCATCCGCTTCGACGCTCCGAGGTTGTGGATCAACTCGGGCAGCCTGGGCTCGATGGGCTTCGGGCTGCCCGGGGCGGTCGGCGCGCAGATGGCGAATCCGGAGGCCACGGTTTTCGCGATCGCCGGCGACGGAGGATTCCAGATGTCGGTGCCGGAGCTGGCGACGCTGGTCAACTATGGTCTGCCGGTGAAGGTGATCGTGATGAACAACGGATACCTGGGCATGGTGCGGCAGTGGCAGGAATTGTTCTACAACAACCGGCTGTGCGCGGTGGAGCTGAGCTCGTTTCCCAACGTAGAGCTTCTGGCGGCGGCGTATGGGATGAAGGGGCGCATCGTGCGCACCCCGGCGGAGCTCAGAAGCGCGCTACAGGAAGCGATGGATGAGCCGGGCCCGTACCTGATGGATGTGCGGGTGAGCCAATACGAGAACGTCTACCCGATGGTGCCGGCGGGCGCGGCGATCAATGAGATGGTGCTGGCGCCGCCGCAGCCGGTGCCGGTGGCAACCAAGTGAGCGCCGGACACGAGAGGAGAACGGAGGCATGCTGATGACAATTTCGCTGCTCATGGAAAACAAGGCGGGCGCGATGATGCGGGTGACGGGGCTGCTGACGCAACGGGGCTACAATATCGAGTCGCTGACGGTGGCGCGGACGCTGGATCCGACGCTGTCGCGGATGACGATCGGAGTGGACGTGGACCCGAAACTGCGGGCGCAGGTGATTAAGCAAATGAACAAGCTGATCAACGTACTGCAAGCCACCGACCTGACGGAGACGCCGGCGGTGATGCGGGAACTGGTGCTGCTGCGGGTGCGATCCGCCATGGAACACAGAACTGCAATTCTGAAAGAAGCCGAGATATTCGGCGCACGCGTGGTGGATTCGAGCGTCGAGGGCTTCGCGCTCGAGGTCACGGGCGAGTCGGAGAAGCTGGAAGAGTTCGTCTCCGTGATGGAGAGCTATGGCGAGATTGACGTGACGCGGTCGGGGACCGTGGCGGTCTCGCTGGAACAGAAGAAACTGCGGCTGTCGCCGCCGGTCGCGCGGACCGTCGTGCCGGCGGAGCCAGTGAGCTCCGAAGGGCGCTAGACACCCGCAATGATTTTGGAGTTTGTTCGATTCAAAGGAGTAGCGAATCATGCCAAGACGTTTCTATGAAAAAGACGGCTCGCTGGCCGCACTGGAAGGCAAGACCGTGGCGATTATCGGCTACGGCAGCCAGGGTCACGCCCACGCGCTGAACCTCCGGGATTCGGGGGTGAGGGTGGTGGTGGCGGACGAGCCGGGCAGCCCGAATTGGGCCCAGGCCGAGGCCGCGGGGCTGAAGGTGCTAACGGCGAGCGAGGCCGCGAAGGCCGCTGATGTGACGATGGTGCTGGTGCCGGATCACATCCAGAGCGAGCTGTACGAGAAAGAGCTGGCGCAGCACATGAAGCCGGGCAAGACGCTGATGTTCGCGCACGGGTTCAACATTCATTTCGGCGCCATCCAGGCCCCGGCGGGGGTGGACGTGTCGATGATCGCGCCGAAAGCTCCGGGCCATCGCGTGCGCGAGCTGTATAACGAGGGCGTGGGCGTTCCGGCGCTGGTGGCGATCCAGCAGGACGCGAGCGGCAAGGCGCTGGAGACGGCGCTGGCCTATGCGCTGGCGCTGGGATGCCTGAAGGCGGGCGTGATCGAGACGTCGTTCCGGGAGGAGACCGAGACCGACCTGTTCGGCGAGCAGGTGGTGCTGTGCGGCGGGGTGAGCGAACTGATCAAAGCGGCCTTCGAGACGCTGGTGGAGGCGGGCTACGCGCCGGAGATGGCGTACTTCGAGTGCCTGCACGAGCTGAAGCTGATCGTGGACCTGATTTACGAGGGCGGGCTGAGCTACATGCGCTTCTCGGTGAGCGACACGGCCGAGTACGGCGACTACACGCGCGGGCCGCGCATCGTCAATGCCGAGACGCGCAAGGAAATGAAGAAGATTCTGGGCGAGATCCAGAGCGGCGAATTCGCCCGCGCCTGGATCGCCGAGAACAAGAGCGGCCGGCATAATTTCCTGGCGATGCGCGAGGGGGCGCGCACGTCGCAGATCGAGACGGTCGGCAAGGAACTGCGCGCGATGATGCCATTTCTCAACAAGAAGAAGAAGGAAGAGGGCGTACCGCAGGATACGCCGGCGAACTGAGTAAGAGTGTTTCCGCGAGGACGGAAGCAAAGTCACAGAGAAACGGGGCCGACCGGCGGCCCCGGCGGCAGGAAGGATTCCAAGCAGCGAAACCATGAGGATCTGGACGTTCGACACGACTTTGCGCGACGGAACGCAGGGCGAAGCCATCAGCTTCTCGGTGGATGACAAGGTGCTGATCGCGCAGAAGCTCGACGATCTGGGCATCGACTACATCGAAGGCGGCTGGCCGATGTCGAACCCGAAGGACAAGGAGTTCTTCGAGCGGGCGAAAGACTTGAAGCTGCGGCACGCGAGGCTGTGCGCGTTCGGAGCGACGCGGTTCGCCAAGAACGCGGTGGAGCAGGACGCGAATGTGCGCGCGTTGATCGAGGCGGAAACGCCGGCGGTTTCGATTTTCGGAAAGACCTGGGACCTGCACGTGAAGCGCGTGCTGGGCATCAGCGAAGAAGAAAACCTGCAAATCATTTCCGACACAGTACGTTTTTTGAAGCGGCACGGGCGCGAGGTGATCTACGATGCCGAGCACCTGTTTGACGGCTACAACACGAATCCGGATTATGCGCTAAGGACGCTGGAAGCGGCCAAAAAAGCGGGCGCCGACGTGCTGACACTGTGCGACACCAACGGCGGGACGGTGACGGCGCGGGTGGCGGAGATCGTGGCCGAAGTGCGCCGGCGCTTCGACGGCACGATCGGCATCCACGCGCACAACGATTGCGACCTGGCGGTGGCGAATTCGATCGTGGCCGTGGAGAGCGGAGCGACGCACGTGCAGGGGACGATGAACGGCTATGGCGAGCGCTGCGGAAACGCAAACCTGACGTCGCTTATCGCCATTCTGGAAACCAAGCTGGGCCACACGACGATCGGGCCGGAGAAACTGGCGAGCCTGACCGGGGTAGCGCACTACATCGCGGAACTGGCCAATCTCCCGCTGAATTCGAATCAGCCGTTCGTCGGACGCAGCGCGTTCGCACACAAGGGCGGAGTGCACGTGAGCGCGGTACTTAAGGAACCGGCCAGCTACGAGCACATCGCTCCGGGGACGGTCGGCAACCACCAGCGAGTCCTGCTGAGCGACCTGTCGGGACGCGGCAACATCGTCTACAAACTGGAACAACACGGGCTGGGCGACCGCGTGGACGAGAAAGCGCGCCGCGAACTACTGGAGCGCATCAAGCAGATGGAATACGAGGGCTACGAACTGGAAGCGGCCGAGGGCACGTTCGAACTGCTGGTGCGGGAAACGCTCACACCCAACGCACACTTCTTCGACGTCGTGAATTTCGAAGTGGGCATGCGCAAGATCAGCAACCGGGACGCGGTGACGACGGCGACCGTGATCCTGCGGGTGAACGATGAGATCTACTCGTCGATCGAGACGGGCTCGGGTCCGGTGAATGCGCTGGACAAGTGCCTGCGGCAGTGTTTGGCGACGGTGTATCCGGCGATTGCCAACGTGCGGTTGACCGACTACAAAGTGCGTGTGCTGGATTCGAAAGTGGGCACGGCGGCAAAGGTGCGGGTGCACGTGGAGTGGTCCGACCACCGGCGTTCGTGGGCCACGGTCGGCGTCTCGGAGAACGTGATCGAGGCGAGCTGGGACGCGCTGACCTCCGCGCTGCGCCTGGAGCTGATGCGGCTGGCGGACAAGGACGAGACGATTGAGCGCGCGGTGGAAGACTACTGCTGGGGCGTCTGAGACGGCCGAGCCGGGCGTCCATTGCCGAGCCGCAAGCAGCTACGGTCCTGAGTCAGAATAAAAGAGGATGCGATACTTTCTCACTCGCGCGCATCCGCCGACGCAGCGCGTGTTGTTAGTGGAAAGCGGTCCCCGGCACGTGCTGGAACGCCTGCTGCCCGCGCTGGAACGCAACTACGGCCGGCTGGAGCAAATCGATCTGTTGACCTGCCACGCGGGCGCGCCGCAGGGCTTCGATCCGGAGCGCGGCCGCATTTATCACGTGCAGGACCACCGTGGCTGGAGGGCACGCCAGCGCCTGTTCAAAGAGCTGCGGAGCCGCCAGCCGGATATTTGCGGGTTGCTCTGTACGGGTCTGCCGATCATGACGCCGTGGAAGTGGCTGGCGGCCTGGCATGCGCCTTCCAAGATCTTCCTGATCAACGAGAATGGCGACTATTTCTGGCTTGATCGGGGACACGGGCGCATTATCTGGCGATTCATGCTGATCCGCGCGGGGCTGAGCGGCGGAGACGCGCTGCCGCATCTGGGTGAGTTGCTGGTGCTGCCGTTTACGTTCACGTATCTGCTACTCTATGCCGCGCAGGTGCATTTCAGGAGGTGGTTGAGAGCGCAATGAAAGCCGTATTCGTCACCGATCCGGGCGGGGTAGACAAGCTGCGATACGCAGATCTGCCCATGCCGAAACCAGGCCCGGGCGAAGCGCTGGTGAAGATCCACACGGCGGGAGTCAATTTCATCGACATCTACTACCGCACGGGGCTCTACAAGGCGGAACCGCCGGTGGTGCTGGGTCTGGAAGGCGCGGGCGTAGTGGAGCAGGCCGGCGAGGGAGCAACAGGGGTCGCGGCCGGCGACCGCGTGGCGTGGGCGATGGCGCGCGGTTCTTACGCGGAGTATGCCGTCGTGCCCGCCTGGCAACTGGTGAAAGTGCCGGATGATCTGAGCCTGGAAGTCGCGGCGGGGGCGATGCTGCAGGGCATGACGGCGCATTACCTGACGCACTCGACGTACCCGTTAAAGTCCGGCGACACGGCGCTGATCCATGCCGCCGCAGGCGGAGCGGGACAGTGGACCGTGGCCGCGGCAAAGCTGCGCGGGGCGCGGGTTATCGGCACCGTGTCGACAAAGGAAAAGGCGGAGATCGCGCGCCAGGCCGGCTGCGATGAGGTCATTCTCTACACGGAGCAGGACTTCGAGGTGGAAGTGAAACGCCTGACCGGCGGCAAGGGTGTGGACGTGGTCTACGACTCGGTGGGCAAGGCGACGTGGGAGCAGAGCCTGAACTCGCTCAAGCCGCGCGGCATGATGGTGAGCTTCGGCAATGCCAGCGGCCCGGTGGACCCGATTCAGCCGCTGATTCTGAGCCAGAAGGGGTCGCTGTACCTGACCCGGCCGACGCTGTTCAACTACTGCGCCACGCGAGAGGAACTGCTATGGCGCGCGAACGACGTCTTCGGCTGGCTGCGGGACGGCCATCTCAAGTTGCAGATCTACGCGCGTTATCCGTTGAGTGAAGCGGGGCGCGCCCAGGAGGAACTCGCGAGCCGGAAAACTACGGGCAAACTGCTGCTGATCCCATAGAGCGCGAGGGGCTTGAAACGCGGGTGGAGCGTGATAGGATCGTCGCAGTATGACGAAGCAGGGAATCCTATCCACCATCCGGGAAATCGGTCTGGTCCCAGTTGTTCGCACGCCTTCGGCCGAGAGCGCGGTCAAGGCCATCGAGGCCATCTACGAAGGCGGAATCCGTCTGGCGGAAGTAACCATGACAGTGCCGGGCGCGGTTCGCGTGCTCGAGAAACTGGCCGACCACTTCGGCGACCGGATGCTGCTCGGCGCCGGGACGGTGCTCGATCCGGAGACATGCCGTGTGTGCATGCTGGCGGGGGCGCAGTTCTTTGTCACGCCGGCCCTGAATTTCAAGACGATCGAGATGGCCCATCGCTACTCCAAGCCGATCTCGCCGGGCGCGCTGACGCCGACCGAAGTGCTGGCGGCGTGGGATGCGGGCGCCGATATCGTGAAGATCTTTCCGTGCGACAACGTTGGCGGGCCGAAGTACATCAAGGCGCTGAAGGGACCATTTCCGCAGATCGAAATGATCCCGACGGGGGGCGTCAGCCTGACGACGGCAGGCGATTTCCTCAAGGCGGGGGCGTGCGCAGTGGCCGTGGGCGGCGAGTTGATCGACTCCAAGACGATCAAGGAGGGGAACTACGCGATCTTCACGGAACGGGCCAGACGGTTCCTGGACGCCGTGAAAACAGCCCGCGCGGAGATGAAGGGCTAGCCGGCGATCGGACGGCTGCGATCCGGTTTCCGGGCGGGCGCGCGTGTTCCGCTCGACGGGCCGGGTGAGCGAGCGAAGTCGGAAGAGTGGAGGCCTCTGCTAAACTGAGGTTTCCCGGAAGGTGGCGCATGGCAGTGAGTCAGGATCTGCTCGACATTCTCGTTTGTCCCGTTTGCAGAGAAGCGGTTCAGTTGACCGAGGATCATGGGGGGCTGAAATGCCCCAATTGCCGGCGGGTCTACCCGATTCGCGACGACATCCCCGTGATGCTCGTAGATGAGGCGCGGATCGAGGACTGAGACAGGCACGTATGCCGGCGGTGCTCCATACGCTGCCGCCCTCGGCGCGCGTGCTGGTGGTTCGGCTCCGGTCGCTGGGTGATTGTGTTCTGACGACTCCGGCTCTGCATCTCCTGAAGAATGCGAGGCCCGACCTGCGGGTGTCGGTGATGGCGGAACAACGCTTTGCCGCGGTGTTCGAGGGCAACCCGGATGTCGAGGCCATTTTCGCGCCCGGACCGGGCCGGGCGTTTTCCTGGAGACCGGCGTTGACCCTCAATCTGCATGGAGGCCCGCGCAGCGCGGCGCTGACTGCCGCGTCGATGGCGGGGTTACGGGCCGGATTCGACCACTTTCGTTTTCAAGCGATATATAATCGCCGCATTCCGCGGGCGCAGGCGATTCTGGGCGAGGAACGCAGGGTTCACACGGCGGAACATTTAGCCTCGGCGATGTTCTGGCTGGGAGTTCCGCGGGCTGAGATCCCGCGCGCCTGCCTGTATGCCGAAAGCGGCGGCGAACGAAGCGACTACGCAGTGCTGCATCCGTTCGCCTCGGCCGCGGGTAAGGCCTGGCCCGCGAAACGATTTGTGGCGTTGGGACGCTATCTGCGGGAGAAGCACGGACTCGAAGCAGTGATCATCGGCGGACGAGGTGACGATTACGCGCCGTTCGCTGAATTCGAATGCCTGCGAGGAACTCCGTTGAGCGAAGTGAAAACGCTGCTCGCGGGCGCGCGCCTGTTCATCGGCAACGATAGCGGACCGGCCCACATGGCGGCGGCGTTCGGCCTGCCGGTGGTGGTGCTGTACGGCTCGTCGGACGCAACGGTGTGGGCGCCGTGGCGGACGCAAAGCGAGATCATCACAGCCGGTGAGGGGCTGGCGAACGTGCCCCTGGAACGAGTAGTGACGGCCGTCGAGAGACTGCGAGCGCGCGCATGAAGGAACTGTTCCGGCTGTTCGGCTACGCCAAGCGTTACGCGCCGGTTCTGGCGCTGGCGGTGTTCCTGATGATGATCGCGGGTGCGATGCACGGTGCCATTCCGCTGTTGATGCGGACGGTGATCGACGTCGTCCTCGGCCCCAACCAATCGAAGCCACAGCTCTCGGCGGAATGCGCGGCCGAAGTGGCGAAAACCAGCCCGCAGGCCGCGCCGGGGCGCGTCGAATTCGTGTCGCTGCCCTTTGGCGGGAAAAAGATCTACCTCGACGAGATCGTGCCCTTCCCGCTGCGCGAGGTCTGGTCGCTAGTGGCGGCGGCGATCCTGCTCGTCTTCCTCACCAAGGGCCTGGCCGACTACGCGGGCAACTACCTGATCAACGTCGTCGGCTATTCGGTGGTCACCGACCTGCGCCAGCACACCTTCGACAAGGTGATTCGCGAGGAGCACGAGTTCTTCCAGCAGCACTCCACTGGCCAGCTGATGTCGTCGATCATGAACGACATCGACCGCATCCAGTTGGCCGTCTCGCAGATGCTGGCGGATTGGTTCCGGCAGTCGTTCTCCGCCCTGGCGCTGGTCTACGTGCTGTTCCGCATCGACAGGCAACTGGCGCTGGTTTCCGCCACCGTGCTGCCGTTCGTG
>Ga0187851_10003566_pt1 | contig 13017 bp, 12 predicted proteins | sample June2016WEW_6_10_FD_132997 | JGI IMG/M metagenome (GOLD analysis project Ga0187851, IMG submission 132997) | Peatland microbial communities from SPRUCE experiment site at the Marcell Experimental Forest, Minnesota, USA - June2016WEW_6_10 | ecosystem: Environmental > Terrestrial > Soil >...
GCTTGGAAGTCTCGGTGATCGCCCTTGGCGTCGTGCTGATGCTGGCGGATTTGTTCATGCCTCCCGAACGCCGGCGCTTTCTCGGCTGCGTGGCCATCGCCGCCCTCGGACTGCTGCTCCTGACCAGCCTGAGCGGCTACGGCAGCTGCAGCCTGGCGGGCGCGGCGTTCAACGGCTCCTTCGTTGAAGACGCGCTGGCCGTGTTTTTTAAACGCTTTTTCATCGTTGCCGCCATTCTCGTGCTGTTCATGTCGATGGAATTTTCAGACCGCATCGCCGCGGGCATCTCGGAGTATTACTCGCTCACCGTATTTGCGCTGGCGGGAATGCTGTTCGCGGCGTCGGCCAACGATTTCGCAATGTTGTTCGTGTCCATCGAGCTGATTACCATTACGTTTTATGTCCTCGTCAGTTTTCAGCGCAGCCGGCTGGTGTCGCTCGAAGCCGGCGTGAAATACCTCATCCTCGGCGCGCTGTCCTCGGCGTTCCTGGTTTTCGGCATCGCGCTGGTCTGGGGCACGACGGGCAAATTGAATTTCAACGAACTCGCATCCGTCGCATCCCAATTTGCCGCGAACAAAATCTTTCTGCTGGGCGTGCTGCTGGTGCTGGTCGGACTCGGCTTCAAAATCGCCGCGTTTCCGTTCCAAATTTGGGCGCCGGATGTTTATCAAGGCGCGCCGACACCGACGACCGCCTTTCTCGCGGTTGGTTCGAAAGCCGCCGGGTTTGTCCTGCTGCTGCGCGTTTTGTTCACCGCCGTTCCAAGCGTCACGGCGCATTGGGTGAATTTGCTCATTGTCATGTCCGGCATCACGATTCTTTACGGCAACCTGTGCGCGATTCCGCAACGCAACCTCAAGCGCTTGCTCGGATATTCGAGCATCGCGCACGCAGGTTACCTGCTGCTCGGCGTGGCGGCGCTGGCGGGTGGCGTTCACAATTCTTCCGCCGGCGGCTCGGCGATTTTGTATTACCTGGCCGGTTATCTGTTCACGGTGCTCGGTGCGTTCACGGTGATTTGCCTCGTGATGCGGCACCTGGACAACGAGGATATTTCGGCGCTGGCGGGTTTGAACCAGCGCTCGCCGTTGCTGGCCACAACCCTGTCGCTGGCGATGGTGTCGCTGGCGGGCGTTCCGCCGCTGGCCGGATTTTTCGGGAAGTTTTTGCTGTTGAAAGCCGTGATTGAGCAGGGCGCCGCAAACCCGGGTTATTATTGCCTCGCGTTCACGGCGCTGGCCGGTGTGGTGATTTCGCTTTACTACTATTTTGGCGTCATCCGGGCGATTTACTGGAGCAAGGACGCGCCGGATTTGTCGCCGATAGCGCTTTCGGCCCCGGCCAAGATCACCATCTGGGCCTGCATCGCCGGCATGTTTTGGATCGGCTTGTTTCCGAGCGTAGTGCTGAACCTCGCCACGGAGGCGGCACAGGTGTTGAAGTAACCGGCCGCCGGGGGGTTCACACCACGCGCATCTGGACGGCGTCCACGATTTGTTCACCGACAAGGATGGAGCCGATGATGACGACGGTGGTGCCTTTGCGCAACCGGCCTTGTGCGACCAGGATTTTCAGGGAGGTTTCGATGGTGTTCTCCGGATTGATGAGGTCAAACGGCACAACAAATGGCGTGACACCCCAGCTCAACGTCAGGCCACCGGCCGCGTGGTCGTTGGGGCAAAGCGCGAATATGGGCGAATAATGCGGGCGCATCCATGCGGTGTACCGCGCCATGTTGCCGCTGCGCGTGATGACCAGGATCGCCGCCGCCTTCAATTCGTTGGCCATGACGACCGCGCTTTTGACGAGTTTCTGCCGCGGGCTGCTCAATTCCGCCGTGTCGTGGAATTGCGCGCTGCCGCTGCGTTCGATGCGCGTGGCGATGCGGTCAAAAACCTCGATGCACTTGAGCGGATATTTGCCGACGGTGGTTTCGCCGCTGAGCATGATGGCGTCGGCCTCTTCATAAACGGCGTTGGCCACGTCGGTGACCTCGGCGCGCGTGGGCATGGGCGATTCAATCATGCTTTCGAGCATGTGCGTGGCGACGATCACGGGTTTGCCCTGGCGCAAGCATGATTTGACGATGCGGCGCTGGACGATGGGCAGCTCCTCGTATGGAATTTCAATGCCCAGATCACCGCGCGCGACCATGATGCCGTCGGTTTCGCGGACGATGGATTCCAAGTTTTGGACCGCCTGCCGGTCCTCGATTTTGGCGATGACAAACGGCGCCGGCTTGTCCTTTTCAAAAAGCTCCTTCAATTGCAGCAGGTCGCGGGCTTCGCGGACGAACGACAGCGCGATGAAATCCACGCCAAGTTCGAGGCCGAGCTTCACGTCCTTGATGTCCCTGGACGTGAGGGCGGGCAGGCTGACCTTGACGCCGGGGAGGTTGATGTGGCGGCGGCTGCCGAGCGTCCCTTCGGTGAGCACCTCGCATTCGACCCGGTTGCCGTCCTTGGCGAGCACCTTCATCTGGATCGCGCCGTTGTCAATGAGCACCACGTCGCCGACGCTGATGTCGTTGACGAAATTCGCGTAATTCACGTCCACGGAATGCTCCTCCAGATCGCGTTCGCCGCGGACGGTGAGGGTGAATTTCTGGCCGGGCTGCAAATCGAGCGGCGAACCGATGTCGCCGGTGCGGATGGCCGGGCCTTGCGTGTCCAGCATGATGCCGATGAATTGCCGGTTCGCGGCGGCGGCGCGGATGTCCTTGTAAACGCGGCGCACCCAATCGTGCGACGCGTGTGACATGTTGAGGCGGAACAGATTGACGCCCGCGTCCATGAGCCGCGCAATCATCTCCGCCGAATCGGTGGCAGGCCCCAGTGTGGCGATGATTTTGGTTTTCCGGACCGTTCCCTGTTGCATCGGCAAAAAATAATCCTACTTGCGTCAATTAAAAGCTTTTAATTGTTGCGGCGGGGAGCCAAAACGGCAAATCGCGCTTGCCTTTCGCGCCAACGACGGTCATATTGCCGCCATAATTTATGGCAGACGCTGCAAATAAATATTCCGAGAATGTCTCCGGAAAATATTACGTGGACAACCAGTGCATTGACTGCGACCTGTGCCGCGAAACGGCGCCGGACAATTTCAAACGCAACGACGACGGCGGTTATTCGTTCGTCTATAAACAGCCGGCCTCGCCCGATGAAGAGGCGCGTTGCAAAGAAGCCAAGGAAGGCTGCCCGGTGGAAGCCATTGGCGACAACGGCGCCTAGCTCACTTTCGGAAATCCCGCTCTGCAACCAGTCTCCGGCAATTCATGCCGGCTCACTCCGGTGCCACCAGCGCCATGTCGCGCGTGTAGTAAAGAATGCGCCCGCAATTCGTGCAGGTGATGATTTCCTGGTTGGCCATGCACAGAACCAGGATTTGCGGCGGCAATTTCATGTGGCAGCCGCCGCACACGCCGTTGTGCACGCCCACGACGACGTTCTCGCCCTTGTTTCTGATCAGCCGGTCGTAGCGCACCCGCGCGGATTCCTCCACCCCCGCCGCCAGTTCCGCCCGGCCTTGCAGCAGTTCGGCCAGCTCCTTTTTCAAATTTTCCTCACGCTGGTTTAATTGCGCGACCTGGTCGTCAACCAGCTTTTTCGTTTCGCCGGCTTCGCGGGAAACACGGGCGTTATCCTTCTGCAACTGTTCAGCCTGTTCCATCAAGCCGATTTCCTGGTCCTCAATTTTTGTGATGTCGGCCTTGCACGCGTCAATTTCGTGGGCCAGCGCGCGGTATTCCTCGTTCTTGCGCGTCTGCAACTGCTGGTTGGCGTATTTCTCGATTTGCTGCTTCTTCCCATCGACGTCGAGTTCGAGCCGTTTGCGGTCGGATTCGATCTGTCTGGCGCGCGTCTTGAGGATTTCGAGCTGGCTCAGGGTGGCGGCGGCCCTGGCGCGCAGGCCTTCGCGTTCGGGGCCGATGTGGGCGAGTTCTCCTTCCACGCGACGAATTTTTTGGTCACGGTCCTGCAGAACCAGCAGCTTTTCAATCGTCTCCAGCATTGTAGGCCGGAGATTAACCGCCGGAACGCTCCAAGTCAATTCAGGCGACTCCAGGAATGGGTTAATCTTAATAATCTTGCAGGATTGGCAGCTCTGGATTAAACAGATGCTCATGAACAGGGGAACTTGGTCACCCGAAAAATGGCTGCTCGCGACGTTGTTTTTCATCGCCATTTTCGCTTTGACCGGTTGCATCACACCCGTGGTAGAAACCCCATCCGGGGCGAAACTGGAAACCTATCGAAATGTCTATCTGACCGAATCCAAAGAGGATCCGCGTGAGGTGGGCCCCCGCATCAGTTCACGCCTGAAAAAGGCCGGCTTTCAGGTCGTGGAGATTCGACCGGATTCCCCGCCTGTGGACATGCAGGGCAGTGGATTTATCATCACCCCTGCGGGCCATCTGCTGACCTGCGCCCATGTTGTCGGAAGCCGGACCAATGCCACCGCGTGGATTGCCGGACAACGTTATTCCTGCCGGGTGCTGGCTTCGGATACGAACCTGGATTTGGCGGTGTTGTTGGTCGAGAGCGATCATCAACTGTTCATCCCGTTGCAGCTCGATTCCGCGACCAATTACAACATGGGACAGGATGCCTTCAGCATGGGGTTTCCGCTGGCCGACATTTTGGGAATTTCCCCGAGGCTGAACAAGGGGATGATCAGCGCCACGGTTGGCATGGACGACGATCCCAAATCTGTTCAATTCTCTGCGCCGGTTCAACCGGGCAATAGCGGCGGCCCGCTCTTGAACTCCAAGGCAGAAGTCATAGGTATAATCACCTCAACTCTAAATTCCATGAGCATCCTCGCACGTTCCGGCGGTGACCTGCCGCAAAACGTCAATTTCGCAATCAAGATCGATACGATCCGCAAGTTCCTTGCCGATTCAAAAGTCGTGCTCCCTCCACCCGCCAGTGATGAATCCGGCAAGACCTTTGACGAGGCGCAAAAATCACTGGGGTTGGTGCGCGCCGGCACTGTCACCGATGAAGAACTCAAACAGCCCGCCTTGGCCTGTGTATACCAATACGTCAGTCTTTTTGACGTGTGGTTTCGTTTTCAAGCCATCGAGATCAGATTTTACGACTGGAAAAAGGGAGACTTGGTTTTCAAGGCCGGACAATATCAAGACGACCCCTTTTCTTCTGAAAATGGAGAGCTTGACCGTCTCTTTGCTGAAATATCAGACAAATTTTTCCCGAACCAGCCAAACCCGTTCAAAGGCAAATAATAACCGTTCCGCAGCAGCGGCAGCTTTGGCGTGCTGCGGTTTGAGACAAACCGCGCTCCCTCGAATCAGGCACCCGGCATCTTTGGCAAATTGATTTTACGATTTCATTGTCGGCAGCTAACCTGTCGTCATGCGTTTCATTGGCGGCGTCATCGAAAAATTGCAGCGGCACCCCAAACGGGTGGTCTTTCCCGAAGGCGAGGAACCGCGCGTCCTGCAGGCGGCCCGGCAGTTTCATGCCCTGCGGCTCGGCGCGCCCATCGTGCTCGGCAACCTTGCGAAAGTGAAGCAAACCGCCGAGGGTCTGAACATCCCGCTCGACGGCATCCGCGTGATTGATCCGGCCACGAGCGAGGAGATGGAAAATTTCGCCCGGCGCTTTCATGCGCTTTACCGCGAGAAGGGGATTCGGCCCGCCGAGGCGCGGGAGGCGCTGCTCCAGCCGAATTTTTTCGGCGCGATGATGGTGGCGATGCACCAGGCGGACGGCATGGTTTCCGGCGCGGCGCACACCACCGCCAGCATCCTGCGGCCGTTGTTGCAAATCGTAAAGGCCGCGCCTGGCATGGCCACGGTGTCGAGCTGCATGCTCATGGAGGTGGAGGACACGCGCCTCGGCGAAAACGGCGTGCTGTTCATGGCCGATTGCGGCGTTGTGCCTGATCCGAGCGTGGATGAACTGGCCGACATCGCCATTGCCACCGCGCAGCTCGCGCGGCATCTGCTCAACGTCCGCCCGCGCGTGGCGCTGCTCTCCTTTTCCACCAAGGGCAGCGCGTCGAACCCGTCCGTCGGCAAGGTGCAGGCCGCCACGGCCATGGCCAAGCGCAAGGCCGAGCAGTCGCTGCTGGAGGCCGATTTCGACGGCGAATTGCAGGTGGACGCCGCGCTGGTGCCGGAAATCGCCGAACGCAAGTTGCTCGACAGCAAAATCGCCGGGCGCGCGAACGTGCTGATTTTTCCCGAACTCAATTCCGGCAACATCACGAGCAAACTCGTCCGGATCGTCGGCCATGCCAACGCCTACGGGCACATCCTGATCGGCCTGAACCGCCCCGCCGCCGACGTGACGCGCGGCTCGAACGCGCACGACATTCTCGGCGTCGCCGCCATCATCGGCGTGCAGGCGACCGATTATCACAAGCTTTATCCCGGCGCCGATACGCGCCTGCCCGGCGACGAGCCGTAAAAATTTGAAAATTAATCCTGCATTGAATGATTTGCCGGTATATCAGCCCGGCCGTCCGATTGAGGAAGTCGCGCGCGAACTCGGCCTGCCCGCCGCCGGCATCATCAAGCTCGCGTCGAACGAAAATCCGTTCGGGCCGTCGCCGCTCGCGCTGGCCGCCATGCAAAAGGCGCTCGCCGGCGTGAATTTGTATCCCGACGGCAACGCGTTTTATCTCAAACAAAAACTCGCGGCCAAACTCGGCGTCGAACCGGCGAACCTGATTCTTGGCAATGGCTCGAACGAAATCATCGAGTTTGCCGGGCACGCGCTGCTCGCGCCCGGCGCGGACGTGGTCGTCTCGCAATACTGTTTCGCGGTTTATCCCATCGTCACGAAATTGTTTGGCGCGAACCTGATCACCGTTCCGGCCAGAAATCACGGCCATGATCTGACCGCGATGCTCAAGGCCATCACGCCGCGCACGCTCATCGTGTTCGTGGCGAACCCGAACAATCCCACCGGCACGCGCGCGCCGCGCGAGGAAGTCATCCGGTTCGTCAATGAAGTGCCCGACCGCGTGCTGCTGGTGATGGACGAGGCGTACATTGATTTTCTGGATGATCCGGTGGATTTGACACCGCTCGTCCACCAAAACATCCGGCCAAACCTGATTTTGATGCGGACGTTTTCAAAAATTTACGGCCTGGCCGGGCTCCGCATCGGCTACGGCATCGGGAACCCCGGCTTTGTCGCTGCGCTGGAAAAAATCCGGCAGCCGTTCAACATCAATCTGCTCGCGCAAACCGCCGCGCTCGCCGCGCTGGACGACGTTGAACACATCCGCAGGACGCGGCAGAACAATCTGGCCGGGCTGGAATTTTTTGAGCGGGCGTTTCGCGGCTTGAAGCTCGAATTCATACCATCGGCGGCCAATTTCATCCTGGTGCGTGTCGGAAACGGCCAGAAGGTTTTCGAGGCGCTGCAGAAGCAGGGCGTGATTGTGCGTCCGATGGGCGGCTATCAATTGCCGGAATGGATTCGCATCTCCATCGGCACGCCGGAGGAGAACGAGCGATGCTTGGACGCTTTGAAAAAATCTTTGAGGCAGAATTGACTGAATTCTTTCAGCCTGACATTAGACGATGAATCTTTTCGGAAAAGTTTTCGAGGGGTTGGGTAAGACCCTCAAGAGAAGTCGACGAAGATTAACAAGGAAAGCATCACTGAAAGCAGGACGCTATTATTGGGCTGGCATTTTGAGTCTTCAGAAGGAGGCTGTCAGGCTTACATGGCAGTTGACGGAGAAATTTCCACACATTCGCAGATTATGTCTCAATTTTCTTGCGGAAAGAGCATTACAAGGTGCGCTGCATGCCAACTTTTTACATAGAGAGTATCCCTATTCTTCGCATGCTGATTTGGCTGGGATTAATCGTGGCATAATAGAGGCGTCGGTTAATTATCTGTTTTCGTTGGATGATCCTTTGTGTGAGCGCGCCGCTGCATTCTGGGCAAAAAGTGGGTTTGAAGAAAGTTTACGCAATGAAGGGCTTAAGAAATGGATCAACCACGGTAATCCACTTATTAAAAACTTTGCCCGATGTGACTACTGCCCAACGCTTATGTCATTTGAAGAAATGCTTCATGGCATTTCCACATATACAGGGGTCGCAAGACCGGACCGGAAAACTTGGCCAAATTTTAAGCAAAGATGTCGCGCTGTAGGTGAAATATGGGAACTTGTTTATGACATGGAGTATAAAGCGCTTTCGACATGGCAGCATGGAGATTTATCGAGGATCATAATTTCACCGTCATTTGCACGTATCGATCCAGAGCAAGAAGATAGAAACGTGTTTGAAAGTTTTGGAATGCTCCAATGGGCGTTTACTCTGAATTATTTCTTTGTTCGTGAACTCGCGGCCCGTTGCAAAGATGTTACCAGAATCGAAGCAATAGATCAGACATTTTGGGTCGCTTACAACGGTGCAAATGCGATTGTAGAGGAGCATGTCAAACGCTACCAGCCGGATAAATTTAGTCGGCGTTGAAATTATTGTTTGAATCCCCCGCCACGCCGGTTACGACGTCGCAAAATCCACGTTCGGCACGTCCTTGACTGACGGCGGCACGCTGAAAAAGTCGCCCTCCGATTTGAAGCCGAACGTCTTCGCCACAAGATTGCTCGGGAAGGTTTCGCATTTATTGCGGTAGTCGCGCACGTTGCCGTTGTAAAACCGGCGCGCGGCCTGAATCCGGTCCTCGGTGTTGACGAGTTCCGTCTGCAGCTTGAGAAAATTCTGGTCGGCCTTGAGCTGCGGATAATTTTCCACCACCACGAGCAGTTGTTTCAGCGCGTCCACGAGTTGGACTTCGTCGCGGGACTGGTCGGCCACCGGGCCGTTGTTGGCGGCACAGCGGTTGCGCAGCTCGGTCACGCGCTCCAGCGTCTCGCGCTCGTGCGTGGCGTAGCCCTTGACCACCGCCACGAGATTCGGGATGAGGTCGTATCGGCGTTTCAATTCCACGTCCACGTCGCTCCACGATTCGCGGATGTAATTGCGCAGAGCGACGAGCGCATTGTATTGCGCCAACACATAAACTGCCGGCAACACAACAACGGCGAGGACCACTATGAGAATCGGCATATTCATGTCTTCGTGAACAGGTATTCCGGCAGGCGTGACCGGATTTCCACCAGACGGCGCAAATTGGATTCGACTTGTTCGACCGACAGGCGGGTGTTGAATGCCAGCGCCAGCACCTGATTTTCGATTTCGACGCTCAAGTCGCGATTAGCCATCAGGTATTCTATCATCTTTGCGTTGCAGACGTCATAGGCGAATTTTTTGTCCGGCGACCGCACGCAGAAGGCCTTGGAAAATTCGGCGGACTCGAACTTGATGTCCTGATAGCCGAACACCCCGGCAACTTTGGTGAGGAAATTTTCGCGCCGGATGGTCAGGTCAGGGAAGAGCGCCGGCATCGTCAAAATGAAAAAAGAAAGATTGTGCTCTTCTCTGCTTTTGCCAGAACCGGTCGTGTAATGATAATCAAACGCGAGAATTTCATTTTGCTGATAGTTTCCCGAAAGCATGTTGTTGGCGTAACGGTTTTCGCCCTGTGCCAGTTGCTTGAGAAAGCCATACTGGTCAGCGAGTCCGTAATCTTCTGCCGCGCTGAAATTCAGGCCCAATCGTTGTGCCAGCTCAAACAATCCCTCCCGCCGTTTGCGCGACTGAATCATGCTGTAAATGGCACCGATTGCCATGATGACAAGCACCACCACAATCACAAATGGCATCACAGATGGCGTTGGGATTTGCACAAGGCTGTTCTAAACCAAAGCTTGGTTTGAGGCCATTACAATTTCAGCCGTTTTCTCCATGCGCATTTTTCCTTTTCCCTTCTTCCATTCACCTTCATTTTAACGGTGTGGAATTGTCCGCCGCAGAAATCCGTCAGGCCGTCAAGCTTGCCCTTGCCGAGGACATCGGCAGCGGCGACGCCACGACGCTTGCCACCGTGCCGGAAACGGCGGCGGCCAGCGCGCTCATGTGCGCGCGGGAACCGCTCGTCGTGGCCGGGCTTGCCTTTGCCGAGGCTGCGTTCGCCGAACTTTCCACCGCGATCAAAATCGAGCGGCTGGCGAAGGACGGCCGGCATGTCCGTGAAGATGAGACGCTGCTGAAAATTTCCGGCCCGGCCCGCGCCATCTTGGGTGCCGAGCGCGTCGCGCTGAATTTTGTCCAGCGGCTTTCCGGCATCGCCACGCTCACCGCGCAATTCGCCGAAGCCGTCAAGGGAACTTCTGCGCAGATTCTTGACACGCGCAAAACGACGCCCGGCTGGCGGCATTTCGAGAAATACGCCGTCGCATGTGGCGGCGGGCACAACCATCGCATCGGGCTGTTCGACATGGTGCTCATAAAGGACAATCACCTCGCCGCGCTGCGAAATGAAAAGCCGAATGCCGTTGCCGCCGCCGTCCAGCGCGCGCGCGAAAAATTCCCAAAACTCAAAATCGAGGTCGAAGCCGACACGCTGGAGCAGGTCGAGCAGGCTGCCGAGGCGGGCGCGGACATCATTTTGCTCGACAACATGAAGCCGGTTCAACTGCGGCTGGCGGTGCAGAAGATCAAGGGCCGTGCGAAGACCGAGGCCAGCGGCGGCGTGCATCTGGCGAACGTGCGCGCGATCGCCGGGACCGGTGTGGATTTCATTTCCGTTGGTGCGCTCACGCATTCCGCGCGCGCGGTGGACATCGGCCTGGATTTTGAAAACTAACCACGGATTGACACGGATGACCACGGACGGGAAAATTCTTACCGCGTTGCGCGCGAATTCTGACGGGGTGTCGGGCGCGGAAATCGCCGAGCAACTGGGCATCACCCGCGCGGCGATTTGGGGGCACATCGAGGAACTGCGCCAGCTTGGCTACGACATCGAGGCCAGCCCGCACTTCGGCTACCGGCTGGTGAGCGCGCCGGACGTGCTGCACGCCGACGATTTGCTGGCGCGGCTTGGCAGGACAAAAATTGTCGGGCGCGACATCCGCGTGTTCGAGCAGACGACCTCGACGAACGACGTGATTGAAAAGCTTGCGCGCGACGGGGTGAAGGAAGGCGCGGTCGTTTTTGCGGAATCGCAGACGAAGGGCCGGGGCCGGCTCGGACGCGCGTGGATGTCGCCGGCGCGAAAAGGGCTTTGGTTTTCCGTTTTGCTGCGGCCGGATTTGCGTCCGCAGGAGACGACGCAGCTCATCGTCGCTTCCGCCACGGCTCTCCGGCGCGCGATCCAATCCGAAACCGGCCTGAAACCGGAAATCAAATGGCCGAACGACATTTTGATCCGCGGCAAAAAAGTTGCGGGCATTTTGACCGAGTTGAGCGCGGAATTGGACCGCGTCAAGCACGTCATCCTCGGCATCGGCGTGGACGTGAACCTGGGCACGACCGAATTTCCGGTGGAATTGCGCAAGACGGCAACATCGTTGAGAATTGAAGCCGGCAGGGCGATTTCGCGGTCGGAGCTGGCGACAGCCATTTTGCACGAACTCGATCACGACTACGCGCGCGTCTGCGGCAGCTTGTTTGCAAACGTGGCCGACGAGTGGGAGGCGCATTGCACGACGATCGGCCGTGCGGTGACGATTCAAATCGGCGGGCGGCGCGTGAGCGGCCGGGCCGAATCGCTGGATGACGACGGCGCGCTGCTGTTGCGAACCGAGCACGGGCATTTGGAACGCATCACGGGCGGGGATGTGACGCTGGAAAAGTAAACCGCGGATTGCGCCGGTTTCAGGGATTAAATTTCAAAATTGCTTTTTTATCCGCGTCATCCGCGTAATCTGCGGCCGGATGATTCTGCTTTTCGACATCGGCAACACGAACACGCACCTCGGCCTGGCCGACGGACGGCGGGTCGTGAAGCAGGCCAATCTGCCCACGGCGGGATGGTCGAGCGGCGTGGCGGGGAAACAGTTGCGAAAATTCGTCGGGCGCGCCAGGCTCGGCGGCTCGGCGTTGTGCAGCGTGGTGCCGCGCGCGACACCGCACGTCCGCAAAACTGTCCGCCGGTTTTGGGGCTTGAACACCTTCGAACTCACTCAAAAAACACTTTGCGGCGTGGGCATTGATTATCCGAAGCCGGGGACAATCGGGCAGGACCGCCTGGCAAACGCCGTGGCCGCGCGCAAACGCTTTGGCGCGCCGGTGGTGGTGGTGGATTTCGGAACGGCGGTGACGTTTGATGTCGTCAATCGCGCGGGCAATTACGCCGGGGGCATCATTGCTCCGGGGCTGGCGGCGATGACGGATTATCTGCACGAGAAAACGGCGCTGCTGCCGCGCATCAAAATCCGCGAAGTCAAAACGGCAATTGGCAGGAGCACGGAGCAGGCGATGCTCATCGGCGCGGTGCATGGTTATCGCGGGCTGGTCCGGGAATTGATCGCCGAATTGAAACGCGAATTGAAGGTGAAACATCTGCCGGTGGTGGCGACGGGCGGTTATGCGAATTTGATCGCATCGAAGCTGCCGGAAATCACGGCGGTGGAACCGCTTTTGACGCTGGAAGGTTTGCGGCTGGTGTGGAAAGTCCAAAGTCTGAAGTCCAATGTCCAAAGCCAGTCCATGGCGAGAAGTCGCGACTTTGGACTTTAGAATTTGGGCTTTGGACTATAAATTTCCGGTTCTATGTCGAGCAGCCGCAGGCAATATCCGTTTCATTTGATCGAGCCCAAATGGCAACAATTTTGGAACGAACAGCAGACCTTTCGCGCGTTTAATCCGGGCGACGTCCTGCCGGACGGGCACCCGTTTGCCCAACGCCATCAACTTTCCGGAAAAGTGGCCGCGGCGCAGTTGCCGCCCAAATTTTACATCCTTGACATGTTTCCATATCCGAGCGGCGCGGGTCTGCACGTCGGCCACCCGGAAGGCTACACCGCCACCGACATCCTCGCCCGCTACAAGCGCGCGCAGGGTTTTCACGTGCTGCGTCCCAGCCCATCGGACGCCGCACGTGAACACCCTGAACGATCCGGTGTCGAGCCCGGCTATCATTCGCGCAAGACGATCGCGGCAATCATCGCCAC
>Ga0187851_10003567_pt1 | contig 13013 bp, 10 predicted proteins | sample June2016WEW_6_10_FD_132997 | JGI IMG/M metagenome (GOLD analysis project Ga0187851, IMG submission 132997) | Peatland microbial communities from SPRUCE experiment site at the Marcell Experimental Forest, Minnesota, USA - June2016WEW_6_10 | ecosystem: Environmental > Terrestrial > Soil >...
ACCGGCTGGCGTCACGCCTGCCGCGCGGGAGCAGGCAAGGCCTTCGCCACTATCGGCAAAAGCCGACGCCGCTGAGGCGAAAAACATCGCAAAATTGCGACACCATCGCAGAATCCTTCACATTGACATGCCGCAACGACCCGCGCTATCTTGCCTAACGGCGAAGGCAACGATGATCGCCGGCGATCGCGACTACCCCCCTGCCATTCGAAAACAACTTTACACCAGCTATCTTCCGGATACTTACCGGACCAAAGGACAATCCTGATGGACCGCGTTTTCTACCGCTCCCGCAACCTGAACTCTGTCCGCGTAGCTTTCGCACTCTTCATTGGGACGACCGCGGCCACCATCGCAATCGCGCAAAATCCTCCCGTCAGGCTGACCCAGATCAGCTCCGATCCCTTCACCGTGGGTCCCGGCCAGCATGCTACTGAAGTCGAGCCGCATGCGCTCTCGAACGGCAACACCCAGGTCGCCGCTTTTCAAACCGGACGCATCGTCCCCGGCGGCGCGACCGCTACCGGCTGGGCCACTTCGACTGACGGCGGCGGCACTTGGTCCCACGGATTTCTCCCTGGCCTGACCACCGGTAACGGCGGCGGCCCGTACGACGCAGCCAGCGATCCCGCCGTGGCCTACGACGCCAAGCACGGCGTGTGGATGATCGCCACTTTGCCCATCTTGAACTCGGGCTTTACTCCAGCAGTCGTGGTCAGCCGCTCGACCGACGGCGGCTTCACCTGGGATAATCCTGTGAATGTCGGCCCCAAGGTTTCGAGCTCCGACAAAAATTGGATTGTCTGCGACAGCACCTCAACCAGCCCCTTCTACGGCAACTGCTACGTCGAGTGGGACAACCCTAACGATGGCGACGAAATCTTCATGAACACCTCCACCGACGGCGGCCTGACCTGGGGCGCAGCCACCGCGACGGCCAAGAATGCTCAGGGCATCGGCGGGCAGCCGCTCGTCCAGCCGAACGGCACGGTAGTCGTGCCTGTGGAGACTTCCGGCATCTCTTGCTTTAGCTCGAGCAATGGGGGCGTAAGCTGGTCGGCGCCGGTTACCGTCTCGAATATTCAGGCCCACATCGATGCCGGAGGCATTCGCAGCGGACCTCTGCCCAGCGCGGCGATCGACGGCGCAGGCAACGTCTTCGTAGTGTGGGAAGATTGCCGCTTCCGCTCCAACTGTTCTACCAATGATCTGGTCTTCAGCTCTTCGGCGGACGGCATTCACTGGTCGAAGGTCGCGCGCATTCCCATTGACGCCACCACCAGCACCGTCGACCACTTCATCCCCGGTATCGGCATCGATCCGGCTACCTCAGGCGCCAGCGCGCACATTGCGATTCACTATTATTTTTATTCGCAAAGCAATTGCTCAACTGCGACCTGCCAGCTCTACGTCGGCTACATCTCCTCGCACAACGGCGGCACCACCTGGAACCCAGCCGTGCAGCTAGCCGGCCCCATGCACCTGAAGTGGCTGCCCAATTCGCAAAATGGATTGATGGTCGGCGATTACATCGCCACGGCCTTCAGCAGCGGCACACCCCACGGCATCTTTGCCGTAGCCGCGGCGAAATCCGGCTCAACGTATAACGAAGCCATGAACACAGCGCAGGGATTGACCGTGCCAGAAGCCGGCCCGCAACTGTCATCGGCAGATGACAGGCCGCTGCACCATCTCTCCGACCCAATCGAGCAGGAGCGTCCTGAAAAAGGGATAGTCCCACCGACCAAGCGGTCGAAGCGCAGCTCGAAGTAGCGCAAGCAAGGTAGCGCCGCCGATTCAAGAACGCCGGGAAGAAATTCGACGACGTGGTAGACCGCGCGCTGTTGCCTCTCGCTCACGGAAGCGTGAAACTGCGTAAGCCTCTCCTTCAGCTCCGCCTTCGTTGTATCCGGCCTCACTTCTTCACCGCCTCTACAAAGTCGGCCTCCACTTTGTGCCCAACTTTACGAATTCCAGGATTCGAGCTCTGGCCTCGCGCTTAACGCGAACCTTATCCTCATCGATGAAGTGGGATGAAGTCGGCCTTGCGGAATCTTCTTCCGACGTTCTTCATCTTGGCCTGGTTAAAACTCTTGCCGCACTATAGCCCCGAACTTCAGAACTGCTAAACTCTCACCGTGCCGCGCCTAACTCACCTCGAATGCACCCGCTGCGGCGAGCATTATCCCGCCGATCGCCCGCAAACTGTTTGCCTCAAAGACGGCGGGATCCTCTACGCCCGCTACGATCTCGACACGATCAAGAGAACTTTTTCTCCGGCCTCGCTACTGCCGCTCGCTCCGACCATGTGGCGCTATGCCGCTGTGCTGCCTGAGGCCACGCCGGTCACTCTCGGCGAAGGCTTCACACCCATGCTGCCCAGCCGCGAATCTCCGAACGTTTACATCAAAGACGAAGCCCTGAATCCCACCGGCTCCTTCAAGGCTCGTGGACTCTCCGCCGCAGTTACCATGGCCCGCCACTTCGGCCTCAAAAAGCTTGCGATCCCCTCCGCCGGCAACGCCGCCGGAGCCCTCGCCGCCTACGCCGCCGCCGCTCAACTCGAAGCCCGCATCTTCATGCCGCAAGATGTTCCGCTGGCCAACCGCGTCGAGTGCGACTATTACGGAGCGCAGGTCACGCTAGTTGACGGTTCCATTTCCGACTGCGCGCGCAAAGTCGCTGAACTAAAAGAGACCGACGCCTGGAAAAAAGAAGGCTGGTTCGACGTCTCCACCACCAAAGAGCCCTACCGCGTCGAAGGCAAGAAGACGATGGGCTACGAAGTAGCCGAACAACTGGAATGGAAACTCCCCGACGGAATCATCTACCCCACCGGCGGCGGAGTGGGCTTGCTGGGCCTGTGGAAGGCCTTCGAAGAACTGCAGCAGCTGGGATTGATCGGCCCGGAGCGTCCGCGCATGATCGGCCTGCAATCCGCAGGATGCGCTCCAATAGTTAAAGCATGGGATGAAGGTAGGAGCGGGGCCGAAATGTGGCCCCACCCAACCACGTTAGCTTCTGGCTTAAGAGTGCCGAAGCCGTACGCCGACTATTTGATCCTGGATATCCTGAAAAAAAGCCGAGGCCAGGCTCTAGCCGTAACCGATGCTGAGATCCTAACAGCGACTCGCCACTGGGCCACCGTCGAAGGAATCTTCGCCGCCCCCGAGGGGGCCGCGTCGCTGGTTGCCTATCAAAAGCTGAGAGCCACAGGCTTCTTCACAGCGGAAGACCGAGTCGTTCTATTCAACACCGGCACTGGCCTGAAATATCTGGAAGTCTTGAGCGATGCCAGTGTGGCGCGGGCGCCCACGCCCGCGTCTCGCCACGTAGCCGGGATCATAGGCCCGTATTAGCTGCGGCAGCGCCGTGTCGGGACGGGCCGCCTCGGCTGTCCAACGAGCGAAGCGAGCGTCTACGGCGGGCACCCCATCGGGGGGGGCACCGCTTACGGCTGCTCTCTTTGTTTCCGTAACGAAGGTTAAGGGGGGGCTTGCTTGCCGCAGGCGACCGGGGGCGGGACGCCCTCAGGACAGCCGGCAGGATGCCGGCGCTAGTACACAGCTCGAGCCTTAAGCGACCCGATTCCGCCCGCTTCCTTTTTCCCACCACACCGCGGGATCTTCCGGGCGATTGAGCATCTTCGACAATTCTTTCTTGATCTCGGCCAGCCGGTTGGCGCGCATCTCCACGGCCGATTGGTCAATCTGGCTATCCTCGCTGCGTTTCACGAAGCGAGCGTTCATGTTGCGCAAGTCCGTGATTTCCTGACGAAGGCTCGAGAGGTGTTCCAAGATATAAGGCATGTCCCGATCATACCCCAGAATCGGGGATTCTTCGTTGAATAAGTGTTGAATAATTCTGGAAGGCTGGCGTTGAGCGGGCAAGATACAGGTCCAGGCCTCCCGCGAGAGCTCCGTTGAGTTCTGTTTGCGTCAATCCCGAGCGTAGCCGTGTTTCAGGCGTAGAGAGTGATCTCTCACGGCGAATGCCTTTGCTCGCACGACAGATCCCTCGCCCCGCTGAAGTGGACCGGGTTTCGGGGATGACGCTGTCGAAAAGGGGGGCGGAACCGAAGGACGAACTGAGGCACTAGCAAAACCGACGCGGTGCTTCCTGCAGGAAAGGTTAGCCGGCCACCGGCTCGCCCGACCGCTGCCGTCGCAATTCCGCCAGGAAGTCTTCTTCCTGCATTTCGACGCCTTGGCGCAGCAGTTCCAGCAGCGGATCCTCCAGCAGATCGGCCTGGTTGGAGCCGGGCGCGCCCTCAAATTGGCTCATATCCGCAGTCAGGCTGCGCGGAGAAACGCCCATCTCGACCTTGCTCGCAGGGGTGCTGCGCAGAAAATTGATCAAGTGCTCGACCTGCACCCGCTGCTCCGGCGTGCGGGAAGGGAATTCCACTCCCATGCCATAGCCCGGATGCGTCACTCTCACCATGCCCTCCGTGTGGATCGCCAACTCTTCCGTTCGCAGGCAAAGATCGACCAACGAATGTTCGGGAAAGGGCGAGTCGGTCTCGACATAGCAGCCACCCAGGCTCAGGTCGGTCAGCTTGCAATGCGGGACCGTCTCTTCCACCCCGGCGCCCTTGCTCGCGGCCGCCGCATGCAGCCAAGCTTTGAGTTGTGCCTTCGTCTCCTCGGTCAAGTCCAGAAAATGAACCCCGGTTTGTCCATTGGGATTCGCCCATGCCACCTGTCCGCCAGCTTTGATCTCCAGGCCTCCGTCGGCCAACCGGAAGCGAAAATTCAGCAATGCTCCCGGAGTCTGCGGCTGCGCGGTAAGCACGTCCATGCCGGTCTCGCTAAGATCCAGAAGAATGCCCTCGACTTTACGGTCATCGGGCAAACTGAGTTCCACCGCAGCCTGCACTGGAACTCGGTAAGCGCGCCGCCGTTCCCGCTTCAACAAGGAGGTCACAGCTCGCAGTCCGGCCTTGGCTTTTTCTTCGAAGATGGGCTTATAGAGGACGAAGTGAGCGCCCAGGCTCAGGATGCCGCGCACCGTCGCCATCCCGGAGACCAGAGCCACCGTAACCGGCGGGTTTGCCGGATTCAGACGGTGCGCTTCTTCCAGCACTTCCACCGCTTGCTTGGGCTCGGCGAAGTCGACGACCAGAGCGTCGAATCGTTGCTGTTGCAGGCGGTAGATCGCGGTGGAGACGTCACTAACGCGCTCCGCTATGATCCCGCACGCCGGCAAAACCCGGCTCAGGGTCTCAGATGCGGAATCGTCTGCGGAAACCAATAACGCCAGAAGGGTCATGACGAAATTCCCCGCCTCAGTGGAGGCGAGATTATGGCCAACGCGGCGCGGTCGGCCGCACTCCTTTAGGCCCCGAGCCGGTTGCACTCGGCGCTCCGGCCTTGGCGGCCATGGCATCGGAATGCCCCGCTGGCAGGTCGACTTCCATCAGGACGGCGTTATCCTCGTCGTCATTTTCCGCCAACAGAGGTGCGACTTCCCGCAGCTTCTCCGCCGCCTGCTGGAGCATCTCAATCTGCTTTCCGAGTTGGGCGTACTTCGTCTGCTTCTGCCGCAGCACTTCATGAATATCTTTCATACCACCCCCTCTGTCGAATGTAAGGACCCTCTCCCGGACCGTCAACGGTAATCCCCAAAGCAGGGTTACTGCGGTAATTTTGAGGTTAGCAAGGGCAACGTCGGAAGCGGCCTGAGAATGCAGCGGGGAGTGGGCAGTGGTGGGTTTAACAGGATCGGGATAGGGGGAGCACTCTGGACTGCACCCCAAAAGTGAGACACGAAATTAATGCGAACCGTGAGTTTTACCACCGGCGCCCTGACCGCGGGTTCGAGTTTGCAGATGGGCGGCACTTTTGCCGCGGGCGGAGTCTTTACGATTACTGCGTTCGAGCGACAATTTTTTGATCGTCGCCTACGTTCCCGCCAGCCCAAAGTGGACAAAGGCTGGGCCCCTCAGCGATGCAATAGTATTAGCCGCCGCGCCCCACCTTGTCTTTAAGCAACTCGGGCCGCGGCATGGCACCGAAGTACAGTTCACAAAGAATTCGGCTGTCGATATCGTCGCAGGTGAGCAGTTCGGGGAGGGCCGTTAAGGTGGGTCTCGCGACGAGCGCCCGATTCGGTTTAATCCCGATTCAACCTTGATCCGGCCCAATCAACTCGCGCAACCGTCGCGACAAATTCATCGCCAGCGAACGATAGAAGCGCGACGCCAGGTGAGGGAAGATCTCGAACAGACTCTCCAAAGTCGGCCGGTCCAGGTGATAAGCTTCCACGTCTTGCTTGGCCACCACGTTCACGCTGGCCGGAGCGTCTTCGAGAAACGACATCTCCCCGCAAATCTCACCCGGTCCAATCTCCGGTCGCACGACGCGCGAGGCAATCTGCACTCGCGCCGTTCCTTTCAGCAACAGATAGACCCCATTTGCTTTCCGGCCTTTGTGAACGATGGTGTCGCCGCGACCGAAATAAACTCGGCTGGCCTTGTCGGCCACCAGACTCCAGTCATTGGCGGTGAGGTAGTACAATCCGTGTTTGCAAGAGGAGAGTACAGAAACTTCCTGATCGACCACTTTGGACATGGCGCACCCAACGGAGTTCCGTCGGCTCTGGAACACAAGCAGAAAAAAACCCGATGCCCCCTAGCCTAGCAGAAAATGTGCTGAACGCAATATCTTCGGCAACATTTTCAACATTTAGCAACATTTAGCGCACCGACGCGCCGCACCTGCAAACCATCGACAGGGGGAGTCCCACGCTGCGCATCGTGCGCTGCCATTTCCCCGGATTCAACCTGAGTGTGCACCCGCCGCGCCCCATCGTAGCGCAGCCGTACATGGTCTGCTGGTGCGGCCACGAGTACCGCGGTTATGTTGTCGCCCCTGCAAAAGCAGACGTAAGCTCCCTTTAATCAGGCGGCCACACTCTCGCTTGGAGGCGACAGTTGATGCAGCAGACGAGGAGAATTTTCTGGCGGCGCGGGCTTTTCTTCGCCTTGACGTCAGCGTTGGTACTGCTGTGGACCGTTCCCACCTGCCTCGCTCAAGGCGACGATGTGGAGGACGATGCCGGCTCCGCCAAGCGCACCGCCTCCCTGAACCTCACCTTTAACAACCGCGGCGATGCCAAAGTCTCTCTGATTCTCGACCAGACACCCAGCGACTGGCAACCGATTCAAGCGGCTCTGGCACAGAGCCTAGGTTGCCCGTCGCAGGCTTTCGGACACCACTCCGACTTCCGCTCATTCCGCAGCTTCGCCTCCATGAAGCCGGAGCAACGGGAGAAATACCAGAAGTTTATCGAGGAGGCTGAGCAGAAGCAGCTGCAGGCAAATTGCAGCCATGCGCTCTCCGCCAACGGTTGGATAGTCGACGGCACTTTGCCGCTACAGACGCTCACCGAGTCTTTGTGCGCGGCGGGAGAGCACATGTTATACGTCAGCGTGCATGTGCCCAAATCGGCTTTTGAGGAACAAAGTTCCGAGGGCCTCGAGGCAAATCACGAAGGCGGTGATGCGCGCAACACCGATCGTTTCCTCATTTACCGCTACGCGCTCTCGGCAACGACCGTAGTTTCGCCGCTCCACCTCGCCTACGGCTACCGCAATTCAGATTTGCTGCGGCAGTGCGCCATGTCAGCGGGATTTCTGCTGCTGCCGATTCTTTTGATGCTGTGGATGCGCCGCGCCGCTCTGAAAGATGCTCTTCAAGACCCAACCGCTGCCTGGTTCAGCTATTTCAAAACCCTGCAGTGGTGCTTGAACGGCACCATGCTGCTCTGGATGGTGGCGCGCACCAGCTTCCGCGAAGGTTTGCAGAATCTGATCGCATTCCGTCTGCCTGCCGGCGGATGGCAATCTGCCATCGCCGGCACCATGGTCATCATGGTCCCGCCCTGGTTTGTTTATCTGACTTGCCTCTTTCTTTCTTACGAAGTGTTCTTGCAATTTCGCGGCAATCAGCCCCCTGGAAATCAATGGACGCGTCGCCAGTTCATGCTGGAGCGCTTGCTGGACGTGGGGGTGCAATTCCTTCCCCTGATGTTCTTCTGCTGCGCGCTGAATTTCATAAGTTCGTCCGGCAAGTGGGTGGCAGCCCTGATGCTGGCCGCCTATGTTTCGCGCGTGCTTTGCGTGCGCGCCAAGATCAAGATTTCTGGCGTTGCCCCCGAAGCTCTCACCACCGGCGAATTGCGCGACCGGGTTTTCGAGATGGCAAAGCGAGCCACGGTCCAAATCAAGCAGGTATTCGTTTTGAGGGCAGGCCGAATGCAAATCGCCAATGCCTACGCCACCAGTGCCCAGACCGTGATGTTCACCGACTACCTCCTGCAGAGGTTGACCAAGCGCGAAGTCGACGCCATCGCCGGGCATGAACTCGCTCATCTTCGACACGGCCATCCCAAGAAGCTTACCTTTACGCTGATCGGAGTGATCCTGTTTCCCTCGATCTTTCGCGGAGCCTGGGAGGTGATGACGGGATGGATTGGCGGACTGCTTCTCACCGCCAGCGGCGGCAATCGCGATCTGCTGATGACATGGCATCGCTGGAGCCCGAAACTTGCGGCCTGGTCACAACTGGATCTGGTGCTGATCGTTCTCGGCTTGGGCATGTTCTATCTTCTGGCCCGGCGCTTCGAGCGCGTTGCCGACGAAGGCGCGGTCGCCCTAGCCGGGGACAGTGAAGCCATGATCACGGCTCTGCTCAAAGTGAGCCGGCTCAACCTCACTCCCATTCAGTGGGGCAAAGTCACGGGATCGATGTTCACTCATCCCACAACGCTGAAGCGGGTTGAGCACCTCGCGCAGGTCGGGAACGTGCGGCCAGAGCGGCTACAGCAACTCTTGCAGCAACATGCGCAAGAGGAGCAGGGGCTGCGCGATAGCGTTTCTGTTGGTCAAGCATGCGGTCAGACTCCCGCGCTTGGCGACGAGCACTATGCGGTGCCCTCCAGTGCCAGGAGCGTGGAGTCAACCATGGCTGCGGTCACTCGGGCCACGAATAATCAATGGCTCCTGATCGGAGCCAACGTGCTGCCGCCAGCCTTGGTGGCGTGGGCCGTACAGCGGCTTAACCTGCACGGCCCGGCATCGCTCCTCGCCTACAGTATGGGTGCGTTGTTAATCCTGGCCGCCTATGTGCTGCTGGGATTGCACTTGAGTCTGCGGGGCCGCGCGGAGATCCGCCAGCGCTTCGCCCACAAATTCGCCGCCGAAGGTATCCAGATTCGTGGCCGCAACGCCACTCTGGCCAGCTTTGCTCCCGGCCCGGTCCTGCGCATTTACCTCTCCGGCTACGACTGGGACAAAGGCTTCGTCTGGCTCCTGCAAGATCGCATGGTCTACCTGGGGGACAAAATTCGCTTCGCGCTTAGGCCCGAGCAGGTGCTGCAGATCCGCATCGGCCAAAGCGCCCCCGGCTGGTGGAACAGTGAACGTGTCTATCTCGATTGGCGTGATGCCGAGCAGGGGCGTGAGGGCACCTTTAGCCTCTATCCCAGTGAACCGAGTTCGGCAAGGAAAATAAAGGCCGAGGGCAAGGCGCTGTGCGCTGCCTTGGAGCGCTGGCAGAGCCACGCAGGGAAATATCCGGTGGCCCCGCAAGCGCTGCAATTTCTGGCAGCGCCGGTTTTGGGAGAAGTCACCAGCCACGCTGTGAAAGACCGCCTCAGCTGGCAAAAAAGGCTGAAGACGCTGGCGATTCTCTTGCTGCTGAGCTGCGGCGCCTGCCTACTCGTAGGCGTAGCCGACTGGTGGTACGGCTTTGGCATCGTAATGATGCTGCGCATCTACGAGCGCATTCCATACTGGCGCTACCGAATACCGCCCCAGACGCCCCCATGGCCGCAGCCTCAAGCAGCCGCCCGTGCCCAAGCGACGACCGGGGCGCAGTAGCGGGTCTGATGACTGGCATCCAACCTTCGTACGACGATCCCGCGTAGCGCCCGTAGGGCACCATGGGGATTACGTCCCGTTCAACCTCGCGGGCTTCTACCGTCTAAGGGAGCCTCTCGGCGGCGGTTCAAAAAGAAGCCTCGTCGGAGAAATCTGTGGGTCACCGCTGCTCGGCGGGTCCGACTCGGTCGCGCTCTGTTCCCGGGGTCGCGTTGTGTGTGAGAGGGTCACGGGAATGACAGGCGAAACCCGCCTGACCCACAACGCAAGCCGGTGTGCAATTGTGGGACGGTTTCGTCTGTCGCTTGCGACACAGGGTCTTTTTTGCGCCTCCAGCCATGCGTCATCGGCAATCCCCGCCGGCACCCGTATCAGGGCCGCCACCGTCAGCGGATTGCGCGACTGCACCGCGAAATCGCGAACCCGGTGCAGCGCCCTACGTGGTGGAGAACCGGCGGCGATAGGCGGTAGGTGTCGTGTCCAGCGCCCGGCTGAAGTGTTGCCGCAGCGTCGCCGCCGTCTGTAGCCCCACCGCTTCGGCAATCGCATCGATCCCGTCGTCGGTTTTTTCGAGCCGCATCTGCGCGGCCAGGAGACGCTGGTGGGTGAGCCATTGGTGAGGCGTGGTTCCGGTCTGCTGGAGGAACTGACGCGCGAAAGTGCGCGGCGACATCGCCGCGTGGCGGGCCAGATCCGCCACGCGCAGAGCCTGGCCCAAATGCGATTGCGCCCATTGCAGGAGCGGCGCGAGCCCTCCGCCCGCCCGGCTGTCGACGGGGTTTTGGACGTATTGCGCTTGACCGCCATCGCGGTGCGGCGGCATGACCAGCCGGCGGGCCACGCGGTTGGCGATTTCGGCGCCATAATCGCACCGGACGATGTGCAGGCAAAGGTCGATGCCCGCGGCGCTGCCCGCCGAAGTCAGAATGCTGCCTTCATCCACGTACAGCACGCCGGGGTCGACGCGAATCTTCGGAAACCGAGAAGCCAACTGCTCCGCGTAACGCCAGTGGGTGGTGGCGCGCTTGCCATCGAGCAGGCCGGTGGCCGCAAGAACGAAGGCCCCCGAACAAATGGAGACCAGACGTGCACCGCGAGCGTGCGCTGAACGCAGTGCTTTTAGGAGAGATTCCGGAGGAGGTTCGCTGGTTCGCTTCCAGCCCGAAATAACGATGGTTCCGGCCTGTCGCAAGGTCCGCAATCCACGACCTGCCTCGACCTGAACGCCGCCGGTCGTGCGGAGCGGGCCGCGCTGGTGCGAGCAGGTCTCAAACTTGTACCAATCGACCTCCAGCTCCGGCCTCGGCAAGCCGAAAATCTCCACCACGATCCCGAACTCGAAGATGCTGAGGCCGTCGTAAAGCAGAGTAGCGACGCGGCGATGGTCGCAGGAGCGCATGGCAGGATTTTAGCGCATAATGGCATTTCTGCCTATCGACAAAGTTCTTGAATCGGGCCATAGTGAGTTATGAACACCCACCGTGAGGTCGCCGCCGATCCGCAAACGGCCCTCGATCACTTCGAGAAGCTCCTGTCTCTCGAAACCGACTGCTGGGACGTTCACGCGGCCTTGGCTTCCGGCGCGCCCGGGTTTGTGTTGCTGGATGTTCGCAGCCCGCAAGCTTTCGAGGGCGGTCATGTTCCGGGCTCGCTCCATCTCCCGCACGGCCGAATCAATGAACGCAACCTCGCCGCCTATCCCCCGGATACGCTATTCGTAGTCTATTGCAGCGGGCCGCATTGCAACGGAGCCGACCGCGCTGCAGCTCGTCTGGCGCGCCTGGGCCGGAAGGTGAAGAAAATGATCGGCGGCGCGGAAGGCTGGAAAGTTGAAGGCTTCGCCCTGGAAAAAGAAGTGCAGGTTCCATGAGATTCCATTCCAAGCGTTAGCGGCCTTGTCTCACCGATTCAAGGTCACCGTTAGCGCCTGTTTCCCGCTCGCCAAGCGAACGGTCTGTCGAAGTCGCAAGGAAGGGAGTTGATGATGACGCCAGCGCAACCGGGACTCGAGGTGTCGGCCCCATGGACCTACCGGGAAAAGCTGTTCAACCTGTTGGCTGGCCGGGATCCGATCGAGGTGTTAGGGCAGACGGCATCCACCCTGACCGATCTTGTGGCCAGACATCCGGCGGAACTCCTGCGCGGGCGAGCAATTCAGGGGAAATGGACTCCGAACGAAATCATCGGCCATCTCGCCGATAGCGAGTGGGTTTATGGATATCGCCTCAGGTTGATCCTCTGCGAGGACGAACCGGCTATTCTGGGCTTCAGGCAGGATGCTTGGGTAACCTCCCTGCGCCACAATGAATGCGAGCCGTCCCAACTTGTCGAAATATTTCGGATGCTGCGCGTACTCAATTTGTCCGTGTGGAGACGAATGTCCCCAGAGGACTTGCAACGCAGCGGGCAGCACAACGAGCGTGGCGCGGAGTCCTTGGCCCTGATGGTACGATTGCTGGCCGGTCACGACCTTTCCCACCTGCATCAGATCAGTCGTTCTATTCAGGCCCTGGAGTCGCGAGGCTAGCGCTGCCGCGACTGCATGCCGTCGAATCGCCCCCTCGGTCCAGGCCACATCGATTCTCCTAATCGCTTGGAAACACTGCAGCCCAACGGAAGCAGTTTTATGCTCAAAACGCGGCGGAACGGATCATGGCGGGACGAATCAAGTAACTAGGAATTTTTGTTCCCCGGACAACTCACGGACAAAAACCGAGGGGCACCTTTCGACGCGTGCCCTAAGGTTTTCGAAAAGATGGTGCGCCCTGAGAGATTCGAACTCCCGACCTTCTGGTTCGTAGCCAGACGCTCTATCCAGCTGAGCTAAGGGCGCATGTTTTCAACTATAAGAAAAGCAATGGGATGTAGCAGACTGGCGTTCACCCATCCCTGACACTTTGGCCAACTGGGCGCGAACGATTCGTGAAGTTCACGTTAAGTCCGAAGATCATTGTAACGTCTTCACCGGCGATGCGACAACTTCTTCCGTACGAGAGAGTACGCGAAGCGTCCATCAAAATATGAGCAGCGTTGGTCGCTGTGATCCTTCCCCCACCTTCAAATGGAATTAGCGAGTTGACAGGATTTCCTTACATTCATCCCATCAGGCGGTAACTCATGAAGACGTGTG
>Ga0187851_10003568_pt1 | contig 13010 bp, 12 predicted proteins | sample June2016WEW_6_10_FD_132997 | JGI IMG/M metagenome (GOLD analysis project Ga0187851, IMG submission 132997) | Peatland microbial communities from SPRUCE experiment site at the Marcell Experimental Forest, Minnesota, USA - June2016WEW_6_10 | ecosystem: Environmental > Terrestrial > Soil >...
AAGGAATCTTATTATATCTGAAATACGTATAATATTAAACTATGCAGAAGAGACTGCTAGTACTATTATTTACATTAGCGTTGACGCTTGTGCTCTGGAGCTCAGCTTATTCGAGCGCTGCGATCACAGTGACGCTTACGGCGAGCAACACTGTACCGAACTCCGGCCAGCCGGTTACACTGAATGCAGTCATAGCAGGGGGAACAGGCCCATACACTGTCAATTTCTTGAACGTTACAAATTCTATAGCACCGAAGTCAATCAGCATGCTCGGCTACGGGCAATGGCTCGGCACTGACGGATATCCGACGAATGACGAGCAGCAGAGCTGCATAGTGGCATCAGGCTACATATACTGCATAGGCGGCTTCAGCATCCAGAACGGCGTGGACAACGCAGTGTACTATGCCCCGATAACAAGCACAGGCGAGCTGGGCGCATGGCTCCAAACAACTCCGTATCCCGAAAATGTATATGCATCGAGCTGCACCGAATCGTCAAGCAGCGTATACTGCATAGGCGGGATCAATTCCAGCATAACAGATACAAATTCAGTCTATTACGCGCAAATACTGGGCTCTGCGGGCCTGGGTGCATGGCTCCAAACAAGCGCATACCCGATAGGGGTGGACTCGACATACGGTTCAGGCCTGGACTCCGAGAGCTGCGTAAGCAATTCCAACTACATATTCTGCATAGGGGGAGAGAATCAATCGCTAACAGACTTCAACAACGTATACAGCGCACCAGTATTAGGCAGCGGAAGCCTGGGGCAGTGGTCCCAAACCAGTTCCTACCCGACAAACGACCTCGAGCAAAGTTGCGTCGTATCGTACAACAACATATATTGCATAGGAGGGTACACCTCGCAGCTTGGCGGCAGCGATGATTCGGTCTACTACTCTACAATCGTTAGCCCTGGCACGCTGGGGCAGTGGCAGGCTACCACCGCATATCCGACCAACGATGCTGCGCAGAGTTGCGTTTTGTCGTCCAACAGCATATACTGCATCGGCGGGGAGAACACGACAAGTGGCATTGTCTACAATTCCGTCTACCATGCGCCGATACTCCCTGCAGGTTCCGTGGGCGCCTGGGCTGCAACCAGCCCATACAGAACAAATGACATATACCAGAGCTGCATCGCATCGTCAAACAACATATACTGCATCGGAGGTTTGAGCGACCAGGCAGAGGGTCCGGACAGCTCAGTGTACTACGCGCCGGTATCACAAAATGGTCTGGCCAATTCACCGAGATATACGTTTACAGCCAATTCACCAACTCCGAACAACGCATTCAAATACAATGTGATTGTAACCGATTCGCTTGGCGCAGTGGCAAACTCCATAACCGAGAAGATAACTGTGAACCCAACTGGATCCACAACAACTTCCACTACATCGACCACTACATCAACATCAACCTCGACAACGACAGTTCCAACTACAACAGTAAAGACAACGACTACAACCACATCAACCTCCACCACAACGGTTCCAACCACAACCACCAAGACATCAAGTACAACTACGTCGACCTCGACATCAACCTCAACAACGACAGTTCCAACCACAACAACCAAGACATCAACCACAACTACATCAACTTCGACATCAACATCAACCTCGACCACAACGGTTCCAACTACAACCACCAAGACATCAAGTACAACTACGTCGACCTCGACCACAACAGGTCCAACTACAACCACCAAGACATCAAGTACAACTACGTCGACCTCGACATCAACCTCAACAACTACAGCTCCAACTACATCAACCACTACGTCGACCTCGACATCAACCTCGACAACTACAGCTCCAACTACATCAACCACTACGTCGACCTCGACATCAACCTCGACCACAACTTCAACCACAACCGCCCCAACTACTACAATATCTAGCGGAGGTGGCGGCGGTAGTCCTGGGGGCGGCGGAGGCGGAGGCGGCGGTGGTGGAGCCGGAAGTGGCGGGGCCTCGAAGCCAACAATCCTGCCGATCAGCACAGGCTATGTAATTACAGGCTTTGCGCCACTAGATTCGCTTAACGTAAATCAGTGCGGAATGAACTTGAACTTTGTGCTAAATTTCATCACGCCGACATACTCTGGTGTAACCGTGGACGGCAAGCAGTACATCATAAACCAAGGCAGCCCCGAGAGCATATTGCATAACTCCACGTCCGACTGTTATCTACTGCTGCTCAACACATCATATCTCCCGATACGGCAGTCCATAACTGTAGAGGCATACTATAACCAGACTAACCCGTACGTCATCTCTGATTCAGTTTACAGGATAAACGACACAGGCACGGCCAATGTCATCGTGCAGCAGGCGAATGCATCGTTTAGCCTCTACATGCTCAAGTCCCTGGAAACGCCTGATTTCACCTATGCTGGCCTGCTTGTTGCAAGCCCGGGCAAGCAAAAGCAGCCCCCTGCGCCAAAGGGTTACGAGCCACTAAGGATAATCAACGTAAGCGTATACGGCATACCTCAGGTATATGCGAACATCACGATCATCTATGACACCCCTCCAAACGGGATAGTCCCATTCAGGCTTTCAAGTGGCCAGGACAACTGGTCCGCAATAAGCGTTTACACGCTAAACAGCACTTCAGGGGAAGTGACGGTGCCTGAGCAGAACGGCACCGAACTGCTTGGGCTGTTTACCCCATATATTAATCAGAGTGTCTTGGCTGCTACTGCTTCAACATCAAAGCCGAGCACTTCCATCGCATCATCAACGCTGAGGTCCACTACTATTGCAGCCACGCCAGTCAAGCCGATTTCTAACGGTGAACAGAACGGCGACATTATCACGCTAATTGCCGTTGTTGTAGCCATTGCGGTGCTGTCCGCCATGCTGGTCTACACTCTTAAGATTAGGAATAGGACAATTTGGGATTGAACCCCCAGCAGCTTCGCTTCTTATGATTCTGATCTATGTTCTTAGGATTAGGAATAGGACAATTTTGGATTAGGATTAGAAAGAAGAAGAAAGAAAAACAATTTGGGACTAAAGCCTTCAGCAGCTTTTATGGGCTCAAGTCCCGCAATATAATACCTATCTCTATCACGGAACAGGCACTGATGCCATGTTTGAAGGCGCCGAAGTGGTTCCCGAGGCATCTACTGATTCGACTATATAATCGTATGTCTGTCCGTTCTGCACTGCTGTGTCTACATAATCCGTAGTACTAGCAGGGATTACGTTTTGGTTTATCTGCTGGTATGAAGTGTTTCCTGCTGGTGCCCTGTAGACATTGTATCCTGCAACAGGATCTGGGGAACTGACAGGTGCGTCCCATGTCAGGTTGACCTCGTATGCTTCCGTAACGCCAGTGCCTGTTACGGGTATCTTAGTGACTGTAGGCACTGTTGAGGGGCTTGTTATGTTTAAGCTTGAGCTTGGAGCCGCACCCAGCTGTGTTGGAGTGAAGGTCACCCAATACAATGCCTCAGAGTTCACGGCGAACGAGCCTTTCTGGCCTGTCACAGCGAACTGCGGGCTTCCTGAAATGGCGAAGCTTGCTATGGTTATTGAAGTAGGCCCATTGTTGACAAGTGCTAGCTCTACCTCGTTATTCTGGCCGAGGACCACATTACCTAATGAGACTGTGCTCGGGTTCGGGGTAACTTTAGCGACACGCTCTAAGACTGCCTCGTTGCTATGGCTGTTTATCCCTATTTTTATCTTTGGTGTGAATATATTGCTCATATTCTCGCCCCGCTTCGCAACAGAGGCGCGAAGGCCCGATGGTATATTTTTGCTAGACTGGCGGATATATTCTTCAATCTTATCTCTCTCCTGCCTTAGAATAGATCCAGGAGCTACTAATATAGGCGCCACCACGCCAAGCATGAATTCTCTCCTAGTGACCTTAAATTCCTGCCTCTCGCTGTTGTCTTTTTCTCTGCTTTCCATCTTATCACAACTAAACATCAGGTTAAGGGAATATTTATACCTTCTGTTTGTCTCGAGCAGCATGCCAATAATGCCATTTCCTATCCGACAAACACAAGGCAGCTACCCTGTAAGGATCTTGTATATCTCGTCTACTTTGTCGGAGAACTTCCTGCTCCTTCTATCCCTCGGATAAGGAAGGTCTATCTCAAGTATCTGCTTGACCCTGGAGGGCTTGTTAGAAAGTATCACTATCTTGTTGGACAATTCGACGGCCTCCTCCACGTTGTGGGTGACCATTATCACGGAGTTCACCGGAAGCTCGGTGCTCTTTAGCATGCCCAGTATGTCCGACCTGAGCGTGTTGGCTGTGAGCTCGTCTAGCGAGCTGAACGGCTCGTCCATGAGCAGAACAAACGGCTCAGAAGCTATGGCCCTCGCGATCCCGACGCGCTGCCTCATCCCGCCGCTGAGCACATTCGGATAGGAGTACTCGAAGCCGTCGAGCCCGAACTTCGTGAGCAGGTCCTTGGCGGTCTTTTCCTTCTCCTCGTCGCTTATGTCAAAGTAGGAGAGGCCGACCTTGACATTCTCGATGTTGGTGAGCCAGGGGAGCAGCCCGAAGTCCTGAAAGACAAATGATATCTCCTTCCTTGGCGATGTGACCTCCCTGTTCATGTAGAATATGCGGCCTTTCGTTGGGGGTATAAGCCCTACTATTATCCTGAGCAGCGTGCTCTTCCCGCACCCTGAGGGCCCTATTATTGACACGAATTCGTTCTTCTTCGTGGTGAACGAGACGTTGTTGATTATGTTTATTTTACCCACGTCATAAGAGATGTTCTGGATTTTCATTACGTCAATCATCAGATCACTTGTACGGGTTAAGAACCTTGCTATATAGCCTCTTCCAGACAAACTTGTTGACAACTATTATAACAATTGTCAGGTTTATTAAGCCGAGCACCATCAGCCCAAGGTTGCCGCTTGCAAGGGAGACGTCAAGCAGCCTGCCCAGGCCTGTGCCGACGGAAGTTATTACCGTGCCGTTCCCGACGACCCCTGTAGTGAATCTCTCTGCCACTATGCTAGCGTTCCACTCCGCCGCGATCCCCGTGACCGCGCCGGTTATCACTCCAGGAAGTATCGCCTTTATGTATATGTCCTTCCATGCCGTCTTGCCCTTCACGCCGAATATCTTCTTGACCTCATACACAGAATTTGCTATGGTGCTCCTGTTAGACATTATGCTAAACACCATGTACCATATCCCGCTGAGGAAGAATACTATGAAGGCGATAAGCTCGTTGTGGTAAGGCGCGTTCTTGAGCGAGACCGCGATTATCGGAAGCAGTATGGTTGCAGGTATTGAGGCGAGTATCTGGAACAGGAGGAGGTAGAAGTTGCTCCTCTTCGATATGAATATCAGGTATACGCCTAGCGGCATCGATATTGCAAGTATCACCGCAAAGGCGAACCATATCCTGGCAAGGCTTGCCAGCAATGACAGGAGTACGGTGTACTCGTAGCCGAGGTAAGTCGGGAGAAAAGCGCGATATGAGTAGACAATGAATATCGCAATAAGCACAAGCGCAGTGTAGATGATGCCCCTGTATTTTGACCAATCAAGCTCAGGCTTTCTTTTCTTTGCAATGGCCTTTGGCTTCCCAGGTTTCGGCACTCCCCTAGTGAACCTGTTCCTCATGCTCGAGACATTCTTCCGTATATCCTCAAGCCCCAGTTTCCCGAACGGGTTTATCTTGGCGATAATGCCGACTATCCCTGGCCTCTTTGCCTCTTCCATCGTTTGCCTCTCCTGAAGCGTGTGCCTTGTGAACTTGCGCCTCAGGTATCCGAAGAGCAGGAACCTGGTGGCTATGACGAACCCTATGAATATCGCTATGCCTATCAGATACTCGCCGAATTTGCCTGAGAATGCAAGGTTGGTCAGTGCCACGCCTATGCCGTACTTGACCGTATAGGCGGAGTTCGCTGTAGAGAATATCTCGCTGGTGACCAAATAGAAGAGCCCGATAGACCATGACAGAATCGACTGCTCAACGACCCTGGGCATGCTTGCCGGTATGAGCACCTTGGTGAACCTCTCCGTGCGGTTCAGGTTGAATATGCGGCCCACCTCAAAGAACTCCTCCGGCATGGTCTTTATTGACTCATAGACGCCGAAGGTTATGTTCCATATCATGCTCGTGACTATGAGGAACACGACAGCCGCGTTTATCCCTATGAAGCCAGGCAGCAGCTCTATTACGACGAATATGACAAAAGGGAAGAAAGCTAGGATCGGCAGCGTCTGGAATATGTCCCATATGGGTATTATTATCTTCTCAGCGAGCTTGTTTGTCGCTGCGTATATCCCGACAAACAGGCTTATGACTATCGATATGAAAAGTGCAATCAGCATCCTGATCCAGGAGAAGGAGGTGTCTATGAGTATGGACACGATGAAGCTGATCAACGGCTGCATATTCAAGCATACGATGCGAAAACTTATAAGTTTAGTTGATATATTTAATGAGATAACTCTGTAACTGTTATGGGGAGTCGTGAAAATGCAAAAAAACGTATCAAAGTCCGATTATATAAGATCAAGCCTAAAACTGCCGGCAACCCAGTTGAGGGACGTAACCAGCATGATAAGGAACAGGGAGCTCGCATCAAGACTGGAAAGGGATTCAGAAATAGAACTGGGCAACCTGAAGATAACCAAGCTTGACGGGAAGAATGGGGGCGGATTCATACGATTCAGCTACAAAGGCAGGCAGCTTAAGTTCTTCTATGACTCAAGGGGAAAGCTTGCAGAGGCTCTTGGCATGGTAAGCGATGAATTCATAAACGGGGAGAGCAACAGGATCGATGTAAAAAAAAGGGATGTTGTAGATATCGGGGCGTACGTAGCAGACACGGCAATATGCTATATATCAAACGGCGCAAGGCACGTCTACGCATTCGAGCCATACCCATACTTCTACAAAATAGCAAACATCAACATAAAGGCAAACGGACTGGCAAAAAAAATCACCATGGTGAATGCGGGATGCGGGGGCGAGAGCAGCACAATATCAATAAACAAGTACTCAAAGAACTTCGCAAAGTTAAAGGACAGAAAGGTCGAAAAGAGGGCATCAAAGGAGATAGATGTCGTGAGCCTAAAGCAGATAGTAGAGACATACAAGCTAAAGGATGCGGTACTGAAGGTGGACTGCGAGGGGTGTGAGTATGACATAATACTCAAAACTGGCGAAAGCATACTCAGGCGGTTCTCAGAGATACAGATAGAATACCACTACGGGTATGGAAACCTCAAGGAAAAGCTAAAGGGGATCGGGTTCAGAATGAAGCATACAAAGCCGTTCAAGAAATACAATTTTGCGACAAACAGTTTCATGACGGTCGGATTTATAAATGCCAAAAGGCAATGAAATACAACTGCTCTGTTACCTACAAGTGCCATGTGTTCTGCATGTCCACCAAGAAAAAAATTTACATAATAGGCATAGACTCAGCGCCACTGTGGATAATATCAAAGCTGTACAAAAAATACAAGATGAAGGGTTTTAGCCGCTTCATTGACCATGGGCTGCTCAAGGAGATGCGATCCACAATGCCGCCGGTCACCGCGGCTGCATGGCCTAGCATATACACAGGGAAGGAGCCGAAGGAGCACGGGATGATGGATTTTCTGCACATAGACAGGAATTACACAAGGCAGCTCATGTACTACGACCCAGAGGAGCACAATCCATTCTGGGAGGTATTGGCGAAAAAGGGGCTAAAAAGCCTGGTAGTCACCCCTGCAATGGTCCTGAAAAAAAGCAAGTCGCAAAATGTGGACATAATAACGGGCTGGCCGCTGCAGCCCAGTTATGGCTCAAAGGAGCTCGAAAGGGCGGCAAAAAAGTTCGGATTCACAGGAGAGCCGGATCTCGGCATAGACCTTGACAAGCGCAGCCTGCCGCTGGCAAAGGCAACAGAGCTATACACCAAGAGCATAAATGCAAGATCAGAGCTGAGCAAGTACCTGATTAAGAAAAAGGATTACGATGTGGTATTCGTCTGCTTTACGGAAACCGACAGGATACAGCACTATGCGTTAAACAGAAAAGACTGGGAGAAATACCTGGCACCGCTATACAAGGCGGTGTCCGACTTCGTGGAGTGGACCATCGACTACACCGAAAGCAGAAAGGAGGATTCAACCGTCATAATTGTATCAGATCACGGATCGCAGCCTGTTTACAACAAATTCCTTGTCAATGGCTGGCTGGCCGATAACGGATACGCCACACTTAAAGTAGGAAAGAGCGGAAAGAGGGCAAATGGCAGCCACGTGCAGGATGTGAAGCGCCAGATCAGCGAAAGGGTGATGAAGCTCAAAATCAGAAGGGCCGTTTACAATGCCATGCCTGCTTTCATGAAGAAGGCAGCAGAGAAGATGATAGAGGAGAGCCTTGGTGAAAGCCAGGATGGCGAGCACATAAAGATACAGGAGAGCGACTGGAACATGCGAAATACAAAGGCGTTCGCCGCAGTATCATACGGCCCAATGGGGATGATATGGATAAATGATGAGAGGTTTTCCGAACCTGCGGTAAAGAAAAACGAAAGAACAAAGATAAAGAAGGAGATAATGGCAAAACTCGCCAAACTGAAGTCAAAAGACGGCAAAAGGCTGATTGAAAATATCGTGGACGGGAACAAATACTATGAGGGCGCAAAGCATTTCATAATCCCAGACATACTGTTCGAGCTCAGGGAGGGCAACATAGTCGACTTCTCATATTATTCAAGCCAGGGCATATTTATGAAACCGGAGATATTCAGAAGCGGAGACCACACAAAAAACGGCATAATCGGCATCTTCAACTCAAAAAACGCAAATGTCCCGCAACGGCTTTCCGTCTCCGACGTGTTTCCAATCATAGTGGATAATTTCAAGTAGATAAAATGGTATTCATAATAAAGAACAGGATAAAGGGCTTCAAGGTTTGCCAGATCTGGTTTGCAGACAAACCAGTTGACGTAAATGGCTTTGATAGGGTGATGTACTATTGGCCAAAAAGCAAGCCAGACGACAAAAGCTTCAGAGAAACTGCAAGTTATCTGCCTATGGTAAACCTGGAACATCCGCTTGAAGATATATTCAAAGGATTCAACGACACCACAAGATATGAGGTGCGCAAAGCGGAAAAAGAGGCAATAAAATACAAGATGAACTCTGACTATGAAGAGTTTCTAAATATCTTCAACAGTTTTATCAAGGAAAAAAAATTAAACCTGCCAAATATGACCAAAGAAATCATATTGCAGCAGAACCATTTGCTTTTCAATGCCTATAAGGACGACAAACTCTTGGTAAGCCATTTTTACCTGGTTGAAGAAAATATGTTGTTTTTGGTATTTAGCACCTCAATACTTCCGAAAATCCAGGACAAAAAGGACGAGCAGGCCATAAGCATGAGCTCAAGGTATCTGCATTACCAGGCAATGAAGTACGGAAAAGAGTCGGGCTATAAAAACCTCTGTTTTGGGTCGATAGGCAACGACCCGGATTCCCAAGAGGGGAGGGTAAAATTCAAGCTCGGTTTTGGCGGTGAAATAATAAAAAAGGATTTCTATACGAAAGATTATTCATATCTGTTAAAATTCCTGTCATTGATTGTTAAATAAACTATCTTCTTGCATAAATAAAACCGGCTTGCATCTTCCAGCCCGAGCCGGCAAGTTGCGGCTTACTGTATCTTACCTCAAAGCCATCAGACTCCAACTTCTTGACGAGGTTCAGGTAACCATAGTGGTATTCCAGTATTAGCCCATCAAACTCCGCAAGTCTTTTTGAATTTAATAGGATTTCATACTCACCTCCTTCGCAGTCAAGCTTCATCGCCTTGCTCCTGCCTTTAAACTCATCGCAGAATTCATCCACTGTCTTACTTGTCGCACACTCATTGTGCATCTTCATATTAGTCAGGTGATTTAATCCGAAATTGATAACTGCCAAATCTACAAGCTTTTTCATTGGCTCATAAGAATTCACCGCAAAGGCACCTTTCTCCTTGAAGTAAATGGCAGTATCTCCGATCGTGCCACCAATGTCAAGCACGGCCTTATCTTTCACTTCAAGTTGTCCATAGGCTTGTTTAATGAATACCTCATCTATTAGCGAATCCATGAACATTACATCGTGATCGGCATCCATTAATTTCATGGTTTTCCCATTAAATTCAAACTCTACGATCCCATCCCTCCTTTTCGCCTTATAATTAAATCTCCTGAACGGTTCAGAACCCGGGAACAATCTGGATTTAGACGCGGCTATTATATCCATTGCCATGTTCGCAGGATGCAGATATATTTTGATCGCATCAGACAAATACATGTTTTTGTATTCCATATGCCCACTTTTGATTTTCTTACGGCCCTACTTTATACGGCCTATAATCTAGTTAAGTGCGTTTATTATTTTCTTTTATTATGTCATTAAGCATGTCCTTGATGTCATCAGTGATTTTATCATAAGAATAAATTGTGTTTATGTTCTTTGAAATTTTAATCTTGTTGGTATTATAGGAATTCTTGTTCTTTTCCCATAACCCATAATACCTGATTATCTGCTTTGCAAAGACATCTGTGTCAAAATTCTTCACGCAGACGCCTTGTACATTCTTTTTTATTATGTCCTTCGGACCTGCAGCATCGAAACTAACTACAGGTAAACCATGTGCCTGCGCTTCAACAACCGTAAGCTGGAATGTCTCAAACCTGGATGTCGATATGAAAAGGTTGGCCTCCGCATACTTCTTGTCAAGCGCTTCAGGCTTGAGAAAGCCGTGCCATATCACGTTCTTTTTGTATTTGCCTTCTATTTCCTTTATCAGATGGGCCCCTTCTCCGCTTCCAATTATGCTGAAGATTATTTTATCGTTTTTAGATAGTACTTTTTCTATTATCTTAGGAAGCAAATCCAGACCCTTTTCGTGTATGCTCAGCCCGCCAACAAAAATCACAATGAACTTGTCTTTGTTGGTGTAAATTCCCGAGCTTTTGAACATCAGGAAATTGGGTATTAAGTACGCCTTTGCTCCTGGAAATCCGGATTTTACCTTTTTGAAATCGGTGCTGTTCAGCGTGTGGAAGTAGCCCACATTTTTCAGAACCGATTTGTATATGCCGGAAGAAATCCCACCGTCCTGCTCAGACAAAACCCTAAACACGGTGTAATTATGGACCCCATGTATCAATTTTTTGCCCGCAACCTTTGCCGCAAATACGACCAAGGATAAAATTGCGGGGTTTGAGCTTATGTTGTAAATTATGTCGCTTCTGCCCAATTCAGATACCAATTTGGAGGAAGAACCCAGTGTCGGAATCATGAAATTGTAGTCGATATCCCCGAATGCTTTGTTTTTGACTGCAACAGAAGCGATATCCACTATCCTTACTCCTTCTAGATCATATTTTTTTGCTATCTCCCTTCTTGTAATCCTTACTATGTCGCTTTTTGAGGTAATGTTTAGGATTGTAATATCGAATTCCTGCTTTAGCTTTTTTAGGAGGGACAGTGCGAATATCTCGCCACCCCTGAATGAGGAAATATTGTTCGCGACTATCGCGAGCCGTTTTTTGTTTTTGGACATTGGAAATACCTTGGCTGTTGCGCCTAATCTCTCGAATTTGACATCTCCTTGTACCTATCCTTTATCAGTTTTATCAGCAATTTAGCCCCTTCCCCTCTTATCTTGCTTATTCTATCGATGACCTTCTCATTATCAAGGTTCAGAAATTTAGTTATCCCAATCCTGTTTATTATTTTTGATATTTCTAATACGTCCTTAGAATCCGTTTCCCTCTGCCATACCTCTATCTGCCTCACATGCTCCAGCTCCTTCGGAATTATTCTGAAAATCCCCTTTATGTTGCCCTCCAGCGTATAATAAACAAGATCAAGTGTGGCATAATAAAAAAAGTAATCAAAGCCGGTCAATTCCTGATCCTTTTTCTTGAACGTTGACCACTGGTAGGCCTTGACTAGTGCAACGGAAATTTTACCTGGCAGCGTTTTGCTCGCATCCCTGTCCTGGTATGAAAACAGCTTCGATATGTAACCAAGAACCTTCTGATTGTACATGCCGTAGGTGATTCTCTCGAATTTCTCTATCTCCATATAGTCGAGTTGCGTCTTCCTGGTCATCAGCGCAGACAGGTGCATCATGAAATGTTTTTTCCTGTCCAGCCTTCCCAATCCTCCGTTTACTTCCGCCTGCTCGTGCGGAAGGCCGGTGAACGACACAGAGCCCTTTCTGAAAAGCCTTATCTGCCAGGTCGCAAACAACGGGAGCCTTTTTGGGTCATGGACCTCTTCGTATCTACTTATGGCATAAGCATTTATGCGCCTGTCGGAGATTATCTGCCTTAAGTCCCTCTTCAAGCCATCAGAGATCCTTTCATCAGTATCTATGTAGAGGATCCACCTGCCTGTGCATTTCTTAAGCCCGTACATTCTCAACGGGTCGGGATAGCCTATTGGCGGAACGTGGAACAGCCTCAGTTTGTCAAGCCTCATGGACTTTTTCCCCTTCTCCAGCTCTGCAGTATCCTGCTTGCCGCTCATATCCATGAGTACTACCTCGTCGACTATGTCGTAGACGTCCTTAACGAGGTCAAGGGTGTTGGGGACATAGCCCCTTGAGAATATCAAAGCGGAAATGCTGTTCATCTAAGGCACTATACATATCTTGGTAGGCTACAGATTATAAATGATTACCTGCTCCAGAATACGGTTTCACCGACACTGCGGGATATCGCTTTCAGTGCGCCAAGCATAGCAGCGTCCCTCTGGCTCTTGTAGATGCTGTTGAAGAGCCTTGTCTTGCTTGCCGAGTCGAAGAGCCCCTGGTCGTAGGAATGGAAGCCTTTCGGCAGCATGGTCCTTATGCCATCCAAGGTAAGCGGGACATAATGGTATATGTAAGGTACGTCTGCATACAGCCCGACCATCATCCTTGAGCTGAGCCTCTCAGCATAAGCCCTTAGCATCATGTGGTCTATGTGGTCACCTATCCCGACAGGTGCAACGAC
>Ga0187851_10003569_pt1 | contig 13009 bp, 11 predicted proteins | sample June2016WEW_6_10_FD_132997 | JGI IMG/M metagenome (GOLD analysis project Ga0187851, IMG submission 132997) | Peatland microbial communities from SPRUCE experiment site at the Marcell Experimental Forest, Minnesota, USA - June2016WEW_6_10 | ecosystem: Environmental > Terrestrial > Soil >...
CGCCTGAATACGCCGCGATTGCGCAGTTCACGCAGGCAGCGGGCAAGCAGCCGAACCTGATCGAGTACTACAGCGGCTGGGCTGCGCCGTTCGATACGTCGTTCGCTCAGATGCTCCGCAAGCACGGCATCATCCCCTTCGTGCAGATCGATCCGACGGACGCCTCGGTCGCGGCGATCGCGGCCGGCGCCTACGATCCCTACCTGCGCACATATGCCGACAGCGTGCGCAACTTCCGGCGCGCGGTCGTCATCGGCTTCGGGCACGAGATGAACGCGCCCTGGTACTCCTGGGGATACGGACATGTTTCGCCTGCGACGTTCGTAGCGGCCTGGCAGCACATCGTGACGCTATTCCGCCAGCAGGGCGCGGACAACGTCACCTGGCTGTGGACCATCGAGGCGGATCAAGCTGGCACCGGGCCCGTGGGCGCATGGTGGCCCGGCCCGCAGTACGTCTCCTGGATCGGCATCGACGGTTACTACGACTACGCCTCCGACACCTTCGCCAGCGTCTTCGGCAAGACCATCAACCAGGTACGGGGGTTCACCAGCAAGCCGGTGCTGCTATCGGAGACCGCCGTCGGACCTACCAGCAACCCGGTCAGTAATATCCTGAACCTGTTTAAGGGGATGCTCGCCTACCAGACGCTCGGGCTGGTGTGGTTCGACGAGGACCAGCAGGGTAAGGGCGGGATCGACCATCAGGACTGGAGGATCGAAAACGACCCGCTGGCTCAGCCCTCGTTCCAGCTGGGCATAAGTGACGAGCTTGTGGCTAACCTTCCCACCGGGTAAACGACGACGGCAGAAGCCTTACTGCCGGAGTCCGGATTGACAGCCCGCTGCCGCCGGGGAAAGTGCGCTAGACCGTGATCCTTTGCCGGATTCGACGCAGAAGGTAACCCAGCCCGGCCGTGACCAGGCCAACGGCGATCGCCATCGCCCTCTGTGCGGCGGCAAGCTCCCTGGCCTCGACAGCTTGCCTAAGCTCACGACGGATGCCTTCCGGCAGCGTCTTGCTAGCGTGCCGACGTTCGTCTCGGAGCCGTTCCTGGGGGCCCAGCAGCATCGCCATCTCAGCTTTCCCCTGGCCCTCGTTGTAGCAGCGCTGAACGAAGAACCGAAGTGTGCCGCGATAGGGCGGCACACTGTGCCCGACCCGGGCGGACGGCTCGTACCACCACGTACGTCCTTCCAGCTCGGCCGCCAGGCGGATGCAGAAGTCGGTGTCTTCTGGCTGTGACCGCTGGCCCGTCTTGCCGAATCCCTCCCGGAATCCGCCGATTGACCAGAAGTCCGTCCGGGCCACTGCCATGTTCTCTGACCACACATTACGGACTGGTGCGGCCGCACTCGGCAGGCCGCGATAAGAAGCTCCGACCACCCACAAGAACTCCTCGGGCATCCACCCGGGCGCTCGCCCAAGCCATACCGGCTCCACGTGGCCGCCTACCCCGATCACATCGGGCCGCACCAGCGGCGCGGTCAGGTTCTCCAGCCAGCCGGGCTCGGCTACCGCGTCGTCGTCCAGGAACGCCACGATCTTGCCTCCGGCGGCGCTTGCACCGGCGTTTCTTGTCGCGGACGCACCAGGAATGCCCTGATTGTGGACGGGCACAACATCTGTCAGCTGCTTTCGGACCCACTCGTAGAGATCAGCATTGTTGTCCACGGCCACCACCACCTCGTACGGGTGCTGGTCGGCAACGGAGGCGACAGCCTCAGCAGTAGTCCGAGACCGCCGCAGGCTGTGGCTAGCAATCACGATGGACGTCGCAGACGCCATTCCCTGATTAACGGTCACGTTGACTCCCTGACCAGGTTTATCTCCGTGATCGCCTGATCGGCCAGTATGGTGCGACGGCCGTCTACCACGATCACCTCGTGCAGCCCCGCCGGCAGCGCCTCAAGCACACGCGGCAAATTGCGTACCTGGTTACGGGCAGGAATGATGATCGAAACCCGATATCCGGGTTCCCGCTCGAAATGATCATGCATTCTTACCCCCTTCCTCGCGCTCGACGGCCCCAGGAAGCCTTCACCGCCTGTCGCAACATGCTCTTAACCCGCGCTTCGCGTACATACCAGCAAAGCGCATTCAATCAGCGCAGCCCCCTATTCGGGGATGTCTTTTAGAAAAAAACGGGCAAAGCTGGGAAACGTAATATTTGTCCCAGCCAGAAACCGTCAGTCCGCGCAATCTTGGCTATATAAGACCTTTATCTATAAAGGACTTGTAACGCCCTTCCACAGGACAAACTGGACTTCTCGGCGATGTATCTCGTTGCTCAACGGTCCGCCAGGGTCGGTGCGGGGGCGTGCGGCGTTGCCCGAGGTTAGGAGACACGGAGTGCGGCTGCGGTCACTTTGAGTGAACTGCCAGAGGCGGCGCAGCCTGGTTTTTACGGCAGTCCGCCTAGGGTCGGCGAACCTCCTGCGCTGCCAGGCCAAGAGAAAGCCTCATTGGGCTTCCCATCGCGGCGGGCAACCACCAACGTCGACACTCCGAACCGACGAAGCCCGGGCATCCGATCGAAGAAATTAATGTGTGCCTGATAGGTCTCACGGAAGTGCCTTGGCAGCCAGGGGTAAAATTCGAGGACTGGCCAGATGAATTCGCGGCTCTCCACGATCAGGCCCGCTTCTTTAACCTGATCCACCAGCTGCTTAGGCCAATAATTGCGAGCTATCATCCACCGATTCGCAAGCGACTGAGGCAGCCATGGTAGCAGCGGTACAGGATTTTCTGTGGTGAAAATTGGCGTCCGCATACCGTGACCTTCAAAGGGAAACCAGCGATTCGGGCTGATGAGCACCAGCTTGCCGTCTTGCGCTAGGACACGCACAACCTCGCGCAAGGTCGCCTTCTCATTGGCCACATGCTCGAACACTTCATTCATGAAGATACCGTCGAAGTGGGCGTCAGGAAACGGGAGGTTCTCGCCCGTGGCGACCCGGAACGAGGCATGCGGCAGACCCCTGGCTGCCGCTTTGGCGATCCGGTCCGCCGCGGTGTCCACCCCGATCACCTCGGCTGCGCCCTGCCGTAGGAGCTCGGCGACGTAGCCCCCATCGGCACAACCTAGGTCGAGCCAGCGACCTCTGATCAAGTTAGCAATGCGGCTCACCCGGTAGGACACATTAAGAGGCAGTGCCGTGGGTTTGCCTGGTTCCAGCCGAAGCATGCCGGGCACTAGGGCACCTTCTTTTCTCGTCAGCATTCTTTTCTCGTCGGCATTGATAGAGTTGCTTTTAGCTGGGTTACTCAGATGCCCAGCTTACGTTCTGGTTCTCGGTCAAACCCGGCTTTTCTTCATCATGGCCTGCGGCCAGTGGGAATGCGTCAGTGAACACTCGGCCGCTATCTTTCCTGGGCGCCATCGCCGATCGCCGGAAGCGATCGGCGATGGCCTCGTAAGCGTACATAAGCCCTCCCTCGATAAGGCCGCGTCGAGCCGCCTTCAGAAGGCAGGCCGGGAAATCATCCGGTAGGTGCCCCAGCCGCATGCTTTTGTCACTGCGCCTCGCGTCACGGACGGCATAAGGAGAGAGCCGCAGGATGTCAAAGACTAGAGTCGGCTTCGAGCGGATCATACTTGCGTAGAAAGCGGAAAGCCCTGCGCTGCAGCCGTACAGCTGTTGCCGCAGCGCGGCCATTTCCCGCCGGTGTGTGTGCCAGGTAATCGCACCGGGCCAATGGAGGACCACCTGACCAGCCAAGAGGAGCAGGGACAACGCCCGCGTCTCCTCTCCGGTATGGCTCCTGGTGCCCGCTCCGAGACAGGGATCGAATCCGCCCACGGAACGCAGTGCTTCAGTCCGGAAGGCCATGTTCCCTCCTGGGCCGAACGGAGGCAGCGGATAGAGCGGACTGGCGATCGACGCGCCCATCCGCAGGACCTCGGGCATTATGCCCCGCCCTTTGTTGAAGCCTCCGTACTGTTCGAACCGCACCTGCGCTTCGACCTCGAGCTCCGCTGGCAGCATCATGCCGCAAACGGCCGCAGGCTCAGCCTGATGCGAGAAGCCTTCCTTCAGCGCGTGCACCCATCCGGCATCGGCAACCTCATCGTCATCCATCCAAGCGACCAGTTCGGTCCGGACCGCACCGAGCCCTCGGTTGCGGGCGCGGGCGAGCCCGGGCCGTGACTCTACGATGTACTCGCAGGTGGGAAGGCGAAGCTCGGCAACCACCGATGCTGCCGACGAATCGGAGCCGTTGTCGACGACGAGAACGGTGAAACTGGGGTCGGTCTGACGCTGCAGGCTGCGCAGAGCCGCTCGCAGTCCGGCTGGCCGGTCGCGGGTGCAGATGATCACAGTCATTCGCAGATTGGTTCTCTCGGGATGCAGCGGCTCCGGGCTCGGCCGGCCGCTGGTCGCCGACCCAGTACGCAATCGATCGCGCAACTCGTGAAGGGAAATTCCCGCGTCCTCGGTGACATCCCAGAATGAGACCTCATGCGGAACGCCGTCGATCCGGGAGAGGCACCACATGGTGTCATACCGGCCTAGATCGACGGTGTCTTCGCCAGCAGCCCTCATCGCGTCCAGCTCGATGTCCAGCACGCGAGCGGGCGCCCGCAGGCCCTTGCGGTCTATACGTCGCATTCGACGGGTTTCCCATCTCGACGATGGCATCGGACGATGCCGAGGTGCGGGTGGCGAGCTTTGGGTGGCGCTGAGAGCTGAGATGCTACCTTAGCGAGCAGCCCCAAAAGGTCGTCTTCGGCTATTTTGGGCATGTCTTCAGGCCAACGGCGCGGCCAGGGCAGGTCCGCGGCCAGGGCAGGTCCGAGCGCCAAGCGCCCGGTCGTTTCACCCCGTTTACAGGACATACGCATCATGTGACTGGTATGATCCGGCGATTAATACATCGGACCGAAATCAAGAGCCAGATTCGCCGCAATCCGAGGAAAGTGGAGCAGTGCGCATTCTAGTCGACCAGTCTGGCTACGAGCTACTGAACATAGGTGATGTGGCCATGCTGCAATCGTGCGTATCGCGATTGCGGCGGCAATGGCCGGATGCTGAGATCATGGTTATAACGGATGATCCCGCGCGCCTAGCATCGTATTGCCCGGGGACCATTGCCATTTCCCGGGCCTCGACCGGTCTTTCGTTGCTCCGCTTCCTTCCCCGAAAGCCGCTGCTGGCTTCTGAGCAGGCATGGAAGATGGGAGCACCATACTTCTCGAGTCGTATCGGCCGCGGCCGCGTAATGCAGGGTCGGCCTCATACCGCAATCCAGGCCGTGCAGACGGCGGATCTCATGGTGGCCAGCGGCGGCGCTTATGTGACCGATACGTGGTGGTGGCATGCGGCGGGCGTGCTGAGCCTGTTGTCCCTGGCCCAGCGCCTTGGCAAGCCGACCGCTATGTTCGGGCAGGGTATCGGGCCGATAAGTCAGCGCGCGTTGCGCGTGCAGGCTGGCGCCGTGCTGCCAAAGTTGAAAGTTATCGGCTTGCGGGAAGAGCGCATCGGCCGGGGCCTAGTGCTGTCCCTCGGGATGCCGGCGGACGCCGTGGTGTCGACCGGAGACGATGCTCTCGAATTGATGGACGACGACACCCCGGTGGCCACCGGTAGCGCCCTAGGAGTATGCATGCGGGTGGCCGGCTACGCGGGTGTTGAGTCCGAAACGGCCGCGGCGGTAGGTGATCTGGTGATAGAAGCAGCGGTCGAGTTCCGGGCACCCATTGTCGGATTGCCGGTTTCCCGATACGCCGCAAGTGCTGATATCGACGTTCTCCGTGCGCTATGGCACTGCGGGCGGAACCGTACTGAGATCGTCGTGAAAGATATCACGGCTCCCACGGATCTGATCCTGGCTGCCGCTAGTTGCCGTGCCATCGTAACGGGCAGCTACCACGCCGCCGTGTTCGCCCTTGCGCAAGGCGTGCCCGCCGTATGCCTCACTAAGTCCTCCTACTACGAGGCAAAGTTCGGCGGCCTCGAAGCGCTCTTCCCAGGGGCTTGCTTTGTTGTCCCGCTCGACACGGCTGACTGCGCGGCCCGACTCAGCGCCATGGTCCGTCAGGCATGGCATCTGCCCGCCCCGGCGAGAGCTGCCGCCAAAGACATCGCCGTCCGCCTACGTGCGGCCGGAAGAACGGCATACGCAAAGTTCGGGGCTAAGGTCGAGACTGCGGCAATGAGTATTTAGGATAACCCTGGACGCTGCGTAGTTTGTCCTCTCGCGATCAATATCAGGTTGGCTATTCCCGCCTCCTGGCGGTCCCGCTCACTGGCGTAAGTCAGTTCCGGGGAGATCATCGTTTCTGGAGACAGGCGATACTTTTCCGGGGAAATTCTTGGCTCATGCTCAGTCGCCGCGGTCTGTGAGTCAGCATGCCGGTGGCGGCCGTGGCCGAGCGCTGCGCGGAGCACTGAGGGAGCGGTCACCAGTCCCTCAACGATGTACACAGCCAGCAGCGCGAGCGATAGCCCTTTCAACCCGCCTGACGCCCCGCCCACCACTACGGCGGTCACTTCCATGGCCGCGGCCGCCGTCAGGACAGCGGCCGCGCGTGGTATGTGGCCCGTCGCCCGGCATACCGCAATATAGTGGAATTTCGGGATGCCAGGGATATAGCTGATGACCAGCAGTTCTAGCGGCACCGTGGCTGCGCGGGCATAGCTCGGTCCGAACATGCTAAGCCCCAGGTGCGCGCCTAGGCCCAAGATGACCATGCCCGGCAGCCCGATCAAGAGCGACAGCCGCAAGGTGAAGCGCAGCTTCCGGGCGATCACCTTAGGGTCGGCCGCCGCTAGGGCGAACAGGACCGTCGACAGGTGCGTCGGCACGATTTTCAGGAAACCGCTGAGCGTCCAGGCAGCGTAGAAGGCAGCGCCCGCCGTCGGCGACACGACCACGGTGACCAGCACCGGGATCAGTGTCAGCGGGACCGTGATGGAGAGATTCAGCCAGTTGTGGGCCAGCGCGTTAGAGCCAAGACCCCGTAGGACGGCCCAGTCGGGCCGGGGCAGAATGGTTGCGCCGGTGAACCGCAGCCGGATCGCCACCGGCACCAGCGACACCGCTGTGCCTGCCACCCAGGCGAGGAGGATACCGGTGCCGAACTGGTCGTGCAGCATGATCGCGGCAGCGGGCAACACCAGCAGCTTCGCGGCTGCGAATACCGCGTTGCGTGATAGCTGAAGTCCGCCGCGTAGTAGGCCTATGGTGGCCTGGTCAAAAACCAAGCTCACCCCGGTCAGCGCCACTCCGGCCACGAAAAGTGCTCCCTGGCCCAGGGTTCCGCTGACGTACCCGAAGCGCCCGCTGAGGTGGGGAGCCACGACAGCGAAGGTCAGCCCGAGTACCAGTGATCCAAGGCCGCAGGCGATCAGGGCGGCCGAGACCAGGCCGGCGCGCTGCCTGCGCCTGGGCAGTTCGCCGATGAGCACGGTGCCCATGCCGAGCATGCCGATCGTGCCGATCAGTGTCATAGCCGACACCGCGGCCGAGCCATAGCCAACCGCCCGCTGGTTGAAGAGCCGGGCCGCGACGGCCCAGTAGGCGAATCCCAGCACTGCCGTTACGCCGGTCGTGGCGACGAGGGTGCTTACGTTGTCCAGCAGGTCCCGATGCCGTCGCCACGCTGCGGTTACAGACAGCCGTGGCGAGCGCGGGCCCTGTCTGGTCACCTGACGGACCTCGACGCCGACCTGGGCGCGGGTCACGATCCCGGGGCTCCGTTCCCGTTAATGGCGACGTATCGGTAAGGCTGGGCAAGGTCTGGCAACGTGTACAGGTACGCAGCGATGCCGCCGCTATACGCGGGTGACCGCTGCCAGGTCTGGCCATTGGCGAGGGTGAGATTCCAGGTGGCAGCGGTACGGCCGTTTCTCTTGAGGACCAGCCGGTACCGCATCGTCTTGCCCTCGTGGTTGCCTACGCCAAGGTCCGCGGTGTCGGCATTCTCGTTTGGATGCGCCAGCCAGAGCTGTGTGAACCCGGGATAATGCTGGATCGCAGCGCCAACACGGGCCAACCCCACCGCGCAGACGACGATCACTACGGCGGCGCCGAAAGCCACAACATGCGGGACCGGTAGACGCCCTGCCGCTCGATGCCAGCTGAGGGGCGTAGCCGGGCCGCCCCGGCGGCGCAAGAGCAGCGCGAGGTCACCGATCAAGGTCGCTCCGGCGAGCAGGCCAAGCCACGCAGCCCGGTGCAGTGGCAGTCCGAATGCATAAAGCAGCAGCCCTGCGAGGATGGGCACGCACAACGCGAGTCCGGTGACCACCGCCACGCGTTCCAGATCAGCAATCCGAGAGCCAAACAGCAGCTGACCCAAGAGGTAGCCAGGCGCAACCAGCAAGGCGATCCCGAGCACCGCGGTCACCGCGACGGGGGCGCCGAGCGCCGCCGCAGCGCAGGCGAGGACGGCCACCGCAGCGGTGATCGCGAGGTCTGCCTGTCTCTTCACTATGGCTCAGCTAGCTCGTAGATCACGATGTTGCCTGAGTCGTAGATGCGAGCAAGGCCAGCGCTTTGGTTGAATTTTTGAAGGTCGGCCTCCGGCAAGGGACGAGTGTATTTTCCAGCATTCGGGTCGTCTGTAAAGTACTGACCCGAAGCGGGAAGCGACTGACTCAGCCGCTGGTCGACCCAGATATAGCGCAGCCCCTGAGCCTGAGCCTGAGCCGTAAACGTCGGTGAAGTGTACAGATACGCGACGTCCTGAAGCGGGTTCTGATAGCCGTAGCTGCCGAGGACTGAGAAGCTGCCCAAATCGGTCGCGAACCTGTTGCCCGGTCCCAGCGCTGACAGCGTCCAGCGGGCCGCGACGATTTCCTCAGGCCCCACCGACCGTTCGGATCCCGCAACCTGATATGGCCCTGGCAGCCGCTCCCAAAATGGCGGCCAGCCGTTGGCCAACCCGTCGAACATCAGCATCAGCACTCCTACCAGGACAGGAACAGCCATGCTGCGGACTCGTCGGTGCACGGCCACGCCAACCAGGTGAACTAGGGCCAGAGCATCGATGAGAGCGGCTGGCACGTACGTGAAGGTCGATGCCCGCCCAGCGAGCTCACTGCCGTCCGCGACAGTGAACCGGATGGCGACAATCACGTACCAGCTGACTGACACGATCGCCGCGACCACGACCCACGGCTGATTCCGGTACCTACGCCAGACCTGCCACCAGCCAACGGGTAGCAGCACCGCCATGATCAGGACGGCCCCGGCGGCCAGCACTTGGTTGCCCAAGGGGTCAGCCGACGGCGGCGCGCTGGCATGCCCACCTGCGAAAAAGGCGCGGAGACTATCCAGCGTCCCGGCGGCGAAAGGTTGCAGATAGGCCCATGTCCCTGGAGCGGCGAACACCAGCCAGCCGGCCGCCGCCACCGCTGAAAGCAGAGCCAGCACGGCAGCCCATGCCGCCGTACGCCAGCCACGCATGAGTAGCTCCGCCAGGGAAATGACAAACAACGTGGCGGCGAGCACGTAGCTGGTGACGTGATGGGTCACCACCGTCGCGGCGATCGCCAGTACCGCGACGGTGAGCCAGCCGACCCGCTGGCCGGGTGCCTCAAGCGCCGGCAACCGCCAGGTGGCCAGCAATGTGAGCCCGAAGAAAGGCAAAGCGAGCGTCTGATAGACGAACATCGAGTCGAACGACGCGAAGTGCACATTGGTCGCGTAGCAAAGCACGGCGACGCCCGCAACCCGGTACGAGCCGCTGAACTCGCGGAAGAGCACGTAGAGGACCCAGACAAACAGCAGATGAGCAACTCCCGCGACTATCAGCCCTGCGGTGAAGATCGAGAGCCCTGTGATGGAGGCAAGAGCCGAGGTCACTTCTTCCAGGCCGGGATAATCCGGGCTGATCGGCAACATGTAGTTGACCGTAAAGAGCTTGCCGGTCTGCAGGATGTCGACCGTGCCGCGCCAGTGCTCGAGTTCGTCAACAAAGGTGAACCCAGTGGGGCTATAGCAGACGATGACAAGGTACTCCGCGACCGTCAGAACGGTTATGAGGGTCACGGTTTCGCCGGACGTGAGGGCGCGCCGCCCGAGCAACCGGACCGCGATCGGCACCACGATGAAGGCCTGGCCGAGCCAGTAAGTGCGGTCCGCCCACGCTGAGCTGGCAGCGCCGAGGCGCCCGGCAGTGTACGCGGCGGCCACGATAAGCACGCCCATCGCTGCGCTTACGGCTATGACGCTCACCGGCAGACGCGAGACCGTGATAGCCTCGTGCCGCCCGCGTGTATCGGTCGTCGCGCGATGCCAGCTTAGCGGCGTGTCCGCTACAGTCACGCGGGCCGCTCTTCCCGCATATCCCTCCCCATAGCGGGCACCGACAGGCGGGTGGGAAACTCGACTACCATCCCATCCTTACCGTTACGTATTCATCACGATTTGTAACCATCGGCATCACACCTGGTTATGGACGTTATCAACAGTTCTTCCCACCCGTCCTGGAAACGACGAAATGCGGCCGCGTCCTGGGTCCGAGGCCCGGCGGCAACTCGACGACCGCAGCGTCCAAGCAGGCATTTACAAGTCGTCCTAAAGGTCTGTTCAGGAACCTGTCAGCGGCTCAGATCGAGAGGCTGACCGTCACTAGAAAACCCGAGGCAGAGCCCGGATTTCAGAAAGAGACGGCGATGTTGCCGCGGTATTGGCGGCTCAAACCGGAAGCGATCCGGGCATGTGCGCGCATTGGCATATCCACCGGCTCGAGGTCATGGCTTCGTCCGCCTCAGGCCGATGTATACAGCCGGCATCTGCATATAACCGCAGGCCCGGCACTCCCGGACAGGTCGGAGTGCGAGCGCGTTTTGAAACTAGCGCACACGCTCCATCTCACGGCGTAGGCTAGCCGACACTGACGACCTCGCCCCAAACGAGAGTCCATGCCTCATATGAGGGGGCTCGCCGCCGTAAGAGAGGTATTGCGTGACGCAACGGAACCCTGGGCATACCGCCCAGCAGGACGGCCGCCAGGAGACGCGATGGGTCAGCAGTCATGTGGGGCTCGTTGCCTGCATCGCGGGCATTGCCGCGGTCGTGCTCGCAGTCGCCATCTTCAGGGCGTCGGCTTCGCCCGCACCGTCCGCGTCCGCACCGCCGCCACAGGTACCTTACCTCGGCGTATTCGAGCCGGGCGTGCCCGGCTCCTACTCGGGCGTAGAGCAGTTCGCGCATGCCGTCGGCAGGCAGCCGAACCTTGTCTCCTACTACAGCGGATGGGGAGAAGGGTTCCAGAAGTCATTTGCTCAGACTGCGGCCAGCCATGGCGCCACCACGATCGTGCAGATAGATCCGACTAATATCTCCCTAGCCAAGATAGCCGCTGGCGAGTACGATTCTTATCTTATTTCATTCGCTGATGATGTGGCCGCATTCAAGCATTCTGTGATCATTAGTTTCGGCCATGAGATGAACGGGTACTGGGAGACGTGGGGCTATACCCGCACTCCCCCCGCAACCTTCATCGCAGCGTGGCGGCATATCGTCGACATTTTCCGCCAACAGGGCGCCAGTAATGTCACTTGGCTTTGGCAGGTAAATTCTGCCAGCCGTGCTACAGGACCAGTCCGCGACTGGTGGCCGGGTTCCCAATATGTCGACTGGGTGGGTGTCAGTGGCTACTACTATGTGGCTGCTGATTCATTTAGCAACGTATTTACTCCCGTAGTCACCTCAATCCGGAAATTCACTCAGGATCCGCTGCTAATCGCCGAGACGGCGGTGGGACCTGCGGCCGGGCAAGTGCGCGGAATTAAAGACCTGTTCGCCGGGCTCCGCAGCCAGCACGATCTCGGCCTTGTCTGGTTCGACCAGCACAGCTACGGCGGCCTGTACAAGGGGGAGGACTGGCGGCTGGAAGGAAACGACGTCGCGCTTACGACGTTCCGTAATGCGCTGAAAGGGTAAGAGGGCATCCTGAAGAGCGGACGAGCCGCGTCATCCTGCCCTGCCCCTGGGCAGTTCCTACCGCTCCTACCGCGTGGAGACGACTCTGATGAGATCCCGGCTGGTGATTCTCGTCGCTTTCGTGATCGCAGCTGCCGCCGTGGTAGTCGCGGTCCATCGCATCGGGGCAGCCCCGCCTGGCTCCGGTGCTGCTTCCGGGACCTTGCCGTCGGATCCGGCGTCCTACCTGGGCGTCTATGAGACCGGGCCGCCCCGGACCTACCAGGCGGTCGCAGATTTCACCACCGCAGTCGGTAAGCAGCCTAACCTCATCGGGTATTACAGCGGCTGGGAAGAAGCCTTCAAGACTTCGTTCGCGGAGACGGTTTACGGCCACGGCGCGGCCACGATCATGCAATGGGATCCCACCCTCACCTCGGTCTCGAGGATCGCCTCCGGCGGCTATGACGGTTATCTGCGCACGTTCGCGGACAGCGTCCGCGACTTCGGCCACCCGGTCGTTATCGGCTTCGGCCACGAGATGAACGCCTACTGGTATTCGTGGGGCTACCGGCACCTCCCGCCCGCGACGTTCGTGGCGGCGTGGCGGCACATCGTGACGCTATTCGGTGACCAGCACGTCCACAACGTCACCTGGCTGTGGACCATCCAGGCGGATGAACCCGGCACCGGGCCGATCGCGTCCTGGTGGCCCGGTGCGCAGTATGTCAACTGGATCGGCATCGACGGCTACTATTACCGCCGGTCAGAAAACTTCTTCAGTATCTTCGGCCAGACCATCGCCCAGGTGCGGAAGTTCACCCCGCAGCCGATACTGCTCTCCGAGACCGCCGTCGGACCCTACGCCGGCCAGGCGGCAAAGATCCCGAACCTGTTCGCCGGAATGCGCCATTACGGCACGCTCGGACTCGTCTGGTTCGACATAGCTCAGGACAGAGGCATTTACAGCCAGGACTGGCACATCGAAAACAGCCGGGCGGCCGAAACGGCGTTCCGGCGTGATGCCTCAACCCTGACGTTGGTACGTCCATGAGGGCGGAGTCCAGTGAGACCGTCAGCTCATACCGGTCGTGGAGGCGGACAGCGAGCGGGGGTCGCGCTGGCGCCAGGC
>Ga0187851_10003570_pt1 | contig 13006 bp, 8 predicted proteins | sample June2016WEW_6_10_FD_132997 | JGI IMG/M metagenome (GOLD analysis project Ga0187851, IMG submission 132997) | Peatland microbial communities from SPRUCE experiment site at the Marcell Experimental Forest, Minnesota, USA - June2016WEW_6_10 | ecosystem: Environmental > Terrestrial > Soil > Wetlands...
GGTTCAACCAATGCCTACGCCACCAATGTGGTTTACGAAGCGATCAACTGTCAGACCTGCCACGATCCCCACGACGCCTCCAACCCGGCTCAACTGCGCACCAGCACGACCGTCGCGTTTAATGGGAATACCGGTTTTGTGGTCACCAATGCCGGTCTCGGCGGCTTCTGCATGAACTGCCATAACAGCCGCAACGGTTCCGTCACCAACAGCATCGTGAATTATGCGCTCGCCCAACAGACCTGGAATGGCGGGTCCGCTTTTGGTCCGCATGACAGTCCGCAAGGCGACATGATCGAGGGCATTAATGCCGTCACCTACGGCCAGGTGATTCCGAGCGCTCCACACGCCAATGTGGTGTCCAACACCTGTGTCGGTTGCCATATGCAGCCGATAGCGTCCACCGATCCGGCATTCACCCTGGCTGGCGGCCATTCCACCATGATGAGTTACACCAACAACTTGGGCGCCAAGGTTGACGTGACCTATGTCTGCACCCAATGCCATGGAACCATCACCAACTTTGACATGCTGGTCCCCGATTACGTTGGCGTCGGCTACAGCCTGGGGGTCCAGACCCAGGTCCAACTCCTGCTCAACAAGCTGTCGGCGCTCCTTCCGAATGCAAATTACGAGGCGAATGCAAACAACTATGTTGCGGCTGGCGTTGTCCAGTCGTCCATCACCACCCAGACCAACTGGCCGACCCCCTTCCTGGAAGCGGCCTACAACTGGCAGTTCGTCAGCAATGACGGAAGCCTGGGGATTCACAACGCGCCCTACGCAGTCGGCCTGCTCAAGGCTTCCATCGGCAATTTGACCGGTGACGCCAACAACGATGGTCTGCCTGATGCCTGGCAGGAAGCCTACTTCGGCCCCGGCTTTGCCACCAACGCCATGGCCAGCCCCAACGCTGTCAACAACAGCGCCGGCGTCCCGAACTGGATGATGTGTACCTTGGGTCTCAATCCGTTCGGCGCCTTCACAGTGCCGGGCAGCGGTGTGATCTATTTCGACGGCAACAATTTCGTCAACGGCGCCACCAACACCATCGCCATCTACACGGCGGCGGAAATTGCCTTCGACACCCAGGTGGGCACCACCTACCAGATCCAAGGCGTCTCCGCCCTGACCGGTGGCTGGCAGAACATCAGCACTAATATTCCCGGCACCGGCGGGTCCATCAGTTACCTGACCCCGACGCGGAACGAGCCGCAGATGTTTTTCCGCGTGGTGCACACGCCGTAACCGGTTAAAATTAACATCCACCCCTTCCCGGCAATGGGAAGGGGTTTTTGTTTGCTGTTGAAGGCGGGAAGACTCTCAAACAACCTCAATTTCATGAGATGATGGGGACAGCACATTGAGCCATCCGGTCGTCGCAACGGGATGAGCTTACCGTTGTGGTGATTTTTCTTCGTACCAAAATTCCGCGCCGGTCGGCAGGGAATTATTTTGCGGCGGGAGGCGCAGCCTTCATCTGCTCGAAGGTGGAAATCTGAACCTGCAACCGGGCGGCGATGGCCTTGATTTTTTCCGCCTGTTCCAACTGGACTTGCTGAAGATGTTTCATCGCGGCTTGTTGTTCCGCCTCGGTTCGGCCGTTTTGCGCGTCGCTGGCTTGTTGTTGCGCGGCCTGAATCTGCCTCACCATCTCGGCTCCTGCCTCGCTGAATTTGTCCACGGCGGCCTGGCGTAAGGTTCCGATTCCATCCTCCAGCGACGTGCCATTGATATCGGGAATCAGGCGCAAGATTTCATTGGTGATTTCAGGGGAAACCGCGGGACTGGCCGCGACGACGGGCGATGACGGTAAGGCGGTCACTTGGAGAATCGCGCGGGCGAGGTCAAACTCCAGTGCCGGTTCCCATTCGGGCTGTAGTTGGGCCAAGGATTCCTTTCGCTCCCCGCAGGCGACGGTGAGACCCAGGAAACAGGCGTCGCCCTTGTCCAGATTGAAAGGATGGATGCCGTCGGCTGCGGCGGCATCCGCATTGGCACCCGAAGTCGAGACGTTCCGGATCACGTGGATTTTGCCATCATTGGCGGCTTGGAATTCGAACAGCAAATGATTCACTCGCCAGGAAAAATCCTGAAGAGATTCCGGTGCGCTCCCCGGGGGAAGAATCGAGTAAAACCGGATCTCCACTGGTAAATTCAAATGGTGCAGAAGATTCACGGTCTGGTCGGAAAGTTCCCGTCCCGGCAGAATGGAACCCGTTGCGTGTTCGCCGTATTTAAACCAGGCGCCGGTCAGGACGGCTCCCAACAAGAAAACGACCAGCATCAGAATCGGCGTGCTCCTGCCGGATGCTCGACCGGTTTGCGGGCCGGTGGTCCGGGGAGGGTTGGCGGAGGATGGATTCATTCAGGGTTCTTTTTTAAGCTTCATTCTCCGGGCGTTTTTCCAGCCTGTCAATTTTAGAAAATTCCGGGAGGTGGGAAGACTGTCCCCAGAAACGCTGCACCCAGCCAGATTAGGCAATATTTGACGAGCATGAAGCAATAGAAGGTTGGTGCGCTCGCCAAGCTTGAGTATCCTTCAAGCAAAGAATATGTTGAACAAAGCTCCATTTATTGTTCTTTGTTCTGGTGTTGCAAAGTTGCATCCAACAGTTCGACCTGTGCCGCGCCGCGTGGCCAAGGATGGGAGACGGCTTGATTGCGATATGATGAACCGCGCCAGGGCGTTGTCGTCCAACCAGATGCCATGGTTGATTCTGACGGCGGGCATTCTTTTCGTTGCATCGTCCCTGATGGCCCAACCAGTTCAACACTTGGGCACCACGCAGCCGGGAGGGATGCCGGGACTGCCGGTCATGGGTGGTATTGAACGGTTGACCAACGGCGTGCAGGTCAACTGGGATGGTCCCTCCGGTTATTATCAGATCTATCAGAAAAGCAACAGCTTGCTGGCCCCATGGGTGGCGCTGGGCAAGGCTACCAATCTGGTCCGCTACGCCGTCATCACGAAGTTTTACAGCAATGCCTTCTTCCGCGTCTCCGGTCCGGTGCCGAACTATGCCGGCTCGAAGGTCTGCCTGACGTGTCATTTGAGCATTTGCCAGTACGTGACGAACACGCCCCACGCCAGCGCCTTCAGCAGTCCGGCATTCATGGCTGCTGGCGGCCAGACCAACAGTTCGTGCCTGCCCTGCCACACCGTCGGCTATGGTTTGCCAACCGGGTTCAGTTTCACCAACAAGAACGGAGTTTATTCCTATGCCACCAATCTTGCCGGGGTGCAGTGTGAGAATTGCCACGGCCCGGCGGCCAATCATGCGGCCAGCGAGGATGACCCCACGGCGGTCCCGCAGGTTGACATTGCCGCCACTGTTTGCGGCGGGTGCCACACCGGCCCCATGCAGCCCACTTACGAGGAATGGAACACGAGCGGTCACGCCACCGTGGTGCCGGACGCGTCGCAGGTCATGAACTCGTCCACCACCAACATCAGCAGTTGCGGCCAATGTCATTCCGGCTCCGTCCGGCTTGCATTGATCAACGGTCAAAACCCCCTCATGCTCACAAATGACCTGAACGTCGCCATCACCTGCGCGGTCTGCCACGATCCGCACCAGACCAATGCCAATCCTGTGCAGCTTCGCAACCCCCTGTCTTCGACCAATTATTTTTCCCTCGCTACCACAGCCGTGTTCACGAATGTTTATCCGGCGAACACCAACATCAATCTTTGTGGCCAGTGCCACAACTCCAGTGGTGCCGCGTGGACGGACACCTTGTGCGCGCCGCATCATTCGTTGCAGTACAACTTCCTGCTTGGGTCCGTCGGTCAATTGTGGAACGGCGTGACGGATAGCCCGGCCTCCTTCAATCCGGGGACGCACGCGGGACTGCCGGAGTCCGCCCAAAACTCGATTTCCGGCACGTTTTACCTGACCAATCAATGTGTGTCCTGCCATATGCAACCGGACGCTCCGCCAGCCACCACCCAGAGCCACACTTTCGCGGTGACTTCCGACGCCGTCTGCCTGAATTGTCATTTAGATGACCCCGGACAATCGGGCCTTGGCATCTCCAACGAGGTGACCACGGTGATCGTCCTGTTGAACAACTGGGCCGCCACCAAGGGGGTGGCATTGCAGACCAACGGTGTGGTGGCCTGGGAATACACGACGCCCGGGGGATTGGTTTTGCAAACCAACTCGTTGGGGTACGCGACCGGTTGGACCCAGTTGGACCACGTGAATTACAGCGGGCCGAGCGCCGCCAACCAAGCCTTGATCCCGGACAATATCAAGAAGGCCCGCTTCAATTTATACCTCGTGGTCAATGACGGCAGCCTCGGCGCGCACAATTGGATTTTTGCCATCAACCTGTTGATTGCGGCTGAAAACTTGATCTATCAGGAATACCCATGAACGGCAGACCACGGTAACAGCACATTTTCCGAAAATGCGTGAAATGACCCACAACAAAAAATCCGCATGAAGAAAATTTCATTCATCCCATCTGGGCTGCCGCATGCCCGGCGCGGTTGGAATCTGGCGTTCGCCGCCGGCGTTTTGGTCCTGTTGCTGGCGGCCATTTCCTGCAGCACCCTCGGCCAACGGGCGGTGGTGCTCCCGGATGTGCCGGGTGCAAAATATGTCGGTTCCGCGGACTGTGAACAATGCCACGACGAAATCTGCCGAAGTTTCAAAACCGCCGACCATGCCCGGCTCATCGCCCTGGGCAAAAACGGTCTCGACGCCGGCTGCGAATCCTGCCACGGCCCCTGCAGTCTGCATGAGGATTCGGGTGGCGACGTCAAGCCGCCGTACAGTTTTAGTCCCGGCCGGCCGCAACCGGAAGGGCTCAGCGGGCGGTTTCCATTCGAGCCGGCGCGCGCGATTGAAAATGCCTGTTACCAATGTCACATGGATGTGCGCGGCCAGTTCAATCTGCCCAACCATCATCCTGTGCCCGAAGGACGAATGTCTTGCATCGTATGCCATCCCCCGCACCAGGGCATTGCCTTTGCCGGCGGCAGCACCCAACTGCTTTCACAGGAAGAAAACTGTGTTCAATGCCATCCTTCCCAGCAGGGGCCATTTGTCTTTGAGCACGAAGCCCTGCGCGAAGGTTGCACCACCTGCCATTCCCCGCACGGCAGCGTCAACGCCAAACTGCTCACCGAACGCAACGCGAACCTGTGTCTTAAATGCCATTTCCAGCAGGTCCAAGGCGGGGCGATCCTAATCGGTGGGGTTGACCACACCTCGCGTTTGAGCCAGGGCACCTGCTGGAGCGCCGGCTGCCATGAGGCGGTTCACGGTTCGCGTGTGAGTCCGTCCCTCAGGTTTTAACCAACGCTCCGGAAGCCGATGAAAAAGAAACATCGAAAGTTAAAATCGCTGCGCGCCGGACGGTGGAAACCCGGCATAGGCCGGTATGTCGTCGGAGCGTCCTTGATTGTCCTCGGCGCCCAAGCGGCACGGGCGGATGACGCCATAACGCCGCAGCAGTGGTATGAAGGCGGCACCAACAGCTACAATAACTGGATCGAGCTTTCCACCGGCGCCTTGCTGACCCAGGGCAATGCAAACCAGGCAACACAGGGGAAACAACTCAACACGGGGGTCTTTGGCGGCATCGAGGACCTGCACTACGAAGATCAGGTGGCCAAAAAGACCACATTAACGCTGGACGGACACTCCATTTTTGATGATCACGATTACAGTGCCAGCCTCGGCTTGGTTCGCGACGATATGGGTTTTGTTCGTGTCCATTTTGAGAATTTCCGCACCTGGGATTCCGGCAACGGCGGGTTTTTGCCGGACGACGGGATTGGCGGGACGGCTTTTTCGTTGCCCGGCGACGCGCTCGCATTGGATCGCGGCCTGATTTCATTTGAAGCCGGCCTGACCAAGCCCAACCTTCCAAAAATTACTTTCAAGTACAGCCACTGGTATCGGGATGGCGACGAGAGTTCGACTCTTTGGGGACCGGTCCATGACAACGGATCTATCTACCGGCCATATCCTGGAATTTACAGTCTCGACGAGAAATCCGACACGTTCCAACTCGATCTGGCCCATCACTACCAAAAGGTAAATTACGACCTTGGCCTCAGCTACACCCTGGGAAATTTGAACGATGCGCACAAATTGACTTTATTTGAAGGAGAAGGACTGCCGACAGAACAGCAAGTCACCGATCAGCAAGGCACTTCCTACGACCTGTTCAGCACCCATGCTTCGGCGGATACCTGGCTGAAGAAAAATTTATTCCTGTCCACCGGCTTCCTGTATTCCAGGCTGGACGATACCTTCAGCGGCAGCCGGATTTACGGGGATGATTTTGATGTGGCTTATTCACCCACTTTCCCGGGAGCCGATTTTGGCTACTTTAATCTCAATGGCAGCGCGCACAAAAACGATTACATCTGGAACGTCAACCTGATGTCGTTGCCGGACAAAAACTGGACGATTATCCCTTCGCTGCGCGTGCAAAAGGAGGATTGGGATGCGAATTCGGCCGGCACGGGCACTTTAGGCACCGACACAGGAAATTTCAACGCCAACAGCACACGCGATTCCATCGATGTGACAGAACGTTTGGATTTTCGTTACACCGGCGTGACCAACTGGGTTTTTAACTTCGGCGGGCAATGGATGGAAGGACAGGGAAATTTGTACGAAACCAACGGCCTGACCCAGGTTGGTGGCATCGGTATCAATCCGGTGCTGTTAGCCACCGATGATTCGCGTCTTTTCCAGAAATATTTTGCCAGCGCCCGTTGGTATCCCGTCCCGCATGCCAGCCTGGATTTCGGCGGTTATTATAAAATCAACCAGTACAACTATAATAATACGCAGGACAGCACGCCCAATGATTTGAGCACCGGGAATGCCTACCCGGGCTTTCTCCTCTATCAGGGATTTCAAACCTGGGACGGCAGCATCCGCCTTACGCTACGCCTGCCAAAAAACATCATGCTCGTCAGCCGTTACGAATATCAATACTCCACCATCAGCACGGAGCCCGACCCTGCGTCCGACTTGAGTGAAGTGGATTCGTCGAAGATGTACACCCACATCATCGGCCAGAACGCAAGCTGGACGCCGTTGGACTGGCTCGGTCTCCAGGCCGGTTTCAATTATGTCCTCAGCACGACGAAAACTCCCGCCTCGGATTACACTCAAGCCGTCCTAGACGCGCAAAACAATTACTGGACGATCAATTTCAACTCCGATTTTGTGCTGGACGACAAAACCGATTTGAACATCGGTTACTTTTATTATCGCGCCGCCGACGGCCAGAACAACATTGTTGACGGCGTGCCGCTTGGAACCGATACCGAGGAACACAGCATCACCGCGGCGCTCTCCCGCCGGATCACTCAAAACCTGCGCCTCAACCTCAAGTACGCCTACACGCACTACGACGATTTGGCATCCTCCGGCCATTTCAGTTATGATGCCCAAGTCATCTTTGCCAGCCTCCAATTCCGTTTTTAAGCATCACCAAAACAGCGCCTTCGCTGCGCGGCATTTACCGGGCCGCGTTGAACGGTGAACACTGTGTCATTCTTCCAGAATAAACTTGAATCTTCATCAATTTGTAATCTAATTTTGTATTGTGAAAAGTAAGCCGATTAAAAAATTCACGGCCACTTCCGTGCGCCTGCCTCCTCAATCCCGATGGCGGCTCTCCGTCCTGGTGCCGTTGCTGTTCCTCGCCGCCGGCTGTCACCGCGATGAAGTCAAAGTTTATCGCGTTGCCAAGGACCAGGACCAGCCGCAGCAACAAACGGCGCCCGCATTGCCCACTGATTCGCCCAATCCGTCATTGCCGCCGGGACATCCCGACATCTCGTCCGCATCGTCAGCCGCGCCGCCTGCGTCAGCCGCATCCGCCCTGCCGCAATTGACCTGGAAAACACCGGACGGCTGGACCGAGATTCCGCCGAGTGAAATGCGCGTGGCGTCATTCAAAGTGACCGGTGCGGACGGCAAATCGGCTGACGTCAGCGTGATTCCCCTGCCTGGCCTCGCCGGGAACGACGACGCCAACGTCAACCGCTGGCGCGGCCAGGTTGGATTATCGCCCGTGTCTCCTGAGGAGCTTCAGAAAATCACGGAAAATGTCGAAGCTGCCGGGCAGCCGGCGCAGCTCTACGACATCGCCGGCCAAAACCCGGGCAACGCTGAAGCTGAACGCATTCTGGGTGTCATCCAGCACCGTGACGACATGGCCTGGTTTTTCAAAATGACCGGTGACGCCGGACTGGTTGAACAGCAAAAGCCGGCATTCATCGCCTTCCTCAAATCGTTGAATTTCGCCGCCGCGCCCGCGCAGGCCGCTTTGCCGCCAGACCATCCGGTCATCGGCGATACGGGCATGGGGGCGTCCCCGGCCGCCGCCGCGATTTCCAGCGAAGGCAAGCCGAACTGGCAGGTGCCGCCCGGCTGGCAGGAGATTTCCGGCGGACAATTTCTGGTCGCAAAATTCATGCTTGCTGGTGATGGCGGCGCCACCGCCGCCGTCAACGTCAGCAGCTCCGCCGGCGAGGGCGGTGGTTTGACCAGCAACGTCAACCGCTGGCGCGGCCAGCTCGGCTTGGCCCCGTTGTCTGAAGACGACGTGAACAAACTGGTGACGGCGGTTAGCGTGACGGGCGGCAAGGCGTCGCTGGTGGATATGAGCGGGACGGATGTCCGAACCGGCCAGCCCACCCGGCTTGTGGGGGTGGTCGTCTCACAATCCGACCGGACGTGGTTTTACAAACTAATGGGCGATGCGAATGTTGTTGAAAGCCAGAAAGCCACGTTCACTCAATTCGTTCAAGGCGTGAAATATTGAAATGCTCGCGAGATTATACCGGTTTTTTTCCTCGCTCAAGCTCACTGTCACGTGCCTGGTGCTCGGCTGCGTGATTGTATTCTGGGGCACCATTGCCCAGGTGCAACTCGGCCTTTTCAAGGCGCAGAACGAATTTTTCCGCAGCTTTTTCATCTATTGGACGCCAGACGGCTCCAGCCTCCACATTCCCATCTTCCCCGGCGGTTATTTTGTCGGCACCGTGCTGCTCATCAACCTGTTCGTCGCGCACTTCCGCTATTACCAACCCGGCAAAATGAAAATTGGCATCCTGCTGATTCATCTCGGCGTCGTGTTGCTGTTGCTTGGGCAGATGCTCACCGATTTTCTGTCCCGGGAAAGCGTCATGCATCTGAGGATTGGCGATACGAAGAATTATACCGAGGCTGACCGCGCGTATGAACTGGCGGTCATGGACACGAGCGACCGGGACTCCGACAAGGTCGTCGCCATTCCCTGTTCGCTGCTGGTGCGCCGGGGGGAAGTCAGCGACCCGGAGATGCCATTTCGCGTGCGCGTCAAAACCTTTTACGCCAATTCATTGCTCGAACAGCAGTCACAACCGGGTTATGAGCCGGTCAAAACCACCGCCGGCCTTGGGTCCGGCATCTGGTGGCGCGAAGTCCCGCGCGAAACCGAAATGGACCGGCTCGACATGCCGTCGGCCACCATCGAAATCGTCACCTCCCAGGGTTCACTCGGCACATTTCTCGTGTCCGCCTGGCTGGGCCAGCCGCAAGTGTTCACCTGCAACGACCGTTCCTACGTATTGCTGCTGCGACAGGAACGGTATTACCTGCCGTTCAGCCTCCATCTCATCGAGTTCCGGCACGACAAATATCCCGGCACCGACATCCCCAAAAATTTTTCCAGCCGTGTCAGGCTGCAAAATCTGGAGAATGGCGAGGACCGTGAAGTGCGGATTTTCATGAACAATCCGTTGCGCTACGCTGGTGAAACATTTTATCAGGCGAGTTTCGACCCCGACGACCACGGCAGCGTGCTGCAGGTTGTGCATAATCCCAGCTGGCTGACACCCTACTTCTCGTGCGTGCTCGTGGCATTGGGTCTCGTCATCCAGTTTCTCAGTCACTTGGTTCCCTTCTTGAAGCGCCGGATGGCTGGTCCCGGGACCGCCGCGGTCCCGCCGGTGGCTGGCGCAGTGCGTGTGAACCTGTCGGGCCGGCGGGATACTGGCGCTCCCGGGAAGAGGAAAAAACAATCATGAAAAAATGGATTCCCCTCATTCTGGTTGTGGTGATGGCGGGTTGGGCGCTGTCCGGCCTGCGCCAGCCGCCGGAAACCGGCTTCAACACCCGCGGCTTCGGCAAGCTGCCTGTGCTGATGAACGGCCGCTTCCAGCCGTTTGATTCCGTCGCCCGCAATTCCCTGCTCCAAATCCGCACCAAACAAACCGTCGTCACTGAAGAGGACGGCAAAAGCCAGGAGATGTCCGCCATGGACTGGCTGCTCGAGGCGATGATGAAACCCGAGTCATCCGACGACCGGAAAGTCTTCCGCATTGACAACAACGAGGTCACCGAACTTCTCAAATTGCCCGACGGCCAGAAGTATTATTCCTTCAACCAGCTCCGGCCTCATCTGGACGAGATGGACAAGCAGGTCAGCCGCATCGGGCCGCTGGATGCCTCCAAACGCACCGTTTTCGAGTCGCAGTTGATGAAGCTCTACGGTGCGATGGACCTGTACCAGCGGCTCGAAGTCAGCATCAAACCACCGGCATCGGACGATTTTGCGGCGGAACTGAATGCCTACCAGAAAAGCATCGCGCCGGGCATCGCCGCGGTGAACGCCCGAGACGCCGGCAAAAAATTCGACCAGGACGCCTTCAACAACCTGCTGGGTTTCATGGGTGGTTACAACACCGTCGCCAGCTTTGCCCTGCCGCTGATTATTCCGCCCGTGGACCCCGGCCTGCCGCGCGACGACTGGCAGAACATCGGTACCAACCTCATGCAGACCGCGCGCACCGGCGAATTGAACCCGGCGACAAAATATTACGCCGAAATGGTCACCGCCTATCGTTCCGGGAAGCCTGACGATTTCAACCGCCTGGTCGGCGAATACCACGCGTGGCTGGCCGACCGGTTCGCGCCGCAGTTGCGCAAGGCGAACGAGGAATGTTTTTTTAGCGCCTTCGAGCCATTCTACAAGGCCACGGTCCTCTACGTGCTCGCCCTTGTGCTGGCGTTGCTCTCGTGGTTCAACCTGTCCGACTGGCTCCGGCGTTCGGCGTTTTATCTCGTGATTTTGGCGTGGGTGATTCACACCTTCGGCCTTGTTTTCAGAATGTATCTCGAAGGCCGGCCGCCGGTGACCAACCTTTATTCCTCGGCCATTTTCATCGGCTGGGCCGCGGTCATTCTCGGAATGGTCCTCGAGAAAATTTATCACGACGGCATCGGCTGTGTTGTCGCCGCGTTTGTTGGCTTCGTCACGCAAATCATTGCGCACAATCTGGCGCTCGGCGGCGACACCATGGAAATGATGCGCGCCGTGCTCGACACCAATTTCTGGCTCGCCACCCATGTCGTCACCGTCACGCTCGGCTACGCCTCGACGTTTGTGGCGGGATTTCTGGCCATCATCTACATTCTGCGCGGCGTGTTCACCACCACGCTTTCGGTCGAAACCGCCAAATCACTGGCGCGCATGGTTTATGGCGTTGTTTGTTTCGCCACATTGTTCAGCTTTGTGGGCACGGTGCTGGGCGGCATCTGGGCCGACCAGTCGTGGGGCCGGTTCTGGGGCTGGGACCCGAAGGAAAACGGCGCATTGCTCATCGTGCTCTGGAACGCAACCATCCTGCACGCGCGCTGGGGCGGACTCGTGCGCGAGCGCGGCCTGATGAATCTGGCCGTGTTCGGCAACATCGTGACGAGCTTCTCATGGTTCGGCGTAAACATGCTAGGCATCGGCCTGCACAGCTACGGATTCACGGACGCGGCGTTCAAATGGCTGATCCTCTTCATCGCCACCCAGGTCGCCCTCATTTTTCTCGGTCTGACGCCGGTAACAATGTGGCGCAGTTTCCAACCGGCAAAGCGCGCCGGAACGGTTTGAGAAATAACAGAATGGAACCTTCACGTTCGAGTTTTTGATGTGCGTGGCCGGCGTGTGCCAATTAGAAGTGCCCGCCGAAGTTGCTCCTAGTTGTGAATGCTTGAGACATCGCAACTCAAATGACAAGCACTTTCTCCAACTTATATCGCGCGGCCAACGAACGGTGAGCCGGCCGCGGTGCCTGTCCCGCTCGGCGGGATCCGGTGTCCATCCGTGGTTAAATTTATTTCCGTGGCTTGTCCAGCGGATGCTCGTGCTTTTGCCATTCTTCCGACACATGGCCATCAAAGCACGCCGGGTTTAGCGGGTAAACGTCCGGGTCGAAGATGACGTGGTAGAAGTGCCACACCACGATTGCCAGGCAGGCGAGCACGGCTTCGTAATAATGAATGGTCAACGCCACGTCCACGGCCCAGCGCGGCAGGAACCGGGTCACATCCATCTTGAACCAGATCATCAATCCGCTCACGCCCATGATGATGGTGCCCCAAATCACCGCCCAGTATTCCATCTTCTCCGCATAACCGAACCGGCCCATCTTCGGCTTCTCCTTGCTCCATCCCAGCAGATACCGGATTTGCGTCCACACATCAGTCACGTCTTTCTTGACCGGGAACAAATCGCACACCAGCCGCCGTCCTTCCCTTGAGCCGAGCAGGTAAATCAAATGCCAAAGCCCGACCAGCAGCAGCACGATGCCGGCGACGCGATGTGTCCAGCGCCGGAACGGTTCGCTGGAGCCGAGCGCACGCGCGAGAAACGAATCCGGAAATTTCAACGCGAATCCGGTGATGGCGAGGATGATGAAGCTGGCCGCCAGCACGAAATGTTGCCAGCGTTGTGCGAGGCTCATGCGCACCACAGGTCGCACGGCCGCGCGATAGCGTGCGGCCACCTTGCGCAGGAAAAATAGCGCGTTGTGGATGAACATGGCGCCGATGGTGCCGATGATGAGGGCCAGATAAATCCGGCGCACCCACCGGTTGATTTTGGCCGAGAAATCGGTTCCGCCGTTGCCGGCGGCCAAGTCCAGGTGGATTTTGCCGGAAGCGAATTTCTCGTCGGCGCCCGGATGACACTTGCCGCAGGTCTCGAC
>Ga0187851_10003571_pt1 | contig 13006 bp, 17 predicted proteins | sample June2016WEW_6_10_FD_132997 | JGI IMG/M metagenome (GOLD analysis project Ga0187851, IMG submission 132997) | Peatland microbial communities from SPRUCE experiment site at the Marcell Experimental Forest, Minnesota, USA - June2016WEW_6_10 | ecosystem: Environmental > Terrestrial > Soil >...
CACGCCCACGCCCATCACCATCATCACCTTCACGGGTGACGGGCGGGTTTGTGATCGCGTATCGCAATTCATAAAACGTGGCCCGCCACGCCGAAAGGTCTGGCGGGTTTTGTATTTTCGGAGCGTTGGTATGATTCTCGACTTCAACAAACTCGGTGGTCTGGTTCCGGCCATCATTCAGGACGCGGCCAGCGGTCGCGTGCTCATGCTCGGCTTCATGAACGACGAGGCCTTCCGCAAAACCGTGGAGACCGGTTTCGCCACGTTCTTCAGCCGCTCGCGCAACAAGCTCTGGCTGAAGGGCGAGAGTTCCGGGCACCGGCTGGTGGTGAAGGAAATCTCCACCGATTGCGATCAGGACGCGGTGCTGGTGAGGGTGGAAGCGCTGGGGCCGGGCGTCTGCCACGAAGGCTACGAGAGCTGCTTCTTCCGCCGCCTCGGCGATGGCCAGTGGCAGGTGACGGACAAGCAGTCGTACGATCCCAAATCGGTGTACGGAGGCAAATCGTGAAGTTGAAGCTGGGCATTCCGAAAGGCTCGCTCGAAAACGCGACGGTGGACCTGTTCCGCCGCGCCGGCTTCAACATCACCACCAGTAGCCGCTCCTACTTTCCCGCCATCGACGACCCGGAGATCGAGTGCATGCTCATCCGCGCGCAGGAAATGGCGCGTTACGTGGAGGACGGCGTGCTCGACGCCGGGCTCACGGGCCGCGACTGGGTGGAGGAGACCGAGGCGAAAGTGGAGACCGTCGCCGATCTCATCTACGCCAAGCAGAGTTTCGGCAAAGTGCGCTGGGTGCTGGCGGTGCCGGACGGGTCGGCGTTTCATTCCGTGAAAGATCTGCAAGGGAAGGTCATCGCCACAGAACTGGTGCAGGCCACTCGCCGGTATCTCGAACGCAACGGCGTCACCGCGAAAGTGGAGTTCAGTTGGGGCGCGACGGAGGTCAAACCGCCGGTGCTGGCCGACGCGATTGTGGAGGTGACCGAAACCGGGTCGTCGCTGCGCGCTAATAATCTGCGGATTGTCGAGACGGTGATCGAATCGAACACGCAACTCATCGCGAACACTGCGTCCTGGAAAGACGAGTGGAAGCGGCGCAAACTCGAAGATATGCGCATGCTGCTGGAAGGGGCCATCAATGCGCTGGGCAAGGTTGGGTTGATGTTGAACGTGCAGAAGAGCGAGTTGCAGGCGGTGCTGGCCGTATTGCCCGCGCTGAAGAAGCCCACCATTTCCGGCCTTAGCGACAGCGACTGGTTCGCGGTGAACACCATCCTGGATGAATCGACGGTTCGCACGATCATTCCACGTCTCAAGGAAGCCGGTGCCCAGGGCATTGTCGAGTATCCGCTGAACAAGATTGTGATGTGAGCGATTGAGCATGCTGCGGATTCTGGACATCAACGACGCGCAGGATCTCTTCACGCGGAAAGCCGTGCGGCTGGCCGAGGCGGAGAAGGTGGTCGCGCCGATTCTTGAGGGCGTGCGCCAGCGAGGGGACGCGGCCCTGATCGAATATGCGCGGAGGTTCGATGGGCTCGATCTGAAGCAGGTGCGTGTGCCGGAAGCGGATCTGGCGGTGCCGCTCGGCGCTGAGTTTTTGCGAGCCGTCGAGATAGCCGCAAAGAACATTCGCGCGTATGCCGAGATGCAGTTGCCGTGCGAGAAGTGGATGGATTGCGGGGATGGCCGGCGTCTGGGGCAGATTGTGCGGCCATTGGAATCGATGGGCGCGTACATCCCGGCGGGCCGTTACCCGCTGCCCTCTACTCTGCTCATGACGGTGATCCCCGCGCAGGTGGCGGGTGTTCGGACCATCTGCGTCACGTCGCCTAATCCGAGCGCGGAAATCCTAGGTACGGCACGATGGCTGGGCGTGTGTGATGTGTTTCGCATGGGCGGGGCACAGGCGATTGCGGCAATGGCGTTTGGGACCGAGAGCGTTCCGAAAGTGGATCGCATCGTCGGGCCAGGCAACATCTATGTGGCCGCTGCGAAGAAGCTGCTGGCGGGAGAAGTGGGGATTGATTTTGTCGCTGGACCGACGGAGATCGTCATCATTGCCGCCGAAGGCGACGCGCGCTGGATCGCCGCCGATATGCTGGCCCAGGCCGAACACGATGTCGAAGCCTCGGCCATCCTTCTTACTACGTCGCGCGATCTGGCCGAGCGGGTGGCGGCGGAAGTGGCCCGAGAGCTTGAGAAACTTCCGACCGCATCGGTGGCATCGGCGGCCATTTGCAATAACAGCGCGGCTGTGCTGGTGTCCTCGCTCACTGAGGCGGTTGATGCGTCGAATCGGCTCGCACCAGAGCACCTGGCCTTACACGATGCCTCCGTGCTGGGTGCAATTCAACATGCCGGCAGCGTCTTCCTCGGATCGATGAGCACGGAAGCCGCGGGCGATTATGCAACCGGCCCGAATCACGTTCTGCCGACGTCGGGAGTGGCGCGCATTCGGGGCGGCCTTTCGTCAGCCGATTTCGTGAAAGTGATCTCGGTGCAGGAGCTCACCGCCGCCGGACTGGCACATCTTGCACCGGCGATCGCTACTCTCGCCCGCGCCGAGGGACTGGAAGCGCACGCCCGCTCGGTGGAGGTGCGGCTTGGCTAAGCGGTCCACCGATCTTCCGCCTGGCGTGTTGGAGCCGCGTGAGGCCGTCCTCCGCATGGCTCCGTATTCGCCACCGACGGCGTTCCGCGCAGACAAGCTACGTCTCGATTTCAACGAGAACACCGTGGGTGCTTCGCCGCGCGTCGTTGAGTTTCTCAAGGAGCATCTCTCGGAATCGCAACTCGCTGTTTATCCCGAATACAGCGAAGCGAAGCAGGATCTCGCCGCGTACTTCAAAGTGGACCCCGATGACTTCATCCTCACCAACGGCACCGACGAAGCCATTCAGGTGCTCATCAACACATACGTGGATGACGACGATGAAGTGATCACGCTGGCGCCTTCGTACGCAATGTATCGGTTTTATGCCGAAGTGGCCGGGGCGCGCGTGCGGGAAGTTCCTTATCGGCGGGACAAGCTTGCATTTCCGTTCGACGAATTGCTGGACGCCATCACGCCACAAACGCGGGCGGTGCTGATCGCGAATCCGAACAATCCAACAGGGACAGGCACCACACGGGCCGCGCTGGAACAGATTCTCGAGAAGGCCACAAACGCCGCCGTTTTGGTGGACGAAGCCTACTATGAATTCTTCGGCGTAACGATGATGCCGCTTCTGAACGATTATCCGAACCTGTTCGTCAGCCGGACGTTTTCGAAGGTGTTCGGGATGGCGGCGATGCGAGTTGGCTGTCTGTTCTCGCAGTCGGGCAACGTCGAGTTCCTGCACAAGGCACAATCGCCGTACAGCGTGAATATGATCGGCGCGCTGGCGGCGCGAGCCGCGGTTCAGGACACAGAATACATCCGCAAATACGTTACTGAAGTTCTTGCCGCTCGCGAGTTGCTCTACGTAGGACTCGAAGAACTGGGTATCCCGTATTACGCGAGCCAGGCGAATTTCGTGTTGTTTCAGGCGGGCGCTCGCGCGATCCCGATTCGCGACGAACTGCGGCGACGAGGTGTGCTGGTACGCGATCGCAGTTATGAAATTGCCGGTTGCGTGCGGGTGACCGTTGGTACACGGGACCAGATCCACCAATTCCTTGATGAGCTGCGGCAGATATGGTGAAGCCTCTCTTGAAAGCAGGCTTGCAGCCTGCGCCGTCAATCATCGTATTCGACATGGACGGCGTGCTGGTGGATGTCGCCGAATCGTATCGCGAGACCATCGTGCGCACGGTTGAGCATTTTACCGGGCGCACCATCGAGCGCGCACTCATCCAGCGGTACAAGAACGAGGGTGGCTGGAACAACGACTGGGAACTGTCGCAGAAGATCTGCGCCGATCTCGGCTGCAGCGTCGAGTACAGCACTGTCGTCGAGTATTTCAATCATCTGTTTCTTGACCGGGGTCTCATTCATCGCGAGAAGTGGCTACCCAAGCCGGGCTTTCTCGAAAGCCTCGCCAGCCGATATTTGCTGGCGATTTTCACCGGGCGCAATCTGCTGGAAGCGCGAATCACGCTGGAGCGGGAAGGCTGCTTTGAGCAATTTCTGAAGATCACTTCGGACGACGTAACAAGGTTCAAGCCCGATCCTGAGGGTCTGCATCAGATCATGGCGCGGTATCCGGGCAAGGAACTTCTTTATATCGGCGACACGGTGGATGATGCACGCAGCGCTCGAGCGGCAGGAGTTAGCTTTATCGGAATTGCCGGCGGTAATCAGGAACTCGCGTCGTTGCTCGAGAACGAAGGCGCGATCGCGGTACTCACGAATATCAACGAGCTGGAGGAGGTGCTGTGCGCCGCGCGTCCATAACTCGAAACACGAAGGAGACGCAGATCGCCGGCCGTCTGAACATTGACGGCACGGGTAAATACGAAGTCTCCGCCGGGATACGCTTCTTCGATCACATGCTGGAGCTGTTCGCCAAACACGGCGCGTTCGATCTGAAGCTGAAGGCCAGCGGCGATCTCGACGTCGATCAGCACCACACCGTGGAAGACGTGGGCATCGTGCTTGGCCAGCTTTTCGCGAAAGCGCTGGGTGACCGGCGCGGCATCAATAGGGCGGGTTACTTCGTGCTGCCCATGGACGAAACGCTCGCGGTGGTGGCGGTGGATCTGGGCGGACGCCCGGCGCTGGTGTACAAGGATTTAGTGAAAGTGCGGCTGGTTGGCGATCTGCAAACGGAACTCATCGAGGATTTCTTCGGCGGCTTCGTCAACCACGCTGGCGCAAACCTGCACGCCAAGGTGTTTTACGGCAGATCGAATCATCACAAGATCGAAGCCATTTTCAAGTGCTTCGCTCGAGCCATGCGCTACGCGTGTTCGAAGGACCCGCGTCTGAAGGATCAGTTGCCATCCACGAAAGGGCTGCTGTGATCACCATCTTCGATTACGGCGCGGGAAATCTTCAGTCGGTGCAGAACACGCTCGGAGCGATCGGCGCGGAGTTCGAAGTGGTGCGTGACGCCGAATCGTTGAACCGCGCGACAAAGATCATCCTGCCAGGGGTCGGCCATTTCGGGCAGATGATGCGCGCGCTTGATGCTCTTCGTGTGCGTGAGGCCCTGGTTAGCCGTATACGCGAGGGCATGCCGTTCCTGGGTATTTGTCTTGGCTTGCAGGCGCTTTTCGAAAACAGCGAAGAAGCGCCGGATTGCACCGGACTTGCGCTGTTTCCTGGAACTGTCCGCCGGTTTGCCGCCGACGTACGCTGTCCGCACATGGGCTGGGACAGCCTCGACGTGAAGCCGGAAGCACGGTTGTTCACGAATGTCGCGGCGAGCCCATACCTTTATTTCGCCCACAGCTATTACTCGCCGGTGATTGACTCGACCGCCGCCACCTGCACATATACGGTCCCGTACACGGCAGCGCTCGAATGCGGGAACGTCTTTGGGGTGCAGTTCCATCCCGAAAAATCGGGACCGCTGGGCCTGCGTATCGTGAAAAACTTCGTCGAACTCTGATGCTGGCGAAACGAATCATCCCTTGTCTCGATGTCACCGCCGGCCGCGTCGTGAAGGGCGTCAATTTCGTGAACCTGCGTGATGCCGGGGATCCGGTGGAACTAGCCGAACGCTACAACGATCAGGGCGCGGATGAGCTGGTGTTCCTGGACATCACCGCATCCAGCGACGCTCGCGACACCATGGCCGACGTGGTGGCCCGCACCGCGCGCAAGGTTTTCATTCCGCTAACCGTGGGTGGTGGAATTCGTACCGTCGCCGATGGCCGGAAGATGTTGCTGTCCGGCGCGGAGAAGGTGAGCGTGAATACGGCGGCAGTGCGCAGGCCCGATCTGATTCGCGAATTGAGCGAGGAATTCGGCGCGCAGGCCGTGGTGCTGGCCATCGACGCACGGCGCAACGCGAACAGCGGGTGGAACGTGTTCACGCGTGGCGGCCGCGACGATGAAGGAATCGACGCTATCGAATGGGCCCAACGCGGCGAAGCGCTGGGAGCCGGCGAAATCCTGCTGACGTCCATGGACACCGACGGCGTGCAGCAAGGCTTCGATTGTGCGCTGACCTCGGCCGCGTCGCGCGCCACGCACATTCCGATCATTGCTTCCGGAGGCGCCGGACGGCTCGATCATTTCAGCCGCGTGCTGACGGAGGGACTCGCCGATGCGGCGCTGGCCGCGTCGATATTTCACTACGGCACGTACACCGTAAGCGATCTGAAGCGCCACCTGGCTGAATGCGGCGTGCCGGTGAGGCCTGCCGTATGATCCTGCCGTGCATCGATCTCATGGGCGGCAAAGTGGTGCAGCTTGTGCAGGGCCGCGAAAAGGCGCTGGAAGGCGATACACCGCTCGCCATGCTCGCGCGCTTCTCCGCTTTCCCGCAGATTCAGGTCATCGATCTCGATGCCGCGATCGGCAGCGGTCAGAATGACGATTTGGTGGAATTGCTGGCCTCACGCGCGACGTGCCGCGCAGGAGGAGGTGTGCGGTCGGCGGAGCGCGCACGAAAGCTGCTGGAACAGGGCGCGCATCGCGTCATCGTGGGCACTGGCGCGTTTACGCCCGCGCTCGAAGAAATCGCCGCCGCCATCGGCCGCGAGCGTGTCATCGTCGCACTCGATTCGAAAGACGGCCGCATCGTCGTCAGGGGCTGGCGCGAGAAAACCGAGTTCACGGCAGAAGAGGTGCTGAAGCGTTTCGAGCCTTATTGCTCCGGCTTCCTGTGCACCTATGTCGACAAAGAAGGCATGATGCAAGGCACCGATCTCGACTGGTTCCGGCGACTGCGCGCGGCCACCAGCCACGAGATCACCGCTGCCGGAGGCATCACGACTATCGACGAAATCCGCGAATTGCAGCGTCTCGGCATCCATGCCGCGCTTGGCATGGCTGTGTACACGGGGAAGCTCAGTCTTGAGGAACTGGCTCAACTGGCCAAATCAAATTAGCGGCTCCCGATATTCCAGCCCACCCAGACGGTCGCCTCAGGCACCAAATTGCTGTTGAAGTCGTTGTTGAGGCCGGGTACGTAATGAAGATCAAACTGCGGCCGAATGAACAGGTGCTCAGTCAGGAAGAGCTGCACGCCAACGCCGACATGGACCTGAAAGTGGTTGTCCGCGCCAACGGGTTCCACTTCTGTGCTGCAGGCGACACCACTCCCGACGCAGCCGGTCTGTGAGACGGAAAAACTGGTGTGCGCTCCGCCAACACCGCCCTCGATCCGCAGCGCCGCGCGCTTCGTAGCGTAGGGTTGATAAATGCCATTGAAGTCGTAAAAGATTTGACGGTCCTCTAACGGGCCGTAGCCATTCTGAGCCGGTTCAATGTTGACCTCCGCTCCCACGCCAAAGTGCTTGTACAGCATGATGTCGCCACCGATACCCAGGAAGAAGCCGTTCATGCTTCCGGTAGTTTGGCAGTAAGTGTCACCGCTGTTCGGCGTGCAGGGGCCGAGGGGGTTGGTAGGAGACGACAAATTGTCGATGCCCTGGCCGTTGGATTTGTCCCAGGCAGCCCCGAAACCCATACCGATATCGACCGAGCTCTGCGCGCTGGCCAGCGAAGCCCCAAACGCCAAGAATGCCGCAAACAGATAATAATTACTTATTCTCACGAGATCTCCCGTAATTGTGTAATCGTGCGAATGCACCCGAAAGCAGGTGACTTTCAGCAGCTCAGGCGCATAACATACGCCACTACTCTCGCAGTAGCTGAGACGTTATGCGAAAAAAAGAGTTTCACTATGTCGCGGGAGCGGTGCGAGTCAGACAAACCTTTACAATTGCCGGCGTGCGCGAAAACGAAAAGCGTATGGGTTGATTTCGGTATCGATATCGCGGAAACCGGCAGCTTCCAGACGCCGCGGCAACGTTTGCGGATCCACGATTACCATGGTGTCAAACAAATGCAGTAGACGGAAAGTGCGGCTATACAAGCTGTCCACGCCCGCGAAAACAGCGCCCGGCCGCAGAACGCGGGCCACTTCGGAGAGGAGGCGGTCCTGCAGCGCCGCGGATGGGACGTGGTGCAGCACGGGCCCGGACCGACTTCGAGCACGTCCGAGCCAAGGCCGACGCCGTTCAGCACCCAGGGGACAATCTGTGTCTCAACCGTTTTCTTCCAATAGGAGGAGGCGCAGAGCCGGCGATGCACTCGATTCATCGTGGCGCCACGTGCTGGCTGATGCTGAGGGTGTTGCCGTCGGGATCCTTGAACCATGCCACCTTATCGCCGGTGGGCGCGGTCCAGATGCCACTTTCATCCTTCACCCAAGGGTAGTGCTCCAGAGCGACACCGCCCTTCTCCAGTTCCCTCGCGGCCGCAGCGATATCCCGCACTTCCCAGCCCAGCACGGTCCAGCGCACCTGCGGGATCTCTCCAACCGGAACCACGCGTAACATTGTGCCGTGGGCATCGAAAACCAGGGCGAACTGATCTTCGCTTACCAGCCGCAAGCCGAGTTTGTCGCGATAGAATTCACGGGCGGTATCGGCATTCTTTACCGCGAGGAACGCAATGAGGTTGTAAGATTCGAGCATGAGCCAGTGTGCGGGTGTCGCGGGAAGGCCGATACGCCATAATGTATCTCTGATGCGACAGAGCGAATTTGTCACTTATGTCGACCCCGGGCCCGGCGTCTCGATTTCCACGCTCGCCTGGGACTACCCAGCCGGTTATCTGGTGCCTGAACACGCGCACGGCTCAGACCAGCTCATCTACGCGACACGCGGCGTGATGGAGTTGTCAGTTGGGCAGAGCTTCTGGGTGATTCCGCCACATTTTGCGCTGTGGATTCCGGCGAGGACGCTTCACCGGATTCGCATGCCCGGGCCAGTGGCCATGCGAACGCTGTATCTGCGGCGGCGGCTGACATCCGGTTTGCCGCGCGAATGTACCGTTCTGCACGTGACGCCGTTGCTGCGCGAATTGATTGTCGAGGCCGTGCGTACCGGAAAGCTCGGCAACCGCGACCGGGAACACCGCGCGGTGCGGGATCTGCTGCTGGCGCAGCTACGCATCGCGACGCCGATTCCGACCACCGTCACTTTACCTCGCGACCGCCGCGCGCTCTACGTGGCACAGGCGCTAATGAAAAACCCGGCACGGGGCACCGCCCTGCATGCTCTCTGCACGCGAGCGGGCGCGAGTGTCAGGACCATCGAACGCATGTTCCGCAGCGAAGTAGGCATGGACTTCGAATCGTGGCGGAGGCAGGTCCGGCTTATGAAGGGCATCGAGCTTCTGGTAGCGGGCCGCTCGGTGAAAGAAGCGGCTTTCGAGGTTGGCTACCGGCAGCCGAGCGCCTTCGTGCAGATGTTCCGCAAGACCATGGGAACTACGCCGAAAGCCTGGGCGGTCAGAGCAGGGGCCCGGTGAGTTCCATTAATCCAGCCCGCCGGATCGCCTTTCAGATCCTGACTCGCGTGGAAACCGGCGCATGGGCATCCGAGCTGCTCCTGGCGCACACGCAGGATCTCGATTCTCGCGATGCAGGTCTTGCGTGGGAGCTGGTACTGGGCACGCTTCGGCGTCAGGCGCAGCTCGATTTCGTCATTAATCAGCTCGCGCCGCGCAAGCTCGATATTGAGGTTCGCGTCGGCCTGCGAATGGGACTTTACCAATTGCGCCATCTGGAACGGGTGCCGGCGCACGCGGCGGTCACCGAATCGGTGGAACTAGTGAAAGCGGCCGGTAAGCGGTCGGCTGCAGGGCTGGTGAATGCGATCCTGCGGCGGGCTCCACGAGGACGGGTGGACTGGCCCGACCGCGCCACCGCGCTCTCCTGCCCGGCCTGGTTGCTGGGAAGCTGGGAACGGCAATTCGGTATCGAGACGGCGACGCGTATCGCCGCGGCGGCGCTTGAGCCTCCCGAGACGCACATCGCGTCAACGGGCCGCACACAGGATATCGGCGCGCAGTCGGTTGTTCCGCTGCTTCGCATCGGGCCTGGCCATCGTTTCCTCGACGTCTGCGCCGCTCCCGGCAACAAAACCGCGCAGGCGATTGAATCCGGGGCCGATGCCATTGCATGCGATCTCCATCCTCACCGGTTGCGCGCTCTCGCCGACCTTCCCTGCCGCCGCGTCGCGATCGACGCCACTCAGCCACTTCCCTTCTCGACCGGCTTCGACCGCATCCTCGTGGACGCCCCATGCTCCGGCACGGGCACGCTGGGACGCAATCCGGAGATCAAGTGGCGTCTGCAGCCTGCGGATTTGGCCGATCTTCATCGCCGTCAGGTAGCTATTCTTCGCAACTCTATCAACTGCCTCGCGGCCGGCGGGATGCTGGTTTATTCCACCTGTTCGCTGGAGCGCGAGGAGAACGAGGACGTGATCGCAGAAGCCGGCGGAAAGTGGAGCGTCCATCGGAGAATTCCTGGTACTAACGCGGGGGATGGCTTCTTCGCCGCTGTGTTAACATCGGGTTTGCCCGCAAATGATTGAGATCTTTCCGTCGATTCTTGCGGCCGATTTCGCGCGGTTGGGCGAACAGATCGCGGCCGCGGAACATGGCGGGGCCGGGCGATTTCACCTTGACGTCATGGACGGGCATTTTGTGCCTAACTTCACCATTGGACCGCCTGTGGTGGAATCGATCCGCAAGATCACCAAAGCAAAGCTGGACGTGCACCTGATGATCGAAGATCCGAACAAGTATGCGCCGGTGTTTATCGAAGCCGGCGCGGATTCGGTCTCGGTGCAGCAGGAAGTTTGCCCCCATCTGGACCGGACTTTGCGCCTAATCCAGGGTGAAGGTGCGCTGGCCGGCGTGGTGATCAACCCTTCGACGCCCATCTCTTTACTGGAAGATGTCCTCTACCTGGCCGACTACGTGCTGGTCATGAGCGTGAACCCAGGTTTTGGGGGGCAGAAGTTTATCGAGCATTCGCTCACGAAGGTGCGCGCGCTCGACGCGCGGAAGAGGGAACTGGGGTTGCGGTTCCCGATCCAGATTGACGGGGGCATCACCCTCGATAATGTCGCCGATGCGGTCCGGGCTGGCTGTGAATGGATCGTGACAGGGTCGTCCATCTTTCACACCGGCGATCCGGGTTTGGCTACGTCGGAGATGCGAAAAGCCGCCGAAGCGGCGCGGGCGGTACACGCCTGAACGGCGCCAGGGCGCTTGTGGTATTGTACGGGGACAAGTTCAGTATGGTTCGTCATCAAACGTTCATCACCCAGGCTCTCGCCTTAATTCTGGGGCTGGGCCTGCTCGGCTCAGTGGGTTGTTACCACAAGAAGTACGACAACCCAATCACCAAGGACACCCGGCAACCGGACAAAGTGCTTTTCGACAAAGCCACCAACGACATCGAGCACGGCCGTTTTGAAGTGGCCCGAATCACGCTGAACACACTGATCAACACCTACGATTCGAGCGAGTACCTGGCCAAAGCCAAGCTGGCGATCGCGGATTCGTGGTTTCGCGAGGGTGGCACGCATGGTCTGGCGGAGGCCGAGGCCGAGTACAAGGACTTCGAGCTCTTCTACCCCACCATGCCCGAAGCCGCCGAGGCGCAGAATCGCATTTGCGTGATTCACTACAACCAGATGGATAAGGCGGACCGCGATCCCGCGCAGGCCTTGCGCGCTGAAGATGAATGCCGCGAGTTGATCGTCCAATATCCCAACAGCAAGTACGTACCGGACGCCACCCAGCGGCTGCGCAATATTCAGGAAGCGCTGGCGGACGGCGAAATGAGGGTGGGCGAGTTCTACCATGCCAAAGGAAGCAACCCGGCCGCGGCCAATCGTCTGGAACGCCTGGTTGATCAGTATCCCTTATACAGCCGTGCTGATGAAGCTCTCTGGATGCTGGGCGACTCCTATTCGCGCATGGGCAACCGTTTCCGGAAGCAGGGTGCCGAAGCCTACGCGCGTATCGTGCGCGATTATCCGCTCAGCTCGTACGCCGACGAGGCGAAGAAGAAGCTGCAGGAATTCGAAATGCCCATTCCGCAGCCCGATCCCGCCGCTTACGCGCGCATGAAGTACGATCTGGATCATCGCACGAAGCTGAGCATGAGGGCTCGCGGCATGGACTTGCTCAGGCGCGGACCGGATGTGCACAACGCAGCAAAAGCCGGCGCGCCGGCGATGACCACGCTGCATCCAACGGTGCCAGTGAGCGTCCCGGTGGTTGTGGACCAGAGTCAGGCTCCAGGATTCACGGGTGATGTTTCAGCGACAACGATTTCGAACGGACAGTCGTCCGATCTGGATAAGAAGCCGGATGCGCGTTTGTCGCCGCCCCCAGCCGCGACGGGCCAGCCGCAGACCACGCCGGAGGCGAACATGACGCCGAACGAGCGTCTGGCGCAGCTCCCCTCCAACCACACGCTCAGCGAAAAGGAGCGGAAGAGGCTGGAGAAGAAGTACAAAGAGCAGCAGAAGAAGAACGCGAAGAAACAGGCACCCGCGGGCACTCCCGCGAGCCCGGCCGCTGCGCCTGCTTCGAACACGGCCACGCCTGCCGCCACGACACCGCCATCATCTTCATCCAATCAATGATGAGCCGAATTCTGCTCGCCGACGACAGCCCGCACGCGCAGCGAATGGGCGAGCGGATATTGCGGGAAGAAGGCTTTGAGGTTGTCAGTATCACCGAGGGGGAAACAGCGCTGCTGAGGCTCGCCGATGTCGACCCCGACGTGATTCTCGCCGATGTGTTCCTGCCGGGAAAATCGGGTTTCGACATCTGCCGCTACGTGAAGAGCCATCCGCGGCACTGCCATGCGCGCGTAGTTCTGACAGCAGGCATGCTGGAACCGTTCGATGAAGAGGAAGCCCGTCGCGCGGGATGCGATGGCATCCTGAAGAAGCCGTTCGAGGCTTCCGTGGTGGTGGACACGATTCGACCGCTGCTCCATGACGCCGAGTTTGCACGCGGGCTTTTCTCGGAGACCTTTGCCGCCGAAGTGAACGCGTTGATGCCGCCGTCCATGGCGGTTCGCCC
>Ga0187851_10003573_pt1 | contig 13001 bp, 8 predicted proteins | sample June2016WEW_6_10_FD_132997 | JGI IMG/M metagenome (GOLD analysis project Ga0187851, IMG submission 132997) | Peatland microbial communities from SPRUCE experiment site at the Marcell Experimental Forest, Minnesota, USA - June2016WEW_6_10 | ecosystem: Environmental > Terrestrial > Soil > Wetlands...
GAAGGCGGATCGAAAAGAAGAAGCGCGGAAGACCTACCTTGCGGCGTTGGCGGTGGACTCATCGAATGCCAGCGCTTTGGGCGCACTCGGCTTTCTGTCGCGGGAGATGGGCGACGACAAGGCCGCACGCGGCTACTTCCTGGAACTCGCGAAGAAGCATTCCGACGACTACGTGGCGTATTTGGCCCTGGGTGATCTGTACAGCTCGACCCATCAGTTTTCGGAAGCGCTAGAGAGTTACGAGCGGGCCTTCCAGAGGTCGCCGCACAACCCGCTGATTATTTCCGGCGCGATGAATGCGGCTCTCGAAGCTCACCACCCCGCCCAAGCCAAGGAATGGCTGGCGCGCGCAACCGAGGGAGTGCGGCAAGATCCGCAAGTCATGCGAGAGCACGAGCGTTACTTGACCATGACCGGGAACTACGCGGAATCGGCTGATCTTGGGTATCAAGTGATTGAAAAGCTACCGAACGATCGTGAGGGGGTCGATTATCTTGCCTATGACCTTCTGTTTCTCCAGCGCCTCGATGAAGCGATGAAAATCGTAGACCGCTATCAATCAGTACTCCAGAACGATCGCGATCTGCCTCTGATCGCGGGGCATGTGCACGCCGACCACAACCAATACCAGGCGGCCATCCAGGACTTCACCCGCGCCCTGGAGATTGATCCTACGATGGCAGTCGGTTATATGAACCGAGGCTACGTGTACAACAACATGCGCCTGGCGACGAAGTCGGAGCAGGACTTCCGCAAGGCCTTGGCTCTGAATCCCCAGTATGGCGAAGCGCACCTCGGACTGGCCTACGCCCTGCTCCAGTCACGGCGTTCCACGGCGTCGCTCAAGGAGGCGGAGATAGCAAGCCGTTTACTTCCCGATGCGGAGAGCCTGCATCTTGTAAAAGCCGAGGCCTACCGTCAGCGCGCCATGCTGGCCCTGGCAGAGGGGGAATACCGGCAAGCGATCAAGCTGAACCCGAATGCCCCGGATTCCTACGTCGCACTCGCCGACGTGCAGTATCGGGCGCATAAATATGTAGCCTCGATGGAAACTTTGCAGCGAGCGCTCGCGGTCGCGCCCGACAACCCGATGATTTCGGCGCAGCTGGGACGGTCTTATGCGCGGCTGGGACGGTCGGCCGAAGCGATGCAAGCGATTGCGGCGGCGGAACGCGCGGGCGGACGCGATTACAAGGTCCTGCTGGTGACGGCCGACGCTTTGCGCATCGTGGGGCACCGCGACCAGGCGATGACAAGATACGCGCGGGCGCTGGAGAGCTCCGACGAAGATCGTCTTCGGGTCCGGCTCGCGCTGGGCCGCTTGTTTGCGGAGGAAGGCCACACAGCAGATGCGCAGCAACAGGTGGCGCTAGGATTTGCCGAGGCAAGAGTCGCGCCCACCGATGTCACCTCCGCCGACGATTATCTGAACGCTGCCGACATCCTCATGGGTATCCACGAGTACCCACTCGCACAGAACATGTACGGTCGCGCCCACGCGCTCGGCGCCGATGATACCGCAGTGACAGTCGGTATGGCGAACGCATCGCTGGCCACAGGCGATACGCGCAGCGCAGAGTTCCAATTGGCCAGCCTGCGCGACGATCCGGCGCGCGAGAACAACTATGACTTTCTTGTCGCCCAGGGCAACGTCTACCGGCAGCGCGGGGAAAAGGATCGGGCGCTCTCAACTTTCACCCTCGCCAACCAGCTGGATCCGCAAGACCCGGCGACTCGCACCGCAGAAATGGAACTGGCCGAAGAACAAGGCCGCCCTCTCACCGATCGTATCGGCATGATTTCGGATGTTCGCGTAGGCGCGGTGTTCGAAGACGAGAACATCTATCAGATGGACGCTCGCCTGCTCGGCGTGCAAAACAGCGGGCCCTTACCGCCGCCGCGGCGTTCGATCGAAACCTTCGCCGACTCACGCTTCCAATTCCGGCCGGCCTCGTTGCCTCCGATTCAGGGTTTTGTTGCGGAGCGCAATGCCGAGGGCAGCATCTCTTTTCCCAGTGAGCTTCTGATTCAGAATCGCAATACGTTCGACACGATCTTCAATGTTGCCGTGGCGCCGATTTTGCAACTCGGCAACGTGAAGGTGAGCGTGACACCCGGCCTGCAATACACGGTCCGGCGCGACACGCTGGCACCGGTGTTCATGAACCAGAATCTGTTTCGCCAGTTCCTGTATGTAGCCAGCAGCCCGATCGGCAACTGGCTCTCGTTTTCCGGCAACGTGATTCGGGAAGCGGGTCCATTCACGGAACAGACCCTGCATTCACGCGACTTTTCCGGCGCCCTCGATCTGCGCGTCGGCCGCCCCTGGGACAAGACCGCCCTGCTGACCGGGTACAGTGCTCGCGACCTTCTCTTCGGACCATCGGTCCATGAGTACTACCAGACGGTCTCCTACGCGGGACTGGAACGTAAATTCGGGTCCAGCATCCGCGTGTCGGCGGTGGCTGAGTTTTTGCGCGCTTGGCGGGTCGAAGGCAATCAGTACGCGATCGCGCAAACTTTGCGTCCGCGGTTTGGGCTCGACGCAAAACTCAAGCAGCGCTGGATGCTCTCCGCCTCGGGAGCATGGTCTTCCGGACGCGGCTTTCACGCCTACGACAATGTAACCACGAGTGTCATGCTCTCCTATACGCGCGAACAAGGATGGAGAAAGAACGCAGCCTCGGAGACCGCGTCCGTCTCTTACCCGTTGAGATTTTCCTGGGGCGTGCAACAGCAAACCTTTTATGACTTTTCCGGGCAAGGGCGAACGCAAGTGGTTCCCGCCGCGGAATTCACCTTTTGAGGCACTTGCCGCTGAGCCACTGACAGCCTGCTGGCGATCCGGAATTCCCTATGACGACACTTTCGGCAATCCAAGTCAGGGCAAGACCCAGCCCGCACGAAGTCTTGCGTGGACGCGTGGTGCGGGGCAGCGCCATCTTGTTGCTGAGCACAGCAGTGGTGGCCGTGACCAACCTGCTCTACAACATTCTCATCGTGCGGCTGTTGGGCGCTTCCGGCTTCGGCCATGCCTCGGCTTTATATACGCTGCTCATGCTGATGACGGCAATCACCCTATCGTTCCAGATCCTGGCCTCAAAGTTCATCGCCCGTAGTTCGGAGACCGTTGTCCGGGAGCAAATCTACTCGAGTCTGCTGCGCCGGGCCTGGCAGGTGGGCCTGGGGATAGCCTTACTCATTGCAGCCGGCAGCGCCTACCTCCAGTCGTATCTCAACCTGCCTTCGCAGCATGACCTGCTGTTGCTCGCAATCGCGGCCGCCGTGTACATACCGCTCGGAGTGCTTCGCGGAAGGATGCAAGGGCTGTACAACTTTCGCGGTCTGGCCGTCAATGTGGTGGTCGAGGTGGCAGTTAAGTTTGGCGCGGCCATGCTCTTGCTCCATGTCGGGATGGGCGTAACGGGTGTGATGACGGCGGCGCTGCTTTCCATAATCGCCGCGTACCTCGCCAGTGAACCGGGAGCCCGGTACCGGGCGACGACGGGATCGGTCAGGATCGCGCCTTTTGGTGAGGGCATGCAGGCCGTGCTGTACTTCATCGGCCAGGTGATTCTCAGCAACCTCGACATCTTGCTGGTGAAGCATTTCTTCCCGCCACCGGAAGCGGGGATCTACGCGGCCGTAGCTTTGGTGGGACGTGTCGTCTTCATGCTGTCATGGTCGGTGGTGAGCAGCATGTTTCCGGTGTCAGCCAGTCATCCGCACCGAAAGGGGGGGCGCTCCGCGCTGTACACCGCATTGCTCCTGGTTGGAACGGTCACATCCATATTCATCGCGGCGGTGGCGCTGGCACCGGAGACCCTGTGGACCCTGCTTTTAGGGAAGCCGTTCCTGCTCAACACGTCGTTCTCCGCGCTGTTGACAGAGTATGCGGTGATGACCGGTATCTATTGCATTGCCGTCGTCGTCATGATGTACGAAATTTCGCGGCGCACCGGCGCTGCGGCCTGGCTTCAGTTGGGCGCGAGCGTCCTGCTGGCGGGAGCCATCTGGCGGCATCACAATTCGTTGTCCCAGGTAATCCTGGTGCAAGTGCTCGTGATGTGCGGACTGCTGGTGGTGGTCACCTTCCTGCTCTTCGGCGAGCAAGACGAATCCGAGTCCTGTCGGTCGACTGCAGGACCTTTCCAGCGCCTGCGGCCTGTGCCGGAGGAGGAGATCATTGCGGAATTCCTGCGGGGTGAGTTCTATCATCCCGACTTTGATCCTTATCGGAGCGACTTCAAACATCTCGTGGAGCACGCCCATCTCGATCATCCTCAGGAAAACTTCATCCGAAAGATGTTGCTGTTCCGGCGACGAGGTCGCTTGTGGCGTGAACTGCCTGCCGATACCAAGTGGTGGGAGATTCAACTGACATCGCGCGACTTGGCCAGCCTGCAATCATTTCCGCGCAACGAGTGGAGGCGCTTTGCGGGAGGCGGGTTCTACCTTTCGGAAATGGTTGGCCGCATCGAAGCGGCACTGGCTCGCGGGCAACAGAGTCGGTTCCTGAGAAAACTGGCGGAGATCGCAACCGATCTTCGCGGAAACCATGTGCCCGATGTTGTGTTGCTAATCGGCGTCGACGAATGCCATCCCCTGACCATCATCGAAGGCAATCACCGCATGGCAGCGGCCATGCTCGCCATGCCCGAACAGGCGCACCGCCGCTTCCGTTTTTATTGCGGCTTGTCTCGCCGCATGAACTCTTGTTGTTGGCACAAGACGGACCTGCGTAGCCTGACCCGCTATGCTCGGCATACGGTCCATTACCTGTTCCGTGATGCAGATTTCTTGGTTGCGCGGGCGCTGCGGGAAAAGCTCTCTGCGATGGAAAGGCTGTGAGCGCCTGCGGGACAAACTCCCTGCGGTAGGGCTAGAGATTCATGGGTTGCGCGACACCAGGCTGATCGCGCGCACGTTGTAGCGGTCTCCATCGAACTCGGCCTGAACACTGACGTCGGCTCCTTCACGCAAAAGACGGAGGCTGTCGGCATCGAGCGACCCAATGGCAAGATCGCGAATACTTTGGTCGGAATCGGTGAACACGGTGAGGAGGCGCGAACGCAGGTCGAGGGAGACAATCCTCCCCTGAAATGTAAACGAACTGCCAGGTTCGGCAAGAATCTCAACCTTACTTGCTGCATTTTGCGTCGGAGAGAACGAGACTCGCACAAGCGTGCCAGGAGACAACGCCTGCGGCGTGACCGCTTGCCCACCGTTGCCAATCAACGTGCTGGGAGTAACGCGCAGTGAAATATTTTCCGGGCTCACGGGATCGCGCAGAGTGAGCTCGGACTTGGCTAGGTCGTACCGCACCACCTGCCCATTCAGCTCAGCCCCCTGGGATGAACCGGTTCTCACCGAAAGCGCGAACAGTTTTCCACTCTCGACCACGGTGTCCGCTGACACCACAGATCCAACCTGAATGCCGGTCAGAGGGGACCGCGAATTCTCGGGAGAAACAAGAAATTGGGTGCGCGGATCGAAGGCAAGCCGAACATTGCCGCCTCCGAATACGTGAATCCATAGCTCGTCGTGGATCGGGTCCAGCCGCTTGACTACCCCGCGCACCAGGCCCACCTTGGCGCCGTGCTTGCCGGGTGCGGTCAGGCCGTCTGCGACCGCGGCGGGGGCCCGCTGGCTGGCGTCGGGGACGGCGGGCACCGCGACCTGTGCGTGCACGCAACCGGAGACGGAAATCACCGCTCCGAGGACTCTTGCCCAGATCGACTTTCTCATCTCGCCTTGGATGCTCGGAACGGTGACTAGGTTGAGGCGGCCGACATCAGGTGTTTCCTGTAGTCCAACCCAACGGCCGCTTCAGACATCGAAGTGCCGGTGAGGTAATGAACCGAATGAAGCATTTAAGCCGGGCAGGAAAACAGCTTGCGATTCCGGGTTTGCTGGCGATGCAGTTTCTTGCTGGAACGAACCCGGGGTTCGCCCGCGATTTGCAGATCCCCCTTCCCGAGCGCAGTGTTTCCGCCCCCGGCGAGAAGCTGAACCGCAAAGGCGTGGCGGAACTGAAGCGCGGGCACCAAAAAAAGGCTGAGCGCCTCTTCTACCGGGCCTACCTGCTGGATCCGAATGACCCGTTCACGCTGAATAATCTCGGATATGTCGCTGAATTGCAGGGGGACGCCGACCGAGCCTTACGCTACTATGCCTTGGCAGCACAGGACCATACGAATGCCATTATTGCCCAGTCCAGCGAAGCGGCTCTCAAGGGCAAGCCCTTGGACCAAGTGTTTCGACAGGCTCGGGATTCAGATCAGGAGATTGGCAAGGTCAACGAACGTGCGATTGTGCTGCTTCAACAAGGTCGCGTGTTTGAAGCCAGGAACCTGCTGCAATCCGAGCTGTCGCGCTACCCAAACGATCCGTTTCTGCTCAACAATCTCGGCTACGCGATGGAAACTGTCGGAGATATCGAGGGGGCGTTACGATCTTACTCCGCAGCGGCCAGTGTGCACTCCACGCAGCGGGTTGTGTTGACTCCGCGCGAGAAATGGCGCGGCCGGCCAGTCACCGCGGTCGCCAAGGCAAACGCTACGGCCGTCAGTGAGCAGATTGCCCGGGGCGAAGGGGATGAGGCGGCGACCGCTCGCCTCAACCTGCGTGGGGTCGTGGCCCTCAACGACAACAACCCGTCGGCGGCGCGAGAGTTTTTCCTGCAGGCGTATCAACGGGACGCACAGAATGCGTTCACTCTGAACAATCTGGGCTATATCTCCGAGTTGGCGGGCGATCGGGAGAGCGCCGAAATGTATTACGAGGCGGCACGCTCGGGGCGAGATGCGAACGGCCGCGTCAGCTATGCCACGCGCCGCGACGCCGAAGGACAGAGAATCGAAAAGCTGGCCGACGATAATCAGTCGGATGTAGAGTCGACGTTGAAGGCGATTCAGGAGACCAAGCGCCGCACCCACAGACCCATTGAGCTTAAGCTTCGCGATGCGGCCTCGGAAAGCGGCGATCAAGGTTCCACTCCTGTTCCGCCCATTGCTGTGCCGGCCCCCGCTCTTCCAGCTCTGCCGCCTCCGAACTCCGAACCAGATCCGAACGGAATGCCACACCGGCAAACGGAAGATTCGTCGCCGCCGCAATAGCCGTGAGTTGCGACTCCGGTTCCCCGCGTGACGCTGTCGCGGTCATCGATCGATGCTATCCCAGTCTTGGACGACCGTGCTTCCCGGCTGCAGATGGATACAGGTGTCCATCTGGCCGCCGGCAGTGAAGGCCTTTTCTCCAGGAGCGGCATGAATGCGCAGGGCCGCGATTTCTATGGCGGGCAATCTGGACTCATCGCCGAGACTGAGGAATTGACCGGGGCTCGTTGTTTGCGAGCTGTTAACCGGGCCGGTCACGACTACCGTCGGAGTGGCCGCGAATGCGCACCAGCTCAGAAGCAAAGGGGGCAGCAGGAAAAAAAGGAAAACGCTTTACGAGGACTAGGCTTTGGATCCGGCAATCTCGTCCTCGTCCTGCCATCTTTGAATCCTCTCGCCCACCGTGCGAGCAAGTTCATCCGCGCCTTGGAATCGACGGGGAGTTTGACCGGCGCGACGCAGGTTGGCCGCCAATTGCAGCGTCTTGATGCGCTCGTGTTGGCGGAAGGACCGGATGTATTCCCGCACCACGCGCGGCATGCTCATGGCAACCCCAGCGGCGTAACTTTGCCACGCCATTTGTTTCAGTTCATCCGGACAATGCAAGGCACGGAGCAATTGTTCGACCAGGCTATCTGCATCGCCTGGCGTGAAGAACCTGATGGCAATCCCCTCGTGCTCCGCGATTTCCCGAAAGTCCCGGATGGCGGAAGCGATGACCGGGACCCCATACTGCGCGGCGAGATGGGCCACACCGCTGGATCCAGCCGACGAAGTGTATGGCATCACCGCCAGGCTGGCCTCACGAAACAGGTTGGCAATTGACTCCTCGGGCACATAGCCTAGAAAGCGAACGCGATCGTTCGCATAGCGCTGCGCCATCGAGCTCACATAGCCGGGGGTCTTGGGATGATCCCCGCCCGCGATTACCAGTCTTGCATCGGGGAACTTCGTTGCCACCCGGTCGAACGCCTCGATCAGTAGCTCGAGACGCTTATAGGTCCCCCACTTTCCGAAGGCAAGAATGCGGTGGTTCGGGTTTCCCCGCCGAGTGAAGTCGGGAGCGTCCGGCTTACCGGCGAAGATCCCATGCAAGCGCACACTGACCCGGCCACGCCCGTATTTTTCGTCCAATGTCCGACGATAGGTGGGCAAGAGTACGGAAAGCGAGTTCGCGCTCAACAGTAGATGCGTCGCCAGCCAACCTCCGGCTCGATAGAGCCGGGGCGAGGTGACGGCAGCATCATCCAAGTCGACGGTCTCGAACAACTGGTGCAGCGTAACGTGCGAGTACACTCCGCTCAGTCGTGCGGCAATCGGGGCCACCAGGCCCAGCATCGCCGGCAGGGGGCGGGCCCCGAAGCTGGCGAAACCCAGATTAAACCAGGCCACATGGGGCTTCACCTTCCGAATCGCGCTCAGCAGAGTGGCAATATTGCTCTGCCGTCCGAATCCCCAACAGCGAACGACCCTGAAATTGGGCAATTCATCGCCGGGCGCGGGAAGATAATCTGCCAAGACCGTCAGATCAACACACTTCTCCTGCCGAAGCTGGTCTGCCACATGGAAACCATATTCATTGAGCGCATGGCGACTCGGCGGAAACGAGGTGATGAAGGCAATCTTCATGGCTCGCTCGAACGCAACACCCGATCCCGTGAGAGTCGGCCCAGGAGGTGCAAGTAGTGCAAGGCGACGGTTGCATTCGCCTTGCTTCTGCCCGCCCGGCGAAGACCGAATCGATAAGCGATCTCCTGTGCTGTCTGGATCCGTCCGCGCACCAGGATTTCAAGCAAGAGTTTGAAGCCGGTGGTTTGAAACGATAGGCCCTCGATGCAGCGGCGATGGACTACGAAAAAACCCGACATCGGATCGGTGACCCTCAGGTTCTTCCTGCAGATCAGAGGTTCGGCCGCCAGCGTGCTCAGCCGGGAAACGGCGGCGCGCAGTGGATTCCACCCCTTGGTTCCGTGATCGCGCACGTAGCGACTGGCGATGGCGATATCGCCTCGTTCGGCTGCCTTCAACAGCTCTGGCAGCAACTCCGGGGGGTGCTGCAGGTCGGCATCGATCACACCGAGCAGGTTCGCTCGCGATTGACTCCAGCCATACAGCACCGCCCCGGCCAAGCCCCGTTTTCCCGCGCGTGCGAGGAAGCGAATCCGCGGATCCCGCCGTGTCCACTCATGAACCTGCTCGACTGTCCCGTCAGTGCTTCCATCGTCGACGACTATGATCTCGTATTCATAACGCGTCTCGCTCAATGCATCGGTTAGTTCCTGCAGTATCTGGTCGATATTCCCCGTTTCATTGAGCGTTGGTACGACGACGGCAAAACCATTCTCAGAAATCCCCTCTATCATCCAGGCCCCCCGTTCAGTAACGCGCAGGCCTTGGATGGAACTTACATACTCGCGGTTGGATTGTTTTGCACACTACAGGAACTCTGCAGCCGGACTACCGCACTGTCCGCAGCAAGCTCAGTCTTTCCCTCGAGTGCCGCACCCTCTAGGAGCCGCGACCGGCAGATTTCAATATGGATTTGATTGGCCACGTCCTCGGCCGTGGCGCTCGGAATGATGATCAGCTGCGGAACAAGTTCCCTAAGCCGCAGGAATTCCCAACGATTGCGATGCACGAACTCCAGAGGATATTCCGGCTTCCTGGCAAACGCTTCTGTAGGCGACGCATCGAGGATGAAAGCCAGGTCGGGAGCCGGCGACAGTTTCAAGAGAACCCTGGCGTACGTGCGTGCTGCCAACGACTGCGAATAGATGTTCGCGATTTGATCGTAGATATAGCGATCAAAGATCACCACGTCAGAGTCTTGCAAGGGTGGACTCGCCAGCATGTGGTGCAGTCGAGCAACCTCCAGCAGATACAATCCCGACCGCGCTGCGGTCAAATACCATTTCCGAACGTGTTTACTGTTCTTGGGGGCGAACGAACCCTCCGCCGAGTGCTCCTCCTGATCACCGTGCACAGCCCGCTGGCCGATTCCGGCGCGCATTTTCGACCAGACCGCAACGTGGTCCCAGAAGCTGAGTCGTAACACGCGAAAGCCCCGTTGCTGCAGGCACTCCGAGACGCGCTCGATTTGCGTGGTCTTCCCCGCACCGTCGATTCCCGAAAAGGTAATCAGGAATGGGCGCGAGGCAATCGCTGGCGAATCGACTTTATTAAGAGCCATTGATTGGAAACTCCGTGAATAAGAGCGATTAACTGGAAACGCCGCGGTTCAGGGATGAATCGATGCTGCAGCACCGGGCGGCCGTGCCGGACTCCCCTGCGACAAAGCGACAACCGCACCGACGGCGATTCCAGCTCCCGCCAGCAAACCCAATTTGATCAGGAGTGAGCGATGCCCCCGCTGCCGGGCGGGTGCCACGGCTGCGCCACTGGGCTGCGCCGCCGGAGCTCCTTTCACATCGGCCGCCTTCGCGCCCGCCGTTCCCGAAGGAGCGGGCGCAGGCTGCTGGCTCGGCGGCTGTGCGGGCTGGGATTGCGGGGCATCCGGCAACGAATCGCCCTGCCTCTGGCCTTCAGGGTTGGCCTCGCCAGACTGGGGGTTCGCCCATAGAGGCGTCTCGCTCCACATCAGAAATGCCACCGCCAGCACGGCGATGGAGAAGCAATGTAAAGATCTGTGGCCTGTCCGATTCATTTCCATTTAGGCACTCCAAGGTCTTTGAGATTGGGCCGGACTTCGATTTTCCGCGCACTCCGTGGCCGCAACCTGCGGACAGGCAAGCGCTTCTTCAACCGAATCGAAGACGGGCACGAGCGAACAAATACGGGTTACCTCGAGAAGCACTCGGTTACCGCGAGCGCCCGCGACAAAGAGCACCTGCGCATCTCGCCCCGCTCCTTGCGCTGCGCACGCCAGAAGTAATTCAATGTCTTCGTGACTCAAAGTCAAACAGCCTGATAGATCCACCACCAGCGGAGATCCGGAAACGCGCAGAGCGTGTAGCAGCCCTTTCCGCAGCGCGCGGCGCCCCGTTGACCTCGAAGCGCAGGGAAATGGCGCGATGATAGGCGCAGACGATTTCATAGATGTACCTGGAGCCACGGCTGCGTGGCGGCGGCCGAACGAGCGGCGGCCTGGGCGAAGGCGCCAGCGGCTCGAGGAAAAAAATCGATCGCTTGCTCGTGGACTGCCGGATTGCCCGATGCACGCCGATCAATCCTGCCTCCCAGTCCTGCCGGCTGCAGATCCGCCACTACCCCCGAGGCCAGATCTTCCAAATATCTGCCGTCCACCAGTTTGTGCCGAATCAGCAGACCCGGCGCCAGGTACGTCTGCGGCAAAACCGTGGACCGCTCCACCGTGGTTCCGCAATCCACCACACAATCGCTCTCGACCGACGCAAAAGGACCAATGGTTGCCCCAGCGCGGACGATGGTGCGCGCCCCAATATAGGTGGGACCGTTGACGCGCACGGAATCTGCGAGACTCACCCCTTCTCCGATCCAGACCTGATCGCGAATCTGTGTCCCGAACGGTCGCATCGCGCAGGCCCCGGTCAAACCATCCCCAACTAACTCCTGTCTTTCTCTCGCTGCCAAAATGCGCTTGGCATATCCGCGAAATTGATACGGAATTCGCCCACGACTGGTGGTGGGAGGGAAAAATTCGTGCTCCCCGGTCAGTGGCAACTCGCGAGGATTCAGCAGGCAAACTCCAAGCTGGCCTTGCTCATCATGGGCCTCGGTAACCGGGTTTCGCCGCTCGCAATGAAAGCGAAGTAGATCGGCAAGATCGATCTCCGCATACGATTTGAGCTTAATCAAGAGAAGCTGCTCGACTCCCGCTCGGGCAAACTCGGGCAGCGCAACACAGGCCGCGCTGTCATCGCATGCACTGGCGGTGAGCCACAACGTTTGTACGCCCACCTTGCGGACGCGTTCGGTCCACGAATGCAAAACGTCATTGCCTAAAATCGGCATCCGCGAGGAATAAAACGGTCGCGGATTGCGAGCCACCGCTGAAACCCGCGATTGAGTTTCCTGGACTGCGGCGAGGTCTTCCCTGTTTGGAACCACTACCACTGCACCCAAATCCACGCGCTTATTTCCTTTCTGAAACGCCGGGACAGCTGAATTTCCCCCGAACTCCTCATCGCGTCAGTTCGTTTCGCGATTGCCGGGTCTTTGAGATGTTGGGGATATGGTTCGGAGATGCCGAAAGGAACGAAAATACAGTATCGCGGTGGCATGTATAAGGGGAAACCTTTAGAAAGGGGCCGACGTTCGAGCTCCCGATTCCGCTGATGAAGTTCTGATTCGCGCGCCATGCACTTCCGAGTATCCTTTCGGCGCAATCTTGCTTGAGGCGAACGTTCAGTCGACGTAGAATTTTCCACAATCTACCCCAAATCCTGTAGGAACGTTCGCAGACGTACCCTACGTCCGGAGTACGCGATGAAAACCCTTCTCCTCCTGCTGGCACTCGGTGCGTCAACCCTTGTCTCAGCCAGCGTCTCGGTTTCGGCCCCAGCCAACGGAAGCCATGTCAGTCCAACGGTGCAGTACGTGGCCTCGGCCAGTTCCTCTTGCGCAAAAGGCGTCTCCGCCATGGGAATCTATACCGCGCCCGGCGTGCTGGCCTACTCCGCGCCAGGCTCGCAACTCAATACCCTGCTTACTCTTAACCCTGGCGTCTATAACACGACGGTTGAGGAATGGGATAACTGCGGGGGAGCATCCGTCGCTCCGGTCACGATCACGGTGGGAGGCGGCGGGCAAGTCACCGTGAGCGAACCGCCGAATAACGGCACGGTGAGTCCGACAGTACAGTATGTGGCATCGGCGAGTTCCCCTTGCGCCACCGGTGTCGCCGCCATGGGAATCTATACCGCGCCCGGCGTGCTGGCCTACTCC
>Ga0187851_10003576_pt1 | contig 12996 bp, 10 predicted proteins | sample June2016WEW_6_10_FD_132997 | JGI IMG/M metagenome (GOLD analysis project Ga0187851, IMG submission 132997) | Peatland microbial communities from SPRUCE experiment site at the Marcell Experimental Forest, Minnesota, USA - June2016WEW_6_10 | ecosystem: Environmental > Terrestrial > Soil >...
CAAGGATTACCGGTCTATACTGTTGTGCGAGGCAACGTGGTCATGGATCACGGCAAAGTCGACCAGAGTCCTGTCGGGAAGATGGTATCACCACTCCCCGGAACCGTGTGAGCTCGGACAACGATAATATTCCAAAATCATTGATTTGTGGAGCACACGATAGTACAATTTGCATCTCTATAGGCTAGCCACGCCACTTCTGTTCAGAATCGAGCCCGAGAGGGCTCACGCGTTGGGAATGTCTCTCATGCGACTCGTGCCAGCTGTCAACATTGACGATCCTTCGCTGCAAGTAAAGACGAAGTTTGGAGTACTAAGAAATCCAATAGGCTTGGGAGCCGGCTTCGACAAGACTGCCAGTCACCTTTCAGCGATTGAAAGATTGGGGTTTGGATATTTGATAGCGGGAACTGTGACTAACGATCCATGGCCGGGTCATCCAAAGCCGAGAATTGTGCGATACCCTTCGGATAAAACTATGGTCAACGCATTAGGTTTTCCCAATCCTGGCGTTGACGTGTTCATCGAGAACTTGAAACGCCAAAAAGTAAAGGTACCTGTTATAGGAAGTGTCAGTGGGAGAGAACTGGAGAGCATAATCAAATGCTATGAAAGACTCCAGCCACATGTTGCGGGCATTGAGCTGAATCTAAGTTCACCCAACACTGCCAAACTGAAAGATTTCCGAGAACTGGAATCGTTCAAAGAGCTCGCTCAATCGATGCGCCCGCTGAAACGCAAACCGACCTATCTCAAGATTCCTCCATTTATTGACGAGAATCAATTCTCAAAGATTCTTGAGCTTGTCAAGTTCTGGGCCTCGCTAGATTTTGACGGCGTCACAGCCGCTAATGCGATTCCGGTAGATGAGCCTCGGGTCTCGATCAAGACTGGCGGATTCAGCGGACCTCCACTCTTTCCCAATCTGCTAAAGGCCATCAAAATTATCAGACAGAACGTTCCCGAGGATTTTGAAGTAAACGCAATTGGCGGAATCTCTAATGCAGAGAATGTCAGTGCGGCCCTGTCAGCAGGAGCAAACACGACACAGATACTTACGGGGCTTGTTTTCGAAGGTCCGGGACTGATCAAACAGATTCTGAACGACCTGAGGAAGAAGAAATAGAGACAAAGGAGGTTTGGCTGATTACTCCCAAAAAACCGAAGGAACTTGTACTGAAAGTGGAGGAGCGCGCCGCAGCGGGTGAACTAAAAAAGCATACGGAGGAACTGGGAAGACGATTCGTCTTTGTTGATAACAAGAACTTTGCCGAGAGCAAATTGTACGCTATCACAAGGGCGGTAGTTGATGTCAAGACACCTTATGAGCCTGCGGGGGTTAGAGCACACACCGTAGATGCGATTATGATATTCATGGGATTCGGCGATCGTCTGGAAGGATTAAAGGCTGAAGTCACGTTAAGCAACGAAGTCTTTGTTGTAGACTCACCCGCTTCCATTTATGTCCCCGCTGGGACGAACCACTCATACAAAATCTTGAGAGGATCCGGAACCTACACCAAAATAGTTCTTGCACCTGGGGGAGATTACAACGCGGTCACAAGCTAGTTTCTCACCACTGTTCTTTCAGTTGAACAAGCTAACTTCTACTCAAGACGCCTTTGGTTGGTAAGGCGATTCGGAATAGAACTGCTTCCAAGCTGACCCGTCCTTGTAGCTCTCTGGAATATCTTCAAACTTCGTATTTGCTGTAAGAGATATGTTGCCAGCCGGATTGTTCCAAGCGTGACAAGGCTTTCCTAGGCAAATTCGAATCTTCGAAGCTGACGGTGTATTCCTGTCAATTTCCATGACCATCGCCGACAAGGATGTTTCCTTGGAATAATCGTTATTGTGTCTGCATATAGAGTTCAGCCCGGGCCCGTTTTCATGATCCTGCGAGAATTGCACGAATTTCTCGGGCGTCAAGCTTCCTTTGTTTTCCTGCAATAAACTGCTTCCTCTGATGTATCTGGCTTGGGTCGAAATATCAGTTGGATCGTTAAGCTCTTTCATTAGTACAAAACCATTTGCCCTAATAGCCACGTCATCTTTGACGTATTGTGCAGCTACCTTGTCATAGGAACCTTCCAAAAGATAGGCTCCACTCGGATCAACAAAATGCACATTTCCCGGCGTCGCCATCGGGTTTTCAAGGATCTCATCCAAGATGGCCTTTCCAGCTTGCAGTGCATTTGGATAATACAACCCTCGTCTGAGTAACTCCGCTCTATCGAGAGCCCTGATTCGAGTCAGGTCGACCTTTCTATTCTTTAGTTCTGTCGTTCTTGAGATATTCGATCCTGTTGCAACGCCTTTGTTATTTATCCCCATTTTCAAGCCAGTTTCTCCGGCAGCAGAGACTCCAATTATTCTCGTCCCGCTCTCCACTTGTTCAAACCTAACGACGTTTATCTCCTTGAAACTATGATATTTCGCGCCTACTAGCTCTTTGCCTCCTACTTTATCGCTGTTCTTTAGGTAAATGGTGTTCCCGGAGACGGTTGCATTTCCCATTGCCATCATCATGGTGCACTCGTCGGGAAAGAAGATCTTTCTGTAAGCATTGAACGCTCGTAAATCATTGATTGGAATACCAGTCGCCCTTGACATTCCATGGATTTCATCCGACTGATTCTCTTCACATTCCCAATCTTCTAACTTACCAGTGAGCCAAGTACGAGATATTCCCATCTGATCTAGGGAAGTCCAAAAATTAGAAACATTCAGCGAAATCGCTCTTCGCATCTGTTGTCCAGCCATAAGACCTCTTTCATAAGGGGAACCATGTACCGAAATTATCATGTTTCTACCTCAATAAGCTGACGAATTAAATGCGTTTCCGTGCGATGATCATTGAGACTGCACAAAGCTACCTTCCAGCAACTTATTGAAAGAAGGATTGCTGCAAAATTCGTGGCGAAAGATATCATTCTTGGATGCCCTTGCATGTCTGGATCGACAACCAAAGAATTAGATGATCGCTTTCTACGCTTTGGAAACTCTTAACTCAACACACGAAATCCAATCTACCACAATGTCGATTGGTCGATCCATTGAAACAAGTCCTTTCTTACGGGCGGATTGGAAGAAGGCATCTCCGATAGCACTGAAAACAATGATTGGACTCGCCGATTTCGGGCGCACCTGCGGACTTGAAAAGTCACTGATAAAGCTCGTAAATATCAGAGTCTCACAGTTGAATAGTTCGATGCACTGTCTCGAAATGCAATCCAAAACCGCGATCGAAGCTGGCGAGTCGGAGAAGAGGATTAACGTGCTTACTGCATGGAGGGAAGCGCCCTACTTCACTCCTAGAGAAAGAGCTGCTTTGGCTTGGGCTGAGGCGGTCACGCTCGCCAGTGAAAACCGAGTGCCTGATGAACTGTATGAAGAGGTGCGAAAGCACTTTTCGGAAAAGGAGCTCGTAGACCTGACTCTGACTGTTGTTGGGATCAACGGATGGAATAGACTTCACATAGCATTTAGGACGCAGGTACCCAATGTTTGAAAGAGGGCTGAAGAACGTGAAACGCGTATCTTTCAACTAAAATTGGCCAATTGCCATAGTCGAGAGTTGTTCGCCCGGGTTTACTTTCTCAAAGCTCCATTACGGGAATCATTTCAAATGTGCGGACCATTTCTTCGTAATTTCATTCATCAAATCGTCTGGGAAGTCAGTTGTCTTGGGAAATTGATCTTTCCATGCCCATGGTCTTGTTGCATCAAAAATTAGGCTCGATGCCGAGATGTCACCGGATTGCCTCTTGCTTGGTGGGATTCTTGGATCTGTTGAAGCCCCCCAACGATTTTTGACAAGATACGCAGATTCATCTGCATCAACACGCGTCTGAAAAGCCCAGAATACCTCTTCGCGGTTGGAGATATCAATGTCATCGTCTACGATCAAGATATACTTCGGAGGCCGCATTCCGATTCCAGAGACGATGAAATCAGCGACGCGTCTAGCGTGACCGGAGTATCTAGTTTTCATGGAGACGACGAGAAAAGGTCCGGCTCTACCTAGTTTCTTCACTTCAGGATATCCTAGCCGCTGCAACTCAAGCAGGAGTATCGCGTCAGGTATTGGGAGAAGCCCGTTGTGGCTTATACCTCTGAACGGTGGTGAACCCAGAGTAATCGGATCATTCCTATAGTACACGCTCTTTACTTTAATGATTGGCTGCGGTTTACCTTCTGAAGAGTAGTACCCGCCAAACTCGCCAAACGGCCCTTCAATCGCACTTTCTACTGATGGTGGAGGAATTTCTCCTTCAATCGCGATTTCGGCATTTGCAGGAATTGGCAGTCCAGTTGCTGGACCAACAACGATCTCCACCGGCTTCTTCTCCAACCATCCTGCGTATTCATATTCACTTGCTCCCCAAGGGAGGTACATGCTAGCTGCAGTTGCCAAGCGTGGGTCATGACCGAGTGAAATTGCTACAGGACAAGAAAGCCCTCGCTCCCAATATTTCTCTTCAATTATTCCGCCATGATGACCTGGGTTAATTGCTATGCCTAGCGTTTTTCGATCATGAACTTGTAGTCTGTACGTTCCAAGGTTTATTTTCTGCGTATCTGGATCTTTTAAGACAACAACATCTGCTGTCCCAATGTAGTTTCCACCGTCGAGCATATGCCATTTGGGTGCAGGAAATTCAAGGATGTTGATCTCGTCTTTGCGCTGCATGTTTTCGAATACTGGGCCGTCACTCACCTCTTTCGGAGGGACCGGTTCATAAGCGCTTAGCATGTGAGCAAGATATTCAACTGGATCTCCCACATCCACGCTGGGTTCAATACCCAAAGCTAACTTGCTCCGGTTCAATGTAGTTACAATGTTGCTCAGAATTCTGAATCCTTTCTTGTGACCCTTGATTTGATCAAAAAGCAAAGCGGGATGAGTCTTGCTCTTTCTTGCGGTGAGTACAGTCAAAGCTCCAATCTCTAACATTGGATCAGCACCATTCACTCTCTGAAGCTCTCCCAAGCTTTCGATATGACTAATGAAGCCTCTTAGATCATCGTACATCTAGTGTATTCGTACTCTTAAGATTCGAGAGTGACTATAAACAATTACTTGAATTTTAGCCGTAAACTTGTTTGGCCTATAGCTCGATTACCATGTTATTTTCTCTGATCCTGGCACTACTATCTTCTTGAATTTCGATCTGTCAACCCCTAGAGGTATGGTGCAGTCAAACCCCATCTTTGACGAGTGTCTATTGATTGGGGCTTTGGGGTTCAATGGTGCTCCGACCATTGTTGGAAATACATGCGCGTCCTTGTCTGGTTGCATTCGAGTCTGAAAACCCCACTCAACATCTTGCGGATTGAAAATGTCGATGTCATCGTCAAACACATAGCAATATTTTGTAGGATACAGAGAACCCAATACTGCAGAAATAATGTTCCAAGCCTCTCCCTCGTGCCTTTTCTTGATTGATATCAAGACTGTATAGATCGAGTTACCAGTCACATTTACTGCATTCACTTCTGGGCTTATGAACGAAGCAATTTTGTAAATAGATTGTATCATCCCGGGGATCAACATGTTTCCATTCTCCGACGGCGGCATGCCCGTGAGAACTGTGTGCATTATTGGATCAGATCTCATAGTAATCGCGGTCACATTGATTGAGGGAGAATTCGTTGTACCGCTGTAAACACCTGTGAGTTCGCCAAAAGGTCCTTCAGGTGTAGCACTGTTGGGCAGAAGTTCGCCCTCGATGATCACCTCGGCCGATCTGGGCACTTCAATGTCTATTGTTCTACACTTTACCAAATCTATCGGCGAACCTTTCAATCCACCCGCAATCCCCATTTTATCGACGTCGTGCGCAACTCTTGCCTGCGAAGCTAAATCAACAACTGGGTCGTTTCCAATGGTAATAGCTATCTGAAGCGGGATTCCTTTGTCTTGGGCTTTCAGAAAAGCCCTACCTATTCTCTTCTCAGCTGAGCCCCAGAATGCGAGGGTCTTGCTGTTTCTTAGCTGAAGCCTGTGAATTCCAAGCAATCTTGTTCCAGAATCCGGATCTCTCGCAATCTCCACAGCAGATGTTATGTAATTACCAGCATCCTTCTCACTGTGCCAAGCCATCGGAATCTTGCCGAGATCAACATTTTCTCCTTCCATAACGATTTCCTGACATGGTCCGTCACCGACAATCCTTGGTTGCACCGGCCTCAATATTGCGCTGTTGTACTTTTCAAGAATCTGAAACTCGTCCGAGCAATGCATACCAAGAGCGACACGCTTCCTTGTAGCGTAGAGCGCAGCCGCGTACCGCCAGCCGCCAAACCCCTTGACACTGCTAAATAGAAACGCAGGACCTTTTACATCACACGATTTTCTAATGTATGCACTAACCTCAAATTTAGGATCGACTTCTTTTCTTATTCGTACCAACTCTCCCTCGTTTTCGAGGAAAGTCAGAAATTCTCTAAAACTCTGCCACACAATTGATTTCGGAGGTCATTTCTGTATAATAAGACTTCTACAATAATGAAGTTTTTTCACAGTTGAACTTTGATAGAGCTTCGAAAGTAATGCGCGATATTGAAAACTCAGTCAGGCTTATATTTGCAAAAGCGTTTTTTGCCATGAGATGGCAGCAGAGGCAGTCCAAGAAGTCAAGCAAAGAGACCTACTAAAGGAAGATTTGCTCTACGTCGGTAAGACCATCACAAGGATTGACAGTCTCGAGAAGGTCACCGGCCGCTCAGTTTACGGCGTCGATTTCAGTCTGCCCCACATGCTCTTCGGGAAATTCAAGAGGAGTGATGTTCCACACGCAGAAATTCTAAATATTGACACTACCAGCGCATTGAAGGTCACTGGTGTTCGAGCTATTCTTACAGGGAAAGATCTGCCGGACACATTGTTTGGAGCTGGTTTGAGCGATATGCCGATCATGGCTAGAACACGAGTCAGATTCGTCGGAGAGCCCGTCGCTGCGGTTGCGGCAGACACACCAGAATCAGCCGCAGAGGCGGCCGATTTGATTGAGGTAAGTTACAAAGAAATTCCGGCTGTATTCGATCCCGAGGAAAGTCTCGAGGAAAATCCTGCTGCAATATTGCACCCTGACCTAATGAGCTACAAAGTCACTCCGAAACTGCCCCCGGTTAGGGATCCAAAACTTCCTAACGTTGGAAATCACGTGAAGGTGCGTAAGGGAGACATGGAATCGGCGTTCAAATCTGCCGACAAGATAATCGAAAACAGATTTAGCACAAACCTGGTTCAACACGTTCACACGGAACCTAATGCAACTGTGGCTCAGGTTGAGAACGATGGAAGCGTGACCGTATGGACATCCACTCAATCAGTCTACAGAGCAAGATACATGTTGTCCGAGGCACTCGAGCTACCTGCCAGTCGCGTGAGAGTAATATCAACCGAGGTCGGCGGCGGATTCGGAAACAAACTGAATTCAGTTGTCTTGGAGGCTGTTGCAGTCTTGCTCTCAAAGGCAACTGGCAGGCCTGTGAAGATGCAATTAACGCGCGAAGAAGTCTTTTCCGCGACCACAACCAGACACCCGTTTGTTATCTATGTAAAGGACGGCGTGATGAACGACGGTCGCCTAGTCGCGAGACAAATTAGGGCAATTTTGGACGGAGGCGCTTACTCTGGCGGTTCGGGAGTCATAGTCGGAAGAAATACTGTTTTTGGTGCCGTGACGACTTATGATATTCCAAACATTTGCATTGATACTTACAGAGTTTACACTAACAAGGTGCCTTCCGGAGCATTCCGTGGATACGGAACTATGCAGATGACTTGGGCAATAGAATGTCAGATGGATGTCATAGCTGAAAAGCTCGGAATAGATCCCGTGCAACTAAGGATGCTCAACGTTCTGATAGAAGGCAGGCCGAGTGGGATTGGCGAAATGATACCGAGCATCGACCATATTGCAGTTCTTGCTGAGGCTTGCAAAATGATTGACTTGAACAAGAAAACAGAACTTTCTCTCCCGTGGAAAACCGGCAAGGGCGTCGCACTTTCTGAGAAATATTCGGGAGAGCCTGGCGCGTGCGCTTCGATCAGATTCCGATCCGATGGACTAGTCGAAGTTTTCGTTGCGGTTCAAGAGATCGGGCAGGGAACCAGAACAGGAGTTGCGCAGATCGTCGCGGACGAGTTGAAGATGCCAATACACAACATTAGGATAGTCCAGGCTGACACATTTCTTACACCGTACGATGCCGGTGCTGTTTCTAGCAGGCAAACCTACAGCATAGGAAACGCTTGCATACTTGCATGCAGTGACTTGAAGAAAAATATCCTGCAAACAACTTCAAAGAGGTTTGGCATTTCCCACGATCTTTTGACAATCGGAGAAGGTTTGGTCTACCTCCCTAATGGCAAATCAATCATGATCACAGACCTGTTCATACATGGAAAGTCAAGATACGGAATATTCTTGGAAAAAGGCGACGAATTCTGGGGGTATGGTACTTGGTTTGTGGAGACCGGTGATTTGGATCCGGAAACTGGTCAGGCAACTTTACCAAGAATTAACATCGCATATACCAGCGGAGCCTGGGCGGTTGAGGTCGCAGTGAACATGGAGACCGGTGAAGTAAAGTTGCTGAGGACAATTGCTGTCGCGAATGCCGGCAAGGTCATCAACCCAAAACTTGCGGAAACTCAAGTCGAGGGTGCCGTCAGTCAGGGAATCAGTACTTCACTGTACGAGGAGCTGATCCTAGAAAGAGGAAGAGCGATCAACGCTGATTTCAAAGATTACAAGATGCTGACCATACAGGACGCAACTCAGATCGAAGTTAAACTACTTGAGATTCCTAGCGGAGATGGCCCTTACGGCGCAAAACCGCTTGGCGAAGTCGGAATCGTTGGCATTGCGCCGGCTATCGCAAACGCGATTCATGACGCTACTGGCGTACGAATAAATGATCTTCCGATCACAAGAGAGAAAGTGTTGAGAGCAATCAAAGCGCCAATTGTTTCATGACTTCGCTACCTTCAACGGCCAGTTTGTCATAGTCAAGCGCGTCAATCGGAACATACTCCAGTTTATCAAACCATTCTGGCTTTCCCTTCAGCTTGAGTTCTTTGACGTCGTAAATGAAACAAACATGCCAGTGATGGTAGTTCGGGTAGTACCTACTATCCGTTGTAAAGGAGATCACGTTCAAGAGGTCTATTGAGCTCGCTGTCCCTTGGAGAAGTCGATCTAGCAATCTCTGGGCGCTTTTCAGCGGAGATTCTCCAAAATGCAGGAAGCCACTCGGGACAAACCACTTGTCTTCCCAGATGAATCTCCGGTGGGTGTACATTCCCATGTCCTTACGCCAAAACTCACCCTGCTTGTCTCCAGAAATCTTTCCGACCAGTAGTTTCTTATCTTTCCTTGATATTAGGTACGTCATCAAACAAATACCTGCGATGGGCATATACTTGATTCCGTCTTGATCGACACCAATCCTTGCCCAGCGTTCAAACTCTTTTGGATCGAGCTGATCTTTGATCAATTCTTTCGCTTCATTTGCGCCTAACTATTTATGACTTGCAGAAAGTTGAATCGATCCTCAACGTGATCTTGCCATCCATAGCATTGGGCCTTTTTCTCTTACCGCGTGTTCGAGCACAGGATGTGTGACGGAAAAATGCCAGCACGTTCTTTCAACTAGACAGTTTCTTCCCATTCAAATGATTACTACCAGAATTATTATATTCTGAATTTCGTTGAAATCACTGAAGTTATTTTGAAAGGTGCAGATCTTGCCGCAAATTCCCTAGGCTCTCTGGGAATAAAGTACGTTTTTGGTATGTCTGGCTCATCAATATCTGGGATTCTAGATTCGATATACCAATCAGACTCTGATGTAGAATTCATAGGCATAAGACATGAGAATGCAGCTGCCTTCATGGCCGATGCATATTCTAGAGTGACGCATCTGCCCTCAGCTTGCGCGTTTCAGTGGGGTCCAGGCGCGGCCAATTCAATGCTTGGTGTTGCAACGGCATACAGAGATAATTCTCCAATTATGATCATTACCGGTGAAACTCCAACGGACAGAGTGGGGCGTGAAGGTTTCCACGAATGGAACCAAGTAGGAGTGTTCAGCAATGTCACAAAATGGAGTCATACTCCGCGTTCGCCAAAAGAGATTCCGTGGACATTCAAGACTGCATATTCGAGGGCCATTGGTGGAAATCCGGGCCCGGTTCTTATCAACCTACCAGGCGATGTACTTTCTAAGGAGCTGGAAGGAACCGAACAGAAGATTTCACCGATTTCCAGAGAAACATTTAGGACAAGACCAAACCCAGACCTAGTTCGCAAGGCACTCGAAGTAATTCTATCGTCGAGACAGCCGGTAATCATTGTTGGAAGCGGCGTCATCTGGTCTGCGGCGTCTGCCGAACTCCAGGAGTTTGCAGAGCTTCTGAGCATCCCCGTTGTGAATTCCTTATCAGCACGCGGCGCCATACCTGAAGACCATCCACTCTCTCTAGGAGTGCTTTGGGCGGCCGTCGGACGTACTACAAGCAAAGCGGCTGTAAATGCAATCAAATCAACCGATTGCCTGATCTCGATTGGCTGTCGATTATCAGACGTAACAACCAACGGCTGGTCGCTTGTCCCACGTAGTGCGAAAATAATTCAGGTTCACAATAACCCGAATCAGATAGGCTTTCAATACGACGTTACAGTGGGCATGCAAGCCGATCCGAAGCTTTTCCTGAATGACATGATTCTCGAACTCAAGAATGAAATGGCTAGAGTAAAATCAGTAACAGCTCTTTGGAAAGGTTCAACCAGGCTTTCGGATCTAGCTAGCGACCGCAAATCATTTTTCGAGTTCCTTGATTCGGTCAAAGGAACAAATCAAGTGAATCCTTGGAGCATTATCAAATCACTAAACAAGCTACTGAAGAGGAAGTCAATTATCACAACGGGAGCGGGAACTCATTCTTGGTTCGTTGGAATGTTACCGCGATACCTGCCCGGAACCGGGATGAAAGCTGCTGGTTTTGGCACTGTCGGCTTTCCTTTCCCTGCGTCGATGGGGGCAAAGCTAGCTGCGCCAGATTTCCAAGTCGTTTCATGCGATGGAGACGGAGGATTCATGGCAACAATGCCTGACCTTGAAACAGCCGTAAGACATGATATCGGAATCACCGAGGTTATCTTCAACGACAGATCCTTAGGAGCTGAGCGCTGGAAATCTAAGTTCCAGTACGGTGAGAGGTACTATGAAGTTGACATAAAGGCTCCAGACTACGCTAAGGTTGCACAAAACTTTGGGGCGCGTGGCTATAGAGTGGAGAAAGATGAGGAACTCGATTCTGTCCTGACCGAAGCCTTTAGTGGAAAGGGACCAGCAGTTGTGGACGTAATCGTTGATCCGTGGGTGAGTCCTGGCATCTTCCGGCTCGGCGCCGATCTTCCAGTTAGCAGTAGCGATTGACGCTTGGGATACGACACCCCAGACTAGACAACTTCAAAGAGTCTAGAAGGAAAGGAACGACAAAATGGTACAGTTGTCGTTCGAAGTGTGGATAATTACGTTAATCCACATTTCAGCAGTGGTAATTTGGATAGGCGCGCACCTATTCGAAAATCTTATCCTTCATTCCTCACTTGGGAAGGTCTCTCTGAAGCCAAAACTCGAGGTCTATCTGCCGTTGTTTGCGAGGTTTCGCGACGTGACTGGACTCGCATCCGCTACAACGTTGTATTCCGGCGTTCTTCTTTTCTCGGTTGTGGGTCTCGGCAGTCTATCATTAGTTCTTACTACACCATGGGGGTTGCTAAGTACGCTTTACTTCATCGTTGCTTTTGCAAACCATTCGCTCGGGTTGAAACCCAGTTCGCTGGCATATCGTTCTCTCCGCATGTTGGGTACGTTCGCTTTGGTTGGTGCTGCAATAATAGTAATCCTGTCCATATATCTCCCAACGAATCTGAGCACTTTCATCAATTCCAGCTGGGGACTAGCTGTCCTCACGGGCAGCCTTTTAGCTGTAATTCTGTCGAGGCTTGGAATTGTCCAAGGTGCGTTTCGCGGCCAAATAAGTCGCATCGCAAATCAGATACTTTCAAGCGAAGACAATGAACTACTTGGAACTTTGTCCAAACGATTTCATTCACTCGAGCAAAAGATGGAACTAATAGTGATGCCTGAGACCATACTTATCATCGTAATCTTGGCGCTGATGGTCTTTGCAGCAAATCCATTCTCACTGTGAATTCACTACTGATGTATTTGATCCTAGAAATTCCTAAATCATTGCTCGGATGAATCTCTCAGGAGTGATTGGAATTTCACGAAATCTTATTCCTGTGGCGTTAAAAACAGCGTTCCCGATACATGGGCTGACCGGCATTACCGGAACTTCGCCGAGCGATTTTGGACCGTAAGGATCATTGGTTTCAACAAAATCGACCTCGATTGGAGGAATATCATCGTTTCTTGGAATATGATAGCTGTTCAGACTCGGGTTCAGTAAGGTTCCAGTCTCATGGTCGAAAACCAGTTCTTCCATTAGCGCGAGCCCAATTCCCATCACCACTCCTCCTTGTACCTGACTCTCAGCCGTTAGGCGATTCACGATATGCCCAGAATCATGCACAGCCACGTATCTTTCGACAGTAATCTTTCCAAGACCGAAGTCGACGTTGACCTCACAGAAATGTGCGCCAAAACTTGATCTAGCAACATTTGGTGGAATTTTCGCTTCCACCATTTCTGTGACTACAATTGCAGGTTCTGAGCTTGAAGCTAGCTCCTTAAGCGAAAGATGCTTCCCATCAGTTTCTCTACTACGAACAACATCTGCGTCAAGTCTCAAAGAATCTTTTCTCAAATGCAATCTTGACGCTGCCCGATCAAGAATCATGTCTTTAAGCTTTAACGCTGCTTGCTTTACTACCATGTTCATTGTAGCAGTGGTCTTGCTTCCTGATTCACCAATGAACGGCGGGCATGTTTCGGTGTCACCGGTCTCTA
>Ga0187851_10003577_pt1 | contig 12988 bp, 10 predicted proteins | sample June2016WEW_6_10_FD_132997 | JGI IMG/M metagenome (GOLD analysis project Ga0187851, IMG submission 132997) | Peatland microbial communities from SPRUCE experiment site at the Marcell Experimental Forest, Minnesota, USA - June2016WEW_6_10 | ecosystem: Environmental > Terrestrial > Soil >...
CTCCGCCTCGTTCCAGGCCGGCATCACGATGCTGACCATGTTTCAGGCCTTCACCTTTGCGGGCGGTCTGCGGGCATTCACAATGTTGGGATGGTTGAGCGTCGTTTCGGCGCCGCCGCCGGCGATGCGGTCCACCAGTTCCACGCCTTGCATGAAACTGTGATCCTGGTTGGAGACCTCGTACTTCCAGGCGCCAAAGCGGCCCCGGCTGAAAATGCCGTACTCCTCAAGAGCCGGCAACAGGAGTTCCAAAGCTTCATCGCGACCGAGAGACGGGGTCGGATAGCCATGCCGCACGGAATGCTGCCACGTGGAGACGACGTCCCGGGCGTCTTCGCACAAGCGAGCCGCGAGCATGCCATCGATGCACTCTTCCACAACGTTCGCGCGATTGACCGGCTTGTCCGGGGATTCGCTCACTTCCATCATCAGGGACCAATACCTGCTTATGTCGGGTACGTTGTTTGGCGAGTAATTGGAAAAGACCGTAACCCGATAGAAGGGAACATTCGATTCCGGAAAATACATCCAGCATTTTTTCTTCAAATGCGGACCCGGTGCACCTTTGAGGCCGATGCCGACTACATGCGTGCCGGAGTAACGAAGCTTTCCCGTGCCGGATTTCAAATGGTCCAGATCGCTCCGGCAGATCAGTTGGTCCAAAGGGATACTGGAGATCAGAATGTCATAGTCTTCGCTGGAATCGTCGGTGAACCGGACGCGCCTTTTCCACGCGTCGACACCGGCCACGGCTTTCCCTGTGGTCAGCGCATCGCAAGGGAGCGTGCTGGCCAGCCTGCGCCAGATTTCTCCCGTCCCGCCACGGAGAGGAAAACGGAACCGGTTATTCGGTCCCCAACTGACTTCGTCGCGACCTTCCAGAATGTTGAAGACGATTTTCTCAAGGTCGATCCGCGCCACCCGGTCGCCCATCCAGTGGCACGCCATCAGGGACGGTTGGCAGGCCCAGACTTTAAAGTTGTAAGGCAGCATGAAGGACCGCGCGATACCGTCGCCAAAGCTGCGCGTGATCCACTCCTCGAAATTGGCCGGAGTCGTATCGATCCGGTCACGAACGCTGGTGATTAGGCCGCGAAGGCAATCGCGCATTTCTTCCGCTGGAAGATGGCGAATGTTGTTTTGAAAGGGATATGGAATAAAGCGCTCGCGCATCCAGACCCAGGCTTCGCGCTCGTGGTGTAGCCACTCTTCCCCCAGCAGTTTGTCCATCAAATCGTCGAAATAGGAATAATGGGAAAACTGGACGTGCCCGCCGACGTCCCACGTGAACCCGTTACTGTCAACGAAAGAAGACGCCAGCCCGCCGGCGTGGAGCTCCTTTTCAAAGAGCTTGAAAGGAATGCCCAGTTCCTGCAGGCGATGAGCGGCGCCCAGGCCTGTCGGGCCCGCCCCGAGGATGACGATTTTTGCTTTTTCTAAGTTCTTGGGACTTGTCATCTGCAGGCTCAAAGGCCCCTTTTGTCACTCCGCGAGTATAGCCTGCCCGCCAGATTATACACAATGGGGGCCGCAGGTACCATCAGTAACAGTACTTCGGGTGCGAGCGCGTCACACCATGACGCGGTAAGATTTTTTTGCAGTAAGGCTTTCGGGATACAATTTTCCTATGCGGATTTGGGCGGCGCTGTTGATCGCCTGCGCCTGCTTCACGGGTTGTAGATCATACGGGTCGCGGCAGGCGGTGGACCGGGGTCGTGGGTTCTATACGGCCAATTGCGCTTTATGCCATGGCCTCAACGGTTCCGAGATGCGGGCGCCCGACCTGCGTTATAGCGGGCTTGTGAGTCACGACGAGAATGGAAACCTGATCGGTCCGGTCGTCCGCACAGGCCGCCTGGCTCTCGGAATGCCGTCATTTTCCAACCTAACCACTGCGCAGATGACGGATTTAGTGGCCTTCCTGCACTCTATCGCCCGCTTGCCCAAAGACGACGTGGGAACCAGCCGGACAGTCAGCGGCGACGCGGCGCAAGGAAAAGCGTACTTCGCCAGGACCTGTTCCGGATGTCACTCTCCCACGGGCGATTTGGCCGGGGTCGCATCCAGATTCAGCCCAAGGGACCTCAAGTATCGGATTCTGAATCCCTTGGGTGTGACCCATTCGGCAACGGTAACCCTGCCGGATGGCCGGAGAATCGAGGGAACAGTTGTTCACGATGACGAGTTCACTATTTCCATCATAGCGGCGGATGGCTGGTATCACTCCTGGCCACGCACTCTCGTCACGGTGGAGATGCATGATCGCCTCGCCGCGCATCGAGCCCTTTTGAAAACGTATACGAACCAGGATTTTCACAACGTTTTTGCTTACCTGCTTACCCTGAAATAGAAACAAAGGTTGTCAACACAGGAATACTAATGAATCGCTTCGCCGTGACCTTAGCTTTCATCGCCTGCCTCGGACTCTTGTCGCTTTTGGGAGGCGGACTTGATCCGCAGGCGCTGTTGAAGCCGCCGACGGATACCTGGCCTACTTACAATGGCGATTACTCCGGCAAGCGCTACAGCACGCTGACGCAGATCAATCGAAGTAACGTGAATCAGCTGACGGTCGGGTGGGCGGCGCAGCTTCGCTCTGTACCGATAAAGTCGACACCACTCGAAGTCGACGGCATACTGTACCTGACAACTCCCGATAACGTCTTCGCTCTCGATGCGCGCACGGGCCGGACGATTTGGCATTATGTGCGGGGATCCGAAGGAGACCACTTCGGCCACCGCGGCGTGGGCATGTATAAGGACTGGCTCTATTTCACCACCCCGGATTGCCACCTCGTTTCCCTCAATGCAAGGGACGGCACGGTGCGCTGGGACATAGAAATCGCCAACCCCAAACTTGGGTACTTCTCGAGCATGGCGCCTTTGGTCGTGGGGAATCGCATACTGGTCGGAGTCTCCGGCGACATAACGGATATTCCGGGCTTTCTTGATTCCCGCGATCCCGCGACCGGCAAAGTGCAGTGGCGATGGTACACCGAGCCAAAGCCCGGAGAGCCCGGTTCTGAAACCTGGCCGAAAGGCACCGACGCGATTAAACATGGCGGTGGCATGACTTGGATGACCGGCACGTATGATCCGGAATTAAACCTGACATATTGGGGCATTGGGAATGCCAATCCGGTGCTTTACGGAGATATCCGCCAGGGAGATAACCTGTATTGCAACTCGATCGTCGCTTTGGATACCGATACGGGCAAGCTGAAATGGTATTTCCAGGCAACGCCGCACGATACGCACGATTACGATGCCACCCAGACGCCGGTTTTGTTCGATGATATGCAGCAAGGTGTTCGCCGGAAGTTACTGGCGCAGGGGAACCGTAACGGATACTTTTTCGTGCTGGACCGTACCACCGGTAAGAACATTCTGACCAGGCCGTACATTCCGACAAACTGGTCGAACGGCATCGACGGTCGTGGCCAACCTCGTCCCCGGCGGGACATGGAACCGACAAAGGATGGAGCCTTGGTTTCCCCTGCTGCTTTCGGCGCAACCAACTGGATGGCGCCCAGTTTCAACCCGGATTTCAACCTGTTTTACCTGAGTGCGCGGAGGTCCTGGGGCTTATTCTTTCGGGATGAGAACAGCTCAAAGGGAATGGCCGGATACGATCAGGCGGTTCTGAACGAGTCCGTTATGGAAGCCATCGACTATCGGACGGGCGATATCCGGTGGACGCACGAACTCGGAACCGGAGAAAGCCTCGCAGGAGTCCTGACCACTGCCGGCAAGCTTTTGTTCACAGGCGATACGGAGGATAACATCATGGCTTTGGACCCTGCCAACGGTAAGACTTTGTGGCACGTAACCGTAGGTGACAAGATGGTGGCCTCGCCAATGACGTACGCGCTCGATGGCCGCCAATACGTCATAACTCCGGCCGGCAATGTCGTCTTCGCGTGGACGCTGCCTGCTAAGCCGTAGATAATCCTCCGAGCCTCGAACAGTGCCTGCTGCCCAGTCCGGGCAGACCAAGAGAACGATGGTCTGCCCCTCGGGGCTGGCGCGATCCTGAAATCGTCCCGTAAAGTGTCGGAATTATTTTCCGGTCGACCCCCTCCTTCACTTGAGCAAGCGATGTGCGGCGCAATGGCGGTGCCGGGAATAGAAGCACATTGAGATCGGCGCGACATCTGCCAATCTGATTCACCCAGCGAATCCAGTTACGGTCTCCAATACGTGTGACTCAGAGGGACGGCAGGTGGCGGTCGCGGAAAAAACGCTCCAGTTCCTCGGCAATCACCTGATGTCCGGCCGCACTGTAGTGCGGATTGCCGGGGATAAAGGCGCGCTCCCCGATCTTGTGCATCGGATCGCTGAGATCGAGAAAGGGCGTGCCATGGCGGTCCGCATACTGCTTAAGCCAACCGCGCCGTTTCCGGTCGGAGGAATTATCGTCGGTGCCCGGCAGAAACAGAATAGCCTTCTGGAACGGCTGCTCATCGCCCAGTTGCTCGTAGCGGTCGAGGATTGCCTGATTCAAGTCCCATTGCCAATTCGTATAGGTCCAGAGTATCTTCTTGGTCGCAGCGGACAGGCTAAGTAGATCCCAGAAATGCAACCTGGGGTAAGGCACACTCACCAGGTGCCCGGAATCCAGTTCGTACCTTGGTATCGCGAAGCCGGACCCGTCATACTCAGGGCGCACGCGACGGTAAGCGTCGGTGTACATGCAGAATACAACGAGCTTCGGTTTGAGTTTAAGTCCGAAAGTCTCCAGAGTGCGAAGCGCGAGGTCTGGACTGAAGCCCGTCATCGCCAGATTGTCCATTCTCAGGGAAGGCATTTGGGCTTCGAGTCTATTAGTGAAGCGTTCGGACTCCTGGTTGCCGTCACCGGAGACAAACCCATCCCCCAGGAAGACAACGCGCGGCCGCGGATCCGGTTCATCCAGTTCCCGGCTGGCGCGAAAGCCGTCGCGGTTGGACACAACGAGTATCATGCGAGGGTGGTCCGGGGGATATGGAATCGTAGTCCGGTGCGATGGATGGAGCCGGTAGCCAATTGGTTCGTAAGCCTCAAGCTCGGGATGGCGCGACTTGGGCGGATATATGGGGGGCGGAAATCTTTTCGACAGACGGAGAACCGCTTCGCCGGCGACCAAACAGGCAAATAATCCACAGATCCACAGGAACAATTTCGTTAATTTCATTGGCGAGCCCTCAACTCCGGCTTCCGGTTTCCCACTTCTGTCTCCATGTCTAACGGCGCCGCCGCTATTTCGCGTGGCCGGCTGCTTCGGCGACGCGCGGACTCTGCGCCATTTGGCTCACGGCCCCGGCAATGTTCGATTCGATCAAACCCGCTATATGTTCGTTCCCGCTTTCCGAAACATGCATTGTGTCGATGAAGATCCTCTCGGGGCGTCCGTCAAAGGCATGTGTCAGATCGTGGAAAGAACTGATCCCCTGGAAAGGCGAGTCCTTCAATTGTTCCATCGCCATGAGATAGAATTCCGCGAAAGACGGGTCTTGATTGGCCAGCCCCTTTTCTTCGGGAGATTTCTGCTCTTTGCTGTAGACCGTCGGCTGCCAGAAATGGAACGTTCTGATGTGATACTGCGCGGCGATCGACTGCAACATCCTCAGATTGGCGCCATAGACAGCGAGCGCATCCGAAGTCAGTTTGGGGCTGCTCACATCCGCCTGGGATGCGGCGCCGGTCTGTTTTGGTTGAGGCGCAAAACGGCGCAGCCAGCCTACGTGCCCGGCAGCCCCGGAAACCAGCCAGAATAGACTCGATTGCCTGGCCCACTCTGCATAGAAGTGAGGGCCGGACTGCAAAAGATTGAATTCCCTGACGCGGTTCTGCTCGTTTTGCGGTAACCCGGCCTGGCTGTTTTGAAATGCCGAAAAGACGTCATTGTATCCGTCGTAAAAAACCGCCAGGTCCGGAACGTTGCCGCGTTGAATCTCCTTTAAAAGCGTAATGAGTTCCTGAGTTTGAACGTACCCCGACTCTCCGAAGTTGACCACCTCAACCCCGGATCCGAAGGACTTGGCAAGCGTCTTCGATAACTGGGAGGCAATAGTGTAATCGTCGCGCGATCCCGTACCCCACATGGTGGAACCGCCGAAGACAAAGACGCGAACGTGCCGCGGCGCGAGCGGCGAAGGATTCCAGGTGCGGCGCAAGCCGTTGGCATCCACATTCACGTACTTGCCTGACATCGGCACACGCCGCCAGTAAGCGTAGGATGTCCATTTGAAGCGCCAGGCTCCGTTCTGCTCCTTGACGAACTGCGAGAACGCACCAGGGTCGAGGCCCTCGGGCCGGATCATTTCCTGGTCCGCCTGACGTGCCTTGGAAGAGTCGAAAAGAGCCCTGATCGCGCTCGCTCCGGCCTCGCACACCACCACCAGCAGGATCAGAACAAGACAGTTTTGAACAACCAGCTTCAATGTGCGTAGCACGATAACGCTTCGCGGCCTCCTCTAATCCTCAGCACCGGCGTCGATCGCCTGAAATAACCCGTCATCTCGATGATCTGTTGGATTCGCCGGCCGAACCGGTCCCATGGACCGAAATGTAGTCGCCGATCGCCGCCGCGGCCACTTTTTGCCCTTCCTCATTCCAGTGGTAATCGTCGGTGTCGTATGGCATTCTCCCCTGCTTGACGTCGTCGATGAGCGCGGGAGTCAAGTCGAGAAACTCCATAGTGGGCGAGAGTGATGCCGCCATCCTGGCCAGTCGGTCGGGCACGTCGTTCAGCGGGAGGTTCCTGTAGATGAACTCTGGTGAAAATGTACAGAAGTCGTGAAGCACCCTAAATTTGTCCGGCGCGTAGACGAGAACTACATGGCATCCGTGTTGGGCGCAGAGACTTGCCCCGGACTGGAGGGTACGCGCTATCTCATCCAATCCGCTGATTTCCATTTCGCCCAGTGGTTGGGCGGAAAGGGCGTCCGGAGGTGTGAAGTACGTTTTCAACGTTCCATTCGCAGTTCGCACAATCCCAAGCCCATTAGCGGCGGGCTGTTTCCCGCCGGGTGGGCGAAGTTGTTTTAAAACATTCTTCGTAAAGGAGCGCTCAACAAACGCGAGCCATGGGTTTGCGGCGCGCCGGCGAATCACCGGATAATGAGCTGCGTCTCCTACATCGGAACTTTCCGAAAATACCCAAATGACCGTTCGTGGATGCAAGGAAAGCCCATAGCGCTTAAGGATGATGAGTTCCTGCTGAGGACCATAGGTGTTGTGGCCAAGATTAGAAACTACTTTGCCACTTTGTTGCGCCAGCAGCGTCGTCATCAACTGCGCATCGGTGATTCCGCCTTCGGTCCCCTCGACGGTGGAATCTCCCAGAACCACGACGTCGGCGCTGGTGAGATCCGTCTTATTGCGGAAGCCTTTCCGGTCGTACGTCGTGTCCCAACGGTATTGGGTAAGATCCGAAGCCGGGATGTCGTACACCATCGAAGCATATCCGCCGTTCGAAGAGCCGCTCAACCGGGAGGATGGGCGGTGAATATACCCCAGCTCCGGATCGTCAATGTAGTTCAATCGCAGCGGAACAGCGCCAATGAAATGGCGGTAGTCCACAATACCGGCTAAGGCGGGCAGTTCAATCAGCGCCAAAACGGCAACGGCCAAGACAGGGACGAGCCAGATCATCCGGCGGCCGGTCCATCTCGCGGAGCCCATTATCGCCGCTCCCAGGGCCTGGCTTCACTCATCGGAGAGTCTTCGACCATAACACACTCCATTCGTGTCGCTAAACTTTAGCCGGCAATTCCCAGGGACATCGATACCGCCGGATCAAGTACTGGCATGCGGAATTCTCATCGCACATTCGCCAGAACTTCGAAATTCTTCCGGCCCATTGGCCCCTCGGCCTTCCATCGCAGGAGGACCGCAGTTTCATCATTGTATCTTGTAACGGAGCGGCCGACGAGTAGTCGACAAGTACCAGAACGGCATTGGATAGGTGGGAGGGGTACTAGATCGCCGGCTTTGAAAAACGCTCCGCACAAGCCCGTTGGCACAATGGCGCCAGCAGCAGGGCCAAGCCTCGCCACAACTTCACGGTGTCTGCTTCAGTGCGGGGGATTGATCCTCAATCGAGATCGAAGTCATGCCGGTAGTCGCGCTGGAACGTCTTATCCTGTTGCTCCTTGCGCAGAAAACAATTCTCGATTACCAACACCTCCACCTCGGTTCCCATAAAGCAACGGAAAGCATCCTCCGGGGTACAGACGATGGGTTCGCCTCTGATGTTGAAACTGGTATTCACAATGACCGGACAGCCGGTTTTCGCTTTGAACGCAGAAATAAGCGCGTGATAGCGCGGGTTGGTCTCGGCATGGACTGTCTGAATGCGCGCGGAGTAGTCCACATGGGTCACCGCCGGAATCTCGCTGCGAGGCACATTGAGTTTCTCGATGCCGAAGAGCTTCTGTTGTTCCTCGGTCATGGGGATGCGGCGCCGCTCCTGAACATCTGCGACCAGCAGCATATACGGGCTGTCGACATCCAGTTCGAACCAGTCCTGGACGTCTTCGCGCAGCACCGAAGGAGCGAAGGGCCGGAACGATTCGCGGTATTTTACCTTGAGATTCAATACCGATTGCATCGCAGGAGATCGCGCGTCACCAAGGATGGATCGGTTGCCAAGCGCCCTGGGGCCAAATTCCATCCGGCCCTGGAACCAACCCACGGCCTTGCCCTCGGCAAGTGCGGCCACGGTTTGTTCCACCAGTTCGGAGTCGCCGTAGGTTGTGAATACAGCCCCGGCCTCAGTAAGGCGGCGTTCCACCTCATCGGGCGCGAAGGACGGTCCCAGGTACGCGCCCTTCATCCCGTCCAATGAGCCCGTGAGGCAACGCGGCTTACCCGCATGGATGTGGTACGCCGCCAGCGCCGCGCCGACTGCGCCTCCCGCATCGCCCGCAGCCGGTTGGATCCACAGGTTCCTGAATTTCCCGGCGCGCAATAACTTGCCGTTTGCCACGCAGTTAAGTCCCACTCCTCCGGCAATGCAGAGATTGCTCGCGCCAGTCTCCTCCGCCAGCGAGCTGGTCATGCGCAACACCGTTTCCTCGAGCACCGCCTGCACCGAAGCCGCCAGGTCCATGTGGCGCTGCGTCAGCCTTTCTTCGGGCTTGCGCGCAGGCCCCCCGAACAGCTCGGCAAACCTCTCGTTCGTCATCGTCAGGCCGGTGCAGTAATCGAAGTAATCGAGATTTAAATGGAACGAGCCATCCGGCTTCAGGTCGAGCACATGATCGAAAATCGTTTGCGCATATCGCGGTTCGCCGTAGGGCGCCAGACCCATTACCTTGTACTCGCCGGAGTTGACCTTGAAGCCGGTGTAGTAGGTGAACGCCGAATACAACAAGCCGAGTGAATGTGGGTAGCGGATTTCCCGGATGATCGTGAGCTGATTTCCGCTGCCCAGAGCAACCGATGTTGTGGTCCACTCGCCCACCCCGTCCATCGTGAGTACCAGGGCCTCCTCGAATGACGATGGGAAGAATGCGCTCGCGGCGTGACTCTGGTGGTGCTCCGCGAAAAGCAAGGGGCTGGCCCATCCGCCGCCCGGCCAAACCGCCTCCAGTTCCCGGCGAAGCAGGTCTTTTTGGAACAACTTCTCACGAATCCACAGAGGGAGCGCCATCTGGAACGACCGCAGCCCGCGCGGCGCCAGCGCAAGATAGTTTTCCAGAAGCCGCTCGAACTTAAGAAACGGCTTTTCGTAGAAAACGACGGCATCAAGTTCGCTCGGCCGCAAGCCTGCCGATTCCAAACAATAACGAACCGCGTGTGCTGGAAACCGGGAATCGTGCTTTTTGCGGGTAAAGCGTTCCTCCTGCGCGGCGGCAACGATTTCCCCGTTACGAATGAGGGCGGCGGCGCTGTCGTGATAGAACGCGGAGATTCCGAGAATCCACATCGGGGGCAACCCTCAAAAGAGGGTATAAATGAACGGCGCCATCGCGCTGCTTTCTGCCAGGATCAGGAGTACACCGAAGAGCACGATTATAGTCAAAAGAGGCAACAGCCAAAACTTCTTCCGGACGCGCAGGAATTTCCAAAATTCAGCTAAGAAAGACATGTCCTTTTCCTCTTTCTCAGAATTGGTTCCCCATGTCGGACGCCTCCTCGGCGGCACTGCGCTGAATCCAGTAGGTCTTCGAGTTCTGGCCTGTGGCCAGCTGCAAAAGGTCCTTGCCCCTCCAGCGAAGGACGATCGCTACCGGGGTGAACACCAAGTAGAACAGGAGCCCCATTAAGATCGGATTTACGACCCGGCCCAGGAGCCTGCCACACTTGGTCCAAATCAGGTTCGGCGCGTGAAACAGCGTGGGGCGGATCAGTGTAATCACCAAGAGCGCACCGCTCAGGACCAGGCACCGGAGCCGCACGGGTCCGTGATGACGCAACGGCGATAAACCAAAAAAGAGAAAAGCCGCGGTGAAAACTCCGCCGAAGTTCCGATCCGACGGGCCACGACCGTGAATCTCTCGCCCATAGTCCTCATGTAGACCGCTCATCGGGATTTCAGCCGCTTCCGTATCACCTTCTTGGACTTTCACCAGGTTACCACGACCGGCTCCGTAGCGTCCAGATGTCCGTATGGTAAAATACCCTACACAGTCTAAATCAAACAGGAGGTTCGCGTTCGAATCACGCGAGCGCGCCTTGACTCGGAGGTTGCAAATTGACTCCGCCCGTCCTCTCCAGCCGATCACCCCGCGGGCCTGGTCCGGCTGTTTCTTCTGCTGAGCCGGAGCAAACAAAAAACTCGGTCACCAGGCGAACATTCTTTTTTTGCGCAGTTGCCCCGGCGGTAGCCTCCACCGCCTGCCGATCGGCAGACTCTTCCCGACTTCGCGGCTCAGGCGACAAGGTGAATGTCGCTGTGATCGGACTGGGAGGACGCGGCGGGTTCCACCTGACGGATTTCGGCCGGCTTCCCGACTCGCGTATCGTCGCGGTGTGCGACGTCAACCAGGTGGCTCTGGAGCGTGGAAAGGCACAGGTAAAGCGCGAAACCGGCGTTGAGCCGAAAGGCTACCAGGATCTTCGCCATGTCTTCGACGACAAGAACGTTCAGGCCGTGGTCATGCCGCTTCCGAACCATTGGCATGCGTTGGCGACCATTTGGGCCTGCCAGGCGGGCAAGGACGTTTACGTCGAGAAGCCGGCGTGCCACAACCCGTTTGAAGGCCAGAAGATGATCGAAGCCGCGCGCACCTATAACCGCATCGTACAGGTGGGAGCTCAGAGCCGCAGCAGCCCGCACATCGTGAAAGCAATGGGTCTGCTGCACCGTGGCGTGATCGGCAAGGTTTATCTGGCGAAGGGGCTTTGCTACAAGTGGCGCGAGTCGATCGGCCACAAGACCGACGGGCCAACTCCGCCCGGACTCGATTGGGATGAGTTCCTCGGGCCCGCACCCACGCGCCCGTACAACGAAAATCGCTATCGCTATAACTGGAACTTTTTCTGGGATACCGGCAATGGCGATATCGGCAACCAGGGCATCCACGAGATGGATATCGCCCGCTGGGGCCTCGGAAAGCAGGGGATGCCGGGACGTGTCGTGTCCACCGGCGGCAAGTACGTATTCGACGACGATCAGGAGACACCGAACACGCAACACGCGACGTTCGATTATGGCGATTCCGAGCTCGAGTTTGAAGTGCGCGGGATGAGTACCGGCAGCGAAGGCGGGTTAGGACCCGACACTTACGTCCGCGACTTAAGCCCTGCTTTGCGGAACTTCTTAGGCCGCCTTGGGATGGTAAAGGGCGGTTATGTTATCGGCAATCTTTTCTACGGTAGTCAGGGATGGATGGCACTGAACCGGACCGGTTTTCATGTCTACAAGGGACCGCGTTCCGAAAAAGTGCTGGAACAGAAGGCGGGTAAAGACGACGACTTCGAGTCGTATAACACCATTCCTCATATGGAGAACTTTCTGGCTGCGGTTCGCAGCCGCAATTACAAGGATCTGAAAGCGGATGTCGCAGTCGGTGTGGAATCGGCGAATCTGGTCCACCTGGCTAATGCCAGCTATCGTCTGAAGCGCGAATTGAAGTGCGACGAGCTCGATGCGGACGCCCAGGCGTATTTAACTCGCAAATACCGTGCGCCATACGTCGTGCCGAATAAAGTGTAGTGAAATGCCGCAGAGGAGGCCTTCCGTGAAGCTGGTTCAGCGCCCCCTTCGCCGTGCCTGAACCCGCCACTACGTGACCCCTGGCCGGCGACGCGTCCGATGAGATACTGCGGCAAGCGGAAAAGGAGTGCCACCTTTGCAGCATGCCATTCGCATCTGCCGTAAGTTCCTTCAGCCTTGCTTCGCAGCGTTACTGGCCTTCCCGGCGCCGGCTCAGGTCGACGTTCTCACCCACCACAACGACGTCGCGCGCACCGGAGCCAATCTCCAGGAAACGCAGCTCAATCCGTCCAATGTAAGAAACGGCAGGTTTGGCAAGCTGGTCTATCGCGTCCTCGACGGCAATCCGTATGCACAGCCATTAATCGTCACCCGTGTGAAGATCGACGGCCGCGGTGCAACCGACGTAGTCATCGTAGCCACCGAACATAACAGCGTCTTTGCCTTCGACGCCAATGACATCAATCCATCTTCCACCACCGCGAAACTCTGGCACACCGGTCCAAACGTCCTCGGGAACCACGTGGACAGCCTGCAGCTTTACAACGACATAGGGTTCCCAGCCTGCACGGACCTCACAACTGAAGTGGGAATCACCGGTACACCGGCCATCCAACTGACAAAACCGCAAGCGCCCAGGGAAGGCGCGATTTTCGTCGCTGCGAAATCCAAGTCGAACGGCGCATACGCCTATACGCTTTTCGCCTTGAATCTTTCCAATGGCGTCGAGCTCAGCCAGACCCTTATCCAGGGCCAGGTGACTGGTTCGGGTATCGGCTCGACCATTGTCAACGGCCGCAGAATTATCCGTTTCAACCCGGAATATCAACTGAACCGCCCGGC
>Ga0187851_10003579_pt1 | contig 12976 bp, 10 predicted proteins | sample June2016WEW_6_10_FD_132997 | JGI IMG/M metagenome (GOLD analysis project Ga0187851, IMG submission 132997) | Peatland microbial communities from SPRUCE experiment site at the Marcell Experimental Forest, Minnesota, USA - June2016WEW_6_10 | ecosystem: Environmental > Terrestrial > Soil >...
ATTGGACCATGGCATCGGCGAGGAGGCGTCCGGTGACGCCCTCGATGGGCAGGGCGTGACGCCAGAAGAGAGTGCGGGGAAGCAGGCCGACGGCGGCCGGGGCAAAGACGATCCACAGGCCGAGGCCGAGGAGGCGCGCCATTGCGGAGCCGGCGGGACGCTGGCGCATCCAGCAGAGGCCAAGGCGGCCAAGGAGGATGGGCAGGAAGAAGGCGGCAATGCCGATGGTCTGGAGGATGAGATCGGCGAGCCATGCTCCGGCAAGGCCGGTCCAGTTGTGGGCAGGGCCGGCGGCCAGGCGCGCGGCGAGTCCTGCTGAGGCGCGCGCTCCGGTGGCGTAGTTGCCGACCGTGTTGGCGGAGGGGTCGGTGGGGGTGTATGTGGCCAGCGCGAGGAAGAGGAGTGCGGCGAAGACCAGCACCACGAGACCGAGTATCTCGTTGAGGCGGCGGTTGCGGGTTGGAGTCGAGACCAGTCTGAGTGGTTTCATGGGGGCAAGCGCGGGACCCGGTCTGCGTTCCGTTCACGTTCCGCCAGCGGCCGGACGCGCGCCAGTGTGGCGGACGCCATGACGCGGTGCTGGACGCGGACAGACAAAGGGCCAGGAACCGCTAGAGCTACCCCGATTATCCCAGAGCCGGAGCAGGAAAAAAGAAAAGTTGCAGGTGTGGACTCAGGATGGAAACCCATGGAGCGGGAGGCAAAAAGGTAGTTATGGGGTCAAGTGCTTGTCTGGGAAGCCGATATGGAGTGGGTGAGGCCGCGACGGCACGCGTTTGGCGTGGATTGCGCTGGATGGCCCGCTCGATTGGGATGCAGTGCTGAGGATGGTTTGATGAATCTGAGGAATTTGGGACTTAAGACGAAGATTGTGATTGGATTTGGATCGCTGCTTGCGATTATCGCGGGGATGGGCGTGGTTGGGTACCGGTCCGCTGTGGTCAACGAGCAACTCTCGGAGGAAGCCCGGACCGACGCCAGGGTGATGTCCCATGACCACAAGATGCTGGAGGCGTTTCTGCTGGAGCGAGTGGGCACGCGCGATGTGCTGATGGGCAGGGACAATGAAAGCACTCATCTGTTTGAGCGAGGCGAGGCGGAGTTTCGCAATACCGCGGACGAGCTGCAACTGCTGCTGACGACGGACGCGACCCGCGATCTGTACGCGCGGGTCGAGGTTGCCGATTCCAACTACACTCGCCGCAACGAGCAGGTCGTCGCGCTATACCGGGCCGGAGACACAAAGGGAGCGATGGATCTATTCAAGGCACCGGAAGCGCTGCTGGCAACCACCGCAATGACGAACGCTCTGAACGATATTACGGCGCAGGTTGAAGCTGACCGGCACGATGTGCTGGTCCAGCAGGCCACGACGAACGCGTGGACAAAGCGCCTGATGATGATCCTGGCGCTGGCCGGCCTGGCGATCGGATCGGCGATTGCTTTTGTGATTGCGCGGTCGATTATTCATGCGATTCACAGAATGTCGGCGATGATCGAGAGCGTCTCGTCCAACAACCTGGTGGTGGAAGACATGGAGGTGGAGAGCGACGACGAGATGGGCAGGGCGGCTCAGGGGCTGAACAAGATGAAGAACAGCCTGCGCTGCGTGATGTTGTCGATTGCGTCGACGGCGGAGAATGTTGCGGGATCGAGCCGGGAGATTTCTGCGACGGCGACGCAGGCCGCCGACAGCGCGGAGAACCAGAAGCAGCAGGTAGGGCAGATCGCCACGACGATGCAGGAGATGGCGGCGACGGTTCGCGAGGTCTCGTTGCACTCGAATACGGCGGCGAACTCTGCCAAGAGCGCCGCCGAGAGCGCACGCGAGGGCGGCAAGATAGTGGAGGACGTGCTGGAGCGGATGCGCGGTATCGCGCAGTCTGTGCGTGAGTCGGCGGCGAAGATCGAGCAGTTGGGGGCCCGGTCCGAAGAGATTGGCAGGATTGTGGGAGTGATCGACGAGATTGCCGAACAGACAAACCTGCTGGCGCTGAATGCGGCGATCGAGGCTGCGCGCGCGGGCGAACAGGGGCGTGGCTTTGCCGTGGTGGCGGGCGAGGTCCGGCGGCTGGCGGAGCGGACGGCAACCGCGACGCAGGAGATTGGGATGATGATCCAGAACGTGCAGACAATCACAGTGGATGCGGTTCAGCAGATGCGCACCGGCACGGCGACCGTGGAGCAGGGCGTGGAGGCAACCAGCAAGGCAGGCGAGTCGATCCAGCGGATTATCCGCGAGGCAGATAAGGTGGGCACCATGGTGGCCCAGATCGCCAGCTCGGCAACGCAACAGGCGAGTGCGACCGAGCAGGTGACCACCAGCATGGGCCAGATCAATGATCTTGCCATTGAATCCGCCGACGGTTCACAGCTTTCGGCACGCTCCTGCGAACAACTCTTCGACCTGGCGCTGGGACTGCAGAACATGGTGGCCCGGTTCGACGTGGGCCAGCGCGAGATGAAGGCGGGAAAGCCACAGCTAGTGGTGAAGATGGAAGATGCGGCCTGAGAGGATTTGTTTGACGGCAGAGTAGGCGACGCTCAACGGCCGTGAGATGGGTCTGGAGTGGGGGCGGTGGAGAGATCGACGTCGAGGCGGGTGGGGGCGGGAGTGTCGCAGTTGCCGTCGGGCGCGTAGGTGCGGCCGCAGGCCTGGGTGATGGAGCGGCGGCGGGGAGACTGGGCGAACTGCCATGCGTCGGCGTCGGGTGTGCCGCTGAGTGCGACCGGGGGCGGCTGGAAGACGCAGCCGGGCGCGGGCGGGCAGGCATCCTGGGCGACCCAGAAGGCGATGGGGTGGAGGTGGCCGGCGTCGACGCGGGCACGAATGTCTTGAATCGTGGTGATGAAGACGTGCTTGCCGTTGGGGCCTGGGCCGTCGTCTGACGGCTGGCCGCTGGCGTAGACGCCGGGAAGATACGTCGAGCGGGCGACGGCTTCGGTCCATGCGAGCAGGTAGCCGGCCTGTTCGGGGAGCAGGCGTCCGCCCTCTTCCTGGTCGAGGAAGAGGATGGCACCGGCGGGGAAGCCCTCGCGGATGGCGGCGGCAACGGCGGCGGCGGCGTCCTGGCGGCCGAGGGCTGCGGGGGAGCTGCCGCGCAGGGGTGCGCGGGTGAGTTCGGAGTCGAGGCGGCCGTTGGCGACGATGAGGAAGCCAAAGCCGGCGCTGCGGAGCGTTTCGCGCTTGCCGAGCCAGGAGTTGTGGGTGGTGCGGGGCGGGTTGGTGAGCCAGTATCCGGTGAAGGCGAAGCGCTTGCGCAGGTTGGGGAGGGCGGCGTCGCCGGGGTAGCCGTTGCGGTCGAATCCGAGATAGGCGGTGGCGGGGGCTGGGGGTGTCTGGGAGGGTGTCTGGGAGGGTGTCTGGGCGAGGGCAGAGGCGGCGGCGAGAAGTAGAGCGAGGATGAGGAGGCGCAAAGGGGAGGCTCCGATAATCGAACCAGCCGGGGTGGGTTCCGGCTGTGCATTAAGGGTACGCCAAGACTCTGGGCAAGCGATGGGGGCTTGTGCTACCTTTTCAACCCATGAGCACAAACCTGGAATGGCAGACGATCGACCCGCGATTTCCCATTGGACCCTATGCCAGCCCCGGCAACGTGGCAGCCGCCGAGCGACGCGACGCGATTGCGACGCTGGAGGGGCTGCCTTGCCATCTGCGCGACGCCGTCGAGGGGCTGGACGAGAGCCAGCTCGAGACGCTCTACCGTGAGGATGGATGGACGGTGCGGCAGGTGGTTCACCACGTAGCAGACAGCCACATGAATGCGTTTATCCGGCTGCGGCGGGCGCTGACCGAGGATTGGCCAGAGATCTCGCCGTACGACGAGCAGGCCTGGTCGATGCTGATCGATTCGAAGACGGCACCGGTTGGGCTGTCGCTGGACCTGATCGAGGGACTGCACGCGCGCTGGGTGCAGGTGCTGAAGTCGCTGACCGTGGACGAGTGGCAGCGCGGCTTCAAGCACGCCAAGATGGGACCGATGACGATTGAGGCGTCGACGCTGCTGTATGCGTGGCACTCGCGTCACCATGTGGCGCACATCACACACCTGAGAAAGAAAAAAGGCTGGAAGTGATGGATTGCAGGAAGGTCTTTGTTAGACTTTGCTGCACATGAGACAGACGGGAATTCCGTCCGCTGAACAGACGCCGGAGCAGATTGCGGCGGCGCTGGAGTGTTTTCTGGCGGAGCACGCGAAGGCGGTGGTGACGGAGGAGGGGAAGGTCCTGTTCGACATGCGGGCGGCGAAGTATTCGCTGACGACCGAGCATGGGCGATGCACGCTGCAACTTTGGAGCGAGGAGCGGAACATCGTTCGGCGAGTGACGGCGGCGGTGGAACGGGGCGCGTTGCGGGACCGGATGCTGCGGCTGACAACACAGCGATTTGGGCAGACGCGGCCTGGGTCGCTGGAGATTCTGGCGGACCGCGACCGGCGGACGCCTTCGACGCGCGAGGCGACGCGGGTGCGCTATTTGCGCGCGCTGGAGCGGGTGATGCTGCGCGGCGGCGGGAGTGGGGATACGTGGGGGGAGTGGAAGGCTGAGGGCTTCCGCACGGCGATGGACCTGGAGAAGAGCTTCGGGCCGGCGTATGCGCGCGGCTCGCTGGTGCATGGGCACGAGGCGTGGGCTGTGATTGCGGTGAACGCGGAGGAGACGCAGGCGACCGTCGACGGGATATTGACGCTGGGCGTGCTTTGGCTGGCGCATTGTAGAGAGAACGCGGGCGGGAGAAGGCTTTATCGTGGGCTGCGGCTGATTGTGCCCAAGGGAATGGCGACGCTGACGGCATCGCGGCTGGCGTGGATGAACCGGGATGCGGCGCAGTGGGAGCTGTGGGAGTTCGACGAGAAGACCGAGGAGATGGAGCAGAGAGACGCAGCGGACCATGGGAACCTGACGACTCGGCTGATCCACGCGCCGAATGAGGTGACGGCGCGGGAACGGTTCGCGGAGGCTGCGGCGCGGGTGATGGCGCTGGTTCCGGAACGTATGCGCGCGGAGGTTGAGCAGCGGATCCAGAGCGGCGCGGAGATGGCGTTCCGGCTGCATGGGCTGGAGTTTGCGCGGGTGCGGATGGGATATGCGGGCGAGAGCTTCAACCGCGTGCAGGAGATTACGTTTGGTGCGGGAGCGAATGAGACTCCGCTGACGGAGGAGAATGCGAATGATCTGCGCGAGCTGGTGGCGCGGCTGTTTGCACGGCGCAGCGAGAGCGGCGACAAGCGGGACGTGCTGTACCGGATGCAGCCGGAGCGATGGCTGGAGAGTGAGCTGCGACGGGACGTCTCGCTGATCGACGCGCATCTGGACGCGGCGCATGTGTACACGCAGGTGCCGGCGTTTGCGGCTTCGGACCGAGGAATGCTGGACGTGTTGTCGGTGGATAAAGGAGGGCGGCTGGCAGTGATTGAGCTGAAGGCGGACGAGGACCTGCATCTGGCGTTGCAGGGGCTGGACTACTGGGTGAGGGTGCGCTGGCATCATCAGCAGAATCCCGATGCGGGAAGCGGGTTGGGCGAGTTCGAGCGGCATGGGTACTTCGGGGGGGTGCGGCTGGCGGAGGGCGATCCTCGGCTGTACCTGGTGGCCCCGGCGCTGCGGGTGCATCCGGCGACCGACGTGGTACTGCGCTATCTTTCGCCGCGGGTGGATTGGGAACTGGTGGCGATCGATGAGAGATGGCGGCGGCAGGTTAAGGTGGTTTGGCGGAAGCGGAGCGGGGAGTTGAAAGAGCCTGAAAGATACACTCATGGGAGTGGTAATGTTTGATTGGGACGAGGCGAACCTGGCGCATATTGCCAGACATGGAGTTACTCGTGAAGAGGTCGAGGATGCGATAAGCATTGCGCCAATCGACCTGATGCGCCAATACTATGAAGACGAAGACCGGTTTGTTCAGTTGGGGGTTACTTCGGCTGTTCGGGTATTGATAGTTATTACAACGTGGAGAGGCGATTTGATTCGCGTCGTCTCGGCTTATCCAGCACCTTTATTGCTACAACGGCAATACTGGGAGGAACGGAGGCAGATATATGGAGACTAACGATATTAAGCGGCCCCCGCGTTTTGCCAACGAAGGTGAAGAAGCCGAGTGGTGGGCTGCAAATCCAGAGTTTGTATTGCAGGAGTTCGAGCGAGCGAAGGCCGAAGGACGGCTTGGACATGGCACCGTCATGCGGATGGCAGCAGAGCGCAGAGCTGCGAGCGGCAGGGTCGTCGCGCTGGATGCGGCGGACATAGAGATTGCGAGCAAGCTGGCGGAGCGTAAGGGTGTCGAGCGGGAGGCTTATTTGAAGGAGCTGGTCCATGCGGCACTTCTGAAGGAAGCTGAGGCGCTGGATCAGTCGTCAGCGGCGTAAGTGGCAATCCCTCCGATTGCGTTTTCTGAATGAGGGTGCGCTCAATGACGCAGAATCCGACCGGGTCTGTATGCACGGCGGGTTAGGATAACGGACATGCGAATAAAATGGGCGGCAGGCAACTACCATCCACATGAACCGGAACATGCGGAGGCGCTGGCAGGGACAGCGCTGGCGTCGTTCAAGGCGCGGGCCGCTGCATTTGCGATCGATTTTTTCACGGTGGCGCTGGCGTATGCGCCGCTATACATAGCGTTTGAAGAGGTGTTGCTACGATTGCGCGGTGTGGCTGCAAAGGACATCCACATACACCTGGATTTCGGATGGCATGACATTGGCAGCCTGGTGGCGCTGGTCGTGTACTTCGGGCTGCTGGCGTACTGGTGGAATGGGCAGACCCTTGGCAAGCGGCTGTTTAATATCCGCGCGGTGTCGCTGGTGGGCGAGCGGATTACGCTATGGCAGTCGGTGGAGCGCGCGCTAGGATATGGCGCGTCGGCGCTGGAGGGCGGCTTCGGATTCTTGCAGTACTTTATCGACGGCAACCACTGCTGTGTGCATGACCGGATCGCGGAGACGATTGTGGTGAAGGTCTTACCAGAAGAGCATTTGCGGGATGGATTGGGAGATGAAAATGTTCAGGAGTAGTGCGTGCCGTACGCTGCTGTTTTTATTTGGGTTTATGTTTGTGTTCGGTTTGCATGCGAATGCCGCGCGTACCAGGATCAACGTGGACCGGGGATGGAAATTTCTGCTGGGCGATGAGGCGCGTGCCAGCGATGCGGCCTTCGACGATGGCAAGTGGCAGTACGTGAATCTGCCGCACTCCTTCAGCGAGCCGTACTTTCGTTCGCCGGATTTCTATGTGGGATATGGGTGGTATCGACGGCACATTCGCGTGGATGCGGCGACGGTGAAGGAGCAGGCCTCGCTGGAATTTGAGGGCGCATTTCAGGACGCGGAGGTCTGGGTCAACGGGAAGCGTGCGGGCGAACATCTGGGTGGCTACACAGGATTTTCGATGGACATCACCGGCGACCTGCACGCTGGCGACAACGTGATCGCGGTGCGGGTTAACAATCTCTGGAATGGGCAACTGAATCCGCGCTCGGGAGAGCATGTATTCAGCGGCGGCATCTATCGTGACGTCTATCTGGTGACGACGGCGGCGGTGCATGTGCCATGGTATGGGACGTTTGTGACCACGCCGAAGGTCTCGAATGATGCAGCAACAATCGACGTGAAGACGGAGGTGCGGAACTCGTCGGGTGCGGCTGCGACTGCGGTGTTGAAGACGGTGATTCTGGATCCGGCAGGGAAGCAGGTTGCGCAGTACTCGACGGAGCAGAAGATCGCGGCGGGGGAGCTTGCGACGGTGGACCAGAGCGGCGTGGTGAATGGGCCGAAGCTGTGGTCGCCAGAGACGCCGCGGCTCTATACCGCTGTGAGCCGCATTGTTATAAAGGGCGTGGTGCAGGACGAGTTTCGCACGCGATTCGGGATTCGCTGGTTTACATGGACCGCGGACGATGGGTTTACGCTGAACGGGAAGCATCGCTACTTTCACGGTGCGGATGTGCATCAGGACCACGCGGGCTGGGGCGATGCGGTGAGCGATGCAGGAGCGCGGCGCGACGTGGCTCTGGTGAAGGAGGCTGGCTTCGACTTTATCCGCGGATCGCACTACCCGCACAAACCGGCGTTCGCCGATGCATGCGACGAGTTGGGCGTGCTGTTCTGGTCGGAGAACGATTTCTGGGGGATCGGCGGATACAAGGGCGATGGGTACTTCAATGCCAGCTCGTATCCGACGGTGGAGGCGGACCAGGCTCCGTTTGAGGCGCATGTGTTACAGAGTCTGGCGGAGATGATCCGCATCAATCGCAATCATCCGTCGATCATTGTGTGGAGCATGTCGAATGAGCCGTACTTTTCTCCGGTAGCGGTAATGCCGAAGGTGCGTGCGCTGCTGGTGAAGGAGGTCGCAGAGAGCCATCAGCTCGATCCAACGCGACCGGCGGCGATTGGCGGGGCGCAGCGCGGAGGGATCGACCTGATCGGCGATGTGGCCGGGTACAACGGCGATGGGGCGCGGCTGTTTATTCATCCCAAGGTGGCGAGCGCGGTGACGGAATATGGTTCGGCCAAGGAGGACAGGCCGGGGACTTACGATCCGCATCTGCGCGACCTTGCGGGACAGCCAGAGTTCGCGTGGCGCGGAGGGCAGGCGATCTGGAGCATGTACGACCACGGATCGGTGGCGGGAGCGGAGGGGACGACGGGAATTGTGGACTACTTCCGGTTGCCCAAGCGGGGCTGGTACTGGTATCGCAATGCGCTGGCGGGAGTGGCTCCGCCGGTGTGGCCGGTGGAGGGTAAGGCCGCGGGGCTACGGCTGACCGCGAGCAGTCCGGTTATTGCTCATGCGGATGGGACGGACGATGTGCAGGTGATCGTTACTGTTGTCGATGCCTCTGGCAAACAGATCAGCAATACGCCGGACGTGACGCTGGAGGTGGTGAGCGGGCCGGGAGAGTTCCCGACCGGCAAGTCGATTGCGTTCAAGAAGGGGACGGATATTCCGATCCTCGAGGGGCAGGCGGCGATTGAGTTTCGCTCGTACTACGCGGGGACGACGGTGATTCGGGCTACATCGCCGGGACTGCCGGCGGCCCGGCTGACGGTGGTGTCGAAGGGTGCGCCGGAGTACGTGGCGGGCAAGTCACCGGAGTTTGCGCCGGGGCCGTATGTGCGATTCATCGGGCGGATGCAGACGGTGGCGGAGCAGGTTGCGAACATCGCGCTCGACCGACCGACGAATGCGAGCAGCATGGCAGCGGGGCACCAGTCGAAGCTGGCCACGGATGGCGACAATGCGACGTACTGGGCCGCGGCGGCGGACGCGAGTGGGCCGGAGTGGTGGGAGAGCGATCTGGAGGGCGTCTACGATGTGAGCGCGGTGAGCGTGCGATTCGCTGGCGTGGGGAGCTATGGGTATGAGATTCAGGGCTCGACCGACGACAGGATGACGTGGAAGACGGTGGCGAAGGGAACAGCGGAGGCTGTTGCTGGAAAGGCTGTGGCGATCGCGCTGCCTGCGGGGACGAAGACGAGCGGGATCCGCGTTGTGCTGGTTGCGGTGCCGGAGGGTGCGGTGCCGGGGCTGGCGGAGGTTGCGGTGCGGGGGGCAAGGGCGAAGTAGGTTAGCTTGTCTAGCCGCAGGTGTCGGTGAAGAGGGGGAAGGCTTCAGCGGGAGGAGCTTCCTGTGTGGGCAGGTCTTGTTTTGCGGCGAAGAAGGATTCGACGGCGGCTAGGACGGCGGGGCCGGAGCGGGCCTCGAAGATGGCGCGGCGGAGGGTGGAGCCGTTGGGGATGCCGTGGGTGAACCATGCGGCGAACTGCTTCATTTTGCCGACGGCGTCGCGCTGGCGTTGGTCGCGGGCGATCTGGCCGGAGGCGATGATGGCGGCGGCGCGCGCGGCTTCGGCGGCATCTTCCAGGGCGATTTCATCGACGAGCATCTGGAAGTAGGTGCGGATCATGCGGTAGCGATCCTGATCGGTGGGGATGTCGTAGGAGCCGACGCCGGTGGCTTCCTTGCTGGCGGTGTACTGGGCGATCTGGCGGAAGATCCAGGGGTTGGCTGGCGCGCCGCGGCCGATCATGATGGCGTCGCAGCCGGTGGCGTGGACCATGGCGGCGGCGTCCTCGGGGGTACGGATGTCTCCGTTGCCGATGACGGGGATGCGGACGGCGTCCTTTACGGCGGCGATGTACTGCCAGCGGGCCTGGCCGGTGTAGCCGTCCTCGCGGGTGCGGGCGTGGAGGGCGACGGCGTTGAGGCCGCAGTCTTGGGCGAGGCGGGCGAGGTCTACGCAGACGATCTCGGCGTCGTTCCATCCCATGCGGAACTTGACGGTGAAGGGGATGGAGACGGCGGCGCGGATGGCGCGGAAGATGGTTTCGATGAGCGGGAGATCGCGCAGCAGGCCAGAGCCTCCGTTGCAGGAGACGACGCGCTTGGCAGGACAGCCGAGATTGAGATCGACGAGGTCGAAGCCGTAGTCTTCGACGATGCGGGCGGAGTCGGCGAGCGTGGCGGGGTTGGAGCCGAAGAGCTGGGCGGAGATGGGGTGCTCGTCGTCGTAGTAGGTGAGGTAACGCTTGCGCTTGGATTCGCGTGTGCGGGAGAGGCCGTCGGCGGAGGTGAACTCGGTCATGATGAGGCCGCAGCCGGACTGCTGGTTAGTGGTGGGGGTTTCGACTTGGCTGCCGAGAGAAGCAGATTCCTTCGCTTCGCTGCGGAATGACAGAGAATTTTGCGAGGGATTCGGATCTGTAGAAAAGAGGCTGGCGTTTTTGATGAAGCGGCGGAAGACGGTGTCTGTGACGCCGGCCATGGGCGCGAGGACGGTGGCGGGGGCAATGCGCACGTTGCCGATGGTGAAGCTGGCGGGGACGCGGCTGTGCTCGGGCATCGCGTGGGTGGTGGGCGCGTCCCAGTACTTCTGCTCGAGGGTGTAGCGCTTCTTCATGGGCGACTGACTTCAATGCTAAAACGAGGGGCCTCCGCGCTGGCGGAGGCCCTTTTCACCCTAGCGAGCAAGCTCGCCGGGGACCCCGATTTCACGTGAAAACGGTTGAGGTTATTTGGCTGTGGCGGCTTTGGCTGCGGTTGCTTTGGCTGCGGCAGCGGCTTTGCCTGCGTCGGAACCGGCGATCTTGCGACGGAAGCGCTCGACGCGACCGGCGGTGTCGACCAGCTTCTGCTTGCCGGTGAAGAAGGGATGGCAGGCGGAACAGATTTCGACCACGATGTCTCCCTTGTTCGTGGAGCGGGTCTCGAAGGCGTTGCCGCAGGCACACTTGACGTGGATGGTTTCGTACTTTGGGTGAATTCCTTCTTTGGGCATGGTTCTCTCTCTCTTATCTCGGATGTTGCCTGCCGGCCCGCGGTTCGCTTGCAGCGGGGGTGGTCACCGTCACATCGATCGGCCTGTCGCGGAAGCCCACAGAGCCCCGATGTGTTTCAGGGGCACGATGGCTAACTGTTGTGATTTTATCATGGGGAGCTGACTCATCCGAACCCGGCCGGCTTTCTGTATTGGGTCAGTTTGTTGTATCAACTTTCTCGCGCTCCCTTGATTGCTTCGCAATCCAGGGAGCGCAGTCAATACACTGGGGCCCTTTCCGGCACGGCTGAAGCCGTGCCCTTCCGATCAAGCTACACGGACACTGTTGTTGCCGCATACTGACCCACTACGCACTTTCCTCTTTTGGCCTTGGATTCCCACACGCGGCAATTTGAGGAAGGGCGGCGGCGAGGGGCGGGTGCTGCGATACTTGGGGGATGGGGTTGCGGGCGATGGAAGAGATTTGCAGTTTGTGCGAGGGGTCGGGGCTGTGCATCGTGGAGGAGGGCGGCCGGCAGGTGGCGCGGGCGTGCCAGTGCCGCGTAGCGCGGCGGGCGGCACGGATGCTGGAGCAGGCGAAGATTCCGCGGCGGTACGAGAACTGCACGCTGGAGAACTACGAGGCGAAGTATGACGGCGCGGACAGGAGCTTGCAGTCGGCTCTGGTGCAGGCGCGCGGATTTGTGAAGGGCTATCCGGTGGAGACCGAGGGCAAGGGGCTGCTGCTGGTTGGGCCGGTGGGCGTGGGCAAGACGCATATCGCGGTGGGAATTCTGAAGGAGCTGGTGCAAGAGCGCGGGGCGCACGGCCTGTTTTATGACTATAGGGAGCTACTGAAAGAGGTGCAGAACAGCTACAACCAGAAGGTGGCGGCGACCGAGCTGGAGGTGCTGCGGCCGGTCTTCGAGGCCGAGGTTCTGGTGCTGGACGAGCTGGGCGCGGCCAAGCCGAGCGACTGGGTTTGGGACACGGTGGCGCACATCCTCAACAGCCGGTACAACGACCGGCGGACGACGATTATTACGACGAACTATCCCAACACGGAGGCGCTGGGGGCGATGCCCGGTCGCCGGACAGGGAAGAAGAGCGCCGAGCAGGAGGACGCCGAGCGGGCCATGAGCGGAGAGACGCTGGGCGACAGGATTGGGGAACGGATGCGGTCGAGGCTGCAGGAGATGTGCGTGGCGGTGGAGATGCGCGGCAAGGACTTCCGGCAAAGCGTGAAGCGGGCGCGCTTCGGGTAAGGCAGTCCATTGGACCACGGTGTACGGACGAAATCATCGGTTGAAAATGGGGTGAAGATCGTGGCGCACCTGGCAGCTTCGGGGTCCTTCGACTCCGCTTCTCGCGATGAAACTGCGAGAAGCTCCGCTCAGGATGACAACGTTCGATATAACGGCCAACTTCGGTATAGAATTTCGGCTTATGAGCGAACAGGATCGTTCTTCGATCGACGAGCAGGGCGGCACGGGCGGCGATGCGCCGATCTTTGCCGAGGAGATGGAGGAGCGCGGCGGGATGCCGGTGGCGGCGTGGGTTGTGGCTGCGCTGATTGTGGTGGTGCTGGTTGGCGCGCTGGTGTTCTTCGGATGGAAGAAGCCGGCGGAGGCGCCCAACACGCTGCTGCCTGCCGATGCTTACGCGGCAAGCCTTCCGCTGACGCAGTTTGCGATGAGCGAGTCGGAGAACCTGACGGGC
>Ga0187851_10003580_pt1 | contig 12976 bp, 7 predicted proteins | sample June2016WEW_6_10_FD_132997 | JGI IMG/M metagenome (GOLD analysis project Ga0187851, IMG submission 132997) | Peatland microbial communities from SPRUCE experiment site at the Marcell Experimental Forest, Minnesota, USA - June2016WEW_6_10 | ecosystem: Environmental > Terrestrial > Soil > Wetlands...
ATCCGCTTCCAGACCGGCGACGTGCGCGACTTCGCCTTCCCCCCCGGCCGGTTTTCCCACGTCATCCACGCCGCCACCGAGGCCAGCGCCAAACTCAACAACGAGCGTCCCGGCGTCATGCTCGACACTATCGTGGCCGGGACGCGGCGCGCGCTGGATTTTTCGGCGCATTGCGGCGCCAAACAATTCTTATTGACAAGCTCCGGGGCAGTCTATGGCCGGCAACCGCCCACCCTCACCCACGTGCCGGAGGACTACGCCGGCGGGCCGGATGTCTCCGACCCTTATAACGCCTACGCCGAAGGGAAAAGGATGAGCGAACTGATGTGCGCCATTGCCGCGCGCCAGCACGGGCTGGAGGTGAAGGTGGCGCGCATTTACGCCTTGGTCGGCCCCTATCTGCCGTTGGATATCCACTTCGCCATGGGAAATTTCATCCGCGACGCGCTGGCCGGCGGCCCCATTAAAGTCAACGGCGACGGCACCCCGTATCGCTCCTATCTCTACGCCGCCGACCTGGCGATCTGGCTGTGGACCATTCTGGTGCGGGGCGCGGGCAACCGCCCCTACAACGTCGGTTCGCGCCACGAATTAACCATCGCTCAGACGGCCGAGGCCGTCAGCCGCGCGCTTCCCGGCCATGTGCCGGTGGTCATAGCGCAAAAGCCCGTGCCAGGCCAGCCCGCCGCGCGGCTGGTCCCCGACACGGCACGCGCCGAGAAAGAATTGGGCTTGCGCGTATGGGTGCCCCTGGACGAAGGCATCCGCCGCACAGCGCACTGGAGCCAAAATAAGATTTGATAACCAAACCTGGCCGGGCTATCAAAGCCGGCCCTTGCAAACACACCGATGAAACGATTAGCCGATTACGTATTTGATTACCTGGCGGACACCGGGGCCACGCACGTCTTTTTGATGACGGGCGGGCATGCCATGTTTCTGAACGACGCCCTGGCGCGTTGCTCCCGCCTAAAGTATGTCTGTTGCCACCACGAACAGGCTTGCGCCATGGCTGCCGAGGCTTATGCCCGCGTGGCGCACAAGCCGGCTATCGTCCACATCACCGCCGGCCCCGGCGCCATCAACACGTTGAACGGCGTTTTCGGAGCCTATACAGATTCGGTCCCCATGATCGTCATTTCCGGCCAGGGCAAGCGCGAGACGCTCGTTTCGACTTACAATACGCCGCAGTTGCGCCAGCTCGGCGATCAGGAGTTGGACATCGCGCCCATGGTCAAAGGCATCACGAAGTACGCCGTGTCCGTCCGCGATCCGCTTACCATTCGCTACCATCTGGAGCGCGCCGCGCATCTCGCCGTCAGCGGACGGCCCGGACCGACCTGGCTGGAAATTCCGGTGGACGTGCAGGCAACACAGATCGATCCCGCCGCCCAAAAGGGTTATGACCCCGCCGAGGATCCCGTGCCGGCGGACGCCGCCCTGCTGCGCCGCCAGTGCGTGGAAGTCGCGCAACGCCTTGCCAAGGCGGAAAGGCCCGTCATCCTGATCGGATCGGGTTTGCACATCAGCGGCGCTTACAAGGAATTCGACGCGGTGATCCGGCGATTGCAAATACCGGTCGTTTCGGCATGGACGGCGATAGACGCGCTGGACGCCGAGGATCCGCTTTATTGCGGACGCGCGGGCACAATTGGCGACAGGGGTGGAAATTTTTCCGTGCAGAATTCCGATTTGGTAGTCGTGCTCGGTTGCCGTCTGGCTATCCGCCAGGTGAGCTATAATTGGCAGTCCTTTGCCCGCCACGCTTTCAAGGTGCAGGTGGATATTGACCGCGCCGAACTGGAGAAGCCGGCGATGATCCGGCCCGATCTGGGCATTCAAGCCGATCTGAAGGATTTTCTGCGGACCCTGCTGGCGGAGCTGCCGGAGAAGAGCGCGCCCAACCGCGCCGAATGGCTGCAATGGTGCAAGACGCGCGTGGCCAAGTATCCCATCGTTCTGCCCCGCCACCGCGATACATCCAAGCCGATCAACCCCTATCATTTCATGGAAGAGCTTTTCAAACTGCTCGGCGAAAACGAGATCGTGGTCTGCGGCAACGCCACCGCTTCGGTTGTGACTTTTCAGGCGGCCCGCATCAAGCGCGGCCAGCGGGTCTTTGCCAATGCCGGCTCGGCCTCCATGGGTTATGATTTGCCGGCAGCCATCGGGGCCGCTGTCGCCCGGCCCGGCCAGCGCATCATCTGCCTGGGCGGCGAAGGCAGCATGATGCTCAACCTGCAGGAGCTTCAGACCGTTGCGCATTACAAACTGCCGGTCAAAGTCATCATCCTCAACAACGACGGCTACCTGTCGCAACGCATGACGCAATCGAGCTTTTTCAACGGGTTGCTCATCGGCGAAGGGCCGAAGTCCGGCGTGAGTTTTCCGGACATGGTGAAAATCGGGAAGGCCTTCGGTCTGCCTTCCGTCCGGCTGGAGAACCCGGCTTTCCAAGCCGCCCTGGCGAAATTCCTCGACGCGCCCGGCCCGGGCCTGGCTAATATTATACTTGACAGAGATCAGATGTTTGAGCCAAAGCTCAGTTCGCGCCGCCTGGCCGACGGCCGCATGGTCTCGGCCAAGCTCGAAGACATGTCGCCCTTCCTCGACCGGGAGGAATTGAAAACGAACCTGCTCAACAAGGAGGATATTTTGTCCTGCCAGGACGCCTGACCGGGGACCTTATGGCCCCGGCCCGCTTGTGAAACTGGATTTCAGACCGTTCGACCTCCATCTGAGCCATACTTGGACCATCGCCGCCAGCGCCGCGAAAGGCGGCGCCGATGTCGAGCAAGTCGTGCTGGCGCGGCTGGCGGACGGGGACGTGGTTGGGCTGGGCGAAGCCCCCTGCTCGCCGCGTTATTCCGAAACGGTGGCTTCGATCTCGAGCTTCCTGCGGCGGGTCGATCCGGCGAAACTTTCCTTCGATGACATTCCGGGCAGCATGGACTGGCTGGAGAAATTGGCGCCGTTGAATCATTCCGCGAAGTGCGCCGTCAACGTGGCCTTGCTCGACGGCGCGGCGCGAAAGGCGGGCAAACCCGTTTATGACTGGCTGGGTCTTGGTTTCTCCGAGGGGAAACATCTCACCTCATTCAGCATTGGCATTGATCGCGCAGATGTGATCCGACGGAAGACGATTGAAGCCGCGCCTTACCCGATTCTCAAACTCAAGGTGGGCGCGCCGGGCGACCGCGAGAACCTGGCCGCGTTGCGCCAGGCCGCGCCGGATAAAACGGTGCGGGTGGACGCCAACGAAGGGTGGAAGACCAAAGAGGAAGCCCTGCGAAACATCGAGTGGCTGGCGAATGATCCGCACATTGAGTTTATCGAGCAACCCATGCCGGCCGGGACTCCGGACGCGGAATTGGCTTGGTTGAAAAGCCGTTCCCCGCTGCCGATCTTTGGCGATGAATCATACCACCGCGCCGGCGACGCCGCCAGGTGCGCGGAATGTTACCACGGAGTCAACGTCAAGCTCCTGAAAACCGGCGGCCTCAGCGCGGCTGTCAATGCGCTGCGGGCGGCCCGCACAGCCGGCCTGAAAACGATGATCGGCTGCATGATCGAAACCAGCGTCCTCATCAGCGCCGCCGCGCATTTGGCATCGCTGGCCGACCACCTCGACATCGACGGCAACCTGCTGGCGAGCAATGATCCCTATCTGGGCGCGACGGCGGAAAAAGGAACTTTGTCCTTTGCGCAAGCCCCCGAGCCATTCGGTTTGCGTGTCAAACCAAGGAACAGCGACCCGTTTGGGTAATTATCCCAGAGTGGGATTCTCCAGCCGGGCGATGCGTTCGTCCAATGGAGGGTGATCGGCGAAGAGCAGGCCCAGAATGCCTGCGGTCTTGCCGGAAATCTTCAGCGCCTGAAATGCTGGCTGTTGTTGTCCGGCTTGGTCGGCCCCGACTTCATGGATGGCCTTGAGCGCGCGCAGGGCTGAAATCATGTGGTCGCGGCCTGCCAAACGCGCCCCGCCCGCGTCGGCCCGAAACTCACGCCAGCGCGAGAACCAGCAAACCACGATGGAACCCAGCAGCGCGAACACGCTGTAAAATAGATTATAGATCATCCACCGCATGAAATAATTTCCGCCCCGATTGTCATTGCGGGATGAACCTTGCGAGACAGCAATGGACGCCACCTCCGCCAGGAACATGGCAAAGGCGTTGATAACGCCTTGAATCAACGTCATGGTCACCATGTCGCCATTGGCAACGTGGGTGATCTCGTGACCCAACACGCCTTCGATGTCCGATTGGCGCATGTGGCTCAAGAGTCCCGTGGACACGGCGACCAGGGAGCGCGACTGGCTCGGCCCGGTGGCAAAGGCGTTAATTTCCGGTGAATCGTAAATCCCCACTTCCGGCATGGCGGGAAGCCCGGCGGCGCGGGCCAGATGATGGACGGTTTCGACCAGTCGTTGCTCGTCGGGATTTGAGGAGTTGGGGTCAATGACCTGAACGCCCATCATTGTTTTGGCCATCCAGCGCGAAATCGCCAGCGAGATAAACGCCCCGCCCATGCCGATAATCAGGCACCACACCAGAAGGTTGCCGTAGCCGAACTGGGCGGCCCGCCCGTGAAAAAACAGGCTGGCAATCGCCACCAACGTCAGCATGACCAGCAGGTTGACCACTATCAAGAGGGTGACCCGTCTGGCAACTTTAAGAAATTTCATAATCGTTTCCTTTCATCGTGGATTCGACTCCTTTTCCTTTCCGTCGTTCATCCCCTGTAAACACTGCCGGATTTTCGCAAAAAATGCAACTGCGCGCTCTTACAAAACCGGCGCTGGTTTGGAATCGACAGCAGGCTAAGCTAGTGATAACGAATTCCCCTTTTATGATGAAGCCCAGCCCATGTCTCTTGCTCTGTTTAATCCTGTTTTCAAGCTGGCACGCGGCCCACGCCAAAGTAGGGCAGGAATCCGCTCCGCCGGTCTTTCTCACCTGCCGCGCTTCAAACTACGATGCCGGGGATTTTCAGCGTTTGTCTGCAAAAAGAGATGTGGCGCTGCAACGCATCCCGCCTTCCGACCCCCGGTTTGTTTATGAAGGGCGCTTTGATTTTGCCAACCCAGCGGGGCCGGTCGTGGCCTGGCAGGCCAGCCGCATCCGCATTGATTTTGACGGGGACAGGCTTGTCCTGTGTTTCGACCGCCTGGGAGGTCAAAGTTTTTTTGATGTGCAGGTGGATGATGAGGCATGGATCCTGGGGCTGCAATGGGGCGGCCGGCAACGCCTCGCTTTGCAGCACACCCTTTCGCCCGGACGCCACCATCTGGCGCTCTTCAAACGCAGCGAGGCGGGTGCCGGGACCGTCCGGTTCGAAGGCATCGAGTTGGCCCCCGGCGCCAAAGCCCGCGTGCCCGCGCCGGTCACTTGGCCGCTGACCATGGAATTTTACGGCGACTCCATCACTGTGGGGGCCTGCGACGAGGACGGAGCCGCCGACCAATGGACCAATCGCCTCACCCATAACTGCGCCTTGAATTACGCCGCCATGACCGCAGCCGCCTTTTCAGCCGACTACCGCAACATCTCCGTCAGCGGCATGGGCATCGTCACGGGATACGTCAAAGTCCGGGCCGCTCAAGTTTGGAATCGCACAGGCGCGAGAGCCGGCGCTCCCCTCGCCGATCTCAAGGGGTGGCAACCTGACTTGGTTTTTGTCAATTACGGCGAAAATGACGATTCCTTCACCATGTCCCGCCAGCTCGACTTCCCCAAAGCATTCGCCGACGATTACGTGGCGCTGGTCCAGAATATTCGCCGGGCCTACCCCAACGCCCGCATCGTCTTGTTGCGCGGCGGCATGTTTGGCGGCGCGCAAAGTGTCCGCTTGCGCATTCCGTGGGAGGAGGCCGTGGCGCGCCTCGAAGCGGGCGATAAAAACGTCGGCCACTTCGTTTTCACACATTGGAGCGCGCTTCATCCCCGGGTGCCGGACGATCGCGCGATGGCAGACGAGCTTATCCGCTGGCTGAAAACCCGGGATTTCATGCAATCTCCAGAGAAAAAGCGCTGACGGCTCAGACTTCCAAAACCTTCTCGAACTTCGTCAAATTGCGCGCGCCGTTGGGCGTGACGGTGACAACGTCCTCCAGACGGACTCCGCCTAATTCCGGATAGTAAAGCCCCGGTTCCACCGTGACCACGTGGCCGGGCTTGAGAACATCCTCGGAATTGAGGCTGATGCGCGGCGCTTCATGGATTTCCATTCCCACACCGTGCCCCGTGCCATGAAAGAAACCCTGCATGTGGCCGTTCTTCCGGCCAGTCTTGTAGCCTTCACTCTCAAAAAAAGATTGAATGGCCTCGTGAATATCGGACCCGTGCGCCTCGCAATGTATTTTCTCAAAGGCCATTTCCTGGCCGCGCGCCACCGTGTCGTACAAGCGGCGGACGGCTTCGCTGGCGCGGCCCCGCACGACCGTTCGCGTAATATCGCCAAAGTAACCGGTCTTTTGCGAGCGAGGAAAGACGTCGATGATGATGGGTTCCTGGGCGCGCAAGGGGCCGTGGCCCTGCTCATGTGGATCGCATCCCTGGCGCCCGCCCGCGACAATGGTGTGGCTGGCCAGGCCGCCCACCTGAAGGATTGCGATGTCAATGATGGAGCGCAGTTTTTCAGATGTCAGCGGCGCGCCGTGATAGGCCAGCTTCCGGTCGCGGCCCACTTTGGCCGTTTTCAAGGCGAAGATTCCCTCGGCCAGTCCGACTTCGGCCATGATGAGGGCAGCGCTGATTTTCTTGATTTCGTCGGCCCGCTTGAATTCACGTTGCGGAAAAATACCACCCTTTTTGACCCGGAGCTTGATGTTGCAATTGCGCAATTCGCGGGCCAGGCCGTGGGGGAAATTGGCCGGAACAAAAATTTTGCGGAGCCGGCGCTCGCGCATCAGCAAACTGATCACAGCCGCCAGGGTGGGTCGCTTGATCCGGCGGCGCAGCTTCTCGACGCATTGGTTGTAGGAAAGGACGCGGCAATGGCGGGCTGTTTTTTTTGCCCGGTCAATTTCCAAGTCGTTCAACACCACGTGGCACTGATTGTCGCAGCGAAAATAGATGAATGGATCCGGCACGAACATGCCGACAGCGTAGAGCATGTTCGCGTCGTGCTCGCTGTCCGCGACGATCAGGATGTTTTCAGATTTGCTCATGTGTTATGAGGCGGCGCGCCCGGCGCCAGATTTGCGGAATTGTGTTTTTGGTTTGGTGAATCACAGGTTGCTCGGGGGAGATCAAAACAACTTTCACGCGAAGATGCAATATCATTTCGGCGCACCGGCTGCCACAAACCGGTTCCCTCAATGCAAGACAGCCGTCGGCAGAATGTAATACGGGCGGCCGGCCTCCAGTTGCGGCGGGGCCAGACCGAGATCGACTTTTAGCGCGGGGACCTCGCTCTTGCCAAACAAATGGGTCAGGACCGACTGAAAATCGACAATGACGCGGTACTCGACCAGGGAAGCGCTGGAGATGCCAGCCAGTATTTCGGAGCGTTTGACGGCGGCATCGAAATCGCCCAGCTCATCAACGAACCCCAATGCCAGGGCGCCCTGGCCGGACAGGACGCGGCCATCGGCGTAATCCTCCCAATCCTTTGCCAGGACCTGGCCCCGGCCGCCGTTCTCTTTGGCCGCTTCAGTCCGTCCGGTCCTGACCACCGTTTTGAATTTGTTGTAGGTTTCGTCAATCAGCGATTGCACCATGCGATCCTCTTCCTGGCGGTTTTTTTGTTCTTCGGGCGAAAGCTTGTCCGTATCAGGCTCGCGCTCGCCGCTCAACATGTCCTTGAAACGACCGCTCTTGAAGACATGCGGGCGGATGCCGACCTTGTCCATTAAGCCGCGGTAATTCCAAGTGTCAATGATCACGCCGATGCTCCCCGTGAGGGTCATGTCATTGGCGACTATCCAGCGGCAGGGCGCGGAAATGTAATAGCCACCGGAAGCCGCTAGGGAGCCCATCGAAGCCACCACCGGCTTGTGCGTGTCATCTTGGAACTTTCTGATCGCCGTGCTGATCTCGTCCGAGGCCAGGACCTCGCCGCCCGGGGAATCAACCTTCAGAATGACCGCCTTGACATCCTTGTCACGTCCGGCGGATTTCAATTGTTCAGAAACGAAATCCACCAAAGTCATGCTCGAACGATCCACGTCACGATCCGCGATGATGCCATCCACGGTGATGACGGCGATTTTGTTATCGCCATTTGTCTGCTCCAGAACCACTTCCTCCAAAGAGCGGCTCCGTTCGGTGAAGGTGCGACTGCGGGGCGCGACGGCATGGGAAAACGTCAGCATCCGGCTGAAAAGGCTCAGGCAAAGCAGTGCCAAAAATACGATGGCAAGGATTTTCCAGACAAGATTGGAACCCTGGCGTCTGGCTGGCGGGGCATAAATGATCGGCGGCGGAACCAACGGTGGCGGCGCTGCGGTTGGCGGCGGCTGTTGCGGTGGCGGTTGGTCATCCATAACAGCGGCAAATTAGCGCAGGACCCCGCGCCGGGCAAATCTCAAATTTGAAATTTCAAATTTAAGAAGCGCAGCCCGCGTTCCCTCAAGCTTCGCGCCGTTGCTGTCGATGGTAAGGAGGACTCATCCCACGAAAGGTGTGAGCATATACAGGCATTTGTTTCGGTCGCGTTCCCCATTGCTCTGGGGCGCTCTTGTTCTATGCCTTGCCGCGTCGCGCGGTCTGGCCTTGGACCCTGGAAAGAGCATTTTCCAATACAATTGCAGGACTTGGACCCGCCAGAACGGCCTCCCAGCGGGCGGCGTCAATGCCATCGCCCAAACTGCCGATGGTTACCTATGGCTGGGAACCGCCGCGGGCCTTGTCTCGTTTGACGGCATTGAATTCAAATCGCACGACCTGAGCCATCTGCAAAGCCGGATCGTCACCAGCCTGGCCCGTTCCAGTGACGGCGGCCTCTGGCTCGGCTTGGGGCAAGGTTCCTTCGCTTACTTCGACGGACAAAACGTCACATCCCAAGGAAGAGAGGCTTGGGGAGGCGTCAATCTCAGCATTCAATCCATTTTGGAAACTCCCGACCATGCGGTGTGGTTGGGGGCAGAGACGCAATTTGCCACACTCTCCAAGGAGCATCTTTTTAAAACTCTCAACGACTTCGACACGACTGCGCTCATGCAGGATTCCAAGGGCCGCATCTGGATCGGGACGGCGCATCGCGGTCTTTTTTGGTGGGAAAATGGAACTCTCACACAGTTCCCCGGCCACGCCGTCGATAACCAGGAGATTCGCGCCCTGGCGATGGACACGAACGGGTGGATCTGGATCGGCACCGACTGGGGGCCAATGTGCTACGATTCAAATTACGTGAGAAAAAACTTCCCTTCACCGTGGTATCCCACCCGCGCCCTTCTCGTCGATCGCGAGGGCACGCTATGGATGGGGACCACAGGTTCCGGCCTGATCAAATACCAAAACGGGACCACCACGGCATTCCGCAAACAAGACGGCCTGGCCGACGACAAAGTTGCCGCGCTAGCCGAAGACCAGGAGGGCAATCTCTGGGTCGGCACACAGGACGGTCTCAGCCAGTTTACGGATGTTAAAATACCCACTTTTACCAAAACCGAGGGAATTCCGGCTGAAGTCATTGTGGATGTGTCCGCCTCCCGGCGCGGCGGCCTTTGGCTGGCCAGCGGTCAGGGTTTCGCTTATTTTGACGGCAAGGGTTCCAGCACCACGACGCTCCTGGGCCTGACCAACGAATATGTCAACAGAATCCTCGAGGCAAATAACGGCGACGTCTATGTCGTCAACGGCTACAAGGAGATTGAGATTCTCCGCGGCGGCAAAGCGCTGGCTCGCTATCCCAACAGCGACTGGCCCATCTGTTTTGCCGAGGACAAAGCCGGCGTCGTGGTCGGCATTGGCAGTAACCTTTACCGCGTTGGAACAAATTACTTTTCACCTTTCCAATTTGCCGGCGGCGCCAACCCGGGCTTCGGGTGGGTTTTCAACATGGCGTCCGGCCGCGATGGCTGCCTCTGGCTGGCCACAGGCGCCGGCATTTGCCGCATCAAGGATGGCGTCCCCCGACTATGGACCACCAACGATGGCATTCCCGAGAATACTGTTATCTGCGTCTGCGAAGACAACGAGGGAGTTGTCTGGGCCGGTTTCAACAAAGGCATGGCCCGGCTTAAAGACGGAAGAATTGTCAGCGTCAGCCGCAAGCAAGGTTTGTTCGACGAAATAATCCACTCCATTCTCCCGGACGACGACGGCCATATCTGGGTCGATTCCAGCCGTGGTTTCTTCAGCTTTGCCACCCGGGATTTCGAAGCCTTCGCCGGCGGCAACGCCGAGCGCCTGGTTTGCGCCGAATACACCGGACTTGGCGGTGTCAAAAGTTCGGAGCGGTTGTATCAAAAAGATGCCGGTTGCCGGACGCTGGACGGTCGCATCTGGTTTCCCACATCCGATGGCGTCGTCATGATCGACCCTAACCGCATGAATAATATCCGATCCGTTCCTCCGCGCATCTACATTCAAAATACCCGCGCCAACGGACAGGAACTCAAACCCGGCGAGACAAAAGCGCGGCCCGGCAAGGGCGACTTGGAATTCCAATACGCCGGCCTGAGCTACATCGCTCCCCAGCAAATCCGCTACCGCTATATGCTGCAAGGGTACGACAAGGAATGGGTCGAGGCCGGCATGCGCCGTTCCGCTTTCTACACCAACCTCAAACCGGGACAGTATCGTTTCCTCGTCCAAGCCTGCAACGAGGACGGCGTCTGGAGTCCCGCAGCCGCGTCGGTCGATGTCGAATTGCTTCCCCACTTCTACCAGACGGGATGGTTCATCTTTCTGGTCGTTGCCGCCTTCCTCGCCGTCCTTTTCGGACTTTACACCTGGCGGCTCAAACACCTCACCAACAAACAGAGACAGTTGCAAAAATCGCGCGACCTCCTCGAGTTGAAGGTCGCGGAACGCACGCGAGAACTCCGCCAGGAGATCGAACAACGCAAACGCGTTCAGGCCGAAATCGACATCGTCAACCGCGAACTCGTTGATGCCTCCCGGCGCGCCGGTCAGGCCGAGGTGGCCACCAGCGTTCTCCACAACGTCGGCAACGTGCTCAACAGCGTCAACACTTCTGCCGGTGTCGTGACCGGCCTCATGCGCGGCATCCCCGGCGATGGCATCAGCAAGTTCGTTGGGCTTCTCGAGGAACATCGCGCCAGCCTGGCTGAATTCCTTAGCAGCGACAACCGCGCGGACAGTGCCATCAACTATCTCAGGAGCCTAAACAAGCACCTCGCGGCCCAGCAGGTCACCATTCTGTCCGAACTGCAGGGCCTCAGCCAGAACATCGAACACATCAATCAAATCGTCGCCATGCAGCAGAACTATGCCTCGGTTTCCGGCGCCGTGGAGCTTCAATCCCTGGCCGCGCTGGTGGAAGACGCACTTCGCCTGCACGCCGCCGGCTTCGAACGCCACGACGTCCGCCTCGTCCGCGAATACGAGGAGTTGCCAGACATCCTTATTGACAAACACAAGGTCCTGCAAATTCTCGTCAACCTCATCAGCAACGCCAAATACGCCGTTTGTCACGAGTCCGTGCTGCCCCGACTCCTCACCGTCCGCATCCATCGCAACAGCGGGGATTTCGTGCAGGTCTCCGTCTCCGACTCGGGGGTGGGAATCGACGCGGCGAACCTGACGCGCATTTTCGCGCACGGTTTCACCACCCGCAAAGACGGGCACGGCTTCGGCCTGCACAGCGGCGCGCTGGCCGCCCGGGAAATGGGCGGCTCCCTTCGCGCCGAGAGCAAGGGCTTGGGCAAAGGCGCCACCTTCACTCTCGAACTCCCGCTCCAGCCAGCCGAAACTCCCGCCGCGGCGGAAATGCCGCTGTGACGGCCTTGTGGCTGCCTCGTGCCTGGGCTAAATTTATCAGGATGAAATTCGGCGTGACATTTCGATTGGCGGCGTTGGGCGCAGCCATCGGGGTCATGGGCGTTTCAATCGTGCTGATTACGCTCTGTTCGCAAAGGGAGTCCAGCGAATTGCGGGCGCGCTTGAGCACGGTGGATGCGGAAAGTTTCGGCATTTCGGAACATTTCAAGGACCGACTGCGCGAGGTCAACATGCTGCGATTGCGCGACGCGATCGACCATGATCCCGCCATTTGGCCGCAGTTCCTCAAGGCAAGCCATGAATTGGAGGACTGGCTGGATCAACAGGCCCCTCATTTGAGAACGGAGCATGAGAAGGAGGTGTTGCGCCAGGCCAGGGCGGCTTTCGACGATTACCTGCAAACCGCCCAAGGCTTACACGCCCCGCCACAGCGGCAGCAATCCGAGGCCGTGCTCGAGTTCAACTTCCGTTCCAAGTCGCAACATCTGTTCGACCTGGGCCAGACCCTGGCCAAAGCCCACTACGATTCGCGCAACCAACTGCTGCTCCATGCCAACCAGACCCTCACCCGGCTCCGGCTTTTGGTGCTGGGATTGATCGCGTTTCTGTTCGTGTTCGGCCTGGCCCTGGCGGCGTTTGTGTACCGTGACATGATTGTTCCGTTGCGGGTCAAACTCGTCGAAAGCCAGTCGCTGGTCGAGCGCAACGAAAAACTCGCATCGCTCGGCATGCTGGCCGCCGGCGTCGCCCATGAAATTCGCAACCCTCTGACCGCGATCAAGGCCGCGCTGTTCATCCAGCAGAAGAAGTTCAAGCCCGGCTCGGAGGAACATGCGGATGCGGAACTGGTGCAGCGCGAAATCCTGCGCCTGGAGCGGATTGTCACCCAATTCCTGCAATTCGCCCGGCCAGCCGAACCGCAGCTGGCCCGCACCCGCGCCAACGCGCCGTTGCGGGAGGTGCAATCATTCCTCGCGCCCGAATTGGCCAAGGCCAACATCCGCCTGGTCGTCGAAGAGGCCGCCCCGTTGCAAATCCAGGCCGATGCGGAGCAGATCAAGCAA
>Ga0187851_10003581_pt1 | contig 12975 bp, 12 predicted proteins | sample June2016WEW_6_10_FD_132997 | JGI IMG/M metagenome (GOLD analysis project Ga0187851, IMG submission 132997) | Peatland microbial communities from SPRUCE experiment site at the Marcell Experimental Forest, Minnesota, USA - June2016WEW_6_10 | ecosystem: Environmental > Terrestrial > Soil >...
GCTTATCCCTTCGCAAAGGTTGCCAAACAATTCGAGAACGGCCCGGAGGATTCGATCTACAGCTTTTACTCGGTCACCCGCGTCTTGCGAAGGTCCTGACGCGTGTAGCTGCAGCCGCTCCGTTGTAGTGAATACAGCCGTTCGATTGTAGTAGAGCCCAAAACTGCCCTAAATCCCATTTTCCATATCTGCCCAAATCAGAGGGCAAAGTTTACAACTTCGACAACATCCCCACCCCTAGAACGGGAAAGTCAAATCCTGACCCAATTCCGACGGCGACTCGCTCGGGTCCGAGGGCCAAGGCGGAAGCGAATTAAAACCGGTGAGGATAAAAACGCCAGGGCCAGCGGCAGGAGCTGAAGCCGACTGAATGAGCTGAGGAACCACAGCCCCGGAAAAAGTTGGATCGTCAATGTAGAACCAGAATGGATGGCCCGACCCGTCGTCGGTAATCGTGGCCGAGCCAGCCCCGTAGCTCAAGCCGATTCCAGGCGGCACATACATCACGATCTCGGTCCACGCGTATGTGGAGGTGACGTCGACAGGAGGGGTTCCGTCCTCAAAGTAGTCCTCCCAGTCCGTGCTCACGGTAAGCACGCCGGCGGTGACCTGGAAGCCCGCGGCACCGCCCGACCCACCGCCTGCCCCAGCGTAGGGAAGTTGACCCGGCACCGTTGCGAAACTCGAGTTCGCCGCCACCGGCGCGTCAGTAAAGATGGCCGCGCTGCGGTTGAATGTGCGCAGCGTTAGCTGCAGAACGCCCGATCCCTGATCGGTCCCCCTATTCATCGCCGGCTGTCGCGTCGGCGCCGTCACAAAGCTGCCAGTGGTCGAGTCCTCCACTTCCTGCTGGAAGTGCGAAATATTTTTCGCGATGATCTCGTAGTCGCCGGCCAGCTCGAAAAGAATTGTCGGATCCAGTGTGATCACGTCTCCAACCTGCTGCGCCTTCAGCGCGCGCATCGTGCTGTCCACGCTCTCCGACCAGAAGCTCAAGGTGAACTGCCACGGCGGCTGGTAGGGCGAGCCCAGCAGCGCAGTGTTTCCGTACACCTGCATCAACAGATTCGGATTCAGCCAGTCGATCCCGAGGTCGCGATAGATTTCGTACTGGAGCAGCCGCATCGCCTGATCGACCGTCATGTTGCCGTACGAGTAGTTCACCTTGATGCGCTTGAGGCGCGTCCCTGTCACATTTGGAGGCAGGATCTGCCCCTCGGCCATCTGATGCTGCACATGGCCGATCTCCGGCGTCCTCTGGCTGAACCGCGACTGGATGTAACCGATAGAACCCCCCGTCCCCGCCATCGCGGCCGGAGTGCCCGCAACGTTGCAGTCGATCTCCAACGGGTTCCCAGATGGAAGCGCACTCACCGAATAGTTGCCGTCGAGAGAAGCCGGAGCCACGCCGCCCACGCTGATGATGTCCCCCACAGCGCAGGGGTTCTCGTTTTCGGTAACGATCTTAGCCAGCGCGGGCGTGCTTCCCGACGCAGGCACCACCGTCACCGTCGCGATCGCCGCCACTGCGGGAAGGCCAAGTTCGAGGAACTGCGCAATGTAGCGATTCGCGTTCTGATTCACCTGCGCCTGGTCAACTTCGACGGCTGCGCTCGCGAGGTGCTTCGCCGTAGCCAAAAACGTGGAAGCGCGCGGCTGGTCCACGAAGACGTAGATCTGGCCGGCATATTCGTACCAGTAGCCGCGGCAGCACAGCAGCACTTGCTCAAGCATCGCCGCCAGCGTCGATCCGCTCGCGAAGACGTAGCTGCCCGAAAAGCGCGGCAACCCGTTCGCCAGCAGCTGATCGCAGTACTGCGCGGCAGCGTAGATCGATGCCCAATTGAATCTTGCGCTCTCGTCGGCGGTCAGCTGATCGGGCCACTGGTTCTGCGGGATCGCATATTCGGGCTTGATTGCGCGGCGCAGCCAGAGATCCACAAAGTGCCAGATCGGGTTTGTCGTGAAGCGGTAATCGGTCTGGTGTCCAAAGCCATCGAAGATCCGGCAGCGCATTCCCCTGAAGTCCGCAACCGGCGACATGGTCGAGTTGTCATCCGTCGCGGGCGTCCAGGCGATCGTGTAATAAGATCGGCGCGACCAGCACGACGGAGTGATCAAATTCCCGATCGGTTCGAGCACCGGATCTTCCAGCTGCTCAGTCTGCGACGTTCCACCGGTACCCGCCAGCGGGGCATCGCAGCCGGTGTGAAAACTGAACGAAGTCAGAGTCGGAGTGGTGGCGATGGTGTCCGTCCCGCTCCCCGTCGGCACCACGCCGATCAGGCTCTGGCCCATCAGATTGCCGTTCGCGTCATAGGCAAATTGCAGCTCATCGTTGATCCAGAGCGCGTCGCATCCATCAAGCTCGCCTTCGCCAAGATCCCACACGCCGATCTGCATGTCGGCCGGCTGCGGATCGGCGAACGCAGCCGGCACCGAGAAGTCGATCTTCCGCATGCCCGTGGCTCTGAAAAACCCGTAAGCCAACGGCCACGGCGTGCCCATCTGGGTGGTCTGGATATCGCCCGCGGCCATTAGACCAATCTCCGGTATTGCACCTGGTTCTGGCTCGTCTGCGCGGTCGGTGGATTCTGCGGAAAGACAACCGTCGCGAGCTCGCCGCCGAACCGATTGAGCTGGTGGCACGTCGTGTAGGTGTTATCACAGGGGTTCGCGAAGTTGCTGTCGTTCGCTGCGGTCGACCCGCACTGGCGGCTGCCGAAGCGCCACTGACAGGTCTCGCTATAAGCGTAGGGCTGTCCGTCGTAGTCGTTGGGGTTGAAGAGCAGGTTCGCGCCGAAGGTGCAGATCAGCTCGCTGGTTGTCACCACGGTCAAGCGCCCGTGCTGCTCGAACTCGGCTTCCTGCTTCGCCAGGTTCCACTCGCGGAAAGCGAACAGCGCGCCTTCGAATGTGCGGGCGCTCAGCAATCCCATCAGATCCCGCTGCAGAGTGTTTCCGCTGATATTCTGCACCTCGATCGAGGCCGTCACGGCCGTCTGCGCGCGCGTTTGGTTGAAGCCAGTGGCGCTCAGTAGCCAGGGAAAATAGTGCGTGTCGTAATCCGCGGGAGGGTTCGCGAGGCCGGCGAGCCATGCAGCCGGCGGCGTGCCCGGCAGCGTCGTAGGATAGACCGGCGCAACGTCGATCTCCTTGTTGCCCCAGTGGTAGCTGGTGCCGTCGAGCGCCACCACGTCAAGCAGAAGCACCGGCGCCGGACCGCTGCGCGCGGCCATGATCTGGATCAGCTCCGAACTGTAGGGGAAAGGCATCTATCGCATCACCTTCAACGCATCCCAGTTGACCGCGTATCCCGAACTCGCCGCGTTCTTGGTCCCCGTGGCCGTGAGAGTCACCGTGTGAATGCCCAGCGGCACGTTCTGCTGCTGGAATAGCATCGACGAAACGTTTGGTTGAAGAAGATTGTTTGCTGCGTAGAAGTCGACGTTTGCAAGGAAGGTTCCATCCAGGCTCAGCGCGCCGATTCCAGCGGCAGGCCCTTTTATCGACCAGAATTGGAAGCCATATCCCGCGTACACATAGGAGGCTGCGCCAAGGAGGCCGGCGCCAATCGCGACCGACGCGCTACTGAAGACGGAGCCGCTCTTCGCTGCCGGGTTAGCCGTGAGCGTCCAGGTTGCGGCAACGGCCGCGACCATGCGATCGCCGAAGTCGTTCAGCAGCAGCCGCCAGATCGCATCGTTGTTCCAATCGTTCGGGTAAACCAGCATCGGAGCCAACGGCACTTCGTCGAAGAGCACTTGCTGCATGCTCCACCGGTTGTTTCCCGTCGGCGATGGCTCAACCGGCTGCGAGAACCTGCCCACGTAGTGCCGGCCGCCGCCCTCGTGATCGATCAGCGTGAAGAAGCCGTCTCGGTACTGCTCGTAATACCACTTCAGTTTGCGCGCGTGGCTCGCCAGCTTGTCGTTCCAGCTCAGGCTGAACTGGTGGCCGGTATCGGTGATCTCGCGAAAGTATGGCGCCCCCTGGTTTGCCTTCGCGTTCAAATGAGTGAGCGGCCGCTTCTTTTGGAAACCGTAATCCGGATTCAGCGGGTGCGTCGGCGTCGGATTCAGGATGTCGGTCTGCGCCATTTATCCTCTCCCCACGCCGCTGAATTGCCGCTGCGCCTGGTTCATCGCCGCCATCAGCGCCAGGCCGCCCCCCGCTTTTGCCCACTGCGCCACGCTCTTCGAGTCGAGCGCCTGAATCGTGATCTGCATCGGGACGCCGGACGCCGAGCTCGCCGGCATGCGCGGCTGCACCGTGTTTGAATACGCGAAATTCGTTCCGCTGTTCATGGCCTGCAAGATCGGCGCGTGCGCGGCCGCGGCCATCGGGTTCACCACGAACTCGTTTTGCGCAGCGTGGATAAAGCCTTCCGTGTCGCTGGTGGCCAGATCACCGAAATCGCCCGTCCAGCCGCCGCCATGATATTGCGCCGCGGAAAGAGTGACCTGGCTGCGGCCGCCCATCTCCTGCTTTTGCAGCGATGAAAGCACGGCCTCGATCTCGGGCTGAATCCGCTGGTTAAAGTAACTGCGCGCGCCGCTGCCCATCTGGTTCGTCTGGTTCTGCGCGCTGATGAGCATGCTGTTCAACTCGGTGGCCAGAGTGTTGTAGCCGGCGCGGCCGGCTTCATAGTCCTGCATGTCCTTGGTCAGCGCGGGCTGGATCGTGTTGGTGTCGAGGTTCTGCGCCTGGCCTCTGCCCTGGTCGCCGAAGATGCCCGCAAACAATCCTGCGATGCCGCCGATCAGCGCGCCGCCCACCGCGCCCACAACGGTGCCGATGCCCGGCACGATGCTGCCGATCGCCGCGCCGGCCTCCATGCCGCCCATCGCGCCGCCGACGGCGCCCGCAACTGGATTCGAGTTCTGATAGGCCGAGTAGATGCTGGTTCCGGCGAGCAACGCTCCGCCGGCGATTCCGGCCGCCGCCCCAAGGCCTTGCGCGCCGCTTGAAGCGGGGGCGCCCCCGAGGTTCAATGTGCTCTCGCCAGCTATTCCGCTCAGGCCGGGGAGCATCATCGAGTTGTCGAACGTGCTGCCGTAGGAAGCCAACGAAGCGCCCGCGCTGCCGCCGAGCCCCGGCATCATCAGGGGGTTGGAGCCGCCGCTCTCCTCGGAAAAATCGCCGCCGGCGCCCGTTGCCGTGCTCACGGCCGCGCCGCCGAAGATTCCCGAGCCGATTCCGGCTGCGCCGCCGCCGCCGCCACCCATGCCGCCAATGCCCAACCCTCCACCCGCGGCCATCGTGCTCGCAGCGCCTTGCAGCGTGCTGGCTGCGCTGGTGAGCATCTGGCTGGCTGTGAGCAGCGTCGTGCTGCCTTGCTGGAACTGAACCAGCGAAGGATTCGCGATCGACGTACCGGCCATTCCGGCGGTTCCATGGCCGCCGATGCCCAGCGCCGAGCCCATCGCATCCAGCGGATTCGTGCTGGTGCTCATCTGCGGCCCCATGCCGAACAGGTATTGCAGAATCCCTCCCACGGGCGTGCTGCTCTTGAAAGCCGACAGCATTTCGTTGGCCATCATCTGGAACGCTGTATCCATGGCGCGTTTTTCAAAGTACTTCGCGGGGTTGGAGAACATCTCCTGCAGCCCCTGGGCCAGCTTGTCGCGCGTCTCCTCGTCGCTCTGCTGCATCTCGGCGTTCATCAGCCTGCGCGCGGCCAGCATTTGCGCATCGGCGTCCTGCGCGTTCATCACTTCGGCGTTCTGGTACATGGCGGCGTGCGCGGCGTCCTCGGCCATGTCAGCCTGCAGCGCCGCGTTCTGCTGGTTTTCGAGATCCCTGATCTTCTGCACCCGATCCTGATAGTCGTCGATGATGCGCAGCTGCGCCTGCTGCCACCCGGCCAGCGAATAGCGCGCCGTCTGCTCCTCCTCCTTGCCGATGCTCTCCATCGTGTGCTGGTGCAGCTGCTCCATCTGGCGCTCCATGCTCTGGTTCACCTGGACGATGCGATCGGCGGCTTCGAGCTGCGCGTCGACGCCGGCGGCGGAGAGCGCGCCCACCTTATCGGCAAGCTTTTGCCAGTCGTCCTCGATTTTCTTCACCGAGACCGAAGCCTCGGCCGCGATCCGCGCGTAGCCCTGGACCTGCTGGTCGTCGGCGTGCGCGCCGACCTGCTGCATCTCATCTTCGAACTCTTTTTGCGCCGCGAGGATCTCCGTATTTGCCTTCAGGTTGGCCGCGGCGCGCATCTCGTCGGCCGCGCCAGGCGCGTCGAGCTTTTTGTCTGCGATGTCAGAGAACGCGTTCTGGCGGTTGTTCTCAATGCTGCCAGCGCCCGTGTGCGCCTGTTGCTGCGAGGCCTGCTGCGCAGTGAGCATCGCCTTGTCGGCCTCTTCCCACTGTTTCTGCCACAGCGCGATTTCCTTGCTGGCGTAGTCGGAGTCGATCGCATCGATGGCCGCGCGCGACTGGCCGTACTTCTTGACAAAATTGTCGATCGCCTCCTCGCGTTGCGCTTCGAGCAGCGCCTCGCCCGAGAGCTGCGCATTGCGCGCGCTGTTTTCGAGCGACAAAATCGCGTCGACCTTTTCCTTCTCCTTCTGGATGGCCTGCTCCTGCTCGGGCGTCTCCGGCTTATCTTTGCCGATTTGCTTCTCGCGGACGCCGGTCTCGGCCAGATAGGCTGTCTCTGAGTCCTTAAGAAATTGCCGGGTCACCTCTACGTTTTTTAATAGCTGTCCCTGCGCGTCCACCTCCCTGGTGTAAACGCGGAACGGATCGCCCATTGCCTGAAACTGCTGGTAAATGGCCAAAATCCCGCGCTGCTGCTTTTCATAGTCTTCGAGCTTGGCGATAGTCGCATCAAGATCTTTGGGCATGACCGATTCGCCGGTAATGTTCTCCAGGTCACCCTTCATGGAGTCCGGCGATTTTGAGAAGTCCTGGTCGCCATAGAGAGGAATTTTGTAAGGTGTCCTTTCGAAGCGATCGAGGGCAAATGTGTCCGCCTGTCTCGCGCCCTCCGTCATCCGGATATAGCGTTCTTGCGCCTCCGCGGCTCTGTTCAGCGCGGCCTCGCTCGCGTCTCCTAGCCTTGTTATCGCGGCATTTGAAGCGTCGATCGCGTCCTTCATCAGAAAGTATTTCTGATACGCCGCGTAGGCCGATTCGCCGATGTGCATCAGGATGTCCACGCCGCCGATCGCGATCATGGCCGGCGCGATCGCGCCGATAACCGCTGTCATCAGCTCGCTCTGGGCGATGACGCTCTGCATGGCGCGCGGGACGCGGACGCCCAGCTCCTCGCTCACCAGCCGGACGCTCTCCCTGGCAGTGAGCGCGTGCGCGCCCACCTGGTCGAGTCCGGCGCCGGCGGCAGCGCCCGCAGCTTCGCCAGCTGGCCCCAGCGCGTTCAACTCCGTGGTGACCCGGTTGATTGCCGCCCCAGCGTCGGCATCCGTGACGGTGATCGTGATGGGAACGATGTTCGGCATCTACGCCACCCTCCGCACAAACTCCGTGTTGCACTTGCAGCAGCTCGTCGCAAACGGAGTCTCCTGCCGCGCGCCGCAAACCCCGCACGGAGGGTGATTGCGCTCGAACTCATTGCGCGCTTCGGCCACCGCGAGCAACCCGTCGGCCTCGGCCATCGTCAAGCCGCCCATCTGATCGAGCAACCCGCCGTCCTTGCACTTCTCCAGCCACAGCAGATATTCGGCGCGCTTGTAGTAGCCGGGCGAGAGGGTGAGAGGCGGCAGCGATCCGAACATTCGTTCACGGCCGCCCTCGTCGGAGTCGTCAAGCGAACGGGACATGCGCGACTGGGCGAACCCGCGCTCCAGCATCTCGCTGAGAGCCTTGCGCAGGCCGTCCATGTCGCGCGTCACGTCGATCGCCATCTACTCCTCTTCTTCGTCTTCTTCGAGCTCGATGTCCGCCGGCGCAAAGAGCTGCGCCGCCGCGGCCACCTTGTGGTAGGCGTCCATATGCTGCGCAATCTCCTCGCGGCCTTCGAGAGCCACGCCATTCACGGCGTAGCCAGCCACGCCCGTGATCAGCTCGTCGTAGAGCGCGGCCAGCGTGCGCTGCGCCCCGCGGAAGATCGTCATTCCCTTGCGCGATCCGCTGATGATCTGCGCGCGGCTGTCGTCGCGGCGGTAGCGGCGCAGCTGCTCGGCAGTTGGCGTCTCAAAGAAGTGAACCAGATTTTTGTAGCGCCGCATCGCGTCGCCGTCGCCAGCGCTCCAGATGCAGTGCAGCCGCACGGCTTCAGGCGGCAGGGCTTCCTGCACGTCGTCCCTCGGCGGCGCATAGGCAGAGGTCAGCACGTTGGCCACGGCGAGCTTGTGCGCGAGCGGAATCGACGTGACGCCGGCTGCTTCAAATACTTCGTCGAAAAGCGCGACGCCGGCGCTCGACGCGTCGATGTGCTGGATGACCTGCTTCCCCTCGCGCTCGGCCGTCGACGTGATGCCGTCGAAGTACTTGAACCATGCGGCTTGTGGAATGGGCTTGAAGAGATACGCCAGGCAGATCGCGCCCTGGCGGATGACGATCTTGCGCGGCAGCGCCAGGTCGATGAAGTTGAAGTTGCCATTTTCTTTTTGCGGACCAGGCGCGGGCGCCCGCGGCGGCGCCGGCGAATAGGTGGCTAAGTCGGAAATTTCGACGGTGCCGGAGGCACCGAAACTCGATTGCATTACGTCGCTAGACATGAGGATCCTCTCTTTGTGGGTGTGATTTTTTGTTCGTTGCCCAGGATGGAGGATCCTGTAAAGCCCGAAGCCCGCGTAGCCATTGCGTTGCTTCGAAGCGGCCGCCGTAGCCCGCGGCCGGTACAGCAAAAAGGCGGAGCGCCGAATCTTTGGCGCTCCGGAAGGAGAAACTATGCGCCGACGAGGTAGCTCGCCTGCGAGTTGACCACCGTCGCGTTCAGCACGCCCGCGCTGGCAACGTCGTAAATGTTGTTTTCGTCCGACTCGATCTGCCACACCACCATGTTGCCGCTGGCGCCGATCTTGCCCGCCTTCAGCTTCAGATTCGGCATGTCGAGAACCAACGAAGACGCTCCCGAGTCGATCGTCCAGTTCGCTTCCTGCAGCGTGTCGTTGCGGACCAGCGTGAAGATGTCGTCGGCGTTCGTCGCCGCGATCGTGGTCTGGAAGCTCAGCTTGCGCAGCCCGGTGCGGATAAACGCGCCGTAGAGCCCGAGGCCTGGCGCAGTGTGATTCACCGCGCCGGTCGAGATCTTGATCGTGGACGACATGTGCCGCCCGACCTTGCTCACCGTTGCCCCCGGCGCTCCGATCGAGAAGACGCAGTCCGAGCCCAGCAGGTATGCGTAAGACGGCATCGCCGGCAACGCGGCGATCGCGCCATAGGTGAAGTGGCCGGTGCCGACGAAGTTCACCTCGAAGGTGAGCGGGCCGCGCGCCGGGATCGTGATCGTCACGTCCACAATGCCCATGTCGATCAGCGTCCACAGCACGTCGGCCGTGTCCGCCAGATAGATTGAGGTCATGCACGCCTGGGTCGTCGTCTCGTCGAAGGTGATGGCGTGCGAGTAAGGCGCAGCGGCGCCGGTCACCACGTCTTTGCCCATCGCGAAGGCGAGGATCCAGGCGGCCATGTAGTCGTCGAGATCGCCCTTGAATGTGCCGGACGTTTCCCATGCGGTGGTCAGGCTCTGCACCGCGAACTCGGTGCCTTTGCCGGCGAGAGCCTTGTCGGTGTAGCGCGTCGTCTTCAGCTCGAACACAGCCGCTCCGTCGAACTTCTGGCGGCGCAGCATGTCCGCGCCCGCGACGGCGGTTCCGGCCGCGGCCTGCTTGTTCGGCGTGAGCACCATGTTCCGCGCCGAAATTTTCTGGGATTCGAAGTTATACGGTCCAGCCATCAGTCACCTTCTCCCGGCTCCGCGTCGACGAGAGCCTTGAGCGCCGGCGGCAGCTCGCTCTCGTTTTCCGGAACCTCTTCCAAAATCGGTTGCCCTTCAAAAACTTCATGGCGCAGCAGATGGTTCCACTCGTAGCTGCGCTCCACTTCCTGCTCCTCGCCCGCCTTGAACGCGAAGTGCCGGCGCCCGTTCGCCCAGCGGATGACGCCGTGCTCGCCAGCCATCTTCTTGCCGGCGTCCGTGAGCCGTATCGTCGCGAAATCGGGCCGTGCTTTGCTCATCGGCTCTACTCACCTTCCTGCGAAGGGAACTGCGCGATCCCCGGAATCTCAACCTTGATCGTGTACACGGTGGCCACTGGAGCGCCCTGCCTGCCCTGCAGGCTGCCCACGACGCTCTTGAGGCGTACGGGCTGAGTCGTCGAGCCGTCGGGCAGCGCGAGCTCCGCGCCGGCCAGGACGGGCAATATCTCTGCGACCAGAGCCAGCGTGTCCATGCGCTGCGCCTCAAGCGACTGCAGGTTCTCTGCCGCGCACCAGATGTCGATCTCGTGCGACGCCTCATCGTAGGTAAGGGCGAGATTGTCGTGCGTCTCGCCGTAGTCTGTGCCGCTGAAAAAAGTGCGCGCGCATGGAGGATCGAAGACCAGTTCGCCGTTTTGATCCGTGCTCAGGTCGCCGATCGATCCGACGTTCACATCCGGCAACGCCGCCTTGATCAGCGCCTGGAGCGAAGATTGCACGTCGCCGGGCAGAAATTGGGAGGCAGCCATCAGCTCGCCTCCAGTCCGGCCTGCTTCGCCGATGTAGTTACAAATTCGTCAACCTCGCTCTGGATCCGCGCCGGATCTTCGGGGCGGAACACGAGAAACGGCCGGGGAGGGATCCGGATGTGCCGCGTGAATGCGCGCACATTGACCGTCGAGATCCCGCTCGAAAGCTTGCGGCGCACGTTCTGCGACCGGCCGAGCTTGTTGGTAATCTGCGACCTGCCGAAAGTGTCGCGGCTGCGCTGGCGGCGCGTGTAGCTGTAAGGCTTCACGCTCTGGTCGCCATCGAAGCCGTACTGCTGGATGCCTGCGTAACGCACGCCCGTGCCGATCACCACCGAATTGCCCTGGACGGCGAAGGTAATCGAGTTCAGCAGCAGCCCTGTGTCGATCAGCAGCTTGTGGCCCGTCGAGTACTTCCGCCAGCTCCGCGAGGCCGCGCTCAGCGGAGGCCACGATCCCGCCGGCGAGCCGCCTTCGCGAAAGGTCTGGCGCACGCTCTGGAGCTGCCCAAGCCCGATGATCCGCATGAGCTGGTCGCGCGCGCCCAGGGAGAGCTTGAACTTGTTCAGCGAGACCGTCACGTTCGTGGCGTCGGATTTGACGACGATGGCCATTTAAACGAAGCCCTCGATGTTGCGTTCGTCGAAGTGCAGATGACGGTCGCGTTCGGAGATCTGCGGCCCAGCCGAAGAGCTCTGAGGGCTCAGCGCGCTGGCCGGCTGATCGAGCGACGCCCTGGCCGCGGCCACGTCTTTCAAAAACGCGATCGCATCCTCGTAGCGCTGGCGCACCAGCTCCGTGGGCTGCAGGCCGCCGCGCCGGCGGCTGAAGAGCAAGTACACCGCGATGTCGAGCGTGCGCGCCTTCACCATGTCGCTTTGCTGCAAAGGCGTCACGTAGCGCGATCGGCAGTAGGAGTCGACTGTCCCGCTGGCCTCCTCCAGAACCGCGCTCACCAGGTCCGCGTTCACGGTCGCACTGGTGTCGTCGCAGGTCAGCTGCACCAGCTCCGTCTGCGTAATGCGCAGCGGGACCAGGTCGGATTGTGCGGCGTACGCCATCGGTCCTTACTTCGCTGCTTCGACGGGCTCGACGACCTTCGCCCTGACGTGCGGTGCGGCGGCGGCGGGGGTCAGCGCCACGGAGCTGCCTTTGCGATACGTCTTTCCATCGTGCTTCAGATTGCTGAGCACCTTGTAGCTGGCCTTCTGCGGCTGTTTTTCGTTCGCCATCTCTCATCCTCCGGTTACATTCAGGTTGCTGTAGAAAGGGCCGCGCCCCGTAGAGACGCGGCCCGCTTCAGGTGTGTGCTATTAGCCCTCGGCTTCGCCTGCCACCAGCTCCATGGTGTCGCCGGTGACGGCGCCCAAAATGGGGAAGCCGGCTTCAGCGGCGGTCACCTTGGTGTCGTAGTACCAGTCGGCCGACTGCCAATACTTCTTTTCGGAGAGGTGCGGCTCGATCCACTCCAGAACTGAGAAGCCGTCGGCGCCCTTGGCCACCAGGCCGTTGTCGATGCCGCCGTCGGCCTGGCCGGTCCAGGAGAAAGTCTTCATGCAGCTCAGGTCTTCGCGGTCCGGGCCAGCCTGCGCATAGCCGAGGAATGCGTTGTTGCCCCACACCCAGCTCTTCACGTTGTTCTCGGAGAGCTGCACCGCGCCGGCCTTAACGCACTTCACGCCGAAGACGCTGCTCAGCTTGTCGAGGTCGATGATGCCCAGCGCGTTGGTGTACTTGAAGCGCTCGACGATGTCCGGATGGTTCACCAGGATGTGCACGACGGGACTCGACAGAATCAGCAGCATCTCCTCGTCGGCGATGCCCACCTGGCGCAGCGCTTCCTTGGCGGTGTCCACATCTTCGGTGGGGTGCGAGGTCACAGTGGCCGTGGTGTCGTTCGCCGGCGTGGTGACGTAGGAGTCCCACATCGAGTTCCCGCTCAGCGAAAGGTTGTTCGGGAAGTTCGCGGTGCTCAATGCAGCCGCGGCGATCTGCGCTTCGCGCGAGAGATTCAGCCGCCGCGTGAGGCTTTTGGTCGCCCGCTGCCGCGCAGAGAAGCCGAGGCCCAGCGAGTAAACCTCGCTCTCGAACGGGATCGAGGCCTCAAGCGCGTGCGACGCGCAGAAGTACGTGTCCGTCGAGTAGGTCTGGCGGATCGAGCCAGGGCGGGCGCCCGGCGCGCGCAACGTGGTGCCGGGGATCCTGAAGTCGTCCTGCGTGAAGACGAGATACGGAAAGCTCTGCCGGTCGACGGGGACACGCGGGCAGATCATGTCGCCCACCAGTATCTGAACCCTGAAGTCCTTGGCGAAGTTCGAAAGCGCCACATTCGGAAAACCAA
>Ga0187851_10003582_pt1 | contig 12970 bp, 11 predicted proteins | sample June2016WEW_6_10_FD_132997 | JGI IMG/M metagenome (GOLD analysis project Ga0187851, IMG submission 132997) | Peatland microbial communities from SPRUCE experiment site at the Marcell Experimental Forest, Minnesota, USA - June2016WEW_6_10 | ecosystem: Environmental > Terrestrial > Soil >...
GAAGGAGCAGGGACAGCCGATCGAGTATGTCCACCGCACGAACCGCAGCGGCTACAAGGCGGGCGCGCTGCAGGCGGGGATGGCGCTGGCGAAAGGGGAACTGCTGGCGATTTTCGACGCCGATTTCATGCCGCCCGCGGATTTCCTGGAAAAAACGGTCGACTTTTTCGCCGATCCGAAGATCGGCGTGGTGCAGACGCGTTGGACGTACATGAACCGCGATCACAGCCTGCTGACCGAAGTGCAGGCGCTGATGCTGGACGGGCACTTTGCGCTGGAGCACATTTCGCGTTTCGGCCAAGGACTGTTCTTCAATTTCAACGGGACGGCGGGGATCCTGCGGCGGACGATGATCGAGGACGCGGGCGGGTGGCAGCACGACACGCTGACCGAGGACTCGGACCTGAGTTACCGGGCGCAGTTGAAGGGCTGGCAGTTTATTTACCTGCCGTGGATCGAGTGCCCGAGCGAGCTGCCGGTGGACACATACGGATTCCAGGTGCAGCAGCAGCGCTGGGCCAAGGGGCTGACGCAGTGCGCGCTGAAGCTGCTGCCGAGGATCTTCCGCTCGAAAGAGATTTCGCTGCGCGAGAAGGTCGAGGCGTGGTTCCACATGACGCCGAACATCAGCTACCCGCTGATGGTGATCGTGTCGGCGATGATGCTGCCGGTAATGATCGTGCGGTTCTACATCGGCTGGCTGGACATGCTGCTGGTGGACGCGCCGCTGATCGTGTGCAGCTTCTGGTCGGTGGTGACGTTCTATCTGCTGGCGGAGCACGAGCTGTACCCGAAGACGTGGAAGCGGTCGGTGCTGATTCTGCCGTTCCTTTTGGCGATGGGCGTGGCGCTGACAATCTCGAATACGAAGGCGGTGGTCGAAGCCCTGCTGCACAAGCAGTCGGGTTTCGTGCGCACCGCGAAGTACGCTCCGCGCGCGGCGGGGGCGCCGCTGGGCGTGGCCTACCGCCGCAAGAGCGGCTGGCTGCCGTTCGCCGAGATCGCCATGGGCACGGGTTTTCTGACGATCGTCTACTACTCGATCGACGTGATGAATTTCTTTGCGCTGCCGTTCCTGCTGGTTTTCGTGTGCGGCTACTATTGGGCCGGCTTCAGCACGTTGTGGCAGGAACACAAAGCCAAGCTGCGCTTCGAGCGCGAAGCCCAGCGTGTCGAAGTCGAAGCGGTCAGTTAGACTTTACTCCTGCAATCCAAGCCGCGCATGCCGGTGGGAACCTGCTAGAAAGGTAGTTCCAGCAGGTTATCCATGAGCAACACAAATTCCACATCGACAACGCGGCGCGACCTATTGAAAGGCGCGAGCGCGGCGGCATTTACGACTCTGATTTTTCCGCGGATGGCGCGCGGCGCGAGCGACCGGATCACGGCGGCCTTCATCGGTACCGGCACGATGGGACAAGGCAACGTCGATTTTGCGATCCAGACGGGCACAGTGCAGGCGGTGGCGATCTGCGACGTGTACCAGCCGAACCTCGAGAAAGGCATCGCCATCGCGAACAAGCGCGGGCAGAGCCCGAAGGCGGTGAAGGATTTCCGGGAGATTCTGGCGGACAAAACGATTGACGTGGTGTGCATCGCGACGCCCGACCACTGGCATGCCTACATCACGGTGGAGGCCTGCAAGGCGGGCAAGGACGTGTACGTAGAGAAGCCGGCGTGCACCTACGTTGAAGAGGGCCAGAAGATGGTGCAGGCGGCGCGCAAGTATGGGCGCGTGGTGCAGGGCGGCACGATGCAGCGGTCGGGCGGGTATTTCAAGAAAGCGGCCGAACTGATTCAGGCGGGAGAGGTGGGCGAGGTCACGTTCTGCCATGAATGGCAGGCGGGGACGACCAAGAAAGAAGGGTGGGGCCGGCGCAGCGGCGAGGTCCCGCCCGCGGGTCTGGATTGGGATCTTTGGCAAGGGCCGGCCGCTGAGAGGCCATACAGCCTCAACCGCTTCGGCGTATCGCCCGACCGCTGGTCCACGTTCCGCTATTTCTGGGACTACGCCGGCGGCGCGATGACGGATTGGGGCGTGCACCTGATCGACCCGGTTCACCAGGCCATGGGCGAACCGATGCCGCGCTCCATCGTGGCGCTGGGGTCGAAGTTCTACGTCGATGACGACACGGAGACGCCGGACACGATGCAGGCCACTTTCCAATACGAGAAGTTTCTCTCGACCTACGAGAGCCGCACGTGCAACCCGATGCCGCTGTTCGGCCAAGGGTATGGAACCTCGTTCCACGGGACCGAGGGCACGCTGGTGGTGAACCGCGGCGGCGTGTGGGTGTACGATCTCCAGTCGAAGGAACCGGTGAAGAAATGGGATCGCGAGCAGGATCGGGAAATGGGACCGATGAACGTTCCGCACTGGAAGAATTTCATCGAGTGCATCCAGTCGCGCGGGACACCAATCAGCGACATCGAGCGGTGCGTGCGAACCAGCGCCACGTGCATTCTGGCGAACCTATCGATGCCGTTCAACTCGCGCCTGGATTGGGATGAGAAGGCGTGGACGGTGAAGCAGGAAGAAGTGAAGCCGCATCTCAAAGCAAACTACCGCGCGCCGTGGAAGCTGGAGGTTTAGCCGGCACGCGGACCGGGGCCGGTCAGTCGCGGCCCGCAATGCGCACGCGGTAAACGGAAGTACGCGCGGCGACGTAGAGCGTCAGACGATCGGCATCGCCGAAGACGAGGCTGGCGGGCTTCTCGGGGACCTCAATGCGGCCGGCGGATTTGCCATCGGGCGTGAAGATCAGAACGTGCCGGGCGGCGACATAGAGGCGACCCTGGTCGTCGGTACACAGGCCGTTGGGTACGCCTTCGATGCCGGTGATGAGCACGCGCTCGCCCGAGGCATTACCCTGGCGATCGAGGTCGAAAACGCGAATCGCCCGTTCGTCGCTGCTGGCCACGTAGAGCAGCCGGCCGTCGGGCGAGAGCGCGAGGCCGTTAGGCCGTTTGTCCCAGCGGGCGAGAACCGACACGCCGCCCCTCGAGCTGACGCGAAAGACGCCGTAAAAGGGGAGCTCGCGGGTGTCGCTCGCGGAACCGAAGGCCGGGTCGGAGAAGAAAACCGTGCCGTCCTTGCGCACGGCGACATCGTTCGGCGAATTCAGTTTGTGGCCTTCAAAGACCGAGGCTATCGTCTCGGGAATATTGCCCTCGTTCAGGCGGATGAGGCGGCGCGCACCGCTTTCACAGATCAGGAGGCGGCCATGGTAGTCCAGGGCCAACCCGGCGGGGCCCTTCAGATCGCCGGCCAAAAGCGCGGTGCCGCGGCCGGGCGTATATTGATAAACCCGGCCGAGCGGGCCGTCCGCGATGTAGAGATGGCCGTCGTGGGACCACGCCAGCCCGTCGGCGTAACGAAATCCGCCGGCGATCTTCTCCAACTGCCATTCCGTGGCGGGCTCCTGGGCTCGGGTCAGAGCCACGATGAACAGGAGAAGAGCCGGGAACCGCATGCCGATCACCATTGTATGAGCAGCGCCCGGCTGGCCGGGCGGGAGGCCGAATCGCACTCGCATGGGCTGAGCCGGCGCAAAAACAGATTCGAGCGGGATTGGTTTTGACGGGCGGAAGCGCCTACTTCTTCGACTTCAGCTTCTGCTCGATTTCCTGCAGCTTTTGCGGGCCTTCGCCGCGGGCCCAGGCCTGCTCGAGTTCCGCGATGTCCATGCCGGCCAGGCGCCCCAGCAGCAGATAGGCGGGCAAAGCGTGTTCGAGGTGCCGCCAGTGGGCCATTTCCTCCAGCGAGCGCAGACCGCGCTCGCGAAGATGATCGGCTGTCGAAGCGGACATGCCCTGGTCGGTGAGCATCAGGAGAGTCCGCACGGCCTCGAGCCGGTCCTTGAGGACGGTCGAATTCAGCATCTCGACAAACCAGGTGGTTTCGACTTTGATGCCCAGCGCCGGATCTTTTTGCGCCAGAGCGGCGATCGGCCGGAGAGCGCGAAGAGCGTTGGCGCGCACGTCCGCATCGGGGTCGCGCAGCGCGAGTTGGAGATCGGCGGTCACATCGGCTTTGCGGGGAGCGTAGCCCAGAACGTAGGCCGCGACGGCACGCTGCTCCTCGTCGTCCGATTCGCGCAGAACCGCGCGCAGCGCCTCGAGGTGCACTTCGGCGAGGCCGACAAAGCGCTCCTGCAGCACGCGGCAGGCGATGTTGGTCATCAGCGAGTGGCCCTGGGAAATGTCCTCCACCACATCGCCCTCGCGCATGGCCTGGGCCAGGGCGATGGTGTAGTCATGGTAGACCTCGGTGATCTCGGGAGGCAGTTGGAGATCGCCTTGCGGCCAGTCGCGCAAGGGGAACGCGGGCGCGCCGCGCTCTTCGATTCCCACGTAGAGAATGGCTTTTCCGGCTTCGCAGCAGAAGGCTTCGACGGAAGCGCGGGCCACACCGTCCACGGCCAGGAGCGTCTCTTCCAGTCTGGACTTGGACGGCGGAAGAGGGTCGCCGGGCTTCACATCGATCGCCTTCAGGATCCGCTCCTGAGGGATTTTGCGAGCGCCGAAGATCTCAATTTGCCCGACGATCGGCGTCTGCGCCGCCAGCATCGTCATCAATACGGCCGAAACCAGCATACTTCCCACTGTCGCACGGCCACGCGCCGCGCAGCCGCGGGTCAGGATTTCCGTTCCAGCAGCCAGGCGCAATCCTCCAGCCGGCTCTCGCCGCCCGTGTTAACTGCGAACTTGGGCGCGGCCATGTAGCCGCGGCGCTGGCGGCTGCTCCAGAGCGACGTGCCGGCGAAGGCGCCGTCGGGGCGCAGCGCGTAGAAGTTGATGTCGAAGCGGGCCAGCCTGCCCTGGTCGTTGTTGTAGTTGTGAACGATGCGCTTGAGAGCGTCCAGACAGGCGTCCTTGGGACTCATGCCGTGACGCATGTTCTCGATAATCGTGTGCGCGCCGGCGATGCGGATGTTCTCCTCGCCGAGTCCAGTGGAGCCGGCGGCGCCGACTTCCTGATCGACGAACAAGCCGGCGCCGATAATCGGCGAATCACCGACGCGGCCGGCGATCTTCCAGGCCAGTCCGGAGGTGGTGGTGGTGCCCGACAGCTCGCCCTTTTCATTCAAGGCGAGACAGTTGATCGTGCCCGTGGGCGGATACTTTGCCACGTCGAGAGCCCAGGCGATCAACTCTTCGCCGGCGTCAGGGAACATCCGACGCAGAGAATCCTGGGCCGCTTTCGCGGCCGGGGCATCGGGCGCGTCGAGCCAGTTGGTCCAGTTGTTATGCGAGGAGGCGTCGCGCAGCGATTGCTTCCAGGCCATCCAGGCGAGCCGCGACTTCTCGGTCAACAGGTTGATTTCCGGGACGCCCCAGGCGCGGGCAAAGCGCGTCGCGCCGTCGCCCACGAGCAGGCTGTGGGCGGTCTGCTCCATGACCAACTTGGCCAGCCGCGCGACATTCTTGATGCCGTGCACAGCGGCCACCGCGCCGCAGCGCCGCGTCGGCCCGTGCATCACGCTGGCATCGAGTTCCACGACGCCGTCTTCATTGGGGAGGCCGCCGAAGCCGACGCTGGAATCTTCCGGATCGTCCTCGACGATGGTGACGCCCGAGACCACGGCCTCGAGGGTGTCGCCGCCGGCCTGCAGGATTTCGTTGGCGCGCTTACAGCCCGCGAGGCCGTTGGCGCTCGAAATCACGATGTTTTTCGGCCGGCCGGAGCCGCCCTGCTGAAAAGAGACTGCCGCGGCGGGCAATGCCGCCGTGGCGAGGAGCATGTCGCGTCTGAGCATAAGGAGTCTCCTGTGTGGCGTCCGGTAGACTGAGAGGATCGATGAAGGCGAGGCTGATCCAGTTCCCGGCGCTTGCCACACCATTCTTGTGCGCGGCGCGGGAAGAGCGCAAGCGGCGGAACAGTGGCGAAGTTACTTGTTTCAATGGGAAGACCGCCGGGCGAGTGCAGCAGGTCAAAGACCGAGGAGCATCCGGAAGTGAGTGAGACGCAGTCGAGCAACGAGACAATCAGCCCCGCGCCGGGACCGCTGGGCGGGACGATTCGCCTGCCCGGCGACAAATCGATCTCGCACCGCTACGCGATGCTGGCGGCGATTGCCGAAGGCACGAGCGTGATTTGCAATTACTCGTCCGGCGCCGATTGCCATTCCACGCTGGGCTGCCTGCGGTCGCTGGGCGTCGAGGTCAAAGAAGACGGGCGCGATGTCACGGTGCGAGGAGACGGACTGCACGGATTCGAGTGCTATGCGTGGCAGCTTGACGCGGGCAACTCGGGTTCGACGATCCGCATGCTTTCGGGGATCCTGGCCGGCCAGGCGTTCGTCAGCCGGCTGGGCGGCGACGAGTCGTTGTCGAAGCGCCCGATGCAGCGCATCATGACGCCGCTCGAGAAGATGGGCGCAAAAATTTCGGCACGCGACGGGAAGTTTCCGCCAATTGAGATCCACGGCGGCGCATTGCAGCCGATCGAATACGATATGCCCGTGGCGAGTGCGCAGGTGAAAAGTTGCGTTCTGCTGGCGGGGCTATACGCGGACGGAGAAACGCTGGTGCGCGAGCCGGCCAGGACTCGCGACCACACGGAAGTGGCGCTGCGCGAGTTCGGCGCGGAGGTTGCGACGGGACGCGGCTGGGCCAGCGTCCGAGGTCCGGCCAAACTCCACGGGCGCGAGTTAAGCGTGCCCGGCGATCTCTCGTCGGCGGCATTTTTCCTGGTCGCGGCGGCGATTGTGCCGGGCTCGAGCGTAATTGTGCAAGGCGTCGGATTGAATCCCACGCGGGCGACGCTGATCGATTTTCTGGTTATGGCAGGCGTCGAGATCCGGATCCTCGAAATGGGCATGAAAAACGGCGAACCGGTGGGCGATCTGCTGGTGCGCGGCACTCGTCTGAAGGGCGGCGTGATCGAGAAGCAGTGGGTGGCGGCGCTGATCGATGAGATTCCCGTGCTGGCCATACTCGGCGCGGTCAGCGAAGGAGGCCTGACGGTGCGCGACGCCGCGGAGCTGCGCCTCAAAGAGACCGACCGAATCGAGACGCTGGCCGTGAATCTGCGCCGCATGGGCGTGGCGATCGAACCTGCGCCGGATGGTTTTCATATCCCGGGCGGGCAGAGATTCAGAGCAGCCGAATTGGACTCCTGCGGCGATCACCGCATCGCAATGGCGTGCGCGGTGGCCGCGTTACGCGCCGACGGCCCGTGCGTGATTCAGAACGCGGACGCCGCCGCGGTTTCGTTCCCCGAGTTCTGGCAGAGCCTGCGCGGGCTGGCCAGTTGAATGTGGCGCCGACGGCTCACCGCGTTGCCGTCACCGCCGGGCCAGCTTCCATCCGATCCAGACTCCGGGGATCCAGAGCAGCAGCCACGCGATGGAGTACCAATGAGGCAGCTTGCCCCAATTGACAAAGGTCGCGACCAGGCCCATGATTTCGCCGATGGCGAAGAACCAGACGATGTGCGTCAGAACTTTGCCGGACGCAGTCTTGGCGCAGAGCCAGGCGCAGAAGATGGCGACCAGCACGAAGATGGCCGTGCTGAGCCAAAGCAGCGGGTCCGGGATCGTTTTCCCTTCGACGAAATCCTTGGGAAAAAGAGCGTGCAAGAGCGGGTCGCTGAGCATGACGAGCACGATGCTCAAGACGTAGCTGCCGCCGACCGAGGCGATCGATTTGAGCAACTGCATCACATGTCCATGTACGGCATCGGCGGCACCCGGCCGAGCAGGCGGGTGTAGACGCTGAGCGCGCCGCGGTGATGCGCGGTGTGATCGGTGAGCGCGCTGACGATGGCATGGCGGGGCAAACCGCCCATGATCGGCCCGGGCGGCAACGGGACGGCCCACTCTTCAGCGGAGTGCGATTCGGCCACAGCCTTAGCGCGATCGGATGCGGCATTGATCAGGACGCGGGCGGCGTCCAGCGAAGTGCAGGCGCGCACTTCGCGATCCATCCGTTCAAAATCCATGTCAAAGCCCGCTGCGGCAAACGCTCCGGTGAAAAACCAGTCGATGGTTTGCGCCGTGTGTGCTACGAGCGCGGCAACGGTGAACATGCCCGGGACGGGCGCGAAGCTCGAATTCTCTTCTTTCAATTCGCGCGTGGAGCGGTTGAAATACTCGCGGCTCACGTCGACGGAGAGCGCGATGTCTGCAGACGTCATGATTTTCCTCCTTGGGGAACCACAGCAGAATACCCGAGCCCGGGGCGAAAGAAAAGCAAATTAATCAACCGGCAACCCATCTTTCGGCAGGTCGGATCGACGTTGCCCGATCACCGCGTGCGGGGCCGCCAGATCGAGGCCAGCGTCCAGATTTCGGCCGAGACGCGCGCCATTCTGCCGCCGGATTCGTAAACCTCCATGCTTCGCCGGCCGGGCTAGGGAGAGGCCACGCTAGTCAGCGCCAAGGGCGGTGAGCCAAGCCGGTCAGAGAGCAGAGAATCAGCGCGATCGCGCATGCGCCGGGCGCGAAGACGCGACAGACTCCCGCTGCGGAATCGAGAGCCCGCGAGCCAACTGCTAAAATGGGCGCGCGATGCCCAGATACGCGGCGATCGACATCGGCAGCAATTCGGTCCGCATGCTGGCGGCGGAGCTGGAAGCGGACGCGCCGCTGCGTGTACTGGCCGAGGACCGGCAGGTGACGCGCCTGGGCGAGAGCGTCTTCCGCAATGGGCAGATGGATGAGCCGGCGATGGGGTTGACGCTGCAGACGCTGGAACGGATGGCAGGGCTCTACAAACCGCACAACGTGATGGCCGCGCGCGTCGTGGCCACATCCGCCGTGCGCGACGCCCGCAATCAGGCCGTGTTCCTGGAACGCGCCAGCGCGATCGTGGGACAACCGGTCGAGCTGATCTCGGGTCAGGAGGAGGCGCGGCTGATCCACCTGGGCGTCGAGACGCAGTGGCCGCATCGGCACGAGCGGGTGCTGATTGTCGACATCGGCGGGGGCAGCGCGGAGGTGATCGAGGCCGAGCATGGCCGCCTGAAACGGGCCTTCTCGCGCCCGCTCGGCGCGTTGCGGCTGCAGTCCGTTTTCCTGGAGAAAGATCCTCCGTCGCGCGACGATCTGATTCGGCTCGAGGAGTTCATCGAACAGAAGCTCTCCGTCGCCGTGCAGAGAATCGGGGGCATTCATTTCGACCGCGCCATCGGCACCGCAGCGTCGGCCTCGGCCGTGGTTTGCGCGGCCAACTCGATTCCGCGGGCGCGGCGCGAACTGGCGGACCGCCGCAAGGTGAGCGTGGCGCAGTTGCGGCGGCTGTACCGCGATCTGGCGCGGAAGGACCTCGCCGCGCGCCGCAAGGTGGTCGGAATAGGCTACCGGCGCGCGGAGATCATTCTGCCTGGCGTGGCCGTGCTGCTAAAAACCCTCGAAGCGTTTGGGTTGAGCTCTCTCAGCTACTGCGCGGCGGGCGTGCGCGAGGGCATTGTCCGCGACTTGGCCGAACGTGGCGTCGGGCGCGAACAGGCGCGCCTCAACCGCGAACAGCGCGATATGCTCGAGCAGTTCGCGCATCGTTTCGGCGTCGACATGAAACACGCGCGCATGGTGGCGCATTTCGCGCTCGATTTGTTCCATGCGCTGGAGCGGCTCCACCAGTTACCCATCGGCGAAGGGCGGCTGATCGAAGCAGCGGCCTATCTGCGCGACGTGGGCCACGCCATCAGCTACGCCGGCCATCACAAGCACTCGCAGTATGTGGTGGCCAACGCCGACCTCGGCGGCTTCACCGACATCGAGCGGCTGCGGGTCGCCATGCTGTGCCGCTACCACCGCAAGTCGATGCCCGCCGCGCGGCACGCCGATTTCATGGCACTCACGCCGCCCGACCGCCGGGCCGTCACGCTCCTCACCCCGTTGCTGCGGATCGCGGACGCCCTCGACCGCAGCCGCGAGCAGCGGGTTGGGAGCATCGAGTGCACATTGGGCTCCGCGGGAGTCACACTGAGGTTGAAGGCCAGCCAGGATATCGGGCTGGAAAAGTGGGCCGTCGAAGGAGCCGCGGCCGTGTTCAGAGAAGTCTATGGCACGGCCCTGACGGTGGAGAGCGTCACCGAGTGAGCACCAGATTCGAAAGCTGGTCAATGCCGCCGGCCCGCTTTGCCGAAGTCTCGTTGGCCTCCAGGCTAACGAAGCTGGTCGAGCAGGCAGAGCGCTGTTATGCGACGCCGGATGCGGATGCCGTGCACGATCTGCGGGTGGCCATTCGCAGATTCTCGCAAGCCCTGCGCATCTTCAACACGCTGGTGGACGCGAAGGCGGTGAAGCAGATGCGGCGCGCTCTGAAGCGCGTAATGGATGCGGCGGCCGTCGTGCGCGACCTGGACGTCGGTATTGAGCGATTGATCGAGGAAGGGGTGCCTGCAGAGGACGCGCTCCTCGAGGAAATGCGCAGCGAGCGGCGGCGCGGCGGGCTGGCATTGAGCGGCTGGCTGTTGCTCCTGAAGTCGCAGGAACCGGAAATCTCCTGGCGGCCGTGTTTTGAAACGCGGCCGGCGAAAGGCGGGGGAGCGCGGGCATCGTGAAGAAGAGCCGCAGCGTGGATTGGAACACCGCGATCAGCGCCGGCGAGAATGCCCGCCGCGCGCTGCCGCGCCTGACCCGGGAGTTTTTCGCGCAGGGCCGCGCCGCCACCACGCCCGCCGCCTCGCCGGCGGAGCTGCACGCCTTCCGGCTGGCGGCCAAGCACTTCCGCTACACGCTGGAGCTGTTCCTACCGATGTACGGACCGCGCCTGGCGGAGCGCGTCGATCAGGTGCGCAAGATCCAGAGTCTGCTCGGCGACCGTCAGGACTGCGTGGTTCTGGGTGAACGGCTGAAGAAGAAGGACGGCCTGCCGGCCTCGCTTCACGCCACGATTGAAAAGCTGAGCGCCGACGGTCGCGCGATCGAGGAGAGGTTCCGGCGGCATTGGCACGCGGCCTTCGATGCGCCAGGCGAGGAGGCTGCCTGGATACGCTATCTGTCGCGTCGGCCGCCCGATCCACGCCGCCGGCTCCACGGCGTTCAGGCGCATCTCCTCTCCCGAACGGCACCCGTGGAGCCGCGGATCTCCGCATCGCCTCCGATGCCACCGGAAGCGAGCGTGCCGCCGGAGAAAGCGAAGCGCCCATCAGCGCCGCGCCGTGCTCCGGACCCGGAGCATCTTCCAATTCACAAGTGAGCCTGAGTGAGGTTCATCCCGGCAAGGCGGGTGCTGTAGAATAGCGCCGCATGCTGTGGTCTCAGAACTACACGCCCGCGGGCGGGAGCCTCGCTTTGTCGGCGGCCATTGCGGCGCTGCCGTTGGCCGTTCTACTGGTCTTGCTGGGCCTACTCCGGAAGCCCGGCTGGTTGGCCGCGCTGGCCGCGCTGGCGACGGCGGTCGCCGTGACCGCCGGTGTATTCGGCATGCCCATCGGCCTGGCCTTCAGCGCCAGCCTCTACGGCGCCGCGTATGGGATCTTCCCAATCTGCTGGATCATGTTCTGGGCCATTTTGCTGTACCGGATCACTGTGGAGACCGGCCGCTTCGAGGCGATCAAGGACTCCATCGGCGGCGTGACCGAGGACCGGCGATTGCAGGCGCTGCTGATCGCGTTCGCGTTCGGGTCGTTCGTCGAGGGGGCGGCGGGCTTCGGCGCGCCGGTCGCAGTGGCGGCGGCCATGCTGGCCGGACTGGGCTTTTCGCCGTTCTACGCCGCGGCGATTTGCCTGCTGGCCAACACCGCGCCGGTGGCGTTCGGCTCGCTCGGGATTCCGATCATCACCTTGTCGGGCATCACGGGACTGAAGGCCGGCCTGCTCAGCTCGGCGGTCGGCCGCATCTGTACACCGGTGTCGCTCATCATCCCGGCGTATCTCGTGGCTGTCATGGGCGGATGGCGCGCGCTGAAAGGCGTCTGGCCGGCGGCGGCGGTTTGCGGCCTGACCTATGCCGGCTGCCAGCTTGTCATCTCGAATACGCTGGGACCGCAGTTGACGGGGATTCTCGGCTCGCTGGTCACAATCGTCGTGCTCATCGCGATGCTGCGCGTGTGGAAGCCGCGCGACGCGTTCGCGCTCGAAGGCGACAGTCCTATGGTTGCCGAGCGCAGGCAGTGTGGCGCAAAGGAGATCCTGAGCGCCTGGATGCCCTACGGCATTCTGGTCGTGTTCGTACTGGCGTGGGGCAGCGATTGGGTGAAACCGTGGCTCAACCGGCTGACTTTCGTCGTCGAGTGGCCGTACCTGCACAACGCCGTGCTGCAGCAGCCGCCGGCGGTTGTCCATGCCGGTCCCTATGCGGCGAAGTATGCAGTGAACTGGCTGGCTGCCGCCGGGACCGCCTGCATGCTGGCGTGCGTGGTTTCCGCCGTAGCCACGCGCATGCGGCCGCGCGCGTTTCTGAAAGTGATCGGCGGGACCTCCGCACAACTCGCCAAGCCGGTGCTGACCGTCGCGCTGGTGCTGGCGCTGGCGTTCCTGATGAACTACAGCGGCGCCACGGCGACGCTCGGGCTGGCCTTCGCCGCCAGCGGCGTGGCGTTTCCATTTTTCAGCGCACTTCTGGGCTGGATCGGCGTCTTCCTCACCGGCAGCGACACTTCGGCCAACGCCCTGTTCGGCGGCCTGCAGGTGGTGACGGCAACTCATCTGCAGCTGAATCCGGTGCTGATGGCGGCGGCGAACTCGAGCGGCGGGGTGATGGGCAAAATGATCAGCCTGCAGAGCATCGCGGTGGCGGTGGCGGCCACCGGCCTGGCCCAGCGCGACGAATCGCGCCTGTTCCGATTCACGCTGAAGCACAGCCTGCTGCTGGCGTCGATCGTTGGCCTGATCGTGGTGTTCTACGCCTACGTCATGCCGGGCTGGATGCCCGCGGCGCGGTAGGGGGTGCTGCAAGAAAGGCGCGGCGCGACCGCTCCCTTGTATGTTTGAAATGCGGAGTGAGCAGGACCCCGTTGGCTGACGGGGTCCTGCGGACGGCGTAAGGTCGACCGCTCCCTGGATCGTGTTGTGAGATC
>Ga0187851_10003583_pt1 | contig 12968 bp, 8 predicted proteins | sample June2016WEW_6_10_FD_132997 | JGI IMG/M metagenome (GOLD analysis project Ga0187851, IMG submission 132997) | Peatland microbial communities from SPRUCE experiment site at the Marcell Experimental Forest, Minnesota, USA - June2016WEW_6_10 | ecosystem: Environmental > Terrestrial > Soil > Wetlands...
TCACTGCCTCGGTGCTAATCTTCTTCATTGCCGGTCTCCTTTATCTCTTGTGCTTCGAGCACGTCGATAACTTGGGAGCGTACAGCATCCCGTCGGAGACCGGCCTTCTCATCCCATCTGATAGCGCCATCTGTCAGGTATTCAGTACACCCAATCCACATGATCCTGCTATCCTCGATGCGGAGCTCCCCCTGATGAGTCAGCCGAGTCGATATTGGAGGTACGGGGCCCTCGGCCTGCTTGCTTCTGGCATTCTCTTGTTCCTGCTTATTGGCTGGCATTCGCTTGCCCATATGAGCTCCCCCCTAGGACCTCTCTGGGTTGCCGAGTCACTCATTGGCCTGGGACTGATCACGTGGCTTTATCCGGCGATCACGAGGGTAGCCTTGGACGCGCGCGATTTGTGGAAGAAAAGCAAGTCGGTCGCGCTTTTGACTTTCGCGGCAATTGTATTCTTCGCTTTTGCTTTACATCGGTTCACCGGACCGCATTTTTACGGATGGGATGCCAATGCATGGTCTTTCTTCTCCCTCGCGCTCTTCCTGGGAATATATCTATTGCTTAAGGCTTCGGTTGCGTTGACTGGCGCCGCCCGAAAGCGCTAGCGTAAACGCTCGCACCTTCCGACCGGAAGCTTCCCTCCGAGGGAGGAAGATGAGTGAGATTGGTTCACTAACGATGGCGAATGGGTGTCGATAAATCCCGATAACGCTCATTGAGGGGTTTTGAGTGTAATCGCCTGGTTGCGACAGTTACGCCCGGTTTGCTCGTGACTCGCTCCCAAATTTGCACGCCTCGCATTTGAGGCATTCCTGACGTGCTCCGATCCGATAAGATCTCCAAGCATGGAACTCAAGGTCCTGTTTAGCGAAGACCCCGCATTTGTCATAAGGAGGGCTGACAAGTTCCTTTCGTCGCAACCAGTTCTGCATAATCTGATTCTGTCGATTCTGCACTCCCGCGTCGCTCAGGGCGACCCAGGTCGATATTGGATCGCATTGCATGGAGAGGAAGCCATGGGCGTGGTCGTTCAGTCACCTCTGGAATATCCAGCGACCCTGACGCCCATGGAACCGCTAGCAGTGCTGGCCATAGTGGATGCAATTGTGGAAGCCGGAGTGATTCTAGCCGGTGTCAATGGGGACGCGGCGACGGCAGCCAACTTCGCTGGGCAATGGAGTGAACGATGTAAGTCGGCGGCCACTCCGTTCCAGGGAACGCGGCTCTACGAACTCTTGGAACTGGGAGATGTTCCCCGCACCGCGGGTCACTTACGGCAAGCAGGTCCGAGAGATCGCAGTTTGATGATTCTCTGGACCCGTGCATTTCAGGATGAAATTGGCGAGTCTGCAAACGACACCGAGCGTCGTGTAGATCGGGCGTTGGCCGCTGGACAGATCTGGCTGTGGGATCAAAACGGAGAGACAACTTCTATGGCTGTTGACCGCGAACCGGCGCAAGGCGTAGTTCGCTTGTCTGGGGTCTATACGCCACCCGAGAAGCGAAAGCACGGCTACGCGGCAGCCTGCGTTCATGCGCTGTCGACACATCTTCGCGACTGTGGGTATCGGTGCATTCTCTACACGGACTTGGGCAACCCTACATCGAATTCCCGACGGCATCGAATATTGGCAGCGTGGCGAGTATCACGGGGAATCCGCAGAACATGCTGATCGGGTCTTTTTCCCACATCTCAAGCGCAAGTCCCACGCTTTCTTCGTTCCACTTGTGGGGTTTTATCAGAAGATCAGGGAATAGATGAGCACCCATTTTCCACGACCCCAAGCAAATGGTGAACGTGATCAACAGAAAGATGTTGCGTGTTCCGGGCCGTGAGCTGAAGTCGCATCTCCGTTTATACTCCCTGCGTGATTTAGCTGACAGGTTCTAGGGCCAGCAGCGATCGCAGTTATTTTCCATGGGGGTCCGACTTGAGGAAAACAGCGTTCTTGATCTATCTTTTGCTTCCCAGCTTCCTGTTGACACAAGACTCTGATCCGAAAGACAACCGAAAACCCGATCAATCCGCGGCAATGCCGGTCTCAATTAATAACCCCAATAGCATTCGCCACGTCACAGACTCTGACAATTGGGGGCAATCGGGATTCTCGACGAGTAGTTGTTTACCGACATGCACCGTAGCGCTGCCTGCCGGAATGCGCGGCATCGACGTATCAAATCGGTCGATGTACTACATACGCATTTTTCAAGAAGGAAAGTCCGAGATTCAGCTGGTGACGGGCGGAACTTATACCGCCGCCGCAGGTGGAACGATTCAATTCACACCGAAGGCGACTTACGCCCGCGCGTCCATTGGCAGCGCTTCCTCTGGGATTCAGGAAGCAATCAATGACGCCTGCGGACTGCCAGGTTCGGGCTACGCGGCTAATCCCAACGCACACATCGTTCTGCCGGCAACTGGCGCCACGTCCGGGGCTTTGCCGGTGCACGGAACGATTTTCGCGCATTGCAGCCGATCCCTAATCGAAGGTAACGGAACGCTCCTGTCTTGCTCGACCCGGGACCGCTGCATGTTTTTGGGCAACCAGATCAATTCGAATTATTATGGAGGCCTGACCGTCCGCGGTATCAATTTCACTTCGACGGTTAGGGCCGATGGTTGTCAGATTGCCAGCACGCGCCGCACGTCCAACGTAGTCACAATCACAACCGCATCGGCCTGCTCAACGATCCAGACTGGCGATACCATCGTCGTTGATTTCACAGACAACCCAGCCTACTGGGGGATACACGGCCCTGTGACAGTGTCTGGGACGAGCATCACCTACGCTTACACCGGCGCAAACATCGCTTTGGCCAGCACCCCTGGAGTCGTGGCGATCGAAAACGCGGCGATTGAAGACAACACGATGCCGGGAACAATTGAAGACATCAAATCGTCATTGACCGGCGGAGGACGGTTTAATGAGTTCATCGTTGAGGATGACGACGAAGCCGCCACGATTCGCAATCTTGATGCCGATGGTACTCAAGGATTGCTCTGCGACGGGAACCACTGCGGTTCGTATATCTACTCAGCGAACTTGGGTGCTCCGGTCATCTGGCTGGACAAGTCTAACATCAGCCCCCAGTGCGGCGGAAACGGCATTACTGTGTTGAATAACAACACGGTAAAGATCACCGACAGCGTCATCCAAGGTTGGGGCATGTGGGCAGAAAATACCCAGACAATCCTCGGCAATTACGGTGGAACGACCTCCGACAATGTGTACATGGAAGAGGGGAATGGCCCTTGCGTCCATCCTTACAATCCAGGCGGCGGAAGCGTCTTCAGTTCCGCTGGAATTATTTACAATGGCGGCAACAACCCGCTTGTAATTAGCGGCGGGGAGCAACCGGCCTCCCACGTAGCCAGCTTCCTCTACAGCAGCGGGGGGTCAACTCTTTATTCCTATTACATCGTTGGACACGACACGACCAACGGAAACTACACTTTCCCCCTGTTTGCTGGCCACTCCTCGACCAGCGGGACGGGCACCGTAACGGTCCAGTGGCCCCACGTTCCCCCGCAAACCGCAGGCGATACCGTAACGTATGACATTATCCGCATAGTGGCTGGAACCTTGGCAGCCGACACTCCAACGTTCCCGGTTCCGGGAGCGTGTACGGGTGGTAGCCCCACGGCGTGCGGGTCGGTAATCACTAGCCTTTCTGACGCGACGGCTTGTGCCGGAGGGCTGGTCTGTACCTATACAGATACGGCGTCGGCGAGCACTTCCAGTTACGCGATCCACAACACCACATGGACGCCGCTGCTCCCGTTCTGGCCCGCCAATCTTTTAGTTGCAGGCGGCAATGGAGGAGTAAGCCCTAACCAGCCAGTCATTTCATCCCAAGACATTCCCGACGCGGTTTCAGTAGCCGGCACAAATGCTCCTGGGCTCATCGTTCAGCAGTCTAACTTTGCCGACCAAACCAACAACGGTGGAATTTGGAAGCAGATCCAAGCGTATGGGACCAACTTCGCTGGCGCGGGTGCGACGATCCTTGATTTTAGTGACCCCACGTCTGCCGTTATTCAAGGCCGTTTTAACTTTATCCCAGAGACGCCAATCCCCGGCTACAACATCCCCGCGCAGCACTTAATCACACTGGTTAACTCACAGCCAAATCTGGCTCTTGCTACGCCCGGATACCGCCCGCCGGCAAGTAACAGCGATACATTCATCGGCCTCGACAAGACTGCGGCAGCGGGAAGCCAGGGACTTGCTTTTGGTTCTCCCGCTGCAATCTCGAACTACATAGGCAACAAGGGAGACAACGCAAGTTATCTGGAGCGGCTGACGGCTGCGGCAAAGACGTTTAAGGTGCCGGTGACAACGAATAGGCAGATCATCTCCCGATTGCCCGACGGAACTCCCCCCTTTGATGTGATTAGCCGCACGCCTGTACCGAATCTAACTACGGGCGGGAATCCGGTTCTCAAGTTTTGCGGCACATCGGCTGCCTGCGCAAACACGACATTGTTGAATGGCACCGTGGTCATCGGCTCGGTTGCCCTCAACTCGGGAAAAGCGACTGTAACGGATCTGCCATTTTCGAACACAAGTTTCATCTGCACAACCAGCGACACCACAACGGCAGTCAACGGTTCGAAGATGGTCGAAGCCAGCACTACGTCGGCTGTCGTGACGGGATTGGGAGCTGATAGGATCGCCTACATCTGCGGCGGCAATTAGACGATTGACTTCTTGAAATTGAGAACTCGTGTCATCAATCTCGCCCTAAAACTAGCACGTGGGGCCGACATGCCGCAACATGCCAGCGGGGATAGTATTGAAGCTTAGATTGCCCGCCTCAAGTTGACGCCAGCCAGGGTGGACTCTCACCCGACCTGCTCGGGAATAGAAAGGTGGAAAACGACATGCCCGTACAAGCCCTGACTCCGGCTGCTGAGTACGTAAGAATGTCGACAGACGATCAACCAAATTCGATTCCTTTCCAGACCGAGGCGATAAGACGCTACGCCGCGAAGCATGGATTTGAAGTGGTTGCTACGTACTCGGACCCTGGAAGGAGCGGCGTCGAAATCAAGCACCGTCCAGGACTCCAACAACTGATTCAGGACGTAGTCGGAGGGAAAGTTAGATTTAGGGCGATTATCGTTTATGACGTAAGCCGATGGGGTAGATTCCAAGACTCAGACGAGGCAGCCTGCTACGAGTTTCTGTGCCGCAAAGCGGGCGTGCCGATTCACTATTGCGCTGAACAGTTTGCAAATGATTTCACGATGTCCAACACAATCGCGAAGGCTTTGAAGCGAACAATGGCCGCTGAGTTTAGTCGTGAACTGGGAGTTAAGGTTATCGCTGCTCAGCGGCGAATTGCTGCCAACGGCTTTCGCGTCGGGGGAACTCCCGGTTATGGCTTGAGGAGAATGGTGATCTCTGCGGATGGCCGTAAGAAACAGATCCTCAAGTCCGATGAACGAAAAAGCTTCAGTTCGGACCACGTTGTTCTCGTTCCAGGACCTCGGCACGAGGTTGAGTCCATTCGCGACATTTTTGCTCTCGCTGGGGACAAACGAAACACACCGTTACGAGTAGCCAAAGAACTTAATCGCAGGGGGCTGAAATTTGTCGACGGTAGGCCCTGGACTGAGTCGAACATCTATCGCATTCTAAAGAACGAAAAATATATGGGAGCGCAGGCGTGGGGGAAAACCCACAAATTAAGAGTTTGCCCGCCAGAGAACTGGATCAGAAAAACTAAAGCGTTTTTTCCTTTGGTAACTCCCGACCAGTTTGCGAAGGTTCAGAGAGCGATACAGACGCGGAACAACTGGCCAAGAAGACCGGATGAGGTGCTGATCAAGGAGATGAAGGAGGTTTTACGCAAAGAGGGAAGGCTCACGGAGCGGCTACTCCAGAAGCATGGCCATTTCGGGTATCGCCGATACGTCAGCCAGTTTGGATCAGTGATCAGTGCATACGAGATGCTCGGTTACCGTACATCTGACCGCATTCTCCGGGGAATCGAACGAGATAAGAAAATAAAACAACTCCGCTCAAACCTGCTTCTTGAGTTAAAGAAATTATTCCCAGCCCAGTTGAGAGTGGTCCGGCTTCCCGGTCAGGTTCAGCGCCAAGTCGTCGAGTTAGATCACAATGCATATGTCGCCATCCATCTTTGCCGTCCGTCTGAGTCCACTATGACAGGTGAGCCCAGATGGGTGCTGTTAAGCCAGCCCAAAGAGAAGGGGCTCGCAGCATTGATCTGCGGTTGTGATGAACGTCTAGATCGGATCACGTGTTTCTATGTTGTACCAAACCTTGGAGACCTCATTGAAGGTTGCAAGATAATTGGAGAATGTCATCCGTTGCTGAAATCGGGGCGACGATTGCAGTCGCTATGCGAGTTCTACGGGGTTGTTAAGGAAATAGCCGCGAAATGGAAACCCGAGAACGATATTACTGTCAAAGGCGATGTAGTGTTTAATGCGCAAACGGCGACGGTTACTGTAGGGGGATGCGAAGTTTTCTTGCCTGGTAGCGCAGCCGTGATTTTCAAGGTGCTTGTGAACAACGCCGGAGTTGTAGTTTCACGAGCCACGTTGGCAGAAGCAATACTCGTAGGGGCACAGCAAAAACCCAAGTCATCTCATCATCTAGACAAACATCTGACGTACCATATTTACGTGCTCCGTAAGAAACTTAGGCAGTTCCAAAGCCGTATAGTAAGGGTCAAAGGGGTTGGATACACATACGAGGAGGATGTCAACGTCAATTCGCGAGATCAAATTGGTGTCCAACGAATGGCCGATGTTGTAATTCGACAAAGTGATTTCCGCAGGCTGCACGAGGACTCCCCGTCCCGCGCAAGCTCGCCGCGCAGGTAGCGAACCCAACGCGCGAGCGGGCCCCGGTCAAAGTCACGGCCACAGGCCTATGTGGTAGCTGGAAGCGGTGTGGCAGTTTTGCCATGCCTTCCTTCCCCCCTCAACCATTATTGGCATGTGTGCCTTCTCATCGCTCGGCTGAGCCGGGTTCACTTGTGGTTCGCGTTGACTTCGACAACCGCGCCGAATTGCTCGCCGCAGACCTGGACGTTTACTACGTGACCGACCACTATCTCAACTACACCTCCGTGCTGCTTAGCCTGTCCCGCGTCACCCCTGATGTCCCGCGGGACTTGCTCGGCATGGCTCACAAGTTTGTGACCGCGCATGACGCACGCCGTTCGCCATCGCGCAATAGACGCAAGCGCACCTGATTCAGGGGAAACCCTTGGAAATTTCGAAGACGTGCCTCGTTCACCGCTTGGAAGCCTGCGGTCAGAAGTGCATAATCTCTTCAACTCCCATGGCTGAGCAATCCCTAGCGGAGATCACGGTAATACCCGATAACACGCTGGCGGCGACCCAGTATCGCTGGACTTCTGATCCATGGACCTGTCCTGATCGCTTCCTTCTCCGGTGGTCGGCAGTGCCTCCTTTGTAGTTCTCGCGACATGGCGTGAGCCGCGTCACGAATGGTTCCCAGCCGCTTCGCGCACTCCGATCCTGCTTCTGCCACATCCTCCAGCAGTTCGCAGCAACCTAGAATTACGGATAGTTTGTTGTTTAGGTCGTGGGCCAACCTGCACAGAGAATCGTTGCCCCCTGTTGACTGCATATGCAATACCGGATCCCTTCTGCCTCGCTAGAGCCGTATCGACTTTGTTACACGTGACCGACTGCTGATTTGATTCGAATCACCGACTGGTGACAAAAGAACCATCGAGCTTGCGTCTCGCTCCTTAAGCAAGGTCTCAAGTTCAACTATGGCCTGGAACAGTGAGCGGCGACAGCTCGAGTACTCGGAGAGGCTCATGCCGCTCGATTCGTATTCGGACTCTAGCGACACCAAATCTTGATGGCGTTCCCGCAACTGCAGGTTGACGTAGCCCTCATCCTCCCGACAACTCAGAGACTCTGATCGCGTTTTCACTTGCTTCATCTGACTGGTCCTAACTCTCTGATAAGCAGTTGACGGTCCAGGGCTTGACCGATCGCAAGTGATTGAAATTGAAGGGAAGAGAACTATTGAAGGAGTGAGACTTGCCGTTATATCGGCACAGTGCCGCCATGTTCGGCACCTTCCGATATTTCGACAGGCGGGTCTGATTCGAGGACTAAGGGCAGCCCGATGAAAGTAAAATGAAAGCCCAATATGGAACAGCGCCCAACGCCGGTCGCCCAGTATCTGCGGATGTCCACCGAGCATCAGCGGTACTCGCTCGATAATCAGCAATTGGCGATCCAAGCCTACGCGGACCTGCACGGTTTGAGCGTCGTGCAAACCTATACCGACGGTGCCAAGACCGGAGTCGTTCTCAAACGGAGAAGCGGTCTCCAGCAGCTCCTGCAGGACGTTGTAAGTGGTAATCCGGGATACAAAGCGATTCTGGTCTATGACGTCAGTCGCTGGGGTCGGTTTCAAGATGCTGACGAATCGGCCCATTACGAGTTCCTTTGTAAGTCAGCGGGAATCCCAGTTCACTACTGCGCAGAAGTCTTTGCCAATGACGGCAGCGTGCCGAATGCGCTGTTGAAGGCTCTCAAGAGAACAATGGCGGGCGAGTACAGCCGTGAGCTTGGCGTTAAGGTTTTTGCAGGACTGAAGCGACTGGCAAAGCTCGGTTTCAAACAGGGCGGACTTCCGGGATACGGACTAAGGCGGATGCTAATTTCTGCCGAAGGTAAGGCGAAGCAGATTCTTGCCCAAGGAGAGCATAAGAGCATCGCAACGGACCGGGTGGTCTTGGTTCCTGGACCTGTTGAGGAAGTGGATTGCGTCAGAGAAATATATCGATTGTTTCTCGAAGGAAAGCGAACAGTACATGGAATCGCTCAGGAACTCAATCGACGAAACACGAAATATATCGGGGACTCCAAATGGGATCAAACCGCGGTCCTGAGGATCCTGTCGCACCCGAAATACACTGGCTACAACGTCTTTGGCCGGACATCTCAAAAGCTCTATACCGCCGCAATTCGCATCCCCGAATCCGAATGGATCCGTACACCAAACGCTTTTGCTCCGTTGGTAGACGAGGGGACATTTCAAAAAGCCCAACGCCTGTTGCGCGGAAGGACGATCAATAAATCCAACGAGGAAGTGTTAGAAGCGTTGCGTTCATTGCTCGCCCGGAAGGGCCGACTCTCTTTGCAACTTGTTAAAGAAGACCCCGAAACGCCGTCGCCCTCCACCTACCGAGGACGTTTTGGCAGTTTACGGCGGGCATATGAATTAATCGGATACGGACGTGCCGAAGACTTTGGCCAGATTGATATGCGCCGCCGAACGCGAGCAATCCGGGAAGAATTGATTAACAAGATTCAAGTCATGTTCCCGACCGAGGTCTCGATGGTGCGGCGAGGAGGGAGATGGCGGTCGCGGCTTCGCCTGAAAAACGGTCGTTTCGTCAGCGTCATCGTTTGTCGGTCGATCGGCAAGAAAAGCCAGCATTTCATTTGGAGAGTTAATCCCCTCGCCTATGAGCGCCGATGGGTGACGTTGCTCGTCCTCCTGAATATGAAAAATGAGGCCATTCACGAAATGCGCGTTTTTCCAAACATGAATCGACCTTTTCACCTCTCGGCGGATCATCAGCAGATGAAGCGAGGAGAACGCCTCAATTCTCTGTCCCAGTTTCTCGAAGCTGTTAAGGCTGTTTCCCAAAAGCGGTGAGTATTTGCGTCAGCGGTTTACGAAATCAGGCGATTACACTCATCGAGAATTTGCGGGTATATGTTCTCCACTTGTGCTCCACTGACTTTTGAGGCCTTACGTTCAACGACTTGCGGCGTAAGACGGTTTCACAAACCGCGATACGCACCCGGCGGATTTTGAGTCCCCCCTCCCATCTCCTTATGTTCAACAAAACCGCGTGTTTAGGAGCCTTGCTGCAATCGGACGAGTTTGGTCGGTGAGGTTCGGTGATGGTGTGTCTGGATCGAATGGTCACGAATTGGTCACGTCAGATCCAGCGCGAAAAACTCTGCGCAGCCACATCGGAACCAGTGGGATGGAACTGAGAGAGTTTCCGTTCCATTTCACGGAATCTAAAGGAGCGTTCACGCTCGGGTTGTCATGGTGAGAGCGGAATTGATCTCTGATTCTTTCATTGAGCTTTTTGAAGACCCGGCGGATTCTATATCCGCCTCGTGTCTGCAATGGGCTGAAGAACAAGAAGGAGATGTGGCGTGACCAGAACTCGACCGTCCGCGATTGAAGTCTAGCGCGCGCCGCGCGCTGCTTTGCAGAGTATGCGGTCGAGGGCTTCCTGGCTTGCTCCGTCGCCCTGATCAGCAGCCTTTCGATACCAATGGGCCTCTTGCTCGAAGTCCTTTGGAACACCGAAGCCATTTTCGTAACACCCGGCGAGGAGGGATTGGGCTCCGACGCTACCCAAGTCCGCGGCCTTCCGCCACCAGTTTGTCGCCTCCAGGTCGTTCTGTGGAACCCCATACCCCACCCCAATCGTTTGTCTCAAAGATTGAATCTGGTGAGCGTCGGGTTGACGTGGTCGAACTATGTGAACTGGCAAAGTTGTATCGAAGGCCGTTGCACTTCTTTCTTCCCTAGACAGAGTCGGCCCAAGGGGTCGGTTGTGCGGCCGCCTGACGCGATTCGCGGCAGCTTCAAAATGCTAGGTCTTCACGCTAGTATTGCGACAGGGGGCTGGACACAATCAGCCAAAGGGGCTTCCCAACGCATGCGATGCGCCAAGACCGTGACTCCGATAAAAATCGATGCCAACCGGAAGAACGCCAAGCGTTCAACCGGGCCGCGTACTGAACGCGGCAAATCAATCGCTAAGTTTAATGCGGTGACGCTAGGGCTGTTCGCAAAGCATGTTGTCATTCCTATTTGCGATGGGTACAAACCCGAAAAGGAGTTCCAGGCACTCCTGGATGGATTGCATCAGGAGTTTCAGCCGGTTGGGCTATACGAAGAGTGGCTAGTTGTGAAGATTGCGGAGTGCATGTGGAGGCTTCGACGTGCCACGCGGTGCGAGAGCGGATCCGTCCAAGAGGCGGCGACCTGGAACGCCGATCGTTACGACAGCGATCAGGTTATAGAAGCGTTTACAAGGGAGATGTGCATCCTAGACCAGGCGGAGAGGCAGCTTCGAGATTCTGGAACACTTTCGCAAAAAACCTACCGCGAGGTCGCGCCGCTCGTGGAAGAGGAAAGGCGCAAAAGCATTCAATCTGAACAGGACGACGAGCCCATTAAAGCAGAAATTGATCACGAACTTTTCTTGACCTTTATCACATATCGGAAAGAGTTCGTCGACTCCATGTGCAAGGGTCTCGCCAACGTCGAAGGAAAGCGATCTGATGCTCGGTTCGACTACAACGCCCTCCTACCGGAATGTGATATGGAAAGAGTTCTCCGCTACGAAGAGAGAATGCACCGCCAGATAGATTGGGCAGTGCAGAGACTCCTGGAGGCCCAGGAGCGAAGAAAAACGGTGGGATCCCTTCCCGGCCATGGCGGCGCCGCAACCGGCCAAGTGTAAAACGAAGCCAATAAGTAGAGCATTTTCAGCGCTCCAGTCATTTGTTTAAAACCACTCAGCGACAGGAGCGGTCTACACGTTTTGTTCAGCCAGCCGGCCACACCGCTCAGGTTCGGCTACGCGGATAGTTGCTCGAACCTGCGACGAGAAAGGGTTACAATCCGCTCAGAAACCGGATAGCGGCTGACTGATCATCGGCCGTGACAAGGTGGGACGCCTTCCCGTCCCACTTTCCAGGTCATCCGCAACAGGGAAGGTCACGGAAGGGTGACTAATGTCCGACATCGATGCGCCAGGTGAAGTACTCCCACCTGAGTTCGAGTCGGCTCTCAAGAAACTGAAAGCCCTGTTTGCGGGTGCATTAGGGGATGCAAAGCTGAGATCCTGTAGCGCAGCTTGGTCGGAAATCAAACCGGCTAGAACCGCAGAGAGGAAAACCAGGATCCTCAATGAAAAGGCCCAACAATGGAGGGAGGACAGCGTCAAAGCTATCAGAGAGTGGTTTTCAAAGTTTGCGGATCTGGCCACGGCCTATGACGAAGCTCTTCAGGGCGATGCGTTGCAGTGGGCAAAGGACAAAGTCTGGGAAATGGTTGAAAAACAGTGCGGCATCCGTCGAGCGAAATGCGACGAAGCAAAAAACTCTGATTTCATCAGCCGCACGACGGTGTTTTGGTTCGCAGTGGCTTCTGAGGGGAACACCGATGTTAACTTACTCCCTTTGCAGCCGTGGACAGCACCTGGCTGGTTGGCACGTGGCGACGAACAAAGAGATTCCCTACTCAGAGAACACTCGCGGCATCTTTGCGTTCGACTCAATCAAGTCATCAACGAAGAAATCGATGCGGCGGAGATCCGAAGAGCGATTAGCCGCCGCGAAGTGACTGGTCAACTCGCCGAGCGTGATCGAAAAGGCGCCGCAAATCCACTCGCTCAATTTAAGCGACGGCTCGACCCGTTAGAGCGAGTTCGCCCCGAAGAGGTCAAAGCGCTCCATTTTGGTCTGCCTAACTCCATCGATCTGAAGATTTGGAAACGCCTCGACCCGCACAGAAACCGCCTGACGAGCCTCAAATTGCGGAAGGCTCGTAACAAATATCGCGAGCAGGTGGAGGCTGAGACTAGGCAACTGCGCTTTACCAACCGGAATAACGCAAACAGTATGGTGGTTCCCTCCGCCTTGTTACAGATGCGGTTGAAGAAAGCGGACGAGTTTTCGGAGCAGCAATATTCCATTTTCCTCGACGCTTGGACTCGTCTTGGTGGGGTCGAGTCGGCCGGATTCATCAGGACCGTGTCTTTTATGGCGATTCAGCGCTCGTTCGGCCCGCGAGCTAGCGCACTGGCTTCTGAGTCGCAAAGGCGCTTTCGTGCCTCAGGAGGCTTGGGTCCAGGATTACCCGCAGAAACAATACGAAAAGAGTTTGAGCACCTGAAAA
>Ga0187851_10003584_pt1 | contig 12967 bp, 8 predicted proteins | sample June2016WEW_6_10_FD_132997 | JGI IMG/M metagenome (GOLD analysis project Ga0187851, IMG submission 132997) | Peatland microbial communities from SPRUCE experiment site at the Marcell Experimental Forest, Minnesota, USA - June2016WEW_6_10 | ecosystem: Environmental > Terrestrial > Soil > Wetlands...
CCCCCGGTCAGGTCGACGAGGCCGCTCGCGATCGCGATGTCGAGCGCGAGCATGGCGTACTGTAGCCGTCGGGTGGGCAGGCGGTTGGTCAGGAGAGCGATGGTCGTCGCCAGGGTGAAGATGGCCCAGATGCCGAGCAGCAGGTCGACCTCGGGGCGGTTGGGGCTGGTCTCGCCGGGGAAGTTCACGCTGACGGCGGCGAAGATCAGCACGATCCAGCGTGCCAGCTCGATCACCCGCTCGATGCCTGCGCGGCGGTCGCGATCGAGGACCGTCGGAAGGTCAGGAATCGTGTGCTGCGGCGTCCTCTCAGCCGCTTCGGCCGGCGGGCGCGCGTCCGCGTTGCCGATCGCGACCTGCGGAGTCACGCTCATCGAGGCGCACCGATCCTCCGGTTCACGTCGATGAGCCTACTGTCCGCTCCGGGCGGGGGTAACAGCGCTTCCGGTAACGATGCGGCATCACCCCCCGTTACACCGGCCGACGCGACCCCGCTCCCCGCTCCGTTGCTGTCCGCGCTGAACCGTCTGCGCATGGAGGGAGCCGGCGCCGGCGCGGCTTTTGACCGGCTGCTGGCGGCCGAGGCATCCCCCGCGTGGCGCGGTCTCGAGCTGCTGGGGCGCGGTCTCTGCGAGGAGCTCCACGGAGCGAGGGCGGAGGCGCAGGCGAGCGTCAGATTGGCACTGGAGCAGTGGGCGGTTGCTGACGCGGGCGCTTGCGCGGTGGCTCTGGCCGCTCTCGGCCGCGCTCTCGTCAGCGGTCCCGACGCCGGACTTGGCGCCGCCTACCTGGCTGCGGCTGAGCGCCTCTCGGGAGGCAGCCCCCGGGAGGTGCTGGGTGCGGTTCAGCTCGAGCTCGGCTCCGCGGCGGCGGAGAGTGGCGAGGCCAAGACCGCGGCGGCCCGCTGGCAGGAGGCACTCGCGCGAGGGGACCCTCGCACCCAGGCCGCCGCAGCCGCCAACCTCGGGCGTCTGGCCGCCGCCCGCGGGGACGCCGCCGGTGCGGAGAGGATGTTCCAGCGTGCCATGGAGGTCCCGGAGGGCCCCCAGGTGCAGGTGGTCGCCGACGGGCTGGTCACCCTGGCGTCCCAGGCGGCCGCGGAGGAGCGCTGGGACGACGTGGAGGCTCGTCTTCGTCAGGCGATGCCCCTCCGCGAAGCCGGTCTCGACGCGCGCGGGGTGGCCGAGATCCTTCATGACCTTGGCATCGGCCACTGGCGGCGCGGTCAGGCGCAGCGGGCCACGCGCTACCTCGAGGACTGCCGAGCCAGCGCCGACGACCTGGGCGACGACACCCTGCGGGGTGCGGCCCTCCGCGCTCTCGCCGCCATCGCCCTGGAGGGCGATCGGCTGGTGGTCGCTCTCGCCTATGCGCAGGAGGCTGCCCTGGCCGCCCGGACCGCCGAGGACCGGCAGACGGCGGCGGCCGTCCTCCGTCAGATTGGCGACGACGCCCGGCGCCAGGGGTCCGCTTCGCTGAGCGGCGAGGCATTCCGGATCGCGGCCCGGATCCTGGCCCACCGGGGTTGACGGGCAGGGCGCCACCGGACCTTCGGGGCTCTTGCGTACCCCGCTAACAGGCGGGGGCGCGGGACGGTGGGGGAGGAGGTGAAGCGGGGGGCGAGCCGCCCGCCGACATGACCACCCGGCCGCTCGGCGCCTCGTAGCAGTTGACCGTCCAGCCGAGCTCCAGCAGGGCGGAGACGTCGGCGCTGGCGGATCCGAGGATGGCGTGGTGGAGACCGTACTTGACGAGCAGATCCCTCCAGGTGCCGGAGATGGTGGAGATGTCGATGTAGTCCGTGAGCGGACCGCCGCCGAAGACTCCGATCTCGTCGTACACGAAGACCACGCGCCCAGTGGGGAAGCGGTAGGCGAGGTAGCCGGCGTCGCCGTCCGAGCTGAGGAGGCGCTGCCCGGGGAAGTGGGCGGCCACGTAGGTGGCGGCGCTCTCGGGCTCGTGGGTCTGTTCGAATCGGGCAGCTGACGAGGTCGACGCCTGGGGCGCCATGACGGCGACGGAGGCGGCGCTCACCGCGATCCCGGCGACCAGCGCCACCGCGGCGGGCAGCCGTGTGCCGAGGTGGATGCGCAGCCGGACCGGGCCTCGGGCCGTCCAGGCTGCCGCGCCGTACTCGGCGAGGATGGGGATCGCCACCACCGCGAAGAGGCTGACGTTGCGCACGGCCTGGAGGGTGAGGAGAAAGGCGCCGGTGGCCAGCAGGATGTCGGGCACTCGCGGCCGCCGGCCAAGCAACCAGACCAGGACCAGCAGGGCCGCGACCACCTCGATCAGCCGGGTCAGCATGTCGTGGAAGTTCGGCGACTGCCACTCGGAGACCAGTTGGGAGAGGATCGGGTTGCTGATGGTCTCCGCGATGTACCCGTACAGGCCCGGTCCCGCCGGGTTGACCAGGGTCAGGGCGGTGGCGGTCACCGAGGCGATGACCAGGGGCCGGCGGCGGACTCCCGGGTCCACCGGGACGGGGCGGAAGACCGCCCAGAGAAGGACCAGGATGGCCGCTCCGGCGAGCAGGCCGAGGAGCACGGCGGTGGCGGCGGCGCCCACGCAGATCACGGCCAGCGAGAGCCCACCCGGGACCGGCGAGGTGCGGCTTCGTGAGGCGCGGTGGATGACGAGGGTGAAGGCCAGCACCCCGAGACCGGCGATGAAGCCGGCATGGAGGTTGGCCCAGAGCAGGTACAGCGGGGGCAGCAGCCAGACCACCCATCGGTTGCCGTCCCGCCAGCGCTGGACGATCAGCAGGGTGAGGGCCACGCCGAGGGCGCTCACCGTCTCGGCGCGGACGCCGAGGGCCATGCCCGCCATGACGCCGCAGAGGACCATCGCGGCCGCGCTCCAGCCCCGCGGGACGTGCGCCTGTCGTGGGACGGCGAGGGCGGCGACGAGCAGGGCCAGGCTTCCGACCAGCCCCAGGGCCAGGGAGGCGACGCCGTCGCCTCCGAGCCGGACCAGGGTGGCAAGGACCACCTCGTAGAGCCACTGCTGCTCCACCCAGGGGTGCTGGGTCGCCACGAAGCTGAAGGGTTCGACCGCGGGGATGCCGTGGCTCAGGATCAGCCGGCCCAGGGCGATGTGCCACCACTCGTCGCCGTAGCGGAAGAGCTGGACCGTGAAGATGAGGGTGATGCAGAAGCCGCCGAGGAGCCAGGCCACATTGACCGCGCGCGACCCGGACCGCGGGGCGCCCGTCCCGGCGCCATCGTGGGCGGCCACGGTGGGTGGCGCGGTCACGAGGAGGTCGCCTTGTCCTGGGCGGCAAGCTGGGCGCAGGTCCCGGTGGGTGCCGGCTGGGGCGGGAGGTGGAGAGAGGCCAGCTCGCTCTTCAGGACAAAAGCCTGGTTGTGAGGATCGCTGTACACCCTCACCCAGTTCGGGCTCGTCTCGATCACATGGTCGAGGGCGCTGCCGGTGTCGAAGAGCACCACCTGGGTGCCGTAGTGAAGCAGGATGGTCTGCCACTGCGGCGTCACGTCGGCCACGTCGGAGTAGGTGTAGAGGAGGCTGTCACCCATCAGGGCGGCATCGCCGAAGATGAAGATCTTGTCCCCCGTGCCGGCCAGACTCCAGGCTAGATACCCCCCCTCGCCGTACTGGTTGAAGATCCGCAGGTGACCCGGCGCGGAGCGCAGCCAGGCGCTGGCGCAGACGGGGTAGGTCTCCGCGTAGCTGAGGGCCGTGGGGGTGGTGGTCATCGCAGGGACGAGGCGGAGCCCGACCCAGCCGGCGAGGAGCGCGGCGGTCATCGCCGTCAGGGCGGTGACCCGGACGCGGAACGGGGGCAGCGAGCGGCCGGCCGGCCCGACGGCCGGGGCCGTCGCGATCCCGGGGGCTCCGGATGGGGCTGGCGCCGCCGCTGCGGCGAGGACCGGGTTGCCCGCGCGCGAGCCCGTCCGGCGCAGCGCAGCGAGCGCCGTCCCCGCCCGGAGGCGGTCCAGCAGCCGGCTCAGTTGCTCGATCCATGTGGGGCTGCAGGCGGCCACGAAGAGGGCGACGTTGCGCACCGATTCGAGGGCGAGCACGCTGGTTGCCGCCACCAGCACGGCGTCACGAGCCCGGATCCTGCGGTTGACGATCAGGAATCCCAACAGGCTGACCAGCATCACCGCGAATCCGCGCACCTCGAGCTGGTGGAAGTCGGGCGACTGCCACTCGAGGATGAGGGCCTGCTGGGCCGGTGAGGCGAGCGTCTCGGCGGCGTAGATGAGAATCCCCGGCCCATTGGGGTTGATCATCGACACCAGGGTGGAGAGGACGGTCACCCCGGCCAGGGTCGCGATCCTTCGCGGTGGCACCGGGTCGGGGAGGCCGAGGCGGAGGCCCGCAGCCTCGGCCGCGACGATCAGCGCGGCGAAGACCAGGCCGATGACGAAGCCGCCGTGCAGGTTGCTCCACACCAGGAAGAGGGGGGGCAGGAACCAGAGCACGCGGCCGCCGCGCAGGAGGTACCGCTCGATCAGCAGCAGCACCAGGCAGCTGAGGGTGAAGTCAACCATCTGGTCGCGCGGGCCCCAGATCGGGTTGGCCGCCAGCGCGGCCACGATCAGACCGAGGCCCAGGCTGAGGCGGTTCCCGGTGTGGAGTCGGGCCCGCAGCAGGATGAAGACGACGCCGAACCAGGTGAGCAGGCTGAGCACGGGAACGATCGCACCCATCCCGCCGATGTTGTAGAGGGCGGCGACGCCGGCCTCGAAGAGCCACTCGTGCATGGTCCAGGGATGGCCGGCGACCGTATAGGTGTACGGATCGTGGCCGAGTAGCTGGAGGTGGTTGGCGATCAGCAGCTGGCCGGTTTGGAGGTGCCACCAGAAGTCAGGGTCGGTGATCGCCGAGGTCACGGCGATGGCGGTGATCAGCAAGGCGCCGACCACCAGCAGTCCCCCGGGGGTGCTCCACTCGTCCAGGAGGTCGTGCAGCCGCCGCATCAGAGGGAGCGGAGGGGGGACGGCGCCGCCGGCGGCGTCCGGCGCAGCCGTGATGAGGCCAGAGCCCATCGGCCCAAACCCCCGCGCGTCCCGGCTCAGCGCCGAGCCGGTCCGTCCCCGGCCGGGGCCGAGGCGACGGGATGGGCGGCGGCCATGATCGGCGAGGGGTCGGCGGGCAGCGTGCCGGTGACCAGGCTTTCCAGCACCGCCACCAGCTGGCGCGGGTTGAAGGGTTTGTTCATGAACTCGATGCCGCCGAGCTCCATCACCGCCTGAATGTCCTCGTCGAAGACCCGCGCGGTGAGAAGAATGATCGGCACCGCGGCAAAGCGTCGGTCGGCGCGGAGCTCCCTGCAGACCGTGAGGCCAGAGATGCGGGGCATCATGACGTCGACGACCAGCGCGTCGGGCGGCCAGTTTTCCACGGCAGCCAGGGCGTCGGCACCGTCGTTGACGGTGAGGACGTCGTAGCCCTGATTGCTCAGGAGCATGTCGACGAGGCGGCGCAGCGCCGGGTCATCCTCGGCAACGAGGATGCGCGTCGGCCCCGGCGTGTCGCTCATCGCTCTCGTCCTCATTGGTTTCCGCCCACCCACCACGATCGTAGGCACGGCGGACGGCGGTGGCCCAGGAGGCGGTTATACCCTCGGGGTGTAAAGAGGGAGTGACGGCGCAACCGGCTTGTCACAGACCCGATGTGGGGCCTTCCCAGAGCTCCGTCCCTGACCACCCGGCCGTGACGCCACGGTGCCATGAGCGAGATCTGGGCGAGGGCTTCGCCACTCGATCGACGCGCTCGGCGCCGGCGATCTCACCACCGGCTCGCGACCGCACCACCGAAGCGGTCACGCCTCGGCGGCGTCATTGTCACTGCCATGCGTCCGTCGCCTTCCCCGGGTCGCCGGTATCATGGCCGCGCAGTGTTCCGCGCGCTTTTGCTCGCTTGACCGTGGCCGCAGAGACCGCGCGGCCGGTCAATCCGTCCGCGATCTCCGGCATCCGGTTCCTCATCACCAAGCGGATCGAGGACCTAGAGGGGGTGGCGCTGCGCCTTGAGGCACGTCAGGCGGACGCTGTCGAGCGGCGCGACCAGTTGCGGGATCGGCTGGAGGAGGCCGAGGTGGCCTGGAGCCACGTCCTCAAGAACTTCGAGCGCTTTGCCGTCGAAGACATCGACACCCAGTTCCGGATGGTCTCCTCGACCCGGGCGGACCTGGCCTCCTTGGAGGAAAGGACCCGGGACACCGCCGCCCGCATGAACGACATCCATCATGAGCAGGAGCTCCTCCGCCAGGTCTATCGGAGCCTTGACGACCTGGCGGCGAGTGCCGCCTCGCCCGCTTCGACCGCGGGCACAGCCCGGCTCCGCAACACCTCCCGACAGGTCTTCCAGATCATCGAGGAGGAGCGGATGCGGATTGCTCGGGACATGCACGACGGGCCTGCGCAGTCCATGGCCAACCTGGTCCTCCAGGCCGAGATCCTGGAGCGGCTGATCAGCCGCGATCCGCAGCTGGTCGTCAACGAGCTGGCCGACTTCAAGAACGGGGTCCGAGGGGTCCTGGACGAGACGCGGCGGCTGATCTTTGACCTGCGTCCGATGACCCTGGACGATCTCGGGCTGGTGCCCACGCTGCGCAAGTTCACCAAGGATTTCGAGCTGAGCGGGGTGACCACCAGCCTGCGGGTCATCGGGGAGGAGACGCGACTGCCCGGCGCGCTGGAGCCGACGCTCTTCCGGATCATCCAGGAGGCGATGAACAACGCCAGGAAGCACGCCCGGGCCAAGAACGTGGAGGTGGTCGTCGCCTTTCAGCCGCACGCGGTCTCGGCGATCGTCCGCGACGACGGCGTCGGCTTCGATGTCGCCGCCGCCGAGGGGCGGCTGGATTCCGGCAAGCACCTCGGCATGATCTCGATGCGGGAGCGCGCCGACCTGGAGAAGGGCCGGCTCGAGATCCGCTCGCAGATCGGCAAGGGGACCGAGATCAGGGTGAGCTTCGAGCATTGATCGCTCGGGAGGGGCGCGATCGGCGAGGGCCACCCCCACAGCGGAGTCGGGCAGGAGCCGTCGATTGACACAATGGGGTGGTGCGGTTCCGCGTCTTGGCATGCGACTTTGATGGAACCATCGCCACCGAGGGCGTGGTGGCTCCAGCCACGTTGACGGCTCTGGAGCGAGTGCGGCGAAGCGGGCGGCGGCTGCTCCTGGTCACCGGACGCACCGACTCGCAGCTGGAGATGGTCTTCGACAGGTGGGACGTCTTCGACCGAGTCGTCCTCGAGAACGGAGCTCTCCTCGTCGACCCCTCCGCCGGCACCGAGCGGCTGCTCTGCGCCCCGGTCTCCAGCCGGCTGGAGCCGGAGCTGCACCGCCGCGGCGTCGAGCCGCTGGCCGTGGGGCGGGCCGTCTACGCCGCCTCGGCCCGTCATCTGGAGGTCATCCGGGACACCATCCGGGACCTCGGCCTCTCCTTGGACCTGGTGGTGAACCGTGGCGGAGTGGTCATTCTCCCCAGGGGCGTCAGCAAGCTCTCGGGTGCCGCCGCGGCTCTCTTCGAAATCGGCGAGACCGCCGCGGCGTGCGTCGCGGTGGGCGACGCCGAGAACGATCTGCCCATGCTCACCTTCGCCGGGTGCGGGGTGGCCGTCGCCAACGCGCTGGACGAGGTCAAGGCGGCGGCGGATTTGGTGACTCGCCGGCCGGCCGGCGAGGGCGTGACCGAACTGGTCAGCAGCCTCCTGGCTGACGACTTGATCGGGGAGCTCGCGGCCGCGGGGGGCATGGGGGCGGTGCGGCACTGAGACCGTCCCCAATGGGGATGCGGCCTGCCAGAGGGTCGTGCGGTTTCAAGATCGGCGTCGGCACGTCGCGGACCCGTGACCGGCGGAGCATGAGGACGTCACCGTCGCGGCCTGATGATGCTGGAGGTCGGATGGCGCCTGAGGCGCGCCGGCTCCAAGCATTTGCCCTCCCTTCCCAAGGGCCGCCGGCGACAGCAAGTCACCGGCGGCCCCTCTTTTTGGGGACCGGCGAATTTTCGGCCATCACGAACCCGTTACGCTGCAATCGCACCAAGGCAACTGACTGTGGCCCTATCGTTGATGGCGATGAACACCTCCTTCCTCGCCTCGATCCTGACTTCGACCGGGTTCTCGACGGGGGTCGCGGCCCTCGCGGGCTGCCTCATCGTCTACCTCGCCTACAAGCTCTTCTACCGCCCCGACTTCGGGATGCCGGTTCGGCGCCGCATCCTGGCCATGCACATCCGCTTCCGGCGCGACCAGGTGGCCGACGTGCCCGTCTGGTGGACCAATCTCCAGGTCCAGCGCGCCGTCCGCGGCCACTGGAGGCAGAGCCTGCGCGACACCGTGGGCCGCCCCTGGGAGCGCACCGCGGAGCTGCAGGGTCACGGAGCGGAGATGACCGTGCGGACCGCACTCAGTGCCGAATGGCCCCAGGTGAGGCGCTAGCTCAGGCTGGACCCGCCATCAGGTCCGGCGCGTAGCCGCGCCGGGATGCCGGGATAGGGGATGAGAGACCCCCGGCGGCACTGCCGCCGGGGCGCGGGGGGCCCGATGGCCCCCCGCGCTCGCGGGGTCAGAGGGTTCCGGCGCCGTCCGCAGCCTGCGGCGTGTCGTCCGCGACGCCGATGGTGGCCGCGGGCTCCTCGATGATCACCTCACCATCGGTGGTCACCGCGATGGCGGCGCTGTCGTCCTCCTCGTAGAGGCGGACGGCCTCATCGCGGAGCTTCTGGTAGTAGTCGAGGCCGGTCCCTGCGGGGATCAGCTTGCCGATGATCACGTTCTCCTTGAGACCGCGCAGACGATCGATCTTGCCGGAGATGGCGGCCTCGGTGAGCACCCGCGTGGTCTCCTGGAAGGAGGCGGCGGAGAGCCAGGAGGCGGTGTTGAGGGCCGCCTTGATGAGGCCGAGCAGCACGGTCTGAGCGATGGACGGCTCGCCGCCCTCGCTCAGCGCCTTGGCGTTGGCCTCCTCGAACTCGAACTGGGAGACGATCTCGCCGGGCAGCAGCTCGGTGTCGCCGGAGGCGTCGACGCGGACCTTCCGCATCATCTGCCGGACGATCACCTCGATGTGCTTGTCGTTGATGTCGACGCCCTGGTTCCGGTAGACGGACTGGACCTCGTGGACCAGGTAGTTCTGGACGTCGTCGCGGCCGCGGACCAGGAGCAGCTCCTGAGGGCTGATCGAGCCCTTGGTGATGCGGTCCCCCGCCTGGAGGTGGTCGCCATCGCGAACCACCAGTTCGGACGAGGCCGGCACCGCGTACTCGCGGGCTTCCTCGTCAGTGGTGCGGACTGTGACCTCGGCCTTGCCGATCTTGACCACACCCGCGTACTTGCTCCGAATGGAGATCTCGCTGCCGTGCTCGTCGGTACCGCGAATCAGCTCGGTGCCCTCGCTGACCGGCATGCCGTCCTCGACCATCACCGAGTGCCGCGCCGGCACCGGGTATCCGGAGTCGAAGACGTCGCGCGAGAAGATCTTGACCTTGAGCGACTTGCTGTCGCTCCGGATGATCTCCACCTCGCCGTCGATCTCGCCGATCAGGGCCTTGCCCTTGGGGACCCGGGCCTCGAACAGCTCCTCCACCCGGGGGAGACCCTGGGTGATGTCGGCGCCTCCGGTGGCGACACCACCGGTGTGGAAGGTCCGCATGGTCAGCTGGGTGCCCGGCTCGCCAATCGACTGGGCGGCGATCACGCCCACCGCTTCGCCGATCTCGACCATCCGGCCGGTCGCCAGGTTGCGGCCGTAGCAGGCGCGGCACACGCCTTCGCGGGCCTTGCAGGTCATGATGCTGCGCACCTTGACCCGGCTAATGCTGCTCCGCTCCGCGAAGATGCGCCGAGCCACCTCGTCGCTGATCTCCTCGCCGGCCGATAGCAGCAGCTCGTCACCCAGGGTGATGTCCTGGGCGAGGATGCGACCCGAGTAGCGCTCGATGACGCGATCCTTGAGCTCGTCGTCCACGAGTTCGATCCAGATGCCGGCCGTCGTCTCGCAGTCCTCGATGCGGACGATCACGTCCTGGGCGACGTCCACCAGGCGGCGGGTCAGATAACCGGAGTCGGCGGTCCGCAGCGCGGTGTCCGCCAGTCCCTTGCGGGCTCCGTGGGTGGAGATGAAGTATTCGAGGACGGTCAACCCCTCGGAGAAGTTGGCCTTGATCGGCAGGTCGATGATCCGGCCGGTGGGGTCGGCCATCAGGCCGCGCATGCCAGCCAGCTGGCGGATCTGCTGGGTCGAGCCACGGGCTCCTGACTGGGACATCATCAGGACGGAGTGGAACTTGTCGAACGACGACATGGTCACCTTGGTGACGTCGTCGGTCGCCTTGGTCCAGATCTCGACGGTCTTCAGGTAGCGCTCGTCGTCGGTGATCAGTCCGCGCCGGTACTGGAGGTCGATCTCCTCGACCGCCTTGTCCGCCTCGGCGATGATCGGCGCCTTCCCGGCCGGGGTCTTGATGTCCATGGCGGCGATGGTCACGCCGGCGACGGTCGCGTAGTGGAAACCGAGCTTCTTGATGCTGTTGACGATGACCGCGGTGCGCCCCGAGCCGTAGAGCTCGTAGCACTCCTTGACGATCTGGGCGAGCTTGCGCTGGTCCATGTTCTCGTTCCGGAAGACCATGGAGGGGAGGTTGCTCTCGGTGGCGATGTCACCGATCGGCAGCACGGCGTTGAAGATGAGCCGTCCCACCGTGGTGACCACCAGCTCGGTGCCGGTGGGGTCCTCGTCACCCTGGCGGCGAGCCACGAGCAGGTGCCGGGGTAGCCGGACCCGCGCGTAGTGGTGGAGGAAGATCTGCCCGTGCTCGTAGGCGATGATCGCCTCCTCCGAGTTCGCGAAGGTGTGCAGGTGGCGGATCGCCTCGGGGTCGGTGGGCCGGTCCTGACCCTCCTGGGTGAGGTAGTAGGCGCCCAGCACGATGTCCTGGCTGGGTGCCACCACGGGCCGGCCGTCCGAGGCGCTGAGGATGTTGTTGGAAGACATCATCAGGTTGCGGGCCTCAGCGATCGCGCCGCTGAAGAGGGGGACGTGCACGGCCATCTGGTCGCCGTCGAAGTCGGCGTTGAATGCCTTGCAGACGGAGGGATGGATCTGGATGGCCTGCCCCTCGACGAGCACCGGCATGAATGCCTGGATGCCGAGCCGGTGAAGGGTGGGCGCCCGGTTGAGGAGCACCGGGTGCTCCTTGATGACCTGGTCGAGGACGTCCCATACCTCGGGGCGCACCCGCTCCACCATGCGCTTGGCGCTCTTGATGTTCTGCGTGTAGTTCTGGGACACCAGCTCGCGCATGACGAAGGGCTTGAACAGCTCCAGCGCCATCTTCTTGGGCAGGCCGCACTCGTGCAGCTTGAGCTCCGGGCCGACCACGATGACCGAGCGCCCGCTGTAGTCGACGCGCTTGCCGAGCAGGTTCTGGCGGAACCGGCCCTGCTTGCCCTTGAGCATGTCGGAGAGCGACTTGAGCTTGCGGTTACCGGTGCCGGTGATGGCGCGGCCGCGGCGGCCGTTGTCGATCAGGGCATCGACCGCCTCCTGCAGCATCCGCTTCTCGTTGCGGACGATGATCTCGGGGGCGCCCAGCTCGAGCAACTTCTTGAGCCGGTTGTTCCGGTTGATGACCCGGCGGTAGAGATCGTTGAGGTCACTGGTGGCGAAGCGGCCGCCGTCCAGCTGCACCATCGGACGCAGCTCGGGCGGGATCACCGGCAGGACGTCGAGGATCATCCAGGTGGGGCTGGTGGCCGACTTGCGGAAGGCCTCCACCACGCGGAGGCGCTTGATCGCCTTCTGGCGGCGCTGGCCGCTCGTCGACTTGGACTCCTCGCGGAGGAGCAGGGATTCAGCGGCGAGGTCGATCTGGTTGAGCAGCTCCCGGACCGCCTGGGCGCCGGTGCCGGCCTTGAAGACCTTGCCGAACTTCTCGACGTGCTCGCGGTACTGCGTGTCGGTGAGCAGCTCGCGGGGCGCCAGGGCCTCGAGCTGCGTGCGGCTGTTCTCGATCTCCTGACGGAGGCTCTCCAGCTCACCGCTTCCGGCGTGGGCGGCCTCGGCTCGTGCCCCCTCGGCGTCGGCACGCCACTGGGCGATCTCGGCGGCGTTCTCGTCCTGGGCGGCCAGACTGCGGCGCGCCGTCTCCTCCTCGAGCGCCTCGCGGCGCTGGGTGAGGTGGTCCTGGACCAGGAGGGCGGCGTCCTCGTCGAGCACCTTCCCCTTCTCGAGCACGACCTCGTCCTCGACACCGTCGCCAAGGATAAAGCGGGCGGGAGCCTTCTTGCCCTTCAGCTGCTGGATGCGCTCGTCGAGGTCGGAGGCCGAGTGCTCGAGCGCGGCCAGGCGCTGGTCGCGCTCGGCCTGGATGCTCGCGATGCGCTCGGCCAGCTCGGCTCCCTTGGCCGCGACGCGCTCGGTGAGGTCCGAAATGCCACTGTCGCCACGGAGCTTCTCGCGGAGGGCGATCACGCGCTCGTCCGTGTCCGGGTCGAGCTTGGCGAGCAGATCCTGGCGCGCCTTCTCGTCAACCGAGGTCACGATGTGGTTGGCGAAGTAGAGGACCTTCTCGAGGTTGCGTGGGCTCATGTCGAGGAGCAGCCCCATGCGGGAGGGGATGCCCTTGAAGTACCAGACGTGAGACACCGGCGAGGCCAGCTTGATGTGTCCCATGCGCTCCCGGCGGACCTTGCTCCGGGTCACCTCGACGCCGCACTTGTCGCAGATGATGCCCTTGTACCGGTAGCGCTTGTACTTCCCGCAGTGGCACTCCCAGTCCTTCGTCGGGCCAAAGATCTTCTCGCAGAAGAGCCCATCCCGTTCCGGCTTGAGGGTGCGGTAGTTGATCGTCTCCGGCTTGGTCACCTCGCCGTGCGACCAGGAGAGGATCATCTCCGGGCTGGCGATGGAGAGTCGGAGCGCGTCGAAGTTCTCGAGTTTCAGCATCACTGACCTTCAGTTGCGTTGGGCAGGTGTCGCCGGTTGA
>Ga0187851_10003586_pt1 | contig 12965 bp, 7 predicted proteins | sample June2016WEW_6_10_FD_132997 | JGI IMG/M metagenome (GOLD analysis project Ga0187851, IMG submission 132997) | Peatland microbial communities from SPRUCE experiment site at the Marcell Experimental Forest, Minnesota, USA - June2016WEW_6_10 | ecosystem: Environmental > Terrestrial > Soil > Wetlands...
TCACGATTCGGTCGGAATCTTCGAGAGCAACTGGCGGAAAGTCCCCAATGCCGCTCGCGCCCGGATTCATGGCGAGCACAACACGACCGGAGGCCCGCAATGAGCGAAGACTGTCCAATAGCTCCTGTTGGGCTGCTTGACGGGCAGCAACCCCGCCTGATTCCTGTGCGCTTGCCGCGACCACTGACACGGTTGAGGCGCGCATTTCCGCTTCGGCAGTGCGCACCATCTCTTCCAGGCCCTTCTGTTGTTCGGCGCGCGCGGATTCCCGTGTCAAACGCGCGCCATAGGGGTACGCTCTGGAGGTCAATCCGCCCGCGAACTCCAGGACATCCTTGAGCGTCTCACCTTCTTCCAACTGATAGATGCCCGGATGCTCCACTTCGCCTTCGACCTTGACATATCGAGTCTGCGCCTGTTCCGGAGCCGCAATGTCTTGCAGTGAAAAGACGGTTACGATGTCGCCAGGCGTGAGCGCCAGGTTGCTGGCTGGATCGTTGTCCTCGATTGCCTTGCCGAGATCGAAGGAGATTAATTGCGTCTTCAACGAAGTTGCATCGACGCGCTGGATTAGTGCATAACGCCAGTTGACCGAAGGCACCAGTTTCTCGAGATCGCGCGTCAGCATGTCCCTTCCGCCGCTCAATCCATTGCCTGCCGCGCTTCCGGAATCGGTAGCCATGTCAGGGCCTGTATCTGGAACAGTTTCTGAGAGAGCGATTTCCTTGTAATACTCCGGAATTGTTTGCTGGCGTGTTGACGAGTTGTTCGGAGGGCCGGGCGGCTGGATTGGCTGGTTCATGGGAGTTGCGCTGCCGCCGGCATTCGCCGCTTGATCCTGCCCCGAGCTTATGCGGGAAGTTCCCGGGATCTGCTTGCGCAGCGGATATTCTCTCTGGCGGCCATCGGTAATGCTGGCGCGATTGAGCCAGTATTCCCGCGGCAGCAGCGATTCAGGATTGGGGATCAGATCGCGGATATGCATTCCTGGCCGGAAAGGATAGCGGCCGGGATTGGTGACATAGCCGCGCAGAGTCACCGTATCGTCGAAGCGTGGAACGATACTGGAGATATGAACGATGTCGCCGCCTCTCAGCACAAAGCCCAGGCCCTGGGCATCGAGCGGGAACTGAAGCACATTCCGGGATCGATTCTCGCTGATGCGCTCGACCACCGCGCTGCTGCCGTCGGCTACGGTATTCAACCCGCCCGCGGTTTCGATAAGCAGTCCAATTGTGGTGTTGTCTTTCAGCTCATAAATGGCTGGAGTGTTGACCGATCCCGCGATAGCGGCCAGGGGGCCCGCCGGCGGAATGAACACCACGTCACCGGATTGCAATGAATGGTCGTGCGACTTATCGCCCTTGACGAGCAAATCGTATAAGTCGAAGTCCTGCACGGTGGAATCGCCGCGCCGCAACTGGATATGCCGCAACGATCCCTGAGGCGATGGTCCACCGGAGGCAAAAACGGCGTTGACTAATGTACTGAGAGAGCTGATGGTGTAAGCTCCCGGAGTCTTTGCCTGACCGACAACAAAGACTTGGATCGAGTGAAGTCGCGCGATGGCCACTTCAAGGTTGAAGTTCTTGTACACGTGCCCGACGGCCTGTATGAGATAGCCGTCCAGATCGCGATACCGGACGCCCGCAACCGGCACTTCGCCAACATGCGGAATATAGATGTGCCCTGAGCGGTCAACCTCGATGCGGAGATCGGCGTCGATCTGGCCCCATATCCGGATGCGCAGTTCATCGCCAGATCCAAGAGTGTAGTCGCTTGGAACCTGGGCATCGCCGGCAGGCGCAAAGGTCTCCGGCGGCTGTGCGAACAGCGAGCTGCCGAAGACGGCCAACGGGCGGCCTGCCGAATCGGCAGCCATTTGTTCAAACTCCGTGTGCGGCTCGATAGGTTGCGCCGGCATTGCGCGACGGTCTTGCATTCGCATCGTCTGCGTCAATGCCTCCTCCGCATCGCGGCGGGTCTGCAGGCCGGATTGCGCGGTACTCGTCCAGGCTCTAAAAGGTTCATCCAGGCTTTGCGGGTTGGATGGCGCAACGGACGTGCCTTGCTGAGAATCGGCGCAGGGCGTTTCTTGCCAACCGTCCGCGCCGGCCGAACAGGGAGCGGACTGCCCCGGATTCTCCGCCGTCTGCGCGGAAATGACAGGGGGCATCGCAAGCAATACAAGAAGCAGCGCGGCGGTATGCGGCGCGATTCGGTTCGTTCGCAAATTCATCTCCTTCGATCGATAAACAATCCAAAAGCTCGCGCAAAAGAGAGCGAAAAGAATGGACGCCAGCAAGATCGCCAATCGCTTGGGAGACGAGCGTTTGTCGGGAGTGACGGCGGCATCGACAACCTGAATCACTGCGCCTTGGCGGGCCTCGTCCAGTCGCGCGATCTCCAACTGCCGGGCCAACAACGCGACCACCGACTCGTTGTACTTGACATCGCGCAAACGGCGCAGATACTCAGCGCCGGCTTCAGGCATGTCGCCTTTGGACACAAGCGGATCGCCTGCCGCCTCCGAATTCGTTCCGGTGAGTTCCGCAAGCTGCGACTCAAGCGCGGCGGTTTCCTGCTTCACCTGAATCAGGCGGGGATTATCTTCCGTGGCATAAGTACGCATGGAACGAAGCTGAACCTGCTTGGCGGCGATTTGCGCCCGGATGGCGACAGCGCTTTCGAGCAAGGCTTTCGATGCACCGGCAGGTTCCAGCATTCCCGTGGTTTGCTGCGTATTCTTCAGAGATTCTTCCGCTTGCGTCAAAGTGCCTCTGGCCTCGAGAAGCTGCTGCTCAAAAAAGAGACGGCGTTGACTGGCCTCGGTGATGGCGAGCGACGCCGAGAACTTCCTGAATTCGTCCACATAGCCGTTGGCAATTTCCGCCGCGCGCGCCGCATCTCCGTCTGTAGCGGAGATTGCGATGATGCCGCTCTTGAGATTGAGCGTCACCGAGGTTCTGCGCTCCAATGCCGTGCGCGTATCGGACAGCCTCTTCTTGCGATATTCGCTCATCAGTTGAAAGCGCTGTATGATGGAGTCTTCAACCGTACGGCTCCTCAACATGATGAAGCAAACCTCGGCTGGAGAGCGAAATCCAAAGTTGCCACCGCCAAATCCGGCAAGAGCTCCCAGCTCACCCGACTGTGCGGCAAAGACAGAAGCCAGCGAGGAAGCGGACGACGGCGGAAGAATCGTGGTGACAGCCGTGTACCGCGTGGGCAACAGAAATGCAAGCGCCAGGCCCACAACCACGCCAGCCAATGCAGCCTTGGCGAGCAACCGCAAGCGGCCGGCCAGCAGCGTCAGCAAGTCCAAAACCGTAAGCGCAGGCCGAGCCACGGCACTGGCCTGGTATTCGCGAGCTCCGGTTTCAGAGGTTGAGCCGATCTCTATGCTCATCGTTGTGCTTCTCCTTGCGGGCGATCTGCAAGGAACGCGGATGTCAGCGAGTGGTCAGGCTTTTTGGGAACGATGCTTGGATGGCTGATCGCCACGGCGCCGAGCCCCATGCCTCGCCCGCAATCGCTGATGTAGAGCAGCGTGACAGGATCGCTCCATGCCGGGCCATACGCGTTGCAATCGCCGAAGGTGAGTTGGGTGACGGAATTCGGCAGCAAGCCGGCCCCAAACAAGTGCCAATAACTTCCATTCCGCTGCCGATAAACAAGCAGGCCGTTCGCAGGATTCACGGTGGATGAATCCATCGCATCGCCCACCGCATAGATTCTTCGGGGCGGCTCCCCTGAATAAGTAACAAACAGGTGAGGGGTTCCATCTTGCGCGGCAGAAAACAGGATCACGCCCGGTGCGGCAATGACCGCGTCCCAAACGTTCATCTTCTCGGGAGTGACTGGCAACGGCGCATCCAGGATCAGGCCGCTTTCATCGAGATGAACCATCCACGCCCTGCCGGCTCCGTTGACTTCGCGCAAGAAGACCAAGCTACGCCCATCCGGCGAGAGAGCCGGCGCTTCCGCATTGAGGATGGTGGCAATGGGAGCAATTGACGCGGAGCTTGATGACACCGGCAACTCCACCAGCCGGGAGACCCCACCGCTCACGGATTCGATCCAATAGCGATTCACATCCCGACTCGACCCGATGGCGAGTTGGTCTTCTTCAACTCCTGGCGGACCCGTTTGCACTCCTCCGCCCTCTTCGTCTTCCACGCGATAACCCTGCCAGCCCATGGCCACGGTCATTGTGTGCTTGCCGGCCGGATGCGGAGCAAATCGCGCAAAGCTTCTACCGGCGCGATCCGCCAGATACTGAGGGCCAGCGAGCGATCGCGTGTGGGCGAGGGTGGTTGCTGAAGCTGCGCACCAAATGGCCGCAAAGCCAGCCAGGGCCATCGCAATCTTCCAACGCCGCCATCCCGATCGCGCGGCCCATGACATGGATGTCGCGGCGCGCAATCCCGCCAGTAAACAGGCCAGCATCCCCACGAGCGCCCAAAAAGGAAGAAAGTCAATCGACAACGCGCGGATCAAATGCTGGGCTGAAACGGCCGGGTGCAGGTTGCAGGTCGCGACGTAACAGCCGAGCAGAATCGCCCTGTACCAGACGCCCTTGATCGCATCGACCGCCAGGACGGCAACAAAGATGAGCACGACGCGATGATAAGAGGAAGGCTCTGTAGACAGAGCGAGCAGGAGGCAGGTAAAGGCGGCCCACTCCAGGCTTCTGCGCCTTGGATCTACGTCTTGCGAAGAGATCGCCAGCAATGTCGCGCCGAGCAGGCAAAGCTGCCAGAGCGGATAGAGCAGGGCGTACAGCATCGGGGATGAAAGCAGCGGCTGAGGGTTCACCAGCGGCTGCGTCAGGAATAGGCGATGAAACAGACTGGATGCCGACGGAGCCGTCAGGCTGAACGGGTCAGTGACCTCGCCGCGCAACATGCGAGGAAACTGCTCGATCAAAAACACACGCATCGCGGGCTCTCCGAAGAGGAACAAACAGAGGGCGAGAAGGCCGAGGGTAGAGCCGGCCAGGACGGCTGCAGGCTTCCACTGGCGCTTGCGCAGAAAGTAGAAGACAAAGAACAGCGGATAGACCTTGAGCGATGCCGCAAACGCCAAGACAAGGCCGCAACTGAACCAGCGTTTGCGCGTATCGAGCCAATAGGCAAGCACGAGCAGGCCAAGCACAACCACGTGCATCTGTCCCAGCAGAAAGTTGTTGCGCAAAGGAATGATGGCGAGAAATGCGATCAGAACAACACGGCGCATTCCCATGCCGTTGATTTTTTGTAAACCGTATAGCGACGCGGCCAATACGCCGAGATTCAGCACGAGCCAAACCCGCTTCGCGTCCAGTGCGTCCATCCATGCCAAAGGAACCATCGGCAATGCGGAAAAGGGCGTGAGGCCCGCAAAACCCACCAGTGGCTGCTGGATGGACCAATGATCTTTCACGCGCTGCAGCCAAATCCAGTCGTAAATCCTGTCGAGAGCGTAGTGGTTGCTCAACAGGCGGGCCACGGTGTAGTAGTTTCCAAAGTCAGAGATCAGAGATCGCCATCCGGGGACCAGCCCTCTGACCACAAAGAGCGCGCACAACGCGATCAGCACGAACAGCTCTGCCGCCGGAAGAAGCCGGCGTATCGCCGTCGGCATGTTTGCGCCACCCATCATGATTCACCCCGGCGCAGTTCGTTTGGCGAGGGGGCGGAATGGCCCGAACGCAGATGCATCTCCCACGCAATGCTGGCAAAGGCAAACTCGGCGCCCGTGCCAAGATGGTGCCAGATGCGCGCTGCCTGAAAGCGAAGATTGGCGGTCTTGTATGCCAGGGATTTCGCGGCCTTCCGCTCGATGCCCTCGCACAGCACCGGACGATTGCCCACCGGCGCGAGACGCTTGGCCAGATGACGCCGCCATGCAAGTCGATCGGAATAGAAATGCGGGTGCAGCAGAAGATTGAGTTTGTTTCCGGGCATATCGGTTAGCAGCCACCGTTGCGCGTAGCGATGGATCCAGAGGCGCACCGGCGAGCCGGCGGGCAGAGTGCAGACGTTCTCCAGCGCCGGCGGGAAAGGGCAGGCAAATAGATTCTGCGCGCACAGAAGCACAAGCGCGGCGGCTTCCGCTAGATGCGCATCCGCGCAGAGCAGCTCCCGCACCTTCTGCCAAAGCGCATCGTCTCCTTGATGACGGTGCATGAATGCGGCAATCTCATAGAGCCAAAGCAGGCGAGCCCACGAACCCAGGAAATGCCGAAAGACGTGAAGCACCTGATAGAGAAATACGTGATGCCGTGCCAAGCGCAGGAAGGAAACGGAACCAACTGTGTGCATCTCCGCCTGGGCAAAGGCGTCATGGGGGCAGTGCATCGGGTGCGCCTCGGCTCCGGCATCCCAGAACTCGGAATGCAGTTCGATAGCCGCGCCCTCCTGCGGATTGTAAAGATAGGCATCGTGCGCGAGAGGTCGAGATGCGGGGATGCGCAACCTGCGTTCATCTCCGTCAACAGAGGTCAATCTGTAGCCAAGCTTTTCGAGAGCCTGCTGTGCGCGAAGTGCGTCTTCATGCGCGACAAGCAGATCGAAATCGATCTGGTGACGCTGCCATAACTCCGTCAGGTACTCGGGAATGAGACTGAACCCTTTGACGCAGACAAAACGCACGCCCGCCTGCCGCAAAACCATGGCTGCCTGCCCGAAGGTCACGAGCATTCCGCTCATTCGCTGCGCGTTGTCGCGCCGGCGTTGTTCGAGCGCCGCAATCGCCGACGCCGGGAGACAAGCACACCTTCCTTCTTCAAGCAAATGGACGTATAAGGGCAGAGTAAGCCCGACTCTATCGAGCACACCGAGCCGCCGCGACCATTCACGCGCCGGGAAGTCAGCTAAAGCGCGTCTCTTGAGTTCAGCATCCGGATTGTCCGCAGACTGATTGGCGGAGAAACGGAGGGCATCGACAACACTCGACAGGAATTCTCTGCTCATGCACAAACCTCCAGCGTCACGGCTGGAATAGATCGCGCGCCGCCATCTTCAAGAAAGGACACGATCGCGCGGAGGTAGACGGATAGCTGATCAATCTGATCGTGTTCAGTTCCAACCACCATCGCAAACCCGACGCCGTTCAGCGATGGAGGAGTGCGCGCGAACCAGGAACCGCTGCCCATGCGGAGGGCGAAACTGGGGCCGAATCGATAAACTTCGATTGGCTCAATTTCGGCCCCGTGGTACATAGCCGCTTCGGATTCCCCCTGAGTCTCCACCGCGATCTCCCATTCCGCATTCGCCACTCCACCGGTGAGATCGGCCGGAATGTTCAAACTGTAAAGGGCCTCACGGATGAGCGTGGAATCGGTCCTGATGCATATGGAAGATTCACTCAGAACAAATTGAAACGAATAAGGCAGGAGAATACGCCTGTGAAGCAGGTCGGTTGATGCGGCCGCAGCCTTTTGAGCGATGGTGGAATCTCGTTCAAGCACAAAGTTGCTCCGTAAGGATTTCATCTAAATCTGCCGCAACGACCGCAGGCTCGCCGCCGAAGCGCACCTTCAGTGCGGGCAGCCGGCAAAGCTGTTGCATCAGAGATCGCCGGTAACAGTTTTGTCCCGCAATTGCTTCTGGCTGCTCCTCGATCTCTTCAAGCAGAGCCTGCATTGTCTCCTCTTCGTCCGAGTGCGAAGCATGGCAGATACGCGCGCCGGACTCCAAAGCGCGCTTCAGGAAAACAATCCCAAACGGCGTTGCATCCGTAGCGCGGTCAACGCTAAAAAAACTCCAGGGATCGATTTCATAGGACAACTCACCGTTCAACGAGATAGCCGGAGACATGGTAGATAGCTCAGGGAAGTAACGCCTTGCATCGGGCAAGAGCTTGATCGAGGTGCGCATGCCCCACGCGCTCAAGCCATTCGGCGCTGCAGAGACAAAGGTCCATTCGTCGGAAAGGAGGCTCCAGCCGCGCAATGCGAGCGCCAGAGAGATGGTCGATTTACCCACGCCCGATGGGGCCGCCAGCAGGATGGCCCTGCCATCGCGCACCACGCATCCGGCGTGCAGCGCAATCACCCCCAAGGACGGCGCGAGAATGCCAGCAATGACAGCCAGCACGGCGCGGCGAAGGTATCCTTCGTCGGCGATGATCTCTTCCGACAGCAACCCCGCGACCTCGCGCGCTTTCAAGTCGAACCACACAGAGCCCTCGCGTCCGTAGTCGGCGTGAACGAATTCGTTTCTGCCGCGAAAGATGGGGAAGTGGCAACGGCCAATCGATACGCCTCTGCGGCAACCGGCAAGCAGGGTAATAGCCGCGCGCGATGCTGACGCTTCCCGAGCTTGGTTTGGGGGAAAGAATGCGCCGGCAATTTCCATCAGGAGCGCCGAGTTGGTCCGCAACGAACACGCGTACCCGGCCAGGCCAAGGGTTGTCGAGCACCGTGCATCCGCATTGCGACCGCCTTCAATCATCTGTGTAACTCTTGCCGCACTGGGTTCAGGATACTTCGGAAAACCCTTTGAAAACCGCTGAAAGCAGGGAATTACAAATAGATGACAAGACCGTGACATACGAGCGGGAAAGCCAGAGCATAATCAAGTCGGGAAGAAGAAGTGTGCGAGAACGAGGACGAAGAAGCGATCGTTGCCGGCCACGCGAACAGGAGGTTGGTTGAGCCGATGAGACACGCATTGGAAAACGCACGGACGGCCGATGTCCTGCTCACTCACGCCTATCACCTCGCGCATGATCCCAAGCAGTTGGAGCGCGGCCAGCCGTATCCTCCTCTGGGCACGCTCTACGCCGCAGCCGCGGCGCGGGAAAACGGTTTCCGCGTGGCCGTTTTCGACAGTATGCTTGAAGATCCGGAGGCAGGCTTCGCGCGCTCGTTGCAAGAGCACAAACCGCGTGTGGTCATCCTTTACGAAGACAGCTTCAACTATCTCAGCAAAATGTGCCTGCTCCGCTCGCGGGAATTGAGTTGGAAGATGCGCGCAGCCGCCGCGGCAACCGGGGCCATTGTAATTGCACACGGCTCCGATGCCGCCGACCACATCGAGGAGTATCTTGAGCAGGGATTCGACGCCGTGCTGCTCGGCGAAGGGGAACAGACCGTTTGCGATCTGCTCGATGCGATCCTGTGCCGAGGCCAGGTGTCGGAGTGGAGAATACCGGGACTTGCCTGGCGCGACCGTTCGTCAGGGCGCGTGGTGAGAACCGAGGCTCGATCGCGGCAGCGCGATCTTTCTCTTCTCCCCTTTCCCGCACGTGACCTTGCCCGCCTCTCCGATTATGCCGATGCATGGAGCCGGAGCACCGGATATATCTCTACCAATGTTGTCGCCAGCCGTGGCTGCCCCTTCCGCTGCAACTGGTGCGCGAAGCCAGTCTTTGGAAACAGTTATTCGTTGCGCCCAGCGGAATCGGTCGCTGAGGAAATTGCGGAATTGAAGAGCAGCTATGGCATTGAGCATATCTGGTTCGCGGACGATATATTTGCCTTGAGCGCCAGGTGGACTGAGGAGTTTGCGGATGCCATGGAGCACTACGGCGCCGTGCTCCCCTTCAAGATACAAAGCCGCGCGGATCTGATGCGCCCAGGAACGGTGGCGGACCTGAAGCGCGCGGGGTGCAGCGAAGTCTGGATGGGAGTCGAATCAGGCGCGCAGAGCGTGCTGAACGCAATGGACAAAGGCTTGCGCGTCGAAGGGGTGGCCGCCGCGCGTGAACTGCTTCGCGGCTACGGTATTCGCGCCTGCTACTTTCTGCAGTTCGGATATCCCGGAGAGGGCCTCAAGGAGATTGAGGCTACCATCGATCTGGTGCGTTCCACCCAGCCCGACGATATTGGAGTTTCTGTTTCCTATCCGCTGCCCAACACCCTATTCTACGACCGAGTGAGCGAGCAACTCGGGGACAAGCGCAACTGGGTGGACAGCGCCGAGTTGAGCATGATGTTTCGCTCCGCCTACAGCACGGAATTCTATCGCTCCTTGCGCAACGCCTTGCATTTTGAGGTGACGGAAGGGCATCTACCCGCGGAACGCAGAACCGCTGGGAAGCTCCGCATGCTTTGGAAAGAAGTCTATGCGCTTGAAGCCGTGTGCAGAACCGCCCGGCCCACGAGTCTTCCCATTTATCCGCAACAATCGACGCCGTATTCACGGGAGCATGAGTCCATGGACGTTTCAGTAGCCGGAGCGCGATGAAAGATGGAAAGAGAGGTGACAGATGCCCGATCTTCTGCTGACGCACGGGTATTTTCTCCATGAAGATCCCAAAGAGATGCAGATCATGAAGCCTTATCCGCCACTGGGGATTCTCTACATCTGTTCGCATCTGCGCCATCGCGGGTTCACAGTTGAAGTTCATGATAGCACATTCTCCACGCAGGAAGCTCTCCACAAACGGCTCAGGGAAGAGACGCCAACCATACTGGGCGTCTATGCCAATCTGATGACGCGCCCCAAGGTGGTGAGGATTCTTGCGGCGGCGAAACGCCATGGCTGGAAGACTATTGTTGGCGGCCCCGAGCCGGGGGCGTATGTCGAGGAGTATCTCCGCGCCGGAGCCGATGTAGTGGTCATGGGCGAGGGCGAACTCACGATGGAAGAGCTGTTGCCAACCCTGCGCAGCGGCGGAACGCAGCAACTGGATGGTGTATGCGGCATCGCATTTCTTGATAAGCATGGAAATACCGTTCGCACCCCGCCGCGGCAACAGATCCAGGACCTCGACGCACAACCGTGGCCGGAACGGGAAGCCATCGATACACAGCGTTATGTGGAAACCTGGCGGACCCATCATGGCATGGGTTCCATCTCGTTGATCACGGCGCGGGGCTGTCCCTATCACTGCCAATGGTGCAGTCACCAGGTCTACGGCCAGACGCACCGCCGCCGTAAGCCGCGGTTTGTGGCCGATGAGCTTGAATGGCTGCGCAAACGATACAAACCCGACATGCTCTGGTTCGCGGACGACGTCTTTACGATCCACCATGGATGGTTGCAGGAGTGGCGTGAGCAGGTAACTTCACGCTCGCTTCATATCCCCTTCGAATGTATCTCGCGAGCCGACCGATTGACGGAAGAAGTTATCCGGACGCTGGCGGAGCTGGGATGCTTTCGTCTCTGGATCGGCTCGGAGAGCGGCTCCCAGCGCATTCTCGACCGCATGATGCGCGGAGTTACCGTCGAGCAGGTTCAGCGGGCAACAAGGCTCTGCCGGGACCATGGAATTCAAACCGGCATGTTCCTGATGTGGGGTTATGAGGGAGAGGAGATGGAAGATATCGAGGCCACCATCGAGCATGTGCGCGCCTCCAAGCCTGATGTCTTTCTCACCACCGTCGCCTATCCGATTAAAGGAACTCCGTATTTCAAGCGGACGCAGGAGCAGGGGCTCATTCGTGAGATCCGCCCGTGGGCGGAGAGCTCCGACCGGGAACTCGAGATACTGGGAAGACGCAGCGGCGACTTCTACCAGATCGCGAACCAGTTGCTCAAGCATGAAGTGGAGTTAGTACGGATCGAGGTAAAACAAGATCCGGCTCAACAGGAAGAAGCCGGCTTTTTGCGAGGACGGATTTTAGCTGAACGCGCGAGCCTGCATTTGGCCGCACAGAGTGAGTTGAGGACTGCATGATAGCTTCAGCGTGCCAATTCATCGCGCAGGCAACCGCCATAGTCGATCCTTTTGGCCCAATCGCGATCGACTACGACCGGGTGTTTACTCATTCGGCGATTGGACAAGCGCAACGGTCTCAGGTATTGCGGCAAATCGAGCGCTGCTTTGCTCCCGGCAGCCATGTGCTCGAACTCAACTGCGGGACCGGAGAGGATGCGCTGGCACTGGCGCGAAGCGGCGTGAGGGTAAGTGCGTACGACGCATCCCCGAAAATGGTAAGTGTCGCCAGCAGCAAGCTGAGCAGTGAGCCGTTCCGCTTAAGAGTGCAATTCTCCGTCCTGCGCAACGAGCATCTTTTTCAATTGGAAGGTTCATTTGATGGGGCTTTGTCAAACTTTGCAGGACTCAATTGCTCACTTGACTGGAGGGGTATTGCGGACGAGCTTGCACGTCTCGTGAAACCGGGGGGGCATCTGCTGCTCTGCATACTAGGACGAATGTGCTTGTGGGAGATGGTCCACTCGCTTCTGCGAGGGCGCTTCCGCAAAGCCTTCCGGCGCGCACGCCGAGGCCCGTCCATCGCCCATATTGATGGAACCTCCCTGGTCATCATCTACCCATCCATAAGTGAGGCCAGGCAATTATTTTCCTCTGGGTTTCAGCTATGCGGATGGCGCGGCGTCGGTGTGTTTGTCCCTCCCTCCTATTGCGAACCGCACGTTCTAGGAAGAAAAAGAATGCTGAACCTGCTTGCGTCTCTTGACTCACGGTTCGCTCACCTGCCTGGTGTGCGCTGCTGGGGCGATCACATTCTGCTGGATTTTGTGAGGCGGGCGGCATGAGCACTCTTGTTGCAATTCGTCATGAGCGGTCGGGCACAGATGAGTGGTCTGAACTATTCATTCGCTGCCCTTACTGCTATGGTGAAATGGAAGCGCATATAACAGATTCTGAGTCTGTGCAGGGTGAAAAGGCCTGTGGCAATTGTAAATCAATCCTATTTATAACCGATGGAATATGGCGTGCAATCCGCCCTGATAGAGCGGTTCTTCTTGCCGGGCCGCTATTGAACTATGAAGCTGTTCGCAAGGCGGAGGGACGCTGGTCGAACAATGCGGATTTCTACCTTTCTCTGCCCTGGAAAGATACAACGGGAAGATTTGTCGAACAATGGAGGATACGCGCGCGCAGCTTTCGGTTTATAACCAGGAAGTTATTTCCCATCTGCATAAAGATGATTGGGAAGCGGCGCTTGCGGATATTGGACCTTGGCGCTGGAAACTGCTGGATGAGTTATAGACTTTCTCTGCTCGGGCATCTGCCAGTCGCCGTCGATCTCAGCGTAAGCCCTTTGGATGGCCTGGACGCAGCCA
>Ga0187851_10003589_pt1 | contig 12961 bp, 10 predicted proteins | sample June2016WEW_6_10_FD_132997 | JGI IMG/M metagenome (GOLD analysis project Ga0187851, IMG submission 132997) | Peatland microbial communities from SPRUCE experiment site at the Marcell Experimental Forest, Minnesota, USA - June2016WEW_6_10 | ecosystem: Environmental > Terrestrial > Soil >...
ATGACTCAGGGCATCCACTACAGGATGGGTTAAACTTGGCTGGTTCACCAGCATGCCGCTCTCTCCAGGTGACAAACTCGGACCCTACGAAATCCTTGCGCCCGTCGCGTCGCGCGAGGTGCTGCAAGCTGCACATGCTGGCAGGCACCGGCAACAAGAACAAACGCCTGCCGTGTGCGAGAAATTCATAGCGATGACCTATGTCAAGGTGTGCGTCCGCGACGGCTGGCACATGACGGTTCCGCGTGTGATACACGAAGCGGTCCGGGTGGACCGGGCGTGAGAGCCTCAAAGCGGCGGTGGCTGATGATCTCGCTGGCCTTCTGGGCCACAACCATCAACTACCTGGACCGGCAGACGCTCTCCGTCGCCGCTCCCGTGTTGCGCGACCAATTCCACATGAGCAACACCGAGTATTCGCGCGTGCTGTTTGCGTTTCTGCTGGCTTACACCATCATGAACGGTGTTTCGGGGCCGTTGATCGATCGGCTTGGCACGCGCCTCGGATATGGCCTGTGCATCGCCTGGTGGTCGGCGGCGGCACTACTGCATGCGTTCGCGCGCGGCGCGCTGAGCCTGGGCGTGTTTCGCTTTCTGCTGGGGATCGGCGAGGCCGGCAATTGGCCGGGCGGTGTGAAAGTAGTGGCTGAGTGGTTTCCGGAACGGGAGCGCGCGCTGGCTTCGGGGATTTTCAACAGCGGGTCCGCGGTGGGCGCGATCCTGGCGCCGCCGGTAGTGGTCTACATCATTTCCAGGCTCGGTTGGCCCGCTGCCTTCGCAGGAATCGGGTTGACAGGGTTTGTGTGGCTGGTCTTCTGGTGGCCAGTATACCGGACGCCCGATGCGACGGCCGGCGGCGGAGACTCCGCGCACTCCGCGCGCATCCCGGTGCAACGGCTGCTGCGCTCACGATTTGTCCTGGCCTTCACCTTCTCCAAGATATTTCTCGACCCGGTCTGGTATTTCTATATCTTCTGGTTTCCGGAATACCTGAAGCGCGCTCGACATTTCGACATGGCGTCCATCGGAGCCTACGCCTGGATTCCCTTCGCGGTGGCCGGCGCGGGAAACTTCGCGGGCGGCTTGCTTGCGGAGTACTTGCTAAGGCGCGGCCTCACCGTGACGTCGGCGAGAAAAGCGTCGGTGACGTTTTTTGCCGCGTTGATGCTTTCGGCGATTCCGGCGGTGCTGACGAGCCAGGCGTGGGTCTCGATCGCGCTGGTCTCCATCGCCATGTTCGGCTACACGGGCAGCCTGGCGAACATGCTCTCGATGCCCGCCGACGTGTTTCCCGGCTCCGCCGTGGCATCAGTTTACGGACTGGCCAGCATGGGATCGGGTTTCGGCGGTATGCTGTTCACGTTGATCACGGGCTGGGTTGTGGACCACTATTCATACAGGCCGGTGTTCATCGGTTTCGGCATCATGCCGCTGATTTGTGCGCTGATCCTCTGGACTCTAGCCGGGCCGTTGCGACCCGCCGGCGGCAAACTGCTTTCGAGCTCATGAGTTCCGAAGGGCAGTTTCTCTAAACGTATCCACGGCACGCGCTGAGTCGGTCGCGGGTGCACCGTCCGCCAGGAAGTTGTGGGACGAGGCGGCCGGGCCAAATTCCGGAAGCGCCGTGGTCCGAGGTGTGGTGGTGACGCGGTTGCCTTTCGCCCATTTTTGGCCTTGCTGTACAATAGTGATGTTTGCAGCGTGAGGGCCTGGTTCATTTGCCGAGAAGCGTAATAGCCGTGGGACTTGACGCCGTCAAGAAAACGGTCGAGATTCTGGCGGTGGTGGAAGTCGGCAAGGTGACCAGTGTGGGGTTGGCATCCGGCGCCCTGTGGGGCGGGGACCGCATGCTTTTGTCCGTAGAGGGCGGTTCCGTCCGCTTTGTGGTAGGCGACACGCTCTACAAGCAGGGTCAGGCAGACTTTCTCCTGGCGGAGTTTCCGGCCGGAGGCGCGTCCCCGAACCGGCCTTCCTGGCTGCAAGGCCTGGCGGCGTATGAGATGCCTTTTTGTATGGGGCTGGCCGGGGAACTGCCGCTGGCTTGGCCGGGCATCGTTTCCGCATGCGCATTTCTGGACCGGTTCAGCCATTTCTACCGGAGCCATAAGACAACTATCGAACTGGCCGGACGCGAGCTGCGCTACGTTGCCGAGGGGCTCCTGGCTCTTCAGCATTGGCCGGCGCTGTTCGCACTGGTGATGGATTCCCTGGGCGGGCTGGCGCACGGGAGCCTCCCCAAAGGACTGGCCGTCGCCGATCTGGGCGCTTTCCTGGGCAGGCTGCTGATTGGCACTCAACACGGCCGCATTAGCTTGGCCCGCGTGCCGGAATGCGTGCGAGCCATGTACGAGCCACCCACACCGCCAGCCGAAGCGTGCCTGCGGATTCCCCACTATCGTAGAATGCTGAAAAACCTGGAACGGTCCGCGGAAGCGGTGGCGCCACTGATTGAACAACTCAGCGCGGCGTTGTGACCGATCCTTTGAAGCAGTTGCTCAGGTAGCGCCCGCGGGCGACCACCGCCGCTTCGAGTTGAGGCCTGTCGTTCCGTACCGGATGAAGGCAGAGTCCGCGCCCACTAACACTAACGGGACGGCGATGACGCAGTTCGCCGGGGACCGGTTGCGCCAGGCGTGGCGCGTTCCGTTCTGCACTACGCCGTCTCCCGCCTTGAGCAGAACCTCGGAGCCATCACCGAGTTCGAGATAAACCTCACCCGAAGTAACCACATCGAAGTCCACCGTATCCGTGGTGTGCATGCCCGGATTCTTGGGTTCCAGCACTTCGGCCATGCGAGGCAACTTCTCCCGCAGTTCGCCGAATGCGGCAGCCAGATCAGCAGGCGCGACTTCCGAAACTGCCTCAGGTGCTATCGCTCGCCTCCCTCCCCCTTCGCCAACGTCAGCAGCTTTTTCGTGGTGCACTCTGCCGGCGTCTTTCCCTGCGACTCCAGCCCACCGGCGGAGGCCCTTCATCCTCACCCTATGCTCGACCGTGGGCTGCCTGACGCGCACCTTCAACTCCGTCAAACCCTCGCCGATCTCCTCGACCCCGCCTCGTACAAAGATTCGGCGGTCACCTCGACCACATGCTCGGTGTCGGAGAGGTCGCGGCAGGAGACCAGGCAGGAACGGAGGGCCATGCGAGGAAGCGTAGCGCGTCAAGTGACGAATTGAACGCCGTGCCGGTTATTCCGTTTTTACTTCACCCGGCGGCTTCAAAGGCTTGGGTTGTGTCAGGCGCGGCAACATCTCTGCCCGCGTCGCCGTGTTATAGACAAACCACGCCATGACTGCCGATGACTGCATCACGTCGCCTTTAATCACGCGATCATAAACATCCATGTTCGAGTGATGGGTGCGCGTTCCGTACTCGATTGGATCCTGCATAAAACCGAACCCAGGCAAGCCGATCCAGGTGAACGATGTGTGGTCGGTCCCGCCCGGCTGCCGCGTCGGTAGGGCAGTCGTGCCCACTACTGCCGTCGCACCCAGGTCGTGGAAAGGCTCAAGCCACGCTTCAAACAACGGCTTCACCATGTCGTTGCCGCCCACGCTGATCCCGCGAAAGCGCCCCGTGCCCGAATCGTCGTTAAAGTACGCGTCGAGTTTGCCGTACTCCGGTTTCAGGGTCATGCTGTCGCGATTGGCGAAATGCTCCTGCACGTAGGCCTTCGACCCCAGCAGCCCTTCCTCTTCGCCACTCCACAGCGCGATGCGGACTGTCCTCGATAGCGGCAGATTCAGCGCCTTCAGAATACGCACCGCCTCGATAGCCACCGAGCAGCCGGTTCCATTGTCGGTGGCTCCGGTGCCGCCATGCCAGGAATCCAGGTGCCCACCCAGCATCACGATCTCATCCTTTTTCGTTGTGCCCGGAATCTCTCCAATCACGTTGAAGGAATCGGTCTCCCCACTCAGAAACTCCGCCCGTACTTCCAGTTCCACCTTCACCGGGATCTTGTGCTCCACCAGCCGGGCGATCCGGTTGTAGTGCTCCGGCGTCAGCGCAATCATCGGCAGCGGCTTCGGTTCCTTGGCATCGCGCGATCCACCCGAGGTTGCGAATACCGTTCCCCCATCGCCGTTGTAGCCGTATTGCAGAACCGCCACCGCTCCTTCGCTCTTGTAGAACTGCGCCACCTTAGTACGGAACTTCTCTTGCTCCTCGCGGCTGGGCGGCGGTGTCGCCGGTACCGTCACTGCGGCGGCCGCGGGCGCTGGTTGCGGGCCGAACATGCCGCCGAATGGCCGCGATGGGTCGAGCACGTTCCCGCGCGCGGCCAGTTCTTCGTTAGTCAGCCGCCGGAAGGGCGCTTCACTGATGGGCTGAATTTCCTTCTGCACCATCGACAGCACGATCTTGCCCGCCAGTTTGCCTTTGTATTTGTCGAAATCGCCGTCGTTCGTGATTAGCGCCGCGATTGGTTCCGCGATGATGACTCCGTTAGTGCCCGGCGTCCAGGCCAGCGGGAATCCGATCAAAGGCTGATATTGCGGCTCCAGTAAATGCGCCGAGAAGCGCGTGTAGCGCCAGCTCTCGCCGAAAGGGCCCCACTTCTCCAGATGCACGTTCTCCAGGCCATATTCCTTAAGCCGTTTCATCACCCATTCGGCTGCGGCTTTATGTCCGGGTGAGTTGGTTAGCCGCGGACCATAGACATCGGCCAGGTAAAAAAGATGTTCCATCGCTTGCGAATTCTGAAACGCCTCGCTCTTGATATGGTTGACTACCGTCAGGTCAACCTTCTCCTGTGCGAATATCGTCAGCGTCGCCACAACGGCAGTAAGCGCCGCGCTCATCCACGCCGTAGGCTTCGAGGAAAGTCTCATGGGAACAGTTTACAGCGCCCCGGACGCGCGAACAAGCTGCGGTTTGGCGACAAGGCCCTCCAGGTCATTCTGGCAGGCCACCTCGAACAAATCCACGCCGGTGCGGACGACACCGTCCCCGTACAGCATGGGTGAAGCCGCAGGCGGCACGATCTCATCTTCGACCCGATTCCTCGCGTGGACGGTATCGAGCCCTCAGATGACACTCTCCTGGAGTTGCGTGCCGCGGTTTATTTGTTAAGCGGTCTCCGCCGGCGCCAGGCTGAATCGCAACACCGGGTTTCGACGACGGCTTGAGGGCCCACAGACTAAAGTCTGTGCCACCGGTTATCAATGACTTAACAGTAGTTGGTGGCACGGGCTTCAGCCTGTGAGGGCCTTTTTCAGCATCCTGCTAAGTCAGGTGTAGAGTTAAAGAACGCGCTTGCGCGAGCCATTCGTGAATGGGGCGTACACGCTCTCCGTCCCATCCGCCCAATGGCAGACCGAATGAACCTCGAAAATGGATTTAGGACTCATGGAACAAGAGCAGGTGGCCGCCCAGCTCGTAGCCGTCACGGTTTCCCTCCTTTACGCACTTCGGCCTCTGCCAGCCAGCCGCGCTGTAATCGTTCCGGCGGCACGTTCGAGAGATAAGGCTTGATATCGAGAATCGGGGTTCGGTCCAGCATATCAATACCCCGGACGCGGAGTACCGCACCCTCTCGGCTGAGCAACTCGACCACCGTTAACCCAATCGGATTCGGGCGCCGCGGGGAACGGGTCGCGAATACGCCGTGCGGGCGATCATCGCTCGGCGGCGTTCCCACCAGGCTCAATCCTTCGGAGCGATCAAATTCCCAGATGACTATGAGGTGCGAGAAGCCCTCGATATCGCTGAGACCAAGCTCAAATTCTGGGCGTATTTCGAGAGATCCTTCCGCCTCATGCTTCGCGCCCAGTCCCTTCGGAATCTCCGTAGTGCTGGCGTAAGGACTTCTGACGTACCCGATAGGCTCCGGAACAAACACGTTGTTGGCACCTCTGCCTATTCCATTCTAATCGCCGCCGAGGGCGAAATCGCTGCCACGCGGCTCGCGCGAATCATGACGGCGACAAACGCGCGGGGTGCGAACGCGACTGGGGCCACACTCAACAGCGGAGCGTCCAGAGTACCGACACGTATTTATTCGTCGCGCAATGCGTCCATCGGTTGCAGCCGCGCCGCTTTCCACGCTGGTCCATAGCTGGCAAGCAGTCCCACCATCGCCAGCAGCAGGACCGCACCCCCCAGCGTCAGAGGATCTCGTGGTGTCATGCCATAGACCAGCGAGGCCGCGGCTTGTCCGGCCCATGCGGCCAGTGCCGTGCCCAATGTCAGCCCAATCATTAGCAGCAGAACCGCTTCCCGCAGGACCAGCGCGATTACGCGCCCTCGGCTGGCCCCGAGCGCGATGCGCACTCCGATCTCATTTCGTCTCCGGGCGACCATATAAGCGATCACACCGTACAATCCCAGCACTGCCAGCGAACCCGCCAACAGACCAAAGGCGCCCGCCAGCGTCGCCATCAGCCGGTCGCGCATCAGCGAATCTTTGATCTGGGTCGTCAGTACGTTGAATTCGACGGCTAGCCCTGGATGAATTTCGGCGACCGCCTCTTCTGTGGCATGGTAGAACTCACCGAGCGGTGCGTTGGTGCGCAGCACAAAGGTCCCACCCGGCGACGGGTCCTCATCCTGATCCTGCGGAACGAACGCGATCGGCCGGAAGTCTTCGCGTAGTTCGTAATATTTCGTATTTCGCACCAGCCCCGCGACCAGGAAAAGGGTGTCTGGCTGGTTCGCCGATTCCTCCCTGCGGAACAACCGGCCTACCGGATTCTTTCCGTGGAAAACCGTCCGCGCAAACTCCTCGTTCACAATCGCCACCTTCGGCGCCGTCAGATTATCGTGCTCGTCAAAGTCGCGCCCCGCCACAAAAGGCGTCCCCATCGTCCGGAAATAACCTGGGCCGGCGCGGTTGAACAGGGCATCGATCCGCGGCCCGGCCGAACCGTCTGCCCATGCATTCTGATCCCAGCCTGAGCCGCTGACCGGCGTCATGCCCACCTGTCCAGCCGAGATCGCCCCCGTTTGGACGTGGAGCTTCTCCAGCGTCTGCCGCCGCACTTCCGTGATCCGCTCCTTCGGGAAATGTGCAGCGCGATAGTCCACGCTGACAGCGACGATCCCCTCGGGCCGGAAGCCCGGATCGACGGCCAGCAACTTTTGCAGACTGCGCACAAACAGCAGCGCGCCGGCCAAGAGCACTAGCGACATGGCCACCTGCGTTACAACCAGTGCCCGGCGTAGGCTGAATTTTTCGCGTCCCGCCGTCAGCCCGCGGCTGCTTGCACGCATGACTGACGCCGGCGCCACTTGTGTCGCGCGTAATGCCGGTGCCAGCCCGAACAGTAGGCACGTGATAATCGCCATCGCGGCGGTGAAACCCAACACGCGCCAATCGAAGTCCAGGCCGACAAACATCCGGTTTTCCGGCGTCGTCAGGAACGCGATCAGAGCGCGGCTGAGTAGCACGGCTAAAGCTGCGCCCAGCGTGGCACCGAGCAGGGCCAGCAGCATGCTCTCGGAAAGCAACTGCGTGATGAGCCGCCCGCGCGAGGCGCCCATCGCCTGTCGCACAGCGATCTCGCGCTCCCGCACGCTGGCACGCGCCAGCAACAGATTCGCGAGATTGGCGCACGCGATCAACAGTACCAATCCCGTGGTCGCCAGGAGAATCCACAGTGGATCTTCATAGCGCCGCCGTAGCTGCGAGACACCCGTCGCGCCTGACGTTACGATCAGTTTATTGGCCAGATATCCCTTGGCAGTGTCGGCGCGATAGGAGGGCGGCAGCGTCTCCCGCATGATGGAGGGGGAGACAGCCTGAAGCTGGGCGTTCGTCCGTTCGAGGGTCCAGCCGGGCTTCACCCGTCCCATCAACGAGAGCCACCACCCGGTCGGCGTGGGAATTCGTCCTTTGCCCGGCTCCCAGAACATGGGATCGGCGCAGATGGGCACGGCCACATCGAACCTGTGCCCGATCTCGACCCCGAAAAAACCGGGCGCTGCCACCCCGATGACCGGGAACAGCCTGCCATCGAGCCGGACACTGCGGTTGGTGACGGCAGGATCACCGCCAAACTCGCCCTGCCAAAACGAGTAGCCGATCACTGCACCCGGCGACCCGCAACCCGGCTGATCGTCCCGTGCGCCAAAAACCCGTCCCACGATGGCAGGTACCTGCAGAACGTTGAAGAACTCTCCGCTGACGAACAGACCCTCGGCGTATCGCGCCTTACCTTCCTGAGCGAGGTTGAATCCTTGTGCGCTCCAGGCAATCATTCCTGAAAACGCCTGCTGTTGCCGACGAACGCTGTCCCATAAGTTAGAAGTGAAATTCGCGCTGCGGGTTGACCACCAACCAGACCGCCGAGCACCCTTCGCGAAATCGATATAGGCCAGTTCCTGCGGTTTCGCTACCGGCAAGGTTCGCAAGCGAATAGCATCGATCAGTTGGAAAATCGCGGTGTTGGCCCCGATCCCGAGTGCCAACGAGAGCACCGCCACGGCGGTAAACGTGGGATTTAGCCGAAGCTGTCGCAGGCCAAAGCGCAGATCTCCTGAATACCGGTTCATTTTGCCTCTCAGTCTTTATACTCAGATGGACCGAATTGGTTACTAACGAAAATGGTGACGGCAATAGATTTGTAGGTGAAGCCGCTTATGATGGTTCCGGCGACGATACTCCTTTTCCAGGGCGCCGTATACATCCAACACTTGGCCCACGTCGCGCCTGGCGTGGGCTGCGCGGCTTGTTCTACCAAGCCGCGGCGGCGGATCTTTTGGAGCTGTCGCTGTTTTGCCACTTCCGTAAACGAAATCATTCGATAATATGGATCATGATGCTGAGATGGCCTGACGTGTTGAACCTCGCCAAGACCGGCAATCCTGCCCCGGATCGTAAGGTCATCAAAACGGACGCGGAGTGGCGCCAGCAACTCAGCCCGGAAGAATATCGCGTAACCCGCCAGGCCGGCACCGAGCATCCCTTCAGTTCCCACATGTGCGGGCTATTTGAGTCGGGAATCTATTCCTGCCTCTGCTGCGAAACCGTTCTTTTTGACGCCTCGGAGAAATTTGAGTCCGGCACGGGATGGCCCTCATTCACGCAGCCGGTGGCACTCAATGCAATTGCATACCGCTTTGACGGACCCGCCTTCCTGAAACGGGTAGAAACCGTCTGCAACACCTGCGACGCGCATCTCGGGCATGTATTCCCCGACGGTCCCGCACCCAGCGGCTTGCGGTATTGCATGAATGCTGTAGCCCTCAAGAAGGCATCTGCGTCCTGAACCGGCTCTTTGATAGCGGGATAACACTCAACGGATTGAAAAGCGAGGGATGTTACCGTTACCGCGTTACCCAAGGATCATGGCGGTGGCAGCGGCGGCCTGCGTTCGCTTTCGGCCTTGGCCAGCCAGACCAGCCCAGTTTCCGGCGCGGCGGGCGGCAACCCCTGCGCAAACCCCAAGCGCACGCCGGGCTAAGGCTTTGGGGGCCGGTCCCGGTGCAAGATCGCGAAGTAATCGCTGAAACGCCTTCTGATAGCCGTCGGGGTCCTTCCATCCGATGAAATCGCCGATGTGCCGGGTACGCCGTATGTCCGCCGCCCAGGGCTGCGGCGCGCTCATCACCGCATCGTCGATGCCGATCGGGATAAGCAGGGTGCGGTTCTCGCGGCCCTCGTGAGGTGCGGACTATTCAGCCCGCGGACCCGCTCTCTAGCAGGTCCAGCCGCCTGAAAAGGCGGCTGCTGCCAGGATTGGCCGGGCGTCTGAATATTCTTCGGGATTTCGGACGCACTACACTAGCTCTCGCGCCATTGTGTCCATGCCAAATGTCAAAATGACGCGCCAGTCGTTAAATCGGACGAGGTGTCCCAAGGCGGTGCTGGTAACCAGCACGCCATCTGCTGCGCTTTTACAACATGGGCCTCAAAGCTGCATGAAACGCAAGCTGATCCTTCTGGTTTGGATGTGCGGACCGCCGGCGTTGGCGGACGAGGGCATGTGGCTGTTCCAACAGTTTCCCAAAGACGCCGTTGAGCACAAGTACGGCTTCGAGGCCACCAGCCAGTACCTGGACCATTTGCGGCTGTCGTCCGTAAGGATCGGGGGCGGATCGGGCGCATTCGTATCCCCCCACGGGCTGCTGCTCACCAACCGGCACCTCGTATCTGGCTGCATTGCCAAGCAAGACAGTTTTTACGCCACGGCGGAATCGGGCGAGACGCGCTGCGCGGGCTTGGAGGCGAGTGTCCTGGTGAAGATTGACGATGTGACCAGGCAGGTGAAAACCGCTACGCGGGAAGGCGCCACACCCGTTAAGGCGCTGGAGGCTCGCAACGCCGCGATCGCGCGGATCGAGAGCGAGTGTGTGGCTAGCTCCGGGAACACGTGCTTCGTGGCCACGCTGTTTTCCGGCGGTCGCTACGATCTCTATCGGTATCGGAAATACGCGGACGTGCGCCTGGTGTTTGCTCCGGAATATGCTCTGGCCTTTTTCGGCAGAGAGCGCGACAGCCTGACGTATCTGCGGTACGGGCTGGATATCGCGTTCCTGCGGGTCTATGAGAATGGCAAGCCGGCCGCCACGCCGGACTATCTGAAGTGGAGCGCGGCAGGAGCGAAAGACGGCGAACTGGTATTTGCAGTGGGCAATCCAGCCACCACCGCGCGCGCCACCACCGCGGCCCAACTGACCTTCTACCGCGATACAGCGCTGCCGGTCGCGCTGGCGCGCTGGGGACCGCGAATTCAGCGACTGACCGCATTCGCGGCCAACAGCGAGAACGATCGGAGGGCCGTGCAACCGGTGTTGACGGCATATCTCGAAAGCTACAAATCGGCCGCCGGCAAGCTCATCGGCCTGCGGGACGACCGGCTGGTCTCGCGCAAGACGATCTTCGATGCGAAGGTCCGGCAGGCGGTGGAGAATGATCCCAAATTAGGCAAACAGGGCGGCCAGGTGTGGGACCAGGTGGCTACCGCATATAAGATCTGGGCTCCGTTTGAGAAGCCTTATCAATTGCTGGAAGCGTCGCCTGCGCCTGGTTCGGAGTTGTTCCGGATCGCACGGGAGTTGGTGCGCGGCCAGCCAGCCAAGGATTCAAGCGGTCCGATTCACGAGGGGCTGGAGACCATCCTGCTGACCGGGTATCTCGAAGAGCTGAAGAATCTGAAAGGCAAGGAGGCTCCGGTGAAGGCAATCCTGGGCGGCCAGACGCCGCAACAGGCGGCCGAGGAGCTGGTGAGATCGACCATATTGAAGCATGCTACCGAGAGGCGGAAGCTCGCGGCGAGCCATGCGGACGTAATGAGTTCGGACGACGGGATGATCCGGCTGGCATTGCTGTTGGACGAACCGGGGCGGCGGCTGCGGAAAAAGCGGCAGGATCTGATTGGATCGCTCGAGACTTCGGCCGCGGAGAAGATCGCGCAATATCGCTATGTGTTGTTCGGCGACGCCGAATATCCGGATGCCACGTCCACGCCGCGGGTGGAGTTTGGCACCGTCAAGGGCTATACCGATCGGGCCGGGACGCCACAACCGTACGCGGCGACGCTGGGGGGCATGTTTTATCGCCGTACCAACGAAGGGCCGTACCAGGCGCCGTCCCACTGGCTGGAGAGCGAGCCGATGTTGAATCTGGTCACACCGCTGGACTTTGTGAGCACTTGCGACATCGGGGGCGGAGACTACGGCAGTCCAACCGTGAACAGCGCGGGCGAACTGGTGGGCGTGATCTTCGATGGGAACCTGGAAAGTCTGCCGAATACCTATCTGTATGTCGAGGAGCAGGCGCGGGCGGTGCATGTAGCCGTTCAGGGAATTGTGGAGGCGCTGGACAAGGTTTACCATGCGACGCCGCTGCTGCGGGAGTTGGGCGTGGAGACGGAGCGGCGGGGAGGGCTGTAACTATTGAGGCTCGCATAATACAGTGACAAGTAACTTGGACCTTGTGGGGCGGGCAATCTTGCCCTGGGGTCCCCTCTGGGGACGGCTTTCAGCCGGCCCGAGCCGCTAAAAGGCGGCTGCGGCCAAGATTGGCCGCCCCACATCTCAGCCCCAATGCAGAGGGAGTCAACGTATTGCGCGAGACTCAATATAACGTGACCAGAAAAGCACGCATCATAACACCACCAGAGGCGTGCGTGGAAATGCGAACTTGCGGCCTAACTGGTCGATTACATCGATCTGGCAGATATAGCGTCCTGGGGCCAAGTCCTTGAGCGGAACCTGGATCTGCACAGGTACCGCTCCCGGACGGGTGGCGGCCAAGTGCGTGGCGTCGACCGGCCCGACCTCGAAGGCTTTGATGCCCTTGCGATTGAACAGGCTCATGCGCACTTTCAAGCGGCACGTTTGCGCATCCGCCGGATCGGGTTGGGCATCGTAGACGTCGAAGGTCACATAGAGATTCTGGCTGCGCCTAAAAACGCGCGTGATGTTGGGCACGATTTTCTCTTCGCCCACGATCAGCGGATTGGCCAGGCGTCCTTTGGCGGTGATCTTTTCAGCCACACCGACTGCGGCTTTTAAAGGCTCGCGCTGGCTGCTCCACACGATGGAGCTAAGCTTCAGACCGGTGGTGTCTGCGCTCAGATCCGGGATGGTGAAGCGCGTATCGAACGTCCCCAGCTTGCCGGTCGCGTTTTCGCGCACCACGAACTTCAAGCGGTATCTGCCGGGCTCCAGTGTGAACCCGGCGTCGTATTGGAAACTCTTTTGGACGGCCTTGACCGCATTGTCCTTATCCAGGCGGATGGTAATGTTATCGCGCACATTGCCGGCTACGGCATGCTGTTCGTCCTGAATCTGGCCGGCAAAGTCGAACTGGGTGGCGCTGGCGCCGCCCTTGGCCGCCAAAGCCACTACCGAACCGGGAATCTTGATCGAAACCGGAACGAAGTAGCTTGTAGGAGCCACGCGGAAGTAGTCGACCTGGAGCGCCAGCGGCAGATCAGTCGCCGGATCGCCGGCGGAGAGTGCCTCTTTCAACTGCTGTTCCTTCTCCTGTCCGTTCAGCTTGCCCCAGACCTTC
>Ga0187851_10003590_pt1 | contig 12960 bp, 12 predicted proteins | sample June2016WEW_6_10_FD_132997 | JGI IMG/M metagenome (GOLD analysis project Ga0187851, IMG submission 132997) | Peatland microbial communities from SPRUCE experiment site at the Marcell Experimental Forest, Minnesota, USA - June2016WEW_6_10 | ecosystem: Environmental > Terrestrial > Soil >...
ATAGCCAGGAGTACCGTGATGCTTTGGGACTTTTGGCGGCGCAAACGGCACAACACTGATCTCGATGACGAGATCGCCCACGATCTCGCGCTTGACGCCGAGGAGCGAATCCGCTCCGGCGTTGTGCGCCAAGAAGCCGAACTGGCCAGCCGCCGTGATTTCGGGAACGTTGGATTACTCAAGGAGGGCATTCGCGAAATGTGGGGTTGGGCATCGCTCGAACGCATCGGCCGGGATTTTCGCTATGCATGGCGCGGATTGCGCCATAGCCCGCTATTCGCGACGATGGCTGTGCTTTCGCTAGCACTCGGAATAGGCGCGAATGCTGCGATCTTCAGCGTGATCAACGCAATTCTCCTGCGGCCGCTGCCGGGCGTGGAGCGCGCCTCCGAATTGGTCACTATCAACGAGAAGTTCGGCGCCGGTAACGGCCCTCCCATGGTCTCCTATCCGGACTACCGCGATTTTCGCGACCGCAATTCCGTGCTGACCGGGCTGGCCGCAATCGGTTTTGTGCCAGCGAGTGTTGGTCCAAAGGGAAACTGCGAGCGCATCTTCGGCTATACGGTGAGCGGGAACTATTTCGATCTGCTGGGAGTAAAACCGTTGGCCGGCCGCCTGATCCAACCGGGGGACGACAAAGTTCGCGGCGGCCATCCGGTGATAGTTCTGAGCTACACGGGTTGGCAAAAGTTTGGAGGAGATCCCAATATTGTCGGCACGAAGCTGCAGGTCAACGGCCGGGAGTATTCGGTGTTGGGCGTAACTCCGAAAGGATTCATCGGTACGGAGCTTTTCTTCGCGCCGGACGCTTTCTTCTCCATCGCCATGCATCAAGCTTTAGGCACTGAGAATGCCGATCTGGACAGCCGCTCCGGCAGCGGATTCTTCGCGGTAGGGCGTTTGAAGCATGGAGTCACTATGGCGCAGGCAGAGTCGGCACTCGACGCCGTCGGACGGCAATTGGCGCAGGAGTATCCACAGGTGGACGGCGGGATGCGAGTCAAGCTGAGTCCGCCGGGATTGGCCGGAGCTTGGCTGCGAGGTCCCATCATTGGATTCGCCGCAGCTTTGTTCGGCGTTTCCTGTCTCGTGTTATTGGTCGCCTGCGTAAACCTGGCCAGCATGTTGCTTGCACGCGCCGGCGACAAACGCAAGGAAACCGCTATCCGGCTGGCTTTGGGCGCTGGACGCGGTGTGTTGATCCGGCAACTGCTGACTGAGAATCTCATGGTAGCTCTGGCGGGAGGCGCAGTGGGCGCGCTGTTGGCTGTCTGGATTATGAGCGCGCTGGCGGCCTGGCGCCCTCCCGGGGATATGCCGGTGATCGTCAACGTACCTGTAGACTTCCGCGTGTTCCTGTTCGCCTTGGTTGTTTCCACCGTGACGGCGCTGTTGTTTGGTCTGCTACCGGCGATTCAGTCGACGAAGGCGGACCTGATCCCGGCATTGAAGAATGAAGCCGCCACAGGACGATTTCGCTATTGGCATTTGCGCGACTACATGGTGGCAGCGCAGGTGGCGATGTCGGTGCTGTTGCTTTTTTGTTCGGTGCTGGTAGTCAAAAGTTTGCAAAGGTCGCTCGATGCGCCGATCGGCTTCGAACCTCGGGGTCTCGCCACGGTCTCCTTCGATCTGGAGATGCAAGGCTATGACGAGCCGCGCGGCCGTGAGTTCCAGCGGCGCGTGCTGGATAAGATTCGCCAACTGCCGGGCGTGGAGTCGGCTGCACTGGTGGATCGTCTGCCGTTAAATATGAGCGTCCAGCGGGGTCCCGTCTATATCGAAGGCAAGCCTTTGCCCAAACGCCCCGCCGACGCGCCAAGCGCTTACGGCTTTTCCGTCACTGCCGATTATTTCCGCACTATGCGAACGCGCTTGATTTCGGGGCGCGACTTCGACGGCAGAGACAAAGATGGCGGCAAGCTCGTGGCGATTGTCAGCAGCTCATTTGCGTCAGAACTGTTGGATGGGAGCAATCCTATTGGACGCCGCTTCTCCACCGGGCCGTCAGATAAACCGATCGAGATTGTGGGCGTTGTGGAGACTGGGAAATACTACAGCCTGACGGATCAGGCGCCCACGGCCTTTTGGACGCCGTTGGTTGTCTCGTATAGACCGAAGGCTTCTTTGATGGCCCGTACACGAATGATTCCTCCGGAGTCTCTGTTGCCGTCCATCCGAGCAGCGTTACGCGAAATCGATCCGTCCATCGCGCTGTTCTCCGCCGGCAGTATGCAGGATCAACTATCCCTGACGCTCTTCCCGGCCCGCATCGCCGCCATTGCGCTTAGTGCGTTTGGAATGTTGGCGCTGGTGCTTGCCGCCACGGGAATTTATGGCGTGATGGCCTACGCCGTTTCGCGCCGGACCCAGGAAATCGGCATCCGCATGGCGATCGGCGCGACGCAGGCGCAGGTGCTAGGCTCCGTTGCCCGCGGCGCTTCGATTTTGATCGGGACGGGGTTGGTGCTCGGCTTGGGAATGGCATTATTCGCCGGAGGGTTGTTCGAGCGAATTCTTTATGGCGTGACGCCCAGCGATCCAGTGACCTTCGCAATTGTATTCGCAATCATGCTGGGCGTTGGCGCGGCCGCCACGTTAGTGCCCGCCCGGCGGGCAACTCGCATTGATCCCATGCAGGCATTGCGGCAGGAGTAGCCAATTGAATCAAAAGCACCGGTCGCATATTGCGTTGATCGATTACCACCGTCTCGGGCGGTTTCGCGTGCGACGCGCCACCCTCCAGCACCACAACTAATCTGTCGAATTCGGATGCAGCGTCCGATTTAGCTGCGGCGGACGGCCCGGACACGGCGCCGCGGAGGTTGTAGACAATCGGCGATAAGGCCTTTTTTGTCAGCCGTTTAGTGACTATGGCGTGTCCCTGGACCTCGCCCGCGCAGGCCGGCCACGCCAGCGACAGGAGGCATGCGACCCAATTCAAGCGATTCATCTAAGCCCCTATGCTTGTTGAATCGGTTGCCCCTGCGTAGGACTATAGGTATACTCACGATCTGCCGATAGCAGAGGGATGACATCGACAACGGCTAATCCCGCCGGAACCACCACCCGAGTACTCGTGGCCGACGATCACGGAGTCGTTCGAAAAGGTCTACGCTTTCTGCTGCAGACCGATCCCACTATCGAAGTGGTGGGCGAGGCTTCCGATGGACGGGAGGCGGTCCGGATGACGGAACAGCTATCTCCTGATGTGGTGGTGATGGATATCACCATGCCGCAGCTCAACGGCATCGATGCTGCATCACAAATCGTCAAGCGCGATCCCGAAATCGGCATCATCATGCTGAGCATGCACTGCGACGAGACGTTCCTGGTCCGCGCTCTCGCCGCAGGCGCCCAAGGCTATTTGCTAAAGGATTGCGCCGAGGCCGATCTGCTTCAGGCGGTCCGCTCGGTGGCCAACAAGAAGTTGTTTTTCAGCCCCACCATCACGCAGACGCTGCTCGAGGATTACATGCGGCAGATGCAAAACGAGGGGCTGTCGGATTCCTACGATCTGCTGACCGAACGCGAGAAGGAAGTTCTGCAACTGCTCGCGGAAGGCAAATCCAACAAGGAAGCCGCCAATTTGCTCAATGTCAGCCTCTACACGGTGGAAACACACCGCAGCCGGCTGATGGCAAAGCTGAATCTGCACAGCACCGCCGACATCGTGCTCTACGCCGTGCGCAAGCGCATCATCCAATAGACCAATAGGCCCGCGCACCCAACGAGAAACGAGAAACGAGAAACGGCATTATCCCGCATCAGGCGCGTGAACCTTATACGCACCGTCCTTGAATGAAATATCGCGAATCTTGCCGACGGGACCGAGCGGCCCGATCTCTTTTCCGTTGAAGCGCACAACCAGACCGCCGGCGTTGCCGGTGCGCAAGGTTGCGCCTGCCGTAAGCTCCAGCGTGTGAGTTTCGTTGGCTTCCATGGTCTTGGCCAACAGCCGTTTACCGCTGGCGTCAGTAATGGCAACCCAGGCGGGTTGGCGCGCTTCGATGTCAACATGCATGACTGAGGGGTTTGACCTTGACGCTTTCGGTTGGGGTACGGGCACGACTGCGGCCGGCGGAGGAACTACACTTGCGGCTGAGACGCTACTTTCCACCGGCTCGCCTTGCTTCGGCGACCACCAGAGTACTACTGCGGAAACAACTCCTATGATCAGAACGGCAGCAATTGCGTAGCTTCTCCAGCCGCGGCCCGAGCTGATCTTCGGCGGGGCCACCGGCGCAGGCGTAGGCGCTGACACAGGCGCATCCGCGGGCGCTGGCGCCGGTAACTGAGCCGGAGGCGTAATCCGTTCCAACTGGCGCGTGGCCTGAGCGCAGAAAGTCTCTACCGATCCCAGCAGATTGCGGAAGCTCTCTTCTGTGGCGCCGGAAGTATCGCGTAGCTCTCCGATGGAATGCGAATGGTCTTCCACGGCGCTCTCCAACCGGGAGATTCGCTTCGATAGATTCGCTTCCACCTCGCGCACCAGAACGGGCCACCTGGGGTCGGCCAGCGCCCCGCGATCGTGCCGGTCCTTGAACATCCGGGCGCCCATGCTCGGATCAATGACCGCGGGAAGATGCGTGGTTTGATCCGGGCTGGCTTGATCCAGTTTGGCTGGATCGCGCTCTCCGGAAGCTCCCAGCAGGATGTCGATTTCATCGGCGATCCGCAAAGCGTCGCGGCGAGACAGGCAGCGCCATTCGCTGGGTTCGGTTTCATGGTCGGCATGATATAAACCGAAGCCGATCAGTTCATCTTCGCCAATGGCTCCCGTGATACGCGTGAATTGCGCAATGGTGGCGCGCCGCAGCGACGTGGTTCCGTCGAAGGCCGCGGCGAAAGCCTGCACCTGATCCGCCGAAGCTGGACCCACGTACTCGGCGGTGAAGTTGAGAGATTCATTGTCGAAATCGAAAGCCAGCCACTCGCCCCGGTCCTTTTCGATGCGGACGTCTTCGGCCAGCATCTGGAAGAATTTTTCGGCTTCTTGAACAACGCTGGAAAGTTTATGCAGCGGGATGCCCACCCCGCCGCGATTCAGCTCCACTCGAACACGCAATCGCGCCATTTACTTCCTCCCTGCCGTGGATGCGGCCGCGGCGGGCGTTTGAAGCGCGGACATGATCCGGCCACTGGCAAAACGCAAATTGTGCCAGGCCTCCACGCATTCAGGCGCCCGCTCCACGATGCGGCTACAGTATCGAAAAGCAGCCTCGTATTCACGATTCTCGAGCGCCACGGCGGCCAGTCCTTGCAGTGCTACGGGAGATTCGGGGACGAACTCCAGCAGCCGCGAAGAATAGCGCCTGGCATTTTCCAGGTCGTGCGCCTCCAAACACAAGGCGATTAAGTTTGAGAGGGCTTCCTCGGATTTCGGATCGGAGACCAGCAGCCGTTGGTAAGCGCCCTCGGCCTCATGATGACGGCCCAGCAGTTGCAGCGCCACGGCTTTGCCAAAAAGAACCCGCAAGCGCGCCGCGTCCGACCAACAACGGTCAAAGTTGGCCAGCGCTTCTTCGGGACGATTCAGATGCAGCAAACAGGCGCCCAAGCCGAGCCGCACTTCATCGCGATGCGGATCGACTTCCAGTACCCGCTGAAAAGCCTGACCGGCCTCTGCCCAACGGCCCAGGTGATGCAAGCAAATGCCCAGCCGGAACTGCGCGTAGGCATTCTCGGGAGGTGGTTCCAAAGTAGCGGATGTGAAATAGCTGCCGGCCGCTTCTTCATAACGCGCAAGGGCAAACTGGATATCGCCGCGCAGTGTGTAGAAATCCGGCAAATTCTCGTTCGGTGTTGTGAGTGCATCCAGCGCTTCCTGATCGCGCCCCGCCGAATGCAAAGCCAAAGCAGCTTCAATTTGATTTCGGATGGCGGGTCTGGCTGCGCTGGACATTTCAGGCGCCTCCCGTTTGCGAGAACGACATCCGCACGGATTGTACGTCTGCCGGCTGATCGGGCTGTTCCAGGAAACCGAGGCCGCCGGCTGCCAGCCGATTGTCGGTCCAGTAGTCGGCCGCATTGCCTTCGAGGTAAAGCTTGAACGTCGCGCCGCTCACGTCCATCCTGATCTGCAGGGCTGGATTGCCCTCCCCAAGAATCAGCACTTTGCTCGAGTGCGGACTCTCGATGCCCTGGTACACCGTGAAGTGTTCGACGGAAACCGCCGGCGATGGCCCTGGCCGGAGAGCCTTGATCGCCATCGCGTAGTAATTATCTGTGTCCTTAGCGCGAAAAGTCCAGGCCAATGGCCGGTCGCTGACCTTCCAGGTAAATTCCAGCCGGCCATCGGTAGCGCCGAGCGAGGGACGGTATAGCACCAGTTGGCGCGGCTGCCTGGCTCCCGCGGGCGCGGAGGATTCACGCATCCAACTTCCGCTTCGCGTTGCCGATTCGACAGATGCCTGCGCGGGCGCGCGATAGACTCGCAACAGAATGGGCGTCGCGATGCCGGCCGCCAGCACGCCGCCGATGAGCAACTTGCCCGTAAGCGAGAGCCCGCCGGGCCGCAATCGTGATTTCGAACGGCGCTGTCTATGGAGTTCGAGAACGGGATCGGGCGAAGTTTCGACACCAGCACTGGCGGGAAGGTCGCCGGCGCGCATCGCGAGAGGCGCTGGGCGCGGGACGGCTGAACTGGGACGAGCCATTTTGGGAATCACCATCTCCCATTGCGCGGTCCCCTCACTTACGCGCGGGGCCTTATCGTCGTCTACCCTACGGTTGGCGGGTTCATCGCGCCGAGCCGTGGCCGGAGATTCGTGAATCGCAATGGCCGGGATTGACGATTGGGCGGATTCCAGCGCCACGAACAACGTGGACCAGCCTACGCGAAACGGGAAGCTCACGGCACGCTCGGCATCGCCTGCGTCGCTCGTGGTGAATCCGATGCGCCGCGAAGATTCGACGATTCTTGCCGGTGAATCCAACATGTGTGACCTGCCCGGCGCAGCTTGCTAAGATGACCGGGCTTAGGCCGCGCCGGGAGCCTGTACTTGGACAACTTATACACAATATGATGGGTGGTTGTCAATAGCGGCTCAATATCTTGAGGTCGGGGCGCACTTGCGCTATAATTTGACGGGGGCTTCTTGGAGATGGGGATGCCGTCAGCCAGGCAACCAGCGGCCAAGCCAGCAGCGACAATTATCAACGCGACTGCCAAGACGCGTTCGGTAATTGAAGGCTTGCAAGCCCGGTTGACGAGGACTCCTGAGCCGCCGCCCGTCGAGGAATCGGTCGACGATCTCGAGCAACAGCTCCAAGCGTATTTCGAGCGCGCCGCACCCGCCGCTCCGCGAGGCAAGATTCTGGATGAACTGCGCAGCCGCGTCATCGACGGAGTGGTAGACCGCATCCTGGCCCAGTGGGCAAATCCCGAACTAGGTTCACCAGGCGCAGGCCTCGGCCCCGAAGTGATGGAGCGTTTGATCGAGCGGGTGCTGGAGGAGTTCAGCACTGCGGCTGAGTCGCCCAAGACTCCTGGAGAATCTAATCCCGCCGCGCTCCGAACATCGACATGAGATGATGCTGGGCAACTTTTTCGTTGCGAACGCCTCGCCAAGTATTGAATATTTCGGTTGCCAAGGCCAAGGTATTCTCCACGTCGGAGCGTGACCATTTTCTACCAACATCATAGTCCGCTTCGTAGCGATCATTTTGCAACTTAGTGAACTGGCTGATGAGCCTCTGGAGTTCGCTTTCCGCCGGTGTTGGATTCCGCTTATCGCGAAAACTCAACGCCGCTCCACTCATCCTGCGATGCTCAAACATCCGGCCAAGCCGTGCCCGTTGTTCCGGCAACGCCCAATTCGCCACGAAATCGGCTATGAGTAAGTGGAACGCTGCATAGTAGGCTGTCGAAACCGCGCGCCGCAAGCTGGATTGCTTCGGATTCTTCCCACCACGGCCGGCAAGATGATAGGCGTCTTTCAGCAAGTCATCGGCGAACGCCATGCCGCATGCCTTAGGCCCAAGCTTCTTCCCGCAACGCGGCTTGTTCGGACTCGCTCCGGAAATTGTGGTAGGCAAAAACGCCGAGTTCCTGAAAGTCCAACCGCTCAGCGAGTCGCGATTCGACCTTCCTGGCCGTCTCTCTCAAGCGATGTTTGGCAGCATCGTCAGAGAGCACCACCCGGAAAAAGATTGCCCACTGGCCACTCCAGTCCTCACTGATTTCATACCGGATGCGGACGACGTCGCGTCGGAGGGCAGTCTCCACCGCTCGCACTTCCGTCTCAATCTTGGCTTGCTGCCTGGTCGCAGCCGGCATTATCATAATGCGTCTCCACCCACGATCATAGCGCAGGGCCTAAACCCTGAAGAATTTCAGAGTGCGGCCAGCCCTCCAACACCCGCGTCGTAGAATAATACCTGGTACTCCTCTTTGCCAAAAGAGAAGAAGATTGTTTTTCCACCCTTCTGGCTGGACCCTGCCGATGAGCAGCTGTGGATGGGTCCGGATTCGATTCCGCTCAACCACAAAGCGTACGCTGTGCTGCATTTTCTCGCGCAACGGCCGGGGCGCCTGGTTACCAAAGACGAACTGCTGGATGGAGTTTGGCCCGAGACGCACGTTGCCGAAGGCGTTCTCAAGGTAGCTGTCGCTGAGATCCGCAAAGCGCTCAACGACGTTAGCCGTTCTCCCCGTTTCATTGAGACGGTTCACCGCCGCGGATATCGCTTCATTGGAAACATCGAGAGCGAGGATCGAGAAACGGCTCCGCCTTCCTCACGTGAAATTGAGCGGGAACAGAGTCTCGCGCAGTTAGACTCTTGGATGGCAAAGGCGCTCGAAGGCGAGCGCCAAGTTGTTTTCGTGACTGGTGAGACCGGCATGGGGAAGACCACGCTGGTGGAAGCTTTCGCCGAGCGCGCCGGCTCAGAGAAAGAAACCTGGATCGCATACGGTCACTGCTTGGAGCACTTCGCGGAGGGGGAAGCTTATTTTCCGGTGCTGGAAGCCTTGACTAGCCTCTCGCGCCAGCCGGGCCGCGAGCGCCTGATCGAGATTCTTCGCCAATACGCGCCCACCTGGCTGGCGCAAATGCCTTCCTTGTTGAACGACACCGACCGCGATCGTCTGAAACGTGAGACGCTAGGCGCCGCGAAGGATCGTATGCTGCGCGAGATCGCCGAAGCCATCGAAGCGCTGACTTCCACGGCGTTGTTGGTTCTCATTCTCGAAGATCTCCATTGGAGCGACTATTCCACCGTGGATTTGATCGGCCATCTGGCGCGGCGCCGCGGGCCGGCGCGCTTGATGATCGTCGGCACATTCCGACCCGCCGAAGTCATCGTCAAACAGCACCCGCTCGGAGAGATCAAGCGCGAACTGCAGGTGCATCGACGCTGTTCCGAGCTGGCGCTGGAATATCTGAGCGAGCGCGGCATAGCGCGATTCCTGGAGCTGCGTTTTGGCCCGAGCGATCTGCCGGAAGGCCTGGCGAGGCTGATCCATGAGCGTACCGACGGCAATCCGTTGTTCCTGGTGAACGTCGTCGAATATCTGATCCTGCAACAGCAACTGGTTCGGCATGAACAGACGTGGCAGCTGGCCGTGCCGCTGGAAGAAGTCAGCCGCGGAATACCCGACAATTTGCAGCAGCTCATTGAGCAACAAATCCAGCGGCTCACGGATCAGGAGCGCCGCTTGCTATCGGTGGCCAGCATCGCGGGGCAGGAGTTTTCCACGCGCACGCTATCGGGCGGGATAGATTCCAGCATCGCGGAAATTGAGACTTGCTGCGAGGATCTGGTACGGCGCCGGCAGTTTTTGCGCCCGGCGAAAATGATCCAGCTCTCGGACCGGTCGCTGCTCGAACGCTACGGATTCATCCACGGGCTTTACCAGCATGTGTTCTATCACAGCGTGCCGCAGCCCCGGCGCGTGGTCCTGCACCGCCGTATCGGCGAGTTCCAGGAGTCTGCTTATTCCGACCATTTGGAAGAGATCGCCGCGGAGTTGGCCGTCCACTTCGAGGAAGGCCGGGATTATGCCAAGGCGATCCGCTACCGGCGTCTCTCGGCGGGAAACGCAGCGAAGCGGTACGCGAATCGCGAAGCGCTGGAACTTCTGGGCAAGGCGCTGGCGCTGGTCCCGCAGATCCCCGAGCGGGACGGCGCGGAGTTGGAAGCGGCCATCCTGATGGAGCGAGGCTCGGCCTATCAAGCCACGGACCTGAACGAAACCGCGGCCATCGATTTCGAGCGCGCGCTAGGCTGCACGCGCCAAGCGAATGATCTCGAAGGCGAGGTGAAGGCTCTGCTGAAGCTCAGCGCTGTTCTGTTCTGGACCGAGCACGACCGGAGCCTCAAAATAGCCGAGCGCGCCGTCGAGCTCAGCCGAAAGCTCCCCGATGAGTTGCTACAGATTCATGCACGCGGCTACTGTGCCAGCCGGAGAATCCGCCTGCATGGTTGGCGCGCGGAAGATTTCGAGGATTGCCTGGCCGCGGTGGAAGCCGCCCGCCACGCTGGCCATGCCCCTTTTCTCGGCTTAGCCACCATGTATCGCTCGTTCTTCGAATCCTTCCGCTCCCGGGAGCGTGAGGCCGTCCGCGCGGCCGATGAGGGCCTGGGGATCGCACTGGAGCTGGGCGATTCTTATCTCTATATCTCGTGCCAGTACTTCAAAGCGTGGGCCCTTCTGCATCTCGGCGAATGGGGCGCGGCTCTTAGTTTCATACGCGATGGCACACTGTTAGCCGAAAAGAATGGCCACGGGACAGCGAGGACGGTCTTGCGGATGGTGGAAGCGCGGTTGCTGGCGCAAGGGTTCGATTTCGCTGGCGCGCGTGAGCTGGCTCGCGAGACCCTGGTTCGTGCTCGAGAGGGTTTCCCGCGCTTCATTACACTGATCGCCCTGGGTGAGGCGCATCTGGGTTTGGGTGAATTGGATCGCGCGTCGGATTGTTTTGAGGAAGTGGTGGCGCGTTCCAAAGCCGGACCTTTCCGCCTGGATTGGATCTTTCATCTGCCCCTGTATCGCGGGTTAAGCGAGCTGTGGATCCAGCGCGGTGAATTCGATCGTGCCCGTGACGAGGCCATTCATTTGTGCGACCTTGCGGCGAAACCTGGCCAGTGCACTTATTTGGCGCTCGGCCGGCGCCAGATGGCCGCGATTGCCCTGGCTCAGGAAGACTTAGCGGAAGCCGAGATCCAAATCCGGCTGGCTCTCGATACCATGAATGCTGCGGATGTGCCTCTGGCGGCATGGCCCGTTTTCACTCTGGCGGCGGAAATCGCAGAGCGGCGCGGGTCGCCGGAGGATGCCGCGTCGTACCGGGCGCGAGCTGGTTCGGCGCTCCAACGGCTGGCCGGATCAATGAGCGAAACCGAACCTCTCCGGGTTTTCCTGCTCCAGCGCCTTGGCCCTCCAGCTGCGCGCGCGGCTATTTAACCGCTTTCTAACAACTCCCTAACGACTCGCCTCTAAGTGCCGGATACTCTGGCGTCATGCAGGGAGATTTCGTAATTCAACTTCGCCCCACCATGGATCTGGCCGTCGGCCAATTCGAAGGACGTGTGGAACACATTGATTCGGGCCGGTCAGCGCAGTTTCATAGCGTCGAAGAGCTGCTGGCTTTCCTGGCCACGAATAACCGCAGTTTAACTTCTGATTTACGACATCGCACCGCCTTCCCGGTTAATCTCGATTCGTCAGACAGACATTCAAAAAAAAGAGGAGAAAGAAAATGAACAACCAACTCATCAACAAGACGGCCGCTTTTCTGGGCGCCGCGGTCCTTCTGGCTTCGGCCGCGAACGGCCAACAACTGAATAGCATTCAGGGCGACATTCTGGGGAGTCTGGGCGCGCCGGTGACAGTTTCCACCGTCCCCTCCAATGGCGACGTGAACCCTTATGGCGTGGCGTTCGTTCCCCGCCAGTTTCCCACCGGCGGCATGTTGAACCCGGGCGATATTCTGGTTTCCAATTTCAACAACAGCAAGAACCTGCAGGGAACCGGCACCACCATCACCAGGATCGAGGGTTCCACGCCGTCCCTGTTCTACCAGGGAAAAGGCTCGCTGGGTCTTTCCACCGGTCTGGCCGTTTTGAAGGCAGGCGTGGTTCTGGTGGCTAATTTTCCAACCAGCGATGGAACCTCGGCCACCGCGCAAGCCGGCTCTTTAATCGCGCTCGACAGGAACGCGAACGTGATCTGGACGCATCCGGATTCGAACAACATCAACGGACCCTGGGATTTCACGGTGAATGACCGCGGCGATTTCGTGCAGGTGTTCATCTCCAACGTTCTGAACGGCACCATCAGCCGCTTGGATCTGGCAGTCAGCGAGACCAAGGTTTCGGTCGAAAAGGCGCTGATCATTTCGTCCGGCTACGGCCACCGTGGCGATCCAGCAGCTCTTGAAGTTGGACCAACCGGTCTCGCTTTCGATGCGGCTCGAGACATTCTGTACGTCTCCGCCAGTTTTGAAAACGCCATCTACGCCGTCCCGAATGCCTCACAAATCGGCGCCGACGGCGGCATGGGATACCGCATCTACCAAGACCAGAAGCATCTGCACGGCGCACTGGCGATGACGCTGGCGCCCAACGGCCATCTGATTGTCTCGAATAGCGACGTGATCAACGCCGACCCGACTCAGAACAGCGAACTGGTGGAATTCACCGTCGATGGCCAGTTCGTTTCCGAATACTCGGTGGATCCTGCCGCGGGCGGCTCCTTCGGATTGGCCACCATGTATCACGATGGCGTGATCACTCTGGCAGCGGTAGACGACAATACATCTTCACTGCTGATCTGGACCATCCCAGCGGGGCAGTAACGCTCTAAAAGAAAGCAAATTGAAATTTTCCGGCCCGGACGCCTCGAGCGCCCGGGCCGTTGTCTTTTGGCACGGCGGCGACTCACTCTTGACAACAACACACTAAAGTTTGATAATAGGAACAGGCTAAACTAAACAACCCGGAATCTGACTC
>Ga0187851_10003591_pt1 | contig 12959 bp, 13 predicted proteins | sample June2016WEW_6_10_FD_132997 | JGI IMG/M metagenome (GOLD analysis project Ga0187851, IMG submission 132997) | Peatland microbial communities from SPRUCE experiment site at the Marcell Experimental Forest, Minnesota, USA - June2016WEW_6_10 | ecosystem: Environmental > Terrestrial > Soil >...
CGCCTCACTGGCGCGTGGCGAAGGCATTCCTCACGAAGACATCCTGCGCGAGTTCGGCCTGGGTAAATGACCGAACCCCAAGCTCCCCAGCGCATCGCCGTCATCTGGTCGCCCGAGGCCCGCGCCGATCTCCGCGCCATCGACCGCGAGACCGCGATGCAGATTCTCCACTGCGTGGATCGCTATCTCGCCAACCGCTCCGGCGATGTGAAAAAACTCAAGCCTCCGCGCACCGGCTTCCGTCTTCGCTGCGGAGACTACCGCGTGTTCTTCGATCAGCAGGACGAAAACAGCATCACGGTCAGCGCCGTGCGTCATCGCCGCGAAGCCTATCGCTGATCGGCTTCGAATCACTCTCGAACGAATGCCGGACACCACACCGGACAGACACCGGACAAAGGCCGGACGTGCACCGGACGCCGCGCGCTTTTCGCCGTGGGCTTTCCTACCGCCTTGCGTCAGCAAGGGATGGTGTCTTCTCTCATTCTGCCTTTTCCCGCCATGCCTTGGCTCCCATTTCTTTCTCACATTTTTTCGATAGCTGGAAGCAAACAGAGCGGAGAGGGAGCCGAGTCAAGGGCGCGCGTGGTGGGCGCGTTCATCGGAGCGAAGGCGCAGACCCTTGACTCGGCTCCCGCGCTCGGTACACTCCCCGGCGAAAAAATGGGAGATTTCTCCCCTGCTTTCTTTTCAACACGTTTACGCGCGCTCGCCCACCGCGTTTACCGACAATCACTCGCAGTCGAGGATTTTCCTTCTTAGCCGCTTGTTTTCTTGAAGTTCGCGCACGCGAACCTGTAAACCGCCCATTTTTCGCGCCGCTCCCGCCTACCTCACTGACCCCACACGCGTTAACGCACGTTAACCGGAAGTTCGCCTGCAGCTCCCTTTTGGGGGTGACGTGTCATACCTTACACCCGCTGCGAAGCAGCGCCAGATTTTGAACCCCTCGGATACCGCACGGTAACCGCCAACCGGACCCCCAGAACCACCTCAACGGCACCCCTGGCCGTGGCAGGATCGCCACAGTGCCCGCTCCGCAATCGGCGCTGGATTCGAACCCGGATCGGGCAGCTAAATCGACCCGGATCAGGGCGCGGATCGGCGGCTCCTCACCTTTCACACGCCGAAGTGCAGAGGATCCAACTGTGGGTCGTCACCGCTGCGGATTTTTTCTATCCAGCTATCGAGAGTCTTTCGCCCTTGCGCCCAGAATCGCTGGCATTCCTGAAGGTACTGGATCACCACCTCGCGCTCGTTTCTTTTCAGCAGCTCGCCCGCGAGGCTGAGATTTGGCCCGGTCATGCTGATATACCCCCCGCCGTTCGTACGGGACGATTCGCGCAGACATGCCTTTGCTTTCTCGGTATCACCGCGCTGTAGCGCGATTAGGCCCAAGACCATATTCCCATCATGTGTTGCTTCCCCATCGCTGGCCGGGTCGCCGGGTGGCTCCAGTCGGACAGCCTCGGTCGCGTATTCTTCTGCCTTTCCCGTATCTCCGGTCCAGAACGCCAACTTCGCAAGTTGAGGAAGAAACTCCAATCGCCATGTTCCACGTGTGCGAGCGAGCTTCACCTCCAGATCTCGGAGTTCCTTCTGAGGATCGTCATCTTTTGTGAGTATGCCGGTAGCGCCAAGGGCCTTGACCGCCCTTGCTACATCCCCGGATACTAATGCCTCTTTGAAGTCTGTTATAGCTGGTTGGACAATGCCCAGGTAGGCCGCGTCGGGAGTGGAAGGAGGCCCAAAAGGGGACCCAAGAAAAGGCAGGCGAACCGACGGACCGGCTTCCGCGGAACAGAACTTGGAAAGAGCAGCCGGACAGAACCTCCTGAGGATCAGCACCATACCGCGCGCAAAAACGGCCGCCACCTTATGGCCGTCTCGCACCACAAGTTCAAACCGATCTGCATCGGCCACTAGCTTCGTTATCACCCTCTGATCCAGTGGCTGATCACCATTAAAATTGTCCATAATCTCCTGAGTAACTTATTGTCCACCGACTCAGTTGAAAGGAGCACTGTGCTCCAGAATGCAAAGGAGATAAGCAGCCCACATTGCTTCTGGATCGTAGCCTAATTCGGCGGAACGCAAAGCCACAGAGGCAGCACAAATGCGAGCACGAGCAGCTGGGTCTCCCCATTTCTGGAACCGTATGACAAACCGTCTGAAGTTTGCGCCTAAGATTTCCCCTTCCTCATCGAAGCTGTCCGTGCCTTGAGGATCGATTCGATTAACCGGATTGTTCTGCGCATAGACATACGCGTGCAGTGTGGAGGGATCGAACGTGCTGCGAGACCCGCAGCAAGAATTCTGCTGCGCCAGCGGGTCCATGGTCTCGAACCGGCCGGTGAGCATGTTGTAGTAGCGGGCGCGCAGCTGGTAGAGGTTCAGAGCACTGTCGAAGCGCTCGCCGCTGTAGAGATAGGGGTTGGGCGTCGTGCCCGTGCTCGCAATCTGCGCCCCGAAGGCATCGAACGTGTACGTGTCCGTGATCGTGCCAGCCGCGTTTGCCAGGAAGCGCGTGTTGCCATGGCCGTCGTAGCCGTAAAAGGTCGGTGTCCACGTGCTGCCGGAAAGCTGGTTCTCGCTAATCCGCTGCAGCCCGTAGGTGTAAGTTTTCGTCACTGCGCCGCTGACCAGTTCGTCGAGCACCTGCGAGTAACCCGTTGGATTCAGAGTGTCGATCAGGTATTTGGTTGTGACCCCCGCTGCCGTCTCGCTGACCCGGTTGCCGTCGCCGTCGTAAACCATGCTCACCGCCCCGTGCGTGAGCATGTGGTTCTCGAAGTCGTAGGTGCTGGCGGTCCCGGCCGAAGAGATGGTGTTGCCGTCGTTGTCGTAGGTGTCGGTGGTCAGGCGGTCGTTGGAATCGTAGGAAACAGGAGTTGGAGCCGGGAAGCCAGGGAGTAGTGGAACTCAAGGACTTGCGGTTGCTCTCGGGAATGACGCTCAAGATTCACTCGGACCGTTCCGATCATCCGTTGGCGTATCCCTATGGCGATTGTATTCCGCCTTCAACTTCTCCCTTCGCGCGAGAACCTCAGCCCGAGACATGGGGACGTCCGACCTCTGCTTGGTTAAATCTGCTTCATTATCGAGAAAATGGGCACGTACCGTCTGCATTGCCAGCTTCTGGGACGGTTGGCTCAACGCTCGGATGCTCCGGGATGTCTGAAGTTTCGGTATCCCTCCACCCTCGATGACACTAATCCATTTGTCTATTGGTCGCCGAAGAAGCTGCCATACGTCTCTGCACTCCGAGAGATGTCGCAATACCTCAATCCGTTCGCCAATTTCGAGGAGCTTTTCTGCGAGCGATAGATTTGGTGCACGAACACCGCAACTGAGAGAGGCAAATTCGTCAGCCTGGCATGCTGTAAGCGACTTGTCTAAGTGCTGGACTGCCTCCCGAGTTTGCCCGGCAGATAAAGCTACTAAACCCTCTACTATGCAAAGGTTGTACAGTTCGCAGGAACTTGGATTGAGCGCGCGGGACTCTAGTGCATATCTGCCTGCCCTTCTATAATCTTCTAGTTCAGCAGCAAAAACTGATAGCTCAACCAGGAAAATCAGGCGAGGGCGTCCAACAACATTTTCAGCGACGAGTTCCATCCTTGAGAGTTGTTGCTCGGGCATTGGGCAAAGGGCAAGAACTCCCATATCTCGGAGCGCAGACACGGTTCCAGCTCTGTCATGCGATGTCGCAGCGGCGTGAAGCGTTTGTACGGCATTGTGGACAATGTCTAGCCTCGGCAGGGCCGTCTCTCGCAACACTGTTGGGTAATTGGCCGACGAGCTATCGATCCCCAGTAATCGCTCCCGAGCGTCATAATCGAGGATCGCACGAATCGCAAATGCGGCCCTCATCGCGTAAAATACGCACAAGGCATGTGTCAAACGACTATCGCCCATAAAGGGTCGCTCGCTTGACTTGATCAACCTTTCGAAATCCTTTACCGCTGCACTTAGACTATTTTCATCCACCGACAGCATAATTCGACTCTCATGGCCAATTTGGGCACCCCTGTTATATGCTGCCCAAAACATAGGCCGAGCAGTATTCCGTTACTTCTGGCGCCAATTCCTCCAGCAACACTTCAGGGTCAATCCCTTCGTACATCTCTAGCGACAGGAGCTCGAGAAATCTCTCTTCGAAGCATATCTCAAACTCCACCTGTTTAGCCGTTACGCGCAATTCAAATACGGCCTTCTCTGACTCTCCGAGTTCTATCGCGTAGTCGACGATGGAATCTCTTCCGCGCGGATCAATCCTATTTACCGGATTGCCCCGCGCATAAAGATACTGATGCAGCGTGGCTGGGTCAGCGATCTTCCCCGCAGCCGGATCCATGGTCTCGAATCTGCCCGTCAGAGCATTGTAGAACCGCGCGCGCAGATGGTACAGGTTGAGATTGCTGTCAAAACGCTCGCCGCTGTAGAGATACACATTCGCGATCGTCCCTGAGCTGGCGATGGGCATTCCGAAGGCGTCGAACTGGTAGGTGTCGCCCACCGTGCCCGCAGTGTTAGTCGTGAACCGGACATTGCCGTGGCCGTCGTAGCCGTAGAAGCTGGGCGTCCACGTGCCGCTCACAAGCTGATTCTCGCTGATCAGCCGCAGGCCATACGTGTAGGTCTTCGTCACCGCTCCGCTAACCACTTCATCCACGACCTGCGAATAGCCAGTGGGATTTACAGTATCCACTAGATATTTCGTCGTTACGCCGCCTGCGGTCTCGCTCACCCGAATGCCATCGCCGTCGTAGACACTGATGACGCTGTTTCTTGTTACACGGCCATTTTGCTATGACCTTTGACCTTTACCGCCGCCCGCAATGCGGTTGAGATAAGAACCGGCGATTTCGTCTGTGGGATCGATCTCGATAGCACGTCTGAGCTCTGCCTCAGCCTCTGAATGCCTTCCGAGCTGCTGCAGCACAATTCCGAGCCTACCGTGCGCTTTGTGAGAATTTGGGGTCAGCTGTGTTGCTGTTCTGAGAAGCCTTTCTGCCTCCTCACTCTGGCCGTCGTCCGCCAAGAGAAGGCCAAGGTTAAAATATGCCTCCGCATAGGTTTCATCGAGCTCGATGGCTCTGCGGAATGCCTCTCTGGCGGACCTTTTATCCCCAAGTCGATTGTGCGCGTCCCCCAGGAGGCTTAGAGGAATTGGGCCCGGAGCCGCAGCAACTGCCTGCTCAAGCCACGCTTTTGCTGTTCGCGCATTTGTCGAAGGATCTCCATCTGTCCTTGTCAAAAACAAGGAACCGAGAGCCACCATTCCGATCGAAAATGTCTTGTCGACTCTTAAGGCGTCAAGAAATGCGGTCCCTGAGTCAGTCCATCTTCCTAGCTTCTGGGCTATACGTCCCGCCTTGCAGAAGAGTTCGGGCCGGCTTGTCATGGATGCGAGACGTTGCCATGCGTCGAATGCACCCGAGTAATCGCCCGATCGTTCTGCGGCCCTTGCAGCTTCCAGCAGGGCCGATTCTTCGTTTCTCACGCAACCGTCCTTTACTGTGAGTTCCAGAGATTTATGAACTGCTGTATTGCCTCTTCAAGTTCGTCTTCAGTCCCTTCGGTACTGATTCTGTACCCCGTCGTGCCGCTATTCTGGTATTTTTTCAGGGTTTTGAAACTATTTTCAACCTGGTCGATCTCATCTCCCGCTAAGATGTCCTCGTCTTCCTCTATGTCCGTGCCGCGAGGATCGATCCAGTTGACCGGATTATTTCCAGTGAGAACGTACTTGTGCAACGTTTTCGGGTCGAAAATCTTTCCCGCGACGGGATCCATCGTCTCGAACCTACCGGTGAGCATGTTGTAGTAGCGTGCTCGCAGTTGATACAGGTTGAGATTGCTGTCGAAGCGCTCGCCGCTGTACAGGTACGTATTGGCGATCGTTCCTGTGCTGGCGATGGGCGCGCCGAAAGCATCGAACTGGTATGTGTTGCCTGTCGCGCCGGACGTATTGGTTAGGAAGCGCACATTGCCATGCCCGTCGTAGCCGTAGAAGCTGGGCGTCCAGAAGCAACACTCAAACCTGATCAGGCCCAAATTGCTCGTTCTTGCATCTTCTGTATTCTTCTCTGAGCTTCTCTCTCCTCATAGCTATCTCGGCTGGAGACATTGTCGGTCTGACCTTCGAATCGGCTTGGTTAGATTGTTCGTCTATAAAACGCGCACGAGCATACTGCATCAGCAGTCTGAATCCGGGCTCATTCATCGCTTGTAAAGTCACACAATCATGAAAGTTTGGCCTTGCGCCTTCATCAATCAGGCTGACCCAACCGCCGATTTGGACCCGGAAGGACCGCCAAATATCCTTACACTCGCAAAGATGCTTGCGGACCTCGGCGACTTTGCCGCAGTCTAAGAGTTTCTCTACAAGCATCAGGTTCAGACCTCGCACCCCACACGCGAGTGAAGTATATTCGTCCTGCAGGCACGCGCTAAGAGCGCTTTCAAGAAGCTTGATTGCCTCATCATGCAGCCCCAAGCTTTGAGCAATTAGGCCCTCCACTGTACATACGTTGTAAAGCTCATAGCCACTTGGACTTAAAGCACGAATCTCCGCGGCGTATTCGCTGGCTCTAGCGTAATCTCCAATTTCCGCGGAGAAGAGCGAAAGCTCAACGAGCAGCACAAGTCGAGCGCGTCCAGGCACCGACCGGGCCACGGATTCGATTCTCATTATTTGATCTGGCAACGCCGGACACAGCGCAGGCACCCCCATGTCCGCCAGCGCCTTCGACGCTCCAGCTTGATCATTCGACCTTGCTGCGGCAAGAAGTCGTTTCGCAGCATCTTGGACTGCATCAACCTCCGGCAGTTCGGCGGGTTGAACTAATGCGGTCGTGTTTACGTCATCATCAAATCCGAACTCCCTCCGCACTCTAAATGCACACCACATCGCAAATAACAACCCTAGCGCCGTCGCAACATGGTCTTGTCGATCGAGACGTTTGCTCGATTCAAGAAGCCCTTGAAAGCTCGTTATCGCTTTGCACAACCCCTGTTCATCCATGACGCTCCCCACCGCCGCTATTCAAGAAGAGGTCGACACTGCTCGACAGCCATTGCAGTCAGCTCAGCTAGCGAATAACCCAGATATAGCTCCTGTACGCTAAGCTCCTCCACAACTTGTTCAACACAAAGGTTAAATGCTGTTTCCTTTATCTCCGGCTCGACCTTGCTCAGCCATGCCTCAAATTCTGCGTCTTCCTCGATGTCTCGACCGGTGGGATCGATGCGATTCACCGGATTGTTCGCTGCAAACGCGTACTTGTGTAGTGTGGTTGGATCGGCGATCTTGCCCGGTGCCGGGTCCATGGTTTCGAACCGGCCGGTGAGCATATTGTAGTATCGCGCTCGCAGTTGATACAGGTTTAGATTGCTGTCGAACCGCTCGCCGCTGTACAGGTACGTATTCGCTACCGTGACTGTGCTGGCGATCTGGGCTCCGAAGGCGTCTAGCGTGTAAGTGTTACCGACCGTGCCGGACGTATTGGTCAGGAAGCGTACGTTCCCGTGCCCATCGTAGCCGTAGATAGTTGGCCCCAACACGGTTTCCGGCCACACCGTCCCGCTATCCCAATGCGTTTTCTGGCACTTGAGCCACGTCGCCCCTGATGCGATTGTGCGATTTCTGGAAAAAATCCCCTGATGCGGTTTTTCGCCGCTGGCCGCGTTTTCGCCGTCGTGCATGGCAGAAGCAAAAGCAACGGCGACCCCGGCGGCTAAGGAAAAAATCTCCTCGTCACTCCGCATCATCATCGGCGGAGCCAAGGGAGCGGGCATTTCTTGGGCCGCGCAGAGCATCACTGCTGATTGTAGTTCAGCGGAATGGGCGCAAAGTAGTGATTTCGGAGACTCGGGGCAAAGGCACTGCGGAGCATTGCATTCTGCGCGTCAGCGCGCTACTCGTCTTCCGCTTCTTCGTTGTCGAGTGCGGCCAGCAGTTCGGCGCGTTGCTCGGCGTCTTGGCGGGAGGTGGCGGTCTCCGCTTTTTTGAGTTGGGCGGGATGCGTGGCCTGGTGCACCTGTTTCAGTTGCCGGATGGAAACGTGCGTGTAAATCTCGGTCGAGGACAGGTTGGAGTGCCCGAGGATTTGTTGGATAAAGCGCACGTCGGCTCCGCCTTCGAGCATCAGCGTGGCCATGGTGTGGCGCAGCAAGTGCGGGCCTCCGCTCTTGCCGAGGTTCGCCGCTTCGATGTAATCGTGCACCTTGTCGCTGAGATGGTCGCGGCTGATGGGCTCGCCGTACTGCGAGAGAAACAGCGTCATGTCGTCCGGCTCCATCGCCAGTTGCGGCCTCAACTCGCGCAGATATTTTTCGATCCAGGCGATGGCACGGTCGCCGATGGGCACCACGCGGTCTTTCCTGCCCTTGCCCTGGCGGATGAACACCGTGCCGTTTTTCAGGTCGGCGTCGTAGAGTTTGATCGCGACCAGTTCGCCGCGCCGCACGCCGGTCGAGTACAGCGTTTCGAGAATGGCGCGGTCGCGCAGTCCCATCGGATCGCGCATGTCCGGCTGCAACAACACTTGCTCGACTTCTTCCGCCGTCAGCACATGCTTGGGCAGCGTGTGGCTGCGGCGCGGCAGCTCCATTTCCGAAGCCGGGTTGTGCAGGATGTGGTTCTGCCGCGTCATCCACTTGAACCAACTCCGCAGCGGCACCAGCATGGCGTGTTGCGTGCGAAAGCCCAAGAGCTGGCCGTTGCGCTTGCGGTAATGAAACAAGTACCGCTGATACCGCTCCAACACCGGGCGCGTGATTTCGTGCGGGTCCTCCAGCCCGCGCTCGCCGCACCAGCGCAGGAACACCTCCAGATGATTGCGCCGCGTGCGGATCGTCTCCCCCGAGTACTGCCGCACTTCCAGCCATTCCAGATACAAGGGGAGCATGGCTTCCAGAGCGTTCTTAGGAACGGGCGCGGCCTTCGGCGTTTTCTTACGCGGTCTGCGAATGAGTGTCATCACTTCACCGCCTGCGCGTACCTGCCGTTGCCGTTCGGCCTCCCCGCTCGTTCGGGTACGACTACGATACGATTCTCTTCGTCGCTGTCCACGTATATGCTCCCGCCAACCCGCGCGGTGGTAGGCGGAACCCGCATCATTGCTGGCGAGGATTCAGTTTTCCGCAGCCCCGCGCGGTCCCCGCGCACCCCCCGCGACCCCGCAGGCTTACGATTCGTTTCTTCGGCATCATCTGAGCGCAACTGGTAGACGAACGCCTGCCCTGGCCCGCCGTGCCGCACGCGGAGATATTCCATCTCTTCCAGCCGTCGCAGATGGACACGCAACTGTGTGTCACCCCAGCGCGTGTACTCGCGCACCGTGCGCCGCGTGAACGAGTATTCCGAGATTTCGATCTGCTGCTGTTCGCATTCCTGACGCACCATCTCCTCGATCCACACCAGCAAGCGCCGTGTGTGCGGCGGCAGTTCGTCAAGCGACGGTAAGAGCACCTGGCGCATCAACTCCCGCGCCAGCTTCACGTCGTCCGCCGTGGCCTCGATGTATTCCAGCGTCTCGCCGTCGCGCGTTTCGGTTTTGATCTGCCGCTGGTGCTGGTGCAACACGGCAATGGACTCGATCAGCGTCAGCAGTTTCATGTGGTCGCGGCGCGTTCGCGTCAGGTGATCGGGAAAGTCCTCGTTTTCTTCGACGTGGTTGTTGACCACGGCCAGCGGACGCAACAAGCGCTGTGCGTTGCGATGCAGTTGCACGATTCTGGCCCGCTTGCGCCGCGCCCACAGTCCTTCCGTGGTGCGCGCCTCGCGCTGCTTGCGATGGATCGCCCGTGTCTGCTCGCGTTCTTCGTTCACCGTGAGCGCAATGCAACGGTTCAACAGTTCCTCATCGATCTCGTGGGCTGTGGTCGTGAGGAAGATCATCACCGGGCCTTCGACCGTATAGTCGTGCGTCACGTGCTTGCCGCTCGCCGGGTCTTTGCCGGTCGAGGCGATTTTCAGCTTGCCTTCCGACTGCAACAGCTTCAGCGGATACGCGGCGCGTTCCGCGCCTTGTTGCTCCGCGATAGCGAGGATTTTGTGCTTGAGATTTTTCTCCCCCATGTAGAACAGCGCCTGCCCGGTCATCGCCGTGTAGTTCTCCCACTGTTCTTCCGGCATAAAGTCGAGTGCCGCTTCCATCAGCGAACTCTTGCCCGCCGAGGAGGACGACTGCACCACGATCGCCAGCGGCTTTTCGAGCAGGCGCGATACTGCGGCCAGATACGCAATGCGCTTGTTCGTTTCCTCGCCCACCACACCGCATTTCTCGAAGTCCTCCAGCACCCGGTCGAGCAGGCGCGGATCGCGGAGCAACTCCAGCGCGGCGGCTCTCTCTTCCGCGCTCAGCGGCACTTCGTCCTTGGCGGGCGCAAGCGCTCGTTCGATCTGCTCATCCTGCAACCGCTCCAGTTGCAGCCACACCTCGCCCAGTTCGCGGCGCACGATTTCTTCTTTCAGCTCCAGTTCCTCGGCGGCTTGATTGGCAAACGACAGGCGCGGCTTGGCGTGGTAGAGATCGAACGTGTCTCCGAAGTAGCGCATTTCTCCGCGTCCGTTCGAGCGCGACACGAACACATTCACCTTCAGCGCGCCGTGGCTCATGTTTTTAATGAGGCCCCGGATACGGTAACGACGATCTCCGAAGGTCATTGTGACCTCGTCGCCTTTGATCTCGATGAGCGCATTTTTTCCTTTAGCTGCCGCGGTTGGTTCTTCCGCTTTAGCGGCTAAGGAAGGAATGGGCCTTCCTTCTGCCGGCGTTGTCGCTGTTGCCGGCATCGTCACTGGCTCCGGGATTTTTTCTTGCCCTGCTGGATTGATCGCTTCCTCCTCGGTGTTCGCTGCTGGCTCTGCGTTCTCCTCGGTGGCTAGTGCGGGTTGTTCCTCGCCCTGGCTCGCGTTCTGCTGCGGTTCGATCTTTGCGGGTTCGATCACGACAACGGTGGGCTGCTTACCTTTGCCCAGCCACTCGGCGCTCGTCAGAAACAAGCCCAGCGCTTTGCCTGGCGGATGCGTTGTGCGGGCATAGTCGTTTGCGTCCATGCCTTTCGGAAAATTCACCCGGAAACACTCGATGCCCATCTGCATCAGTTCTTCCGCGTGTTTGCTGGCCGCTTTGTCTCCCGCTTCGTCACGGTCGTAAGCGATGTAGATTTTCTTGGTGCCGTACTTTTGAAACGCGGCTCGGTGATCGTCGGTGAAACCGTTCACGCCGTAGCTGGTCGTGACGTTGCGGAAGCCCGCGCACCAGAACGTCAGCGCATCGATCAGCGCCTCGCACAGGATGAGTTCTTTCGAGGCGATCAGCGCCTCTTCGTTCCACACTCCGCGCAGCGGTCCCGGCAGATACAGGTGGTACTCGGTTCCGGGTCGCAGCCGTGCCGTGATCTTGCGTCCGTACATCTGCATCACTTCCCCTTGCAGATTAAGGATCGGGATCACCAGCGAACCCACGAAGTGCTCATGCCCGCTCTGCTCGCGCAGGATGCCCAGCTTTTCTAATCGCCCGCGTATCTCCGCCCCGGCGGCGCGGTTCTTCTTCGACAAGTGGTAATTCAGTGTGCGGTTGGAAAAGCCCAGCCGGAAGTGCTCGACCATCTCCGCCGATCCGAGGCCGCGCTGGATGAGATACTGCTTGGCCTTGGGCGAGTCCGCCGAGTTCTTCAATGTCTCGTGGTAGTAGTCCATCACAACCGCCAGCACGTTTTGGTCGTCGGCTGTCGGTTCAAACAGTGGCGGCAGTTTCGGCATCGTGCTCTGTTTCGGCGGCGGTCCTGCGCTTGCAGAAGTCGGTACCAGGTCGCGGCTCAGCAACTCCAGCGCGTAGCGTGTGCTGATGCCTTCCGCCCGCATCACCCAATCGATCACCGAGCCTCCGACGCCGCATGCGCCTTTGCAGTGCCACACGTTCTTGACCGGATCGATGTTGAGACTCGGGTTGGTATCTTTGTGGAAGGGACAGAGTCCGATCAGTTCCTTGCCGCTGCGCTGTAGCTTGATGCCCCGCGCCTCAGCCAGTCGTTCGACCGAGATTTCCCGCTTGATCCGCTCCACCAGTTCATCCGGCAGTCGCGCCATCGCCTCCGCTCTCCTTTCGCCCGTTTTCCGGGCTTCTCAGAAAACCTGTCAAGAACTTTTTGCGCCCTTGGAATGTTTTGAAAAATACTACGTAATGTGCTAATACGTCAATGGGTATCTGGAATATCCCTTAAACTGCACCCATGCCCAAGAAACCTACCATTACGAAACCGCTGGACTTTCACGGAGAAACGATCGGTCAACGGCTGACTCAGCTACGAAAGCAGCGCGGCTATACCCAGGTCGAACTCGCGGAAAAGATCGGCATCCGGCAGGTTTTGGTTTCGGCTTACGAAAAGGATCGGCGGGGATTGTCCGCAGAGATGGCGATTCACTTCGCCCTGGCCCTGGATGTGAGCCTCGATGAGTTGCTGCGTCCCAAAGGGAAAAAAGTTTCCGGCAAAAAACCCAGCCGCAAAGTGCTGCGCCGTCTGGAAGAGATCGAGAAGCTCCCCCCGCACCAGCAGAACTACTTGCTCAAGACCATTGATGGATTCTTAAGAGGCGCAGTCGTCGCGGTCTAAAATAGACAAAGGGGAAACATGGAAACCGATCTCACCGACGAACGCCAGCAGGCCCACGCGTTGCTCGACATGCTGCCGCAAGAGAAGCTCACCGCCGTGCGCAGCTTGCTCGAAGTGATGGTGGAACCGCTGTCGCGTTCGCTGTCTTCTGCCCCGGTGGAAGAGGAAGAGATCACGTCCGAAACGGCTGCCGCTATTGACCGCGCCCGCGCCTCACTGGCGCGTGGCGAAGGCATTCCTCACGAAGACATCCTGCGCGAGTTCGGCCTGGGTAAATGACCGAACCCCAAGCTCCCCAGCGCATCGCCGTCATCTGGTCGCCCGAGGCCCGC
>Ga0187851_10003595_pt1 | contig 12952 bp, 11 predicted proteins | sample June2016WEW_6_10_FD_132997 | JGI IMG/M metagenome (GOLD analysis project Ga0187851, IMG submission 132997) | Peatland microbial communities from SPRUCE experiment site at the Marcell Experimental Forest, Minnesota, USA - June2016WEW_6_10 | ecosystem: Environmental > Terrestrial > Soil >...
AGATGAACGAATTCTGGGGCCGCGTGCATTTCTGGTGCTCGTTCGCCTTCATGAACCTCGTCTTCATGCCGATGTTCGCGCAGGGGATAAAAGGAATGCTGCGGCGCATGGCCGACGGCGGCGCGAATTATTCCGCCGCGCGCGTGCCGGATGCGATTGACACGCTGCCCGGTTCCATCATGGAACTGCACACGTGGATTCTCTGGGCGGCGGTGGCGCTGGGCATTGCGCAGATTCCGTTCATCGTCAATTTGTTCTGGAGCATGAAACACGGCGAAAAAGTTGGCGATAATCCATGGAACTCGACCACGCTCGAATGGCAGACACCCACGCCGCCGCCGCACGGCAATTTTGCCGAGGCGCCACACATTTACCGCGGCCCCTACGAATACAGCGTGCCCGGCCACGACACGGATTTCACGCCGCAGAATGAACCGGACGCCCCGCTGCCGGCGGTCGTCCCAAAAAAATCTTCCGTGCCGGTCGCGCACTGACAATTTCTCATGGAAATTCCCTACGCAATTCATCCCCGGCCGGACACCGGCATTTACAACGCCAAGGTGGGCATCTGGCTGTTTCTGGCGTCCGAAGTCATGCTCTTCGGCGGATTGTTTTCCGGCTACGTGCTGTTGCGCGTCGGCGCCGACCAATGGCCGCACGGCTGGCTCGACGTCCGCCTCGGCACCGCCAACACCATCATCCTAGCGCTCTCGGCCATCACGACGCTGCTCGCGTGGGCGGCGTGCAAAGCCGGCAAGTTCGACAAATTCAAATTGTTCCATGCCTGCACGCTGCTGCTGGCGCTGTCATTTCTGTGCATCAAGATGTATGAATACCATGACAAATGGATTCACTACGAAATCAAATTGAACGACGGCACCTTCGCCGACGGCCACATGCGCGAAAATGATCCGTCGAAGGATTACGTCAAAATCGAGGGCCGCATCGTCAACGATGAAACGGCCCTCTACGATTTGCGGAACCAGGGAAAAATCAAAACGACGGAGCTTGAAATCCCGCGCTCAAAAATCGTCTCGATGCAAAACTATGGTCCGTGGCACAACACGTATCTGGCGCTTTACTTCACGCTGACGGGCCTGCACGCGCTGCACATCATCGGCGGCAGCATCGTCATCGGTTACCTCTGGGGGCCGGGCCGGCGGCTGTGGAAGACCAACCCGGAACAGTTCACGAACCGCGTCGAGGTTTCCGGCCTGTTCTGGCATTTTGTGGACTTGGTCTGGATTTTTTTGTATCCGGTCCTATATTTAACCTGAAGAGTTATGAGCGAACTGAAAACAGCCGAACAGCACGACGCGCCATTTGCGGGCGGATCGAAATTGCATGGGCACCCGGTTGATTTCACAAGCTACATTCGCACCTGCATTTACGTTTTCATCGCGGTTCTGTGCGCGGTGTCGTTGATGATTTGGGCGTCGTATTTGCCGCAGAAGCACTTCAATTGGCCGGTCAAAGTGGTTATCATCCTGACCGTCGCCTGCTGCAATGCCTTTGTCGTGGCCGGATTTCTCATGCACCTGATTTCTGAGAAGAAAATGATTTACACCGTGCTTGGCTTCACCGTGTTTTTTTTCGCCGGCCTGCTGGGGCTGACGATTTGGGCCATGCACGATTTTCCGGCGGGCACGACCCATTGATATGTCACTGAAAGCATTCCATCTCATTTTTGTGACGCTGCTGACGACGCTGTCGTTCGGATGCGCGGCGTGGGCGTTCGCGATGGGCAAACCGGTTTTCGGCGCGCTCGGAATCGCCGCCGGCATCATGGTCATCGTCTATGGAATTTATTTTTTGAGGAAACTGAAAAACATGAGCTTTCTATGAAATCACTCCGCAAAATCATGGTCGCCGCTGTCGCGCTCGCTCCGTCGTCGCTGTTTGCCTGCGCCGCGTGCTACGGCAAATCCGATTCGCCGCTGGCCAGCGGCATGAACTGGGGAATCTTCACCCTGCTCGGTGTCGTGCTGACCGTGCTGACGTGCGTTGCGTTGTTCTTCGTCCACGTCGTCCGCGGTGAGAGGGCGCAAATTGAGAGTGACAACAATACTCCGCCGCAAAACCCGCCAAAAGTATGACCGAGTGGTTTGCGAATCATGTGCTCGGCATGCCCGAGCTCGCCTCCAAGAACGGCGAGTCGGTTGACGCCCTGATTGTTTATGTCCACTGGCTCATACTGGCGCTGTTCATCGGCTGGGTGGCTTATTTTGGGTACGCAATCTGGCGCTTTCGCGCCTCGCGCAATCCCAAGGCCAATTACCACGGCGTCAAAAATCATGCGTCCAATTATATTGAACTGGGCGTCGTTGTTGCCGAGGCCGTCCTTCTGCTCGGCGTGGCCATCCCGGTCTGGGCCAAGGCTGTGGATCACTTTCCGGACGCAAAGAACGCCACCGTTATTTATGTCATGGGCCAGCAATTCAACTGGAACATCCGCTACGCCGGCCCCGACGGCGTTTTCGGAAGGCAGGATATGAAATATATCAGCGACACAAATGTTTTTGGCGTTGACCCAAATGACCCGAACGGCAAGGACGACATCCAGACGCTCAACGAAATCCACGTCCCGGTCAACAAACCGGTCATCGTCTACGTCAGTTCCAAGGACGTGATTCATTCGTTCAAAATCGTGGCCATGCGAACCTGTCAGGACGCGATTCCCGGGCTGCGGATTCCATGCTGGTTCACACCGACGAAAATCGGCCGTTACCAGGTCAACTGCGCGCAGCTTTGCGGCAACGGCCATTCTGCCATGACCGGTGGTTTTCTGATTGTTGAAAGCCATGCGGATTTCGACAAGTGGCTCAAATCCAAGAGCGGCGCGGCCACCAGCTTTGAATAAATTTGACGCGCCGGTGTGCGCGTGACCAAATTGCCCCGGCATGGACGATGTTTTTCAACGACTCCCGCGAACGCTGTGGATTGGCGTGGTGTTGTTTCTTACCATCCTTTGCTTCGCTTATGTGATGTCGCTGACGGAGCTGACCAACACGCACCGCCGCCCTTTGCCCGTGCTCGGGCACGTCGCCGATTTCACGCTCACCAATCAGGACGGCCAGGTCACCACGCTCACCGATTTGACCAATCAAGTCTGGGTTGCCGACATCATCTTCACCCGTTGCGCCGGGCCGTGCCCGATCATGACGGCGCAAATGAAATCGCTGCAAGAAGCGCTGCCTCCGGCAAGCAGGGCGAAGCTGGTGACGCTCACGATCGATCCCGATTACGACACGCCGCCGGTGATGAAAAAGTACGGCGAACATTTCGGCGCGAACTTCAATCGCTGGGAATTTTTGACCGGCACCAAGGCGGAAATCGCGGGATTGGCGGGCGGCGGCCTCAAACTCAGCGCGGTCCCGGTGAAACCCGAAGACCAGAAAAATTCCGCCGATTTGTTCATCCACACCACGATTTTTGTCGCCGTGGACAAGCACGCGCGGTTGCGCGGCTTTTTCGAGACCGGGGGCGAAGGCATTGAATGGACAAACGTCCAGCCGCGCATTGTCGCCACCGTCCGCCAACTCGAACGCGAGCGATGAGCATCCACGATTTGCCCGCCGTCAATGCCACGCTCAATGGCCTGAGCGCGGTTTTTCTGACGGCCGGTTACCTTTTCATCCGCCGGAAAAATAAAATTGCCCACCGCAATTGCATGATTGCGGCATTCGTGACCTCGATTTTTTTCCTGGCGTGTTACCTGACCTATCACGGTTATCTGGCGGTGGTTTTGCACCAGGGGCCGACGCGATTTTTGCAGCCGGCCTGGTTTCGACTGATTTACCTGACGATTCTGCTCACGCACACCGTGCTGGCCATTGTCATCGTGCCGATGATTTTGGTGACACTGAACCGCGCGCGGTTGGAGCGTTTTGAGTTTCACAAAAAAATTGCGCGCTGGACGTGGCCGTTGTGGATGTATGTTTCGGTGACCGGGGTGGTGGTTTATCTGTTGCTCTACCAGATTTTCCCGCAAACCAGGCCGTAGCTTACAGCTTGAGGAAACCTGAATGTCGCAAACTGCCAACGTCACGATTCACGCCAGCCAATTTCCGGAAAACGTCCGGCGCGATTTGCTCGCGTCGCTCCGCACGGGGCGGGTGAACCACAAGTTCCATTACGACAGCGTCAGGCAGACACAAAAATGGCTCGCGCTGCATCAGGCGTATTCGCCGACGCGGAATGAGGCGGATTGTCGGGCGGTGTATGAGAAAAGTTTCAAGGCTGCCGCCGCCAAAATCAAAGCGAAGGCGGTCCATGTCATCGGCCTCGGCTGTGGCGGCGGACACAAGGACACGCGTCTGCTGAAACTGCTTAAGGCACAAGGACGGGAAGTTTTCTACACGCCATGCGACGTCAGCACGGCGATGGTTTTGACCGCCCGCCGGACTGCGCTGGCAGTCGTGCCGGAGAAAAATTGTTTCCCTTTTGTCTGCGATCTGGCGACGGCGGATAGTTTGCGCGGCGTTCTTGTCACGCGTCATCCGTCACTCGTCACTTTTTTCGGCATGATTCCGAACTTTGAGCCGGAGCGGATTTTGCCGAGGCTGAAATCGCTTGTTCGTCCGAATGATGTTCTGCTGTTCAGCGCAAATCTGGCGCCGGGCAAAAATTATGCCGGAGGAGTGAAAAAGGTTTTGCCTCAATATGACAACCTGCCCACTCGCGACTGGCTGGTGACCTTTCTGTTTGATCTCGGCATCGGGCACGGCGATGGCAGGTTGCGTTTCAAAATTGAAACAGATTCAGCGTCTGACCTGAAACGCATCGCGGCCGATTTTCAATTCAGACGTTTGTGTCGGATTGATATTGACGGCAACAGGTTTGAATTTCGGCGTGGCGAATGCATCCGGCTTTTCTTTTCCTATCGCTACACACCCGGCAGGGTTCGCAAGGTTCTTGACAGCCACGGTTTGGAAGTTTGCGAGCAATGGATAACCAAATCGGAGGAGGAAGGAGTTTTCCTTTGCCGCAATTCGGAGGGGCGATCTCCGCGAATCCCTGGTTAAGTTGGAGCGCCGTGAAATCCGCCCTCCTATTTTTGGCGGCTAAAAAATCTTCATCGTCTCCAGCACGGCATTGATGCGCGGAACTTCGTGCGTGCGGAACAGGTCGGTTTTGCCCAGCGCGGCCAGCACCGCAAAGAACGGTTCGGCGCAGCGGACCTCGTCGCGGAAAAATTCAAACGCATGGGGCAGGGCGTGACAGATTGGAAAACCAAGCGTCCGCAGCCGGAACGTGTTCAGGAAAACCGTCATTTGATGCCGCACACGCACGGCGCTGTCCTGCAAATTGCGATAGTAAAAGCCGAGGCCTGGATCGAGAATGATTTTTCCCACGCCATTGCGCTGCGCAATTTCAACCTGTTTGGAAAAATGTTCGCGCATGATTTCAACCGGATCGGCGCTCAAATCGAAATCACCCACTTCGCGGACATTCCTGCCGTGCACATAACAGATGATCACCGCCGCATCATGGCCGGCAACCATCCGGTAAAATTCATCGCTGTGATCGGTGCCGGTGAGATTCAAGACATTCGCGCCGGCTTCAAGGCAGGCGCGGGTGACGTTGGGTAAATATGTTTCAACGGAAACCAGGATGCCGGCTTTTCGCAATTCCCTGATGACGGGGATCAGTTTGCTGTTTTGCGCCGCGTCGTCCGCGCGCGCGGCGTGGGCGAGGGTGGATTCGGCGCCCAAATCCACAATGTCAGCGCCTTGAGCGGTCAAAACCCGGCCGCGCTGGATGGCGGTCTCGGTTGTCAGGCAGACGCTTTCGCGGTACCAGGAATCCGGCGAGAGATTGACGACACCCATGATGGCGGGACGGGAATTGAAGGCGAACGGTCTGCCGCCGATGGGAAATTCCTTCACGCGCGCGGACGCCGCGGTGCGGTGCTGTTCCAGCAATCCAGCCAGTTGTTCCAAGTCGAGCATCGCCAGAGGCTATTCAAATTTCCAAATCACGAAAGAAGGAAAAGAAGCGTTTCGACGGTTTCACCCCGCCTGACCCTTTTTTGGGGCACGCAGGTCAGTTTTTGGACATACCGTGTGCGCAATTGAGAATGGCTTCATTTAATGGGGGACGGATGATTGCCGGCCATCTCGAATCAACCCGCCATCGGTACAGGACATGCTTTTGCCCACGAAGTAATCCCGGGAAGTAACCTTGATTTTACAGCGGTTTTGGGCGGATGTGAAATCAACAAGTCGTCAATCAACAGGCTTATGAAAAATCTGATTAACATGCTCAGGGAAATGCCATCGGTTGCCGGCCATCCGCTGAAATGTTTCTGCAGGGACTGGGGATTGGCATGTCTGATCAGCAGGACGGCAATTCTCATTTTTTCCCTGGTTATAAGTTTCGGCCAAATGGCGAAAGCCGCCACAACCCACTACCTCAATTTCAGTCCTACGACAGTGGTCACCAACAACGGCCCGGTCAACCCCACCAACGGGCCCACGTCCATCGGCGGCGCGGGCTTGGCGGCAGGCGACCTGGTTATTTTTGACGCCATTATCACCGATCTGAAACCTGGAACACAGGATGCCTGGGGTGCGGTTGAACTAAACCAACGCCCCGGCGGCTTTATTGGATTGACCCTCTCCCAGCTCGGCGTGTTGGCGAGAACCACCACGGTTCTCACCAATGTCTGTCAGCTATGGACTAACAGTGCCGGGCCAGTCAACTTCCCGGTGGGTGCAACGGTGAACGCAACCAACCGGGTGCGAATCGAGCTGACGGCGACCGTGGCCGGTTCAACCACCAACATGAGTTGGGTGGTAAAAATAGACCAGGGGCTTACCGGGGCATTTACCACCACGCTGTCTGGCAACAATGTGACTTTCACCAATAACAACATCGGCCTGACTTTTAGCGCTTATACCGATTCATATTTATTTGTTGATGACAGCCCTCCGGTGATCAACACCCAGCCGGCGAGTCAAACAGCGGCCAGCGGCAACAATGTGACGCTTGGCGTGGCGGCGGTGGGTGCCGCGCCGCTTAAATACCAGTGGTTCAAAAATGGGCCAATCTTGGGAGCAACCAACAACACGTTGACCGTGACCAACGCGAGCATGACGAACTTGGGGATTTATTTTGTTGCAGTTACCAACGCGTATGGTTTGGCCATCAGCGTGCCCGCCTCGCTGGCGGTCGGCAGCCCGCAACTGCTGGAATGGGGTTACAATGGGAACGGCCAGTTGGGTGACGGAACCACGAGCAACCGGAGTTTGCCCGAGTCCGTGGCTACCAATGTGGTGGTTGCGGCGGCGGGAGCCTCCCATTCCTTGTTCGTGGATACCAATGGCGTCTTATGGGCGAGAGGCTACAACGGTTACGGTCAGTTGGGCGACGGGACCACGATTCAACGAACCAATCCGGTTTCGGTGGCCAGCAATGTCGTGGCGGTAGCGGCGGGACAGTGGCATTCCCTGTTTTTGAAGAGCGACGGCACGATGTGGGCGATGGGCAACAATGCCTTTGGCCAGTTGGGCGACGGCACCACTACCGAACGGCACAGTCCGGTCTCGGTAGGCAGTAATGTGGTGGCAGTGGCGGCAGGGGCGTTTCATTCCTTGTTTTTGAAGAATAACGGCTCGGTGTGGGCGATGGGATACAACGCCTACGGCCAGTTGGGAGATGGGAGCATCATCAACCGAAGCAATGCCGTTTCCGTGGCCAGCAATGTGCTGGCAGCGGTGGCGGGGGGCTATCATTCCCTGTTTTTGAAGAGTGACGGTTCGTTGTGGGGGGTGGGTTGGAACGCCTACGGCCAGCTGGGCGACGGAACCACGAACAACCGGAGTTTGCCCGAGTCTCTGGCCACCAATGTGGCGGTGGCAACGGCGGCGGGCTTTTCTTCCATGTTTGTGAAGACCAATAGCACGCTGTGGGGGATGGGATGGAACAACAACGGCCAGTTGGGAAACGGGACCACGAACCAGCAGAACAGTCCGGTTTCCGTGGCCACCAATGTCCTGACGGTGTCGGCGGAAAATTTTCACACCCTCTTCTTGAAAAACGATGGCAGGGCGTGGGCGATGGGCGATAACACCTACAGCGAATTGGGAGACGGAACCACGAACCAACGAACCAGTCCGGTCACCGTGACCAACCTGTCTCTGGCCAGCGTCATTTCTGGGGATGTTGACAATTATTACACCCTGGCTGTTGGCCTGCCATTTCCGGTCATCACGAGCCAGCCAACCAATCAAACGGTGGTGGCGACAAGCAACGTTACTTTCGCGGTCACGGCCAGCGGTGTTGGGCCGTTGAGCTATCAATGGTATTTCGAGGGCAATGCGATCAGCGGAGCGACGGCCACGAATTACACCATCACGGGAGTGATGGCAACTAACGCGGGCAATTACACGGTGGTGGTGATCAATCCCGCTGGCAGCGTGACCAGCAGTGTGGCCATCTTGACGGTGACCAAGGCCACCGGCACGGTGACGCTGGGCAATTTGAACCAGACTTACAATGGATCGGCTGAATCGGCGACGGCGAGCACGACACCGAGCGGGTTGACGGTGAACTTGACGTACAATGGCTCGGTCAATGCGCCGACCAACGCGGGCAGCTACACGGTGATCGGGACAATCAACAATGCGAACTATACCGGCAGCGCAACGAATACGCTGGTCATCAGCCAGGCGTCGGTGTCGGTGTTAATCAATTCTTCAGCCAACCCTTGTGGTTACCGGGACACCATCACTTTTACCGCCAGTCTCACATCCACGAATGCCACAGGAACAGTGCAGTTTGCCACCAATGGCGTTGCGTTTGATTTGGAAACATTAACCAACGGCCAGGCTAAAAGTGTCGGTTTGTCTTCCCTGCCGCGCGGCACGAATCTAATCGCGGCGACGTATTCAGGGGACAGTTCATATTTGTCCGGTGCCAACACTTTCGAACAGGTTGTGACAAATCATCCGCCGCAGGCTGTTACAGCCACCTACACCCTCACCGCCGTGCCGAGTTACAAGGTTCTGATAACGGACCTGGCAACAAACTGGAGTGACGCGGACGGGGACCCCATCACTCTTGTCAGTGTCAATACCAGCACCAACGGCTCAGCCGTGAGCTTCGGGAGCAAATACATATATTATTCAGACACCAACATGGTGAGCGACCAATTTACCTATGTGATCAGCGATGGTCAGGGTGGAACCGGCATAGGAATTGTGAACCTTCTGGAAACGTCAATTGACACAAACCGGACGCTGAACATTACCAGCATAACACGAAACAACGATGGAAGCATGACTGTGGGATTTGCGGGCATTCCTGGCTACACGTATTGGGTGGAGGCGGCAACGAATCTGACAGTTCCGGCATGGGAAGTCATCAGCACAAACGTTGCGGGAAGCAATGGATTATGGAAAATCACGGACACCAACGCTGCTAATTATTCAATGCGGTTTTATCGAACCTACAAACCCTGATTGTGCGCGATCACAAGCATATGAAAATCAAATTGACAGCAGTTACGATTGTTTTTCTGGCGTGGGCGACAATTGCGCCGGCACAAATTCTCGTAACGAACGATTTTCTTTACAGTGCAAACATTGCTGTTCCTGACGGCAATCCCAATGGATTGGCGTTGACTACCAACCTGAGCGGTCTGAGCGGGAGCATCGCTGACGTGACGGTAACCTTGGATATCACAGGAGGAAACAATTCGGATTTGTATTCCTATCTGACGGGACCGAACGGCGGGTTTGCAATCCTGTTGAACCGTGTGGGAATGGGCAGCGCCAATCCGTATGGTTATGAGGACACCGGGTTCAACATTACTCTGAGCGACTCGGCGACTTACAACGTTCACAATTACCAAAGCGCGGGCGGCGGCTACACTCTCAACGGGAGTGGTCAATTAACCGGTCTTTGGGCGCCGGATGGCCGGAATATTGACCCGCAATCTGCACCGTCTTCGTTTGATTCCGCGCCGACGACAACGACATTCGATTCATTTCTTGGAACTAATCCGGACGGCATGTGGACTTTCTTTATCGCTGATCTGTCGGGAGGTGCGCAGAGCACAGTATCAAGCTGGAGTGTGGACATTGTCACCGACACGCCTGAGCCTGGCACCCGCTTCATGCTTGGTTTGGGCGGCGCACTGCTCCTTTTTGTCCGGTTTAAAAAATGATAAATATCCGCGCTGCCAGATCATCATGTGGCGCGCCCGCCGCGAGTCGAACGCGGGACCCTCTGCTTAGAAGGCAGATGCTCTATCCATCTGAGCTACGGGCGCACCCAACGGGACATTAGTGGTAACGCAGCTTCCACGCAAGCGCGGTTGGCGGGTCGAAAACCCTTGGATTTGACCCGCAGTTTATTCCCGGATGGGAGCGTCGCATATTCAAACACTGGAGCGAGGTTCAAATCTCATTCGTGGAATTTGTTTGCCAAGAAGAGGATATGCCACCGCCTGTCCCGTGGCATCCTCAAAGGCCGAATGAACATGCTTTAATTTTTTCTCCTATGCAAGCTGTTGGCAAAAGCTCCTGCGCCAACGGCATTTACGCAAGGTTGTAGCATCAGGCGTTTGTATCGTTTCCCCGTGATGGTGTCCTGTTTGATGGCATCAGGCCGGAAATCCAAAAACAAACAGGCGACAGAACAAATTCCCGGGAGAAGGCATTCAACCTGCTGTATTTCTCCCAAACTCTGAGATGACTTGCGTGCTCAGGTTCTGGGTATGAAAACAATTAATTGTAACGAACCGCCTTTGACTGAAGTCGTTCCTGCTTCGCGGGACGAACATCCGATGAAGTGTCTGGAAAGCTCGAACTCCGCGGAAGCCAATGAGCGGCTTGCGCTGGAGAACAAACGGCTTGCCCAGGAAAATGCGCGGCTTGCGCAAGAACACGATTTGCTGCAGGCGCTGATTGACAGTCTGCCTGATCGCATTTTTATCAAAGACCGGCAGAGCCGGTTTTTGTTCAACAATCCGGCGCACGTACAGGCCCTGGGCGCGACTTGCCAGTCCGAGTTGATTGGCAAGACAGACCTCGACATCTTTCCGGCGGAGATGGCCAGACAGAAATACGATGATGAACGGATGGTGATGGAATCCGGCAAGGCGCTGAATCGGGAAGAAACCATAGTGAATCCACAAACCGGCGAAAGACGTTGGCTGCAAACCACGAAAGTGCCGCTGCTGGACAAACAGGGAACTGTCGTAGGTTTAATAGGCATCAACCGGGACATTACGGATCGGAAACAAGCGGAGGATACACTGCGCCGATCGTACAACGAATTGGAAAAGCGTGTTGCCGAGCGCACCACCGAGATTTCACAAGAACGTCTGATGCTTCGGACACTCATTGACAATCTGCCGGATTGCATCTACGTCAAAGACTCCAGCGGTCGGAAAATCCTGGCCAATCCGGCTGACCTGAAAAACCTCCGCTGCAAAACCGAGGCCGAAGCCGTTGGTAAAACTGATTTTGATCTCTTTCCGCGGGAAATCGCCGAAAAATTCTGGGCCGACGACCAGAAGGTGATCCAGGGCCAGCCGGTCATCAACCGGGAGGAGTATTTCTTGAACGACAAGGGCGAGAAACACTGGCTGTTGACCAGCAAGCTGCCGTTGCGCGACCAGAACGGAAAAATCACCGGGCTGGTGGGTATTGGCAGCGACATCACGGAACGCAAGCTGGCGGAAGAGTCGGTGCGCGAATCACAGGCGCTTTATCATTCACTCGTGGAACAGCTGCCCATCGGGGTTTTTCGAAAGGACCATGAAGGCCGCTATGTTCTGGCCAATCCCTTCTTCTGCCAGACCAAAGGCATGAAGGAGGAGGAATTTTTGGGCAAGACACCCCAGGAAGTTGCCGCTGTCCAAATCGCGAAACAGGGCGCGACGGGACCGGCAACCAAATATGCCGCCACGGGCATGAAACATCATGAACAGATCATGCGGACCGGCAGACCCATTGAGTTGATTGAAGAGCACGTTGATGCCGGCGGCCGGAAGCGGCTCCTGCACGTCATGAAATTTCCGGTAATTGGTTCCGACGGAAAGATTATTGGCACACAGGGGATCCAGTTCGACATCACCGAGCGCAAGCAGGCCGAGGAAACCATTGCCCACGAACGCCGGTTGCTCCGCACATTGATCGATCTGCTGCCGGAAACTTTTTATATCAAAGACTTGGACAGCCGTTTTCTGGTGGCCAACGAAGCCCTTGCGAAACAATTGGGCAAAACGGATTCCTCCCAGATTCTCGGCCTGACCGACAAAGATTTCTTCCCGCCCGGTCTGGCCGCCGAGTTCCGCGCCGAGGAGTTGAAGGTTTTTTCCGGGGAGCCGCTCATCGGACGCAAAAGCATTTGTGTTTTTGCAGATGGCAAGGAGCACACGGTGTTGACCAGCAAATTGCCTTTCCGGGACAGCCAGGGACGCATCAGCGGTCTGGTGGGGATCGGGCATGACATCAGCGAACTCAAGCGGGCCGAAGAACATGTTAGCGAACAGGCCGCGTTGCTGGACAAGGCACAGGATGCCATCATGGTCATGGATTTGAACGACCGATTCATTTATTGGAATAAAAGTGCCGAGCGGATTTACGGCTGGAGCGCGGCGGAAGCAATTGGCAAGACTCCGCTGAACCTGTTCCTTGGCGGAGTCGTTTCACCGCAACACACAGCCGCCATAAAGGCCGTCAAGGAACACGGCGAGTGGACCGGTGAACTGCAGGAAACAACCAAGGACGGCAAAACCATCACGCTTCAGGGAAGATGCAATGTCATCCGCGACGATCAGGGTAATCCCAAGGCCCAGCTCGTCATCAACACCGACATCACCGAACGGAAGAAACTCGAGTCCCAGTTCCTGCGTTCGCAACGCATGGAAAGCCTCGGCACCATGGCCGGCGGCATTGCCCACGATCTCAACAACGTGCTGACACCCCTCCTCGTTTCA